>JGI12210J13797_10711198_pt1 | contig 25800 bp, 22 predicted proteins | sample ElkSlonscriptome_3_FD_13797 | JGI IMG/M metagenome (IMG submission 13797)
ACGCCGGCATGGTCGACGGGGGCGTTGTTCTTTTGTAAGTCATCACGGTTCCAGGGGACTAGCCCGGTTGGCCGAGGGCGCGTGGCTGGTGCGACGCGGCGGCCCGTTCTCGTCATCGGGCCCGCGGTACCACGGGTACAACTCCGAGTCCTTCATGCTGTCTCGGGCGGTCCGTCGAGAGGTCCCGAGCATGGCGCTCGCGCGGGTGAGGCTGCCGTTCGTGCGCAGCAGGGCGAGGGCGATGACCACCCGCTTCGCCGTCGCCACGACGGCCCGCATGTTCGGGAGTCCCGGTCCCGAGAAGAGAGCCAAGCCCACCAGGCACCAGGCGATCCACGGTCCGGTCGACACCCCGGTGATGACCATCGGGAAGGGTCGGCGCAGATCGGCCGCCTGCTCATCGAGGAGAGGCTGGTGCGGGTGCAGCCCGAGCACGGCTCGGAGCAGGGTGGCCATCTCTGCGGGGGCTACGTCGCGAACATGGGGGTTGTCGCCGTCCTGGGAACGGTCGCGAAGTGTCTTCGTCATGCCCTTCGGCATGACATGGATGTTCCGTTTCTACGGAATATTCATCGCCCGCGGATACGCTCTCACCCGGTGCCGAAGGTCCAGCCCGAGGAGCTTCGTGCTCGCGTCGCACAGCGCATCAGGGACGCCGCGAAGAAGAGCGGTGTCCCGCTCACCCACCTCGCAGACGCCGCTGGCGTGAGCCGTGCGGGCCTTTGGCAGATCCTCAACGGCGAGGTCGGAGCGTCGATCGACACGCTGGCGAAGCTCGCTTTAGCGCTCGACATCGACCCGGTGGAGCTGGTCAAGCGGTACCGCAAGCCCCGGTCGCCGTCGTCGTGAGGTCACGCTTTCTTGTGCAGCGCAGCAGATTCTTGTGCAGGCCGGGGTTCTCGTGCAAAGCCCCGTCCCGTCCCGTCCCGTCCCGTCCCTCGTGGCTTCCGACCCCGCGCCCGACCCGTCCCTCGTGGCTTCCGACCCCTCGCCCGACCCATCGCGCTTCTCCTCCCGCTGGGGCCTCATCCTCAGCGTGCTGGGCATCGCGGTGGGCACGGGCAACATCTGGAGGTTCCCCCGCATCGCGGCCCAGAACGGCGGAGAGGCCGGCGCGGGCGCGTTCCTCGTGGCGTGGGTGGTGTTCTTGGTGGTGTGGAGCCTGCCGCTCATCATCGCCGAGTACGCCCTGGGCCGGTCCGCCCGCCGCGGCGTGGTGGGCACGTTCCTCCACCACGGCGGCCCCCGCCGGGCCTGGATGGGCGCGTTCGTGGGGCTCACCGCCACCGCCATCATGTTCTACTACTCGGTCGTCGCGGGCTGGTGCATCCACTACCTGGGGCAGGCCGCGCTGGGCGAGCCCATGCTCACCACCGCCGCCGCCACCGGGGCCTGGGAGCGCTTCCAGGCCAGCGGGCAGCCGGTGCTCTTCCACGGCGTGGCCATGCTCTTCGGCGCCGTCGCGGTGCGCCGCGGGGTCCGGTCGATCGAGCGGATCAACCGCGTGCTCGTCCCCACCTTGCTGGTCATCGTGGTGATCTCCATGCTGCGCGCGGTCACCCTCGAGGGCTCGGGGGCCGGCATCGCCTACCTGTTCACCCCCCAGTGGTCGCAGCTGGCAAAGCCCCAGCTGTGGCTCGAGGCCCTCACCCAGAACGCCTGGGACACCGGCGCGGGCTGGGGCCTCATCCTCACCTACGCCGCGTACATGAGCCCCCGCGACGGCGTGGTGAAGAACGCGCTCATCACCGGCCTCACCAACAACGCCGTGTCGATGCTGGCCGCCATCACCATCTTCGGCACCGTGTTCGCCGTGCTCGGCCCGCAGCTCGATCACGCCGAGGTGCTCGCGGTCATGAAGGACAGCGGCCCCGCCTCCACCGGCCTCACCTTCATCTGGATGCCCCAGCTGTTCGCCCGCATGCCCCTGGGCCGCCCCCTGGCCGTGCTGTTCTTCCTGGGCCTGGCCTTTGCCGCCCTCAGCTCCCTCATCTCCATGATCGAGCTGGCCGTGCGCACCCTGATCGACCTGGGCCTGTCGCGCCGCCGCGCCCTGGTGGTGGTGGTGGCGGTCGGCTTCTCGCTGGGCCTGCCCTCGGCCCTGTGGCTGGACGTGCTCTCCAACCAAGACTTCGTGTGGGGCGTGGCGCTGATGATCTCCGGGCTGCTGGTGGCCCTGGTCACCGCCCACGCCGGCACCCGATCCCTGCGCGAGGGCTTCGCCCGCCACCCCCACGACTGGGACCCCGGCCCCGCGTGGTCGCTGGCCATCCGGGGGGTCGTGCCCGCCCTCGCCGTGGTGCTGCTGGGCTGGTGGATGTACCTGTCGGCCACCGCCTACGCGCCCGACACCTGGTGGGACCCCACCGATCCCTATAGCGTGGCCACGTGCGTGGTGCAGTGGGGGGCCGCGATCGCCGTTCTGCTGCTGGCCAACCGGTGGATCGTGCGGCGGATGAGCGAGCCGCCGCCCTCCGACCCGCCATGACGCGAGGACCTCGCACGGCTTCGACCGGGCGTGGCTTCGACCGGGCGTGGCTTCGACCGGGCGTGGCTTCGACCTCCGTCGCGAATGGAGCCCGTGTCTCGCGATGCTCCGCTGCGATCCGCGGTGTATCGTGGTCGGCGATGGGTGAACTCCGGTCCTGCTGTCGTCCCCGCGTTCGTCCGGCCGGCTCCGCCGTCCTTGGGCTCGGCCTCGGGCTCGGGCTCCTGCTCGCGCTCGGGGGCGCCTGCCGGCCCAAGCCCGTCCCCAACGATCCCGACGCCCACGTGCCGCTGGCCACCGCTCCCACGTGGAAGAACTGGAGCCGCAACCTCGTGCACCGGCCCGCCCTCGACGGCGGCGCCTACTACTTCACGCCCACCAGCCGCGCCGAGCTGCGCACCATCGTGAAGAACGCGGCCGCGGCCGGGGTCTCGCTGCGGGTGACCGGGCAGCGCCACTCCCAGCCCCCGCTGGTGGCCAGCGACAACCGCGACGATCCCCCGGCCACCACCCGCGACTGGATCGTCGACCTGTCGTGCTACCACGACCTCGGGCCCGACGGCACCCTGCCGGTCGAACTCGACGCCGAGCACCACACCGTCACCGTGAACGCCGGCGTGCGCGAGGACCAGGTCGACGCGTTCCTCACCGAGCAAGACTTCATGCTCCAGACCGTCACCGCGGGCGGCTTCTTCAGCATCGGCGGCATGACGGCCGTCGACGTCAACGGGGCGACCATCGCCGCGCCGATCTTCGCCGAGACCGCCTCCGCCTTCACCATCATGGGCCCCGACGGCGAGGTCACCACCATCGACGCCAGCACCCCCAAGGTGAACGGCTGGTCGCCCCTGCAATTCGCCCGGGTGTCGCTGGGGTCGCTGGGCATCGTCACCGCGGTCACCCTCGACGTGGTCGAGCGCCCCTGGGCCACCTCGCTGGTGGGCGGCCGCCAAGACTTCCAGATCACCGATCAGGCCACCTTCGTCAACGCCTACCGCGATCTGCTCACCCAGCACGACCGCCTCGAGTCGTTCTACAACCCCTACTCCGGCGGCCTGCTGGCGCTGTGGTGGGACCGCGACCCCGCCCCCGCCGATCCGGTGCCCAACCACGGCTCGGCGTTCGCCACCGCGTGCACCTTCGCCGAGGACGACCTGCCCGGGGCCCCCTACGAGGTCCCCACCGAGGAGCAGGTGGCCGAGAAATCCGAGGAGACCGTGCAGCTCAACGGCAGCCGCGAGGACGCCACGCTGCTCATCGACTTCGCGCTGGCCGACATCCGCGAGCAGGTCCGGCGCGCCGACGAGCGCCACTCCGATCTGTGGCTCGAAGAAGCCGCGCGGGTGGTGTTCATGTCGTACTTCATCGAGCTGCCCGCCGCCGACGACGAGGGCCTGGGCCGGGTCTGGGCCGGCATCGACGCGATCACCCAGCGCCTCGCGCCCGGCGACTTCCTCATCGCCGGCCCGCTGGAGTTCCGCTTCATCCGGGCGGGCGACAGCGCGCTGTCGGCCACCTACTCCACCAACCCCGACGCGCTGTTCGTCAACCTCGACCTGCTCGCGTTCGTGCCCGTCGAGTCCGCCGATCGCTACCCCGAGGCCATGCTCCGGTTCTTCGCCGACGTGGAGCGCGAGTGGGTCGCGCTGGGCGGCATGCCCCACAACGGCAAGATGTACGGCTTCTACGACCCGGGGACCGATCCGGGCCAGGCCACCCCCCCCTTCCACCCCGCCTACCTCTCCGACCTCGCGCTTCGCCGGGGCGAGCGCATGGAGGCGTTCGAGGCCTACCGGTTCACCCGAGACCCGGGAGGGCTGTTCTGCAACGAGTTCCTCACCGCGCTCACCCTGTGCTCTTCGGGCCGGTAGCCCCTCGCCCGCCGACCGCGGCGGGCCCCGGCCGGCGCGTCGCGTCGGCTCGCGTCCCTTGACCCTCACCCCCCGACCGAATAGGAGGAGACAATGCGGCAATCGGATCCCCCCGATCGTCCCGAGGCCACCGCCCCGGACCTTCGGGTCTCTCGTCGTGCGCTCGGGCGAGCGCTGTGCGGGGCCACCATCACCAGCGGCCTGTTCGCGGGCTGCCGGCCGTGCTTCTCCCCGTTTCCACCCCGGCACGAGACACGGCGCTCCCGAGGCCCACGCACCTTCACCGTGCGCGCCGAGGTCCTGCCCGGCCGCTTCCGGCGGCTCGAGGAGCAGCTGAGCGACCCCTCCCTGTCGCCCTTCGAGGTCCCCTCCCCCGGGGTGCACTACGCCCGGCTGTTCACCGCCGAGCACCGCTTCCTCTACTTCATGGTGATCTACGACGACTACGAGGACGCGCTCGACCTGCTGTACGCGAACGCCAAGGGCGTCGATCCCATCTTCGCCAACTGCCGCGACTTCCCCCCCGGGGGCGCGGCCGACCGGCCCGCCCTCGACGCCTACGTGCGCGACACGCTGCTGTGCGTGGAGCTGTTCTACCGGGCCTACAACGAGTCGCAGGCCGAGATCCGCGACGCGCTGGCCTTTCGCGACCAGTTCTTGGTGTTCCTGCGCTCCGTCGAGGGCCTGCCCGAAGACCAGCTTCGCCAGCGCTACGCCGCCTTCCGCAACACCCCCGAACTGGTCAACCACGATCGCGACGACGACAACGACGTGCCGCTCGACCAGACCGAGGCGGGCCGGCCGGTGGCGCTCACCCCCCTCGCGCCCCTGCCTCGGACCGAGGCGGGCCGACCGGTGGCGCTCGCCCCCGTCAACGCGCCCGACCGGGTCAGCCCCTTCACCATGATGGCCCGGGTCCACCCGCACCTGCTGCCCAAGCTCGAGCGCACCCTTCGGCTGGGCACCTTCGCCACCATCGACCTGGGCATGCGCCCGCTGAAGAACCTCCCCACCCTCCACTTCGCGCGGGTGAGCATCATCGAGGGCAACCAGATGCTGTTCGCCAGCGTGTACGACGGCGACTTCATCCAGTACGTGGAGGACTTCAGCTCCCGCATCGCCAAGGAGATGGACGCCGTGTTCGGGGCCAGCGTGGGCTACCCGCTCGCCGGCTCGCGCGACGTGTTCCAGTTCAAGGACTTCCTGCGCGTCAACGAGATCCTCACCCGCGACTTCGCCGGCGCCTACCTCGATCGCAGCCTGCTGCAGATCCAGTCCAGCCTCGCGCTGATGAAGGCCTTTGGCACGTTCGCCAAGCGCGTGGGGCCCCAGCACCGCAACCTGCCCACCCGCTTCCAGTGCTTCTTGCACGACAACCAAGCCCGGCTGACCTGAGGGAGGGACCATGCTCGAGCTCGGTCAGATCCAGAGCACCATCCTGCGCGAGTACTACCGGCACACCGCGCCGAAGTTCGAACGCTTCGTGTTCGTGCACTTCCACGCCGCGCCCGGTGCCCGCTCGTTCATCGAGGCCCTGCTGCCCAAGGTCACCAGCTGCGCCCACATCGACGCGGGCGGGGTGCAGTGCGTGCTCAACATCGGGCTGACCTATCCCGCGGTCGACCTGTTCGGCTTCGGCGGCCAGGCCCGCGCCCTCGACGAGCGCGACTTCGAGGCCACCGGCGCGATCGAGGCCTTCAAGTGCGGCATGAAGGCCCGCGCCCGGGCGATCCTCGGCGACCGGGGCCCCAGCGACCCCGAGCACTGGCAAGACCCCTACGGCAGCGACCGGATCCACGCGGTGGTGTGGCTCAATGCCCACCAGCTCGCGCCGCTCGAGGCCACCCTCGCCGAGGTCGAGGCCGCCATCGAGGCCGAGCCCGCCGTGGAGCGCCTGCACGTCGAGACCGCCCAGGGCTTCACCGGCACGCACGCCGGCACCGAGCAGTTCGGCTACGCCGACGGCATCGCCCAGCCCTCCGTGCTCGGCTCGGGCATCGAGGCCTACCCGGGCGACGGCGTGCCCCGCAAGCGCCGCGGCTGGGACCGGCTGCAGCCCGGCGAGTTCGTGCTCGGCCAGGTCGACGAGTCGGGCCAGATCCAGTTCCGCTCGTCGTTCTTCATGAACGGCAGCTTCATGGTGTTCCGCAAGCTGCGCCAGCACGTGGGCCGGTTCCGCGACTACCTCGACCACGTCGCCCAGCGCAGCGGCACCACCCCGCAGCACGTGGGGGCCAAGATGTTCGGCCGCTGGGAGAGCGGGGCGCCGCTGGTGCTCTCGCCCGACCGCGACGACCCCGAGCTGGGGGCCGACCCGCAGCGCAACAACGACTTCCGCTACGCCGACGATCCCCACGGCCATCGCTGCCCGTTCGGGGCCCACGCTCGGCGCAACAACCCGCGCGAGGATCCCACCGGCCCCGGCGCCATCCAGACCCGCCTGCACCGCATCATCCGGCGCTCCACCCCCTACGGCCCGCGGCTGCCCGAGGGCACCCCCGACGACGGCGTGGACCGGGGCGTGCTGTTCGTGGTGATCAACGCCGACATCTCCCGGCAGTTCGAATTCGTGCAGCAGAACTGGGTGCAGAGCGTGCTGTCGTCCACCGTGCTCACCCTGCCCGCCGATCGCGATCCCATCATCGGCCAGCAGCTCGAGGGCGACGACGCGGGCAAATTCCTCATGCCCTCGTCCGACCGCAGGCAGGCGCCCACCATCGCGTGGGGCCTGCCCACCTTCGTCACCACCCAGGGCGGCGCGTACTTCTTGCTGCCCAGCCTCGACGCGCTGTGGGACGTGGCCCACGGGGTCCTGCCGCAGAACCCCGACCGCTGCACCGGCGCCGAGCAGCCCGACACGTCCCCGCCCAGCCAGTCCGAGGCCACCGCTCCGCCCGATGGCGACCGGCCCGCTCGGCCCTCGCCCTGCGACGAGCTGCCCAAGGCCGACCCGGCGCCCTCGCCCGCCTCGGCGCCCTCTGCCCCGAGCGAGTCGACCCCAGCGCCCGCCGCCACCGACGCTCCCGCGAAGGATCCCGCAGGGACCGATCCCAGCTAGCGCGGGCTCGCGGCGGCGCTGCCCGCCATAGCCTCGCTGCCCGCCATAGCCTCGCTGCCCGCCATAGCCTCGCTGCACGGTGCGGCACACCGAGCGGCTCGCGGCACGCCGCGGCGCGTTCTTCGGTACCCTCCCCCCGTGAGCACGCCCCGCAAGCATGGTGAGCCCCGCGGCTCGGCGCCCCGGCAAGAGCCGCTGTACGACGAGAGCATCCCGACCCCCAGCCACCCCGAGCGCGCGCGCACCCTGGTCGCCAGCGCCACGCGGGGCGTGCTGTGCACCCACGCCATCGATCACGACGGGCACCCCTATGGCTCGCTGGTGATCTTCGCGCTGCACGACGGCTCGCCCGTGTTCTTGGTGAGCGAGCTGGCCGAGCACACCCGCAACCTGCGGGGCTCCCCCCGCTGCTCGCTGCTGGTGACCGAGAGCGGCGACGACAACCCGCTGGCGCTGGGCCGGGTGACCGTGCTGGGCACCTGCGAGGAGGTGCCCCCCGCCGACGAGGAGGCCGTGGCCGCCTCGTTCCTCGCCCGCCACCCCGAGGCCGAGTACTACGCCGACTTCGAGGACTTCGGGTACTGGCGGCTGCGCGTCACCGGCATCCGCTACATCGGCGGCTTCGGGCGCATGTCGTGGGTGGAGCCGCCCGACTGGCAGCAGGCCTCGCCCGACCCCGTGGCCCCCCATGCCTCGGGGATCATCACCCACATGAACGAAGACCACGCCGACGCCCTGCGCATGTACTGCGAGGCGTTCAGCCGCTCGGGGCCGGTGCCCGAGGCCACCATGACCGGCGTGGATCGCTACGGGTTCGAGATGTCCGCCCGCACCGAGCAGGGCCCGCGACCGGTCCGCGTGGCGTTCTCCGAGCCGGTCACCGACGCCACCGCCGTGCGCCAGCAGATGGTGGCCCTGGTGAAGCGAGCCCGCGAGCAGCTCGGCCGCACCCAGCCCTGAAGCGCGCCCGAGCGCCATGGACTCCCTGTACGCGCACGCGGCGTTCTACGGCATGCTCCACGGCGAGCGCCGCTCGGACCTGCCCTTCTACCTCGAGGCCACCGAGGGCTGCGCGCGCGTGCTGGAGTACGGGGTGGGCCGCGGCCGGGTGGCCCTGCCCATGGCCCGCCGAGGCCAGCACGTGCTCGGCGTCGACGACAGCCCCGCGATGCTCGCCGCCCTCGACCAGCGCCTCGCCCGCGAGCCCCCCGAGGTCCGCGCCCGGCTGCGTACCCGCGAGGGCGACGCCCGCTCCATCCATCTCGGCGAGCGCTTCGATGCCGTGACCTGCCCCTTCAACGGCATCGCTCACCACCACGACCACGCGCAGCTCACGGCCTTCTTCGCCCGCGTGCGCGAGCACCTGCTGCCCCACGGCCGGCTGGTGCTCGACGTGGCCGTGCCCAGCCCCGCGCTGCTGGCCGGCACCACCACCGACGTGCCCTGGTTCCGCGACCCCGTCGACGGCCGCGTGTGCCGGTCTTCCGAGCACTTCGAATACGACCCGATCCGCCAGGTGCTCACCGTCACCATCACCAAGCGACCCATGGAGGGCGCCGACGATCCGGTCACGATGACGCTGCGCATGCGCCAGCTGTTCCCCGCCGAGACCCGGCTGCTGCTGCGCCACCACGGCTTCACCCTGCTGGAGTGCAACGAGCAGCTCGGCGACGTGATCGGCTACGTGTGTCGCCCCGCCGGCCCGTGAACCATCGCCAGCCCTGGTAGCATCGCCCTCGCCATGGACCGCCGCGCCGCCGAAGCCCAGTGCCGGATGCTGGTGCGTCGCGTGGCCCCCAACGCGCGGATCTACTTTCCTCGCCGCCCGCTGGGCCGGGCGATCGCCACCGGCACCTCGTGGAACGGTCGACACCTGCGACCCACCGGCGCCACCCTCGAGAGCCAGCTGCACGAGGTGGCCCACCTGCTGCTCGCCGCGCCCCACCGCCTGCACGAGGTGGAGTTCGGGCTGGGGCCCGATCCCTACCGGCGCTACGACGTGCCGCGCACCATCCCCGAGGCCGAGGCCGATCTCGAGGAGCTGCACACCTGCTGGCTGCAGTTGCTGCTCACCCACCTGCTCGAGCTCGACGTGGAGGCCGTGCGCTACGAGTACGAGCTTTCGCCGCTCACCCTCGAGATGATCGCGACGCTCGAGCAGACCTACCCCGGTGCCCTCCCCGAACCATGGTGGGAGCGCGGGCGGCGGCTGCTCGAGGACGAGCCTGCGCAATCATCGGAGCGCTGAGCGAGCAATAGCGTGCGCGCGAGCGATCACGCGATCACGCGACCACGCGACCACGCGGCCACGCGACCACGCGACCACGCTCGGAATCTCGACTCGACGGCTGTCGTCGCAAGACATGCCAGGGGCTGGGCCATGAGGCGAACGAGGGACCCGTGTCGCTCCCAACAAACCCCGCGACGACAGCGGTCGAGCGCGGGCCCTCGGCCCGGGTCGCGTCGAGACCGATCGCGCACGCAGGCGCGGATCGATCCACCGACGCGACCCGGGCTTCGACGCCCGGCCCTTCCGGCCGGATCGCGGCGTCACCCGGGGGGACGGAGACATCCCGGGCGACGGCCGCTCCCCCGCGCGCCGAATCCAGTGGATCCGGCGCTCGGCGGGGGTTGAAGGTCGTCCCGGCGAGTGAACGGGATGGCAGGCGCGGCCTGCGTCATCTCCAGCGGTTTGCGAACGCTACGGGTACACGCGCCGAGAGACCTTCAACATGCGGTGCGGGCACGATCGAGCCCGCTCTTTCGTTGATGCATGTTCGAAGACTTCATAGCGCGTGCTCCTCGTCGAAGCGTACTCCGATGGCTTAATGGGCAAACGCGGGAGCGTCAAGCGAGGATTTCAGTCTTTCTCGGCATGTGCGGGACCTCCGGGTGCGCAGGCCTGCGTCCCCTCGCGCCGTGGCGAGCATCACTCGTGACCTCGATGTCACGCAGGCGAGTGACACATTGGACGGATCATGGTGTTCCAACGGCCGCGCCCCCTCATGTCACGCACCGCTCAACGACTCGCCCCCTGGTCCCTCTCCCTCTTCACGGTGCTCGCCGCGCAGGCCTGCGCCGACGAGCCCACCCCCGCCGATCCCTCTGCCACCGACGGAAGCTCGGGCACCACCGGAGACAGCGGCACCGAGCCCACGTCCACCGGTGAGGTCGTCGACGAGACCGGCGACACCCCCACCGGGGTGACCTTCTGGCAGGACGTCGCGCCCCTGCTCTACGACAGCTGCGTCACGTGCCACCGCGAGGGCGGCGTGGGCCCGTTTCCGCTGGCCACCTACGAAGACGCCGGCCCCTGGGCGGCCGCCATCGCGGCCGCGGTGCAAGAGCGCACCATGCCGCCGTGGCTGGTCACCGACGACGGCTCCTGCGGCGACTTCCGGAACTCGCGCTGGATGTCGCAGGAGCAGATCGACACCATCGTCACCTGGTTCGAAGAGGGGGCGGTCGAAGGCGACCCGCGCGACGACCTCACCGTGCCGCCGCTGCCCGGCCTGCCCGACGCCACCGAGTTCCACACCCCCGACTTCGTCCCCGAGATCCAGGGCGGCGACCTGGCCGAGTTCGACGAGTACCGCTGCTTCCTCATCGACCCCGCGCTGCCCGGCGATCGCTTCCTCACCGCCTACGACGTGGTGCCGGGCAACGAGGCCATCGTGCACCACGTGCTGGTGATGCCCGTCGACCCCGAGCTGGAGGTGGAGGGCGGGCTGACCAACGCCGAGGTGATGGCCGCGCTCGACGACGAGTCGCCCGAGCGCGAGGGCTGGCCCTGCTTCGGCGAGGCCGGCGAGGGCGTGGAGACCAGCGGCATCCCGGTGGTGTGGGCCCCGGGCCAGGGCGTGGTCCAGTTCCCCGAGGGCACCGGCCTGCGCTTCGCCGCCCAGGAGCAGCTGGTGGTGCAGGTGCACTACAACCTCGCCACCGCCAGCAACATCGGCATGGCGGACCAGACCACCATCCAGCTGAAGCTCGAGGAGTCGGTGGAGCGCGAGGGCGTCATGCTCTTGCCCGACCCCTTCCTCGACTCGATCTTCGAGGGCGACCCCATCGAGCTGGCCCCCGGCGAGGCCTCGGTGGAGTACACCTGGGAGCTGCCCGTGCAGTACCTGCTGGCGTACGAAGGCTTGCCCTCGGTCGATCTCTACGGCGTGTTCCCCCACATGCACGAGTACGGGCAGGCCATGCGCCTGGAGATCGAAGACCCGACCGGAGCCGAGTGCGCGGCCGAGGTGAACCACTGGGACTTCAACTGGCAGCTCCAGTACTTCTACGAGCAGCCCCGCACCCTCACCGCCGACGACGTGCTGCGGGTGACCTGCGACTTCGACACCACCCGCGCCACCGAGCCGGTCACGCCCGGCTGGGGCACCAACAACGAGATGTGCCTGATGGGCATGTACCTGGTGCCGTAGACTATCGCCCACGATGACGGTGCCCCGCCGCGCTGCGCCCCCGAGGCGAGTCCCCTGGGGGCTCGCGCTGGGGCTCGCGTGCGCGGGCTGCTTCGGCGACTGGGTGAGTGCTCGCACCGCCCCCCGCCCCGACGCCGTGCCGTCGGCCGAGCGCGCCCCGGCGGCCTCGGCTCCGGCCCCGCCGCCGCCCGCCCGGGCCTGCGCCGACTACACCCGCGCGGTGGCCCAGCGCTGCGAGGCCACCTTCGACGGGTACCACCAGCCCAACGGCTGCCACGGGCAGATCATCCGCGTGCAGTCGGTGTTCCGCCGCGACGCCAGCGAGCGGCCCCAGGCCTGCACCCAGCTCCTCTCCGCTCTGCCCCCCGCGCCCGCCCGCGACCGCGACCCGGCGCCGCTCGGCCCCGCGTGCCGGCGATGGGCCGAGCAGCTGCGGGGCCTGTGCGTGGCCCCGCTGTCGTCGACGCCTCCCTCGCTCGATCGATGTGCCGCCGCGGTGCTGGCGTTCGAGAGCATCCTGGGCGGCATCACCTTCGGACAGCCCGAGGCCTACGAGGACCGCTGCCGGGCCGAGCTCGACCCGGTGATCGACGCGACCGCCGGCGGCGGCGGTCCCTAGCAGCCCGCCTCGCCCGCGACCGTCCTCGCCCGCCTCATCCCGCCCCGCCTCATCCCTCACCCTAGGTCGTGGCCGGGCTCGTGGTGCTCGGGCCCGTCGCCGGCCTCGCAACCTGCGCACGCGGTCGATCCTGCGGTATGGTCGAGGCGGTGCCGGGCCCAGACGACGCGATCGTCCTCGAGCACGTCAGCAAGGCGTTCGGGGCACACACCGTGCTCGACGACATCAGCCTGACGGTCAAGAAGGGGTCGATCACGGTGCTGCTGGGCCCCTCGGGCACGGGCAAGTCGGTGCTGCTGCGCATCCTGGTGGGCCTGCTCCAGCCCGACGCCGGCCGGGTGTTCGTGGGCCAGGACGACATCGCCGCGCTCGACCAGCGCCGCAGCCGTGACCGCCGGCGCCTGTTCGAGGTGCGCCGCAAGTTCGGCATGCTCTTCCAAGACGGCGCGCTGTTCGACGACATGGACGTGGGCGAGAACGTGGCCTTCCCGATGCGCATGCACACCCGCATGCACGACGAGGAGATCCGCGCCCGCGTGGCCGACAAGCTCGCCCGCGTGGGCCTGCCCGGGGTGGAGAGCAAGTTTCCCTCGGAGCTGTCGGGCGGCATGCGCAAGCGGGTGGCGTTCGCCCGGGCCATCGCGCTCGAGCCGGAGATCGTGCTGTGCGACGAGCCCAGCTCGGGCCTCGACCCGGTGATGTCGGCCACCCTCGACGAGCTCATCATGGAGATGCACCGCACCCTGGGCATCTGCTTCGTCGTCATCTCCCACGACACCGCGGAGGCGCGGACCATCGCCGACACGCTCGGCATGCTCGCCGGCGGCAAGCTGGTGGCCTACGGCCCCATCGCGCAGCTCGAGCGCGACACCCACCCCGCGCTGCGTCAATTCTTCGACCGGGCCACCGAGGGCCCCATCCAGGTCGTCTGACATGAACCGAACCAACATCGGGCTGGGGATCTTCGTGGTCGGCACGCTGGGGCTGCTCATCTGGCTGGCGCAGAGCATCGGCGCGCTGGGGGGCGGCGGCGGCACGCCCTACGAGGTCCGCCTCGAGCACGCCGCGGGCCTGGTCACCAACAACGCGGTGAAGATCGCGGGGGTGGAGGTGGGCAGCATCGAGAAGGTCGGCGTGGACCACGACGTCGCCGTGCTCACCCTGCGGATCGACCCCGAGGTGGTCCTCCACACCGACGCCACCGCCATCGTGCGGGCCAAGAGCCTGCTGGGCGAGAAGTACCTCCAGCTGCACCCGGGCACCCGCGACGGTCCCGTGCTCGAGGCGGGCGGGCGGATCGAGAAGGTCGAGACCCACTTCGAGATCGACCAGGTGCTCAACGCCCTCGAGCCGGTGCTCGGCGGCGAGGACTCGCTCGGCGCGGTGCTCAAGCCGCTCGCCGAGCGCATGGCCGCGCTGATGGACCAGCTGTCGGGCACCGACGGCCAGCCGCCCGTCATCACGCGCGCCGAGGTCGAGACGCTCGTCGACGACCTCCAGGCCACCTCGGGCGCGGTGCGGCGGATGGCCACCGACAACGAGGAGGACCTGCGGGCGCTGGTGAAGCGCTCCCGCAGCCTGGCCGAGGACCCCCGCGTCGACCGCATGCTGGCCCGGGGCGACCGCATGTCCAAGACCCTCGACGAGCGGCTGCCCGCCGTGCTCGACCGCGTGGAGGCATCGCTGACCAAGCTCGAGCGCCTCGCCGACGTGGTCGACGAAGACCGGGCCCGCAAGCTCGAGACCATCATCGACGACGCCGCGGTGGCCATGGCCGATCTCCGCGGGCTGGCCCACGAGCTCGAGGGCGTGGGCGATTCCGCCGGGCCCTTGCTCGAGGACCTGGCCCGCCTCACCCGGCGGGCCCTGCTGATCGACGGCCCCACCATCCGCCGGTTCCTGCAGAGCGAGGGCGTGAAGGTGTACTTTGGCAGCAAGCGCGAGGCCGCCCGGGCGCTGCGCGATTGAGTCCGAGCCGTGAGTCGACGCTTCGAAATCTCCTCCAACCTCGTCTACTGGACGGTCGTGACCGCCCTGGCCGGCTGCACCCTGTTCTTCGTGGGCAACGTGCAGCAGCGCCGCGGCGAGCTGCGCACCGACGACGCCGTGGCCATCGACACCGGCACGCTGGTCACCCCCGTGCGGGTGATCGACGCCGACGAGGTCTCCGTGCGCGGCCCCGAGGGCGGCACCTTCGTGGTGCGGCTGCTGGGGGTGAAGGGCTTCGCCACCACCATCAACGAGCCGGGCTTGTCTGGCCTGGGCCAGGCCGCGGTCGCCGAGATCGAGAAGACCATCGAGGGCAAGCCGCTGCAGGTGGTGTTCGACGAGCTGAAGCTCGACGCGGCCGGGCGGGTGCTGGCCTACCTGCACGCGGGCGACATGGACGTGGGCGAGCACCTGGTCACCAGCGGGCGGCTGGTGGCCTACACCCGCTACCCCTTCTCCCGCGAGGACGACTACGAGGACGCCGAGGCCGAGGCGCGCGAGGACAAGCGGGGTCTTTGGGGCAACTACAAGGCGGTGTCCCGGGTGCAGGGCTGGAAGGACACCTGGAAGACCGCCCGCCTGGCGCAGGAGTAGGGGTCTCATGCTGCGCTTGCTGCTCAACCTCTTTCGCCGCGTGGTCGTGCGCGAGCGTAGCCAGGTGCTCAAGGTCGCGCTGCTCACCGCGCTGCTGGTCGCGTTCTCCTCGTCGGGCTTCATGTACTTCGAGCTCGCCGAGAAGCCCGACCTCACCTGGGCCGACGCCTTCTGGTGGTCGATCGTCACCATGACCACGGTGGGCTACGGCGACTTCTTCCCCACCACGCCGGGCGGTCGCTACATCATCGGCTTCCCCACCATGCTGTTCGGCATCAGCATCTTGGGGTATCTGCTGTCGACGCTGGCCACCTACCTCATCGAGGAGCGCTCCAAGGAGCTCAAGGGCATGAGCGAGTTCAAGCTGGAAGACCACATCCTCATCGTCCACTACCCCGGCCTGTCGCGGATCCAGGGGGTGATGACCGAGCTGCGCACCGACGAGAAGACCGCGGGGGCCGGCGTGGTGCTGGTCGACGCCGACCTCGAGGAGCTGCCCGATCCGCTGGTGCAGGAGGGCGTGCGCTTCGTGCGGGGCGACCCCACCAAGGAGAGCACGCTCGAGCGCGCCAGCTACCGCGAGGCTCGTTTCGCCATCATCCTCTCGCGCGATCCCAACGACCCCTCCACCGACGACGCCAACCTCGCCGCCGCGCTCACCCTCGAGCACCTCAACCAGAAGATCTTCACCGTCTCGGAGTGCATCGACCCCGAGCACGTGGACCTGATGTACAAGGCCGGCTGCGACGCGGTGGTGTGCCTGACCGCGCTGGCCACCAACCTGGTCGTGCACGAGCTGCTCGATCCGGGGCTTCAGCGGGTGATCGGCGAGGTCACCAACAACCTCTCGGGCCAGAACTTCTACATGGTGCCCGTGCACCCCAAGGGCGAGGTGACCTTCGCCGACGCCCGCCATGCCCTCGAGGAGCGCGGATGCGCGGCGCTGGGGCTCGAGCGGAAGGGGGACATGCATCTGAACCCGAAGGCGAGCACGGTGCTGCACGACGGGGACCGGGTGGTTTGTATTGCGCCGCGCCGGCCCGAGGAGCTGCGGCTTTGAGGCGGAGAGGGAGCCGGGGAGCGGCTCCCTCGCTCCTCAGCCCTTCTTCGGCGCCACCGCGCAGCGGAACCCCACATCATGCGGGTGGTACTCCGCCGGCAACCCCTCGCGATACGCCGGGTCGATCTCTCCAGCCTGCGCGCTGTGGAACGACCCGCCGCGCACGGCCTTGGCCCCCGTCGCCCCCTCGACCGTGCCGCCCGGGTAGGCCGCGAAGTCATCGGCGGACCACTCGGCCACGTTGCCCGCGAGATCCTCCAGCCCCCCCTTGCCGCGCCCCTCCGGGTACGCGCCGACCGGAGCGGTCTCCACGTGCCCGTCGCTGGCGGGGAACAGGCCGGCGTCCAGCCCGATCTTCGAGCGCCGGAACCACGCCAAGCACTCGCTGCCGCACGCGTTGAGCCGCGCGCCCGAGGGCGCGCCGTCGCCCCAGGGCAGCGTGCGGCCGTCGCCTCCGCGGGCGGCCCGCTCCCACTCGGGCTCGGTGGGCAGCCGCGCGCCTCGCCACGCGCAGAACGCCTGCGCCTGCGACCAGCTCACGCAGTTGATGGGGTGCAGCTCGACGCCCTCGCGATCCTCGTTGCACAAGGCCGAGTACGCCTTGGCCTCCACCGGAGGCTCGCTGACCGCCCAGTGGCTCGACCGATACGCCCGCTTGCACTCCCCTTCGTCGGAGCACCGGTGATAGTCGGCCACGGTGACCTCGTGCCGATCGAGGCAGAACGCGCCCACCTCCACCCGATGGGCCGGGCCGGCCGCGGCGAGCACCTCGTCGGACGCGTCGGTGCCCATGAAGAAGCCGCCCCCCTCGACCAGCACCATGTCGTCGGGGCACGGACCGCTCGGCCCGGCCGCAGCGCCGTCGGCACCCGGACCCGACGCGCCCCCGGCCTCGCCCGCGTCGCCCGCGTCGGCGCCCGCCGAGGCACTTGCCTCCGCATCGGCGCCCTGCTCGGTCTCCCCCTCGCCGAGGCCCAGCCCGAACCACAGCGCCGCGCCGATCCCCGCGGCCCCCAGCGCCCCGAGGGCAGCGTGCAGCGGCGCCCGAGAGCGCCCCCCCACGCCGGTGCCCGAGCCCGTGCCGGAGCCCACCGCGATCGGCACCGAGCCGGGATCGGTAGACGGAGCGTGCGACACCACGTCGGAGCTGGGGTAGGCGTAGTCCCCGGACGGAGGCGGCGTGGGCTCCAGCGACGACAGCGAGATGCCCCGCTTCGCGATCGACCCCCCCGCGGCCCAGGGCAGCGGCTTGTCGCCGAACAGCTCCTTCAGCATGCGGGCGAGCGTGCCCGCGGAGCAGCCCAGGCGATTGTCGCGAACGAAGACCTCGAGGTCCTCTTGCAGGGCGCGAGCGGTGGGGTAGCGCTGGTCCCGATCGCGGGCCAGCGCGCGCATGACGATCTGCTCCAGCGCCTCGGGGTAGCTCGGGATGTACGACGAGGGCGTGGGCGCGTCTTGGTTGGCGACCATGTTCATGACCGCCATCTCGTTGTCCGCCCGGTACAGACCCCGCATGGTGGTGAGCTCCCACAGCATGATGCCGATGGAGTACACGTCGCTGCGGCGGTCGAGCGGCTCGGCCCGGCACTGCTCGGGCGACATGTACGAGGCCTTGCCCTTGCGCACGCCGGCCTGGGTGAGCTGCGACTGGCTGGCCGCCTTGGCGATGCCGAAGTCGAGCAGCTTCACCCCGCCGTCGTAGGTCACCATCACGTTGGTGGTGGAGACGTCGCGGTGCACGATCTCGAGGGGCCGGCCGTCGAGGCCGACCTGCTCGTGCGCATAGTGAAGGCCCGCGCACACGCCCTGGATGATGTAGAGCGCCTGGGCCAGCGGCACCCCGCGACCCAGTCGGGCCGACTCCCGCAGGATGGCACTGAGATCCTCGCCATGGAGGTAGGCCATGGTGAAGAAGTAGTCGTCGCCGGCCCGCCCGATGTCGTAGACGTTGACGATGTTCGGGTGCTCGAGGTTGGCCGCGATCCGGGCCTCGTCGAGGAACATGCTGACGAAGGCGGCGTTGTCCCGCAGGTGGCCCAAGATCCGCTTGAGCACCACGATCTTCTCGAAGCCCTCGATGCCCGAGGTCTTCGCGAGGTACAGCTCGGCCATGCCGCCCGCCGCCAGCCGGTGGATCAGCTGGTAGCGTCCGACCTGATCCACGGCCTGGTTGGCGCCCGACGGCGTTGTTCCCACGATGCTCATCTCGGGCGCTCCGCGCCGCAGAGGATACCGTGATCGACCCCAATTCGGATCGATCCCCCGCGCGCCCGAGCGCAGACTCGGCGGCCTCGCTCAGGCGGCCGGCGAGGGGCTGGCGGCCGTGGCGGGCAGCAGCGTGCTGGCCAGCGCCTTGTAGGCCCGGTGGGCGCGGACCCGCAGGGCGCCCGGGCGCACGCCGAGGCGCTGGCCGATGTCGGCCATGCTCATGCCGCTCAGCTTGTGGAGCTTGACGACCTCGCGCTGACCCGGGGGCAATAGCTCGATCGCCTCCCGAACCCGCCGGGCCACCTCGTCCCCGCTCTCGCGGACCATGTGCAGCTCCTCGGCGTTGGGCACGGCCTCGGGCACGCCCATGCCGGCGACGTCGCCCTTGGCGATGAGGGTCTCGTGGCGACGGTCCCGGCGGTAGCTGTGGCGCAGGTGGTCGAGCGCCACGTTGCGCGCAATCGCCAGGTACCAGCCCTCCACGGCCCGATCCGCCCGCTCGGGCAGCGAGGCGAAGCGGTCGCGCGCCGCATGGGCGCGCAGGAACGAGAGCTGGACCAGGTCGTCCACCACCGCCGCGTCGCGGACCAGCCGGCTCAGCCGCGCGCGCAGGCGAGGCTCGAGCGCGGCGTGCAGGTGGACGAACGCGTGGTCGTCACCGTCGACGTAGGACTCCATCAGCCGATGGAGCTGGCCCTCCGGGCGAGCAGAGGGGAAGCGCGAAGAAGAACGGTCGAGATTGGTCATGGGTCACCACCCTTGGCGGGGCGAAGCAGAGTCGCTTGGGCAGAGTCACTCAGATAGTTGACTGGTCGGTAAAGTTTCTGACCAAAAAAGAGCCTACGACGGCTCGGCGGAGATCTGACCGTCGCAGCAGGCCAGTTCGAAAGCGTCGCAGGCGGAGGACTCGAGGGCGGGCGCCTTGCAGGCGGGCGCCTCGGCCAGGGGATACTCGGCCTCGGCCAGCGCGACCATGCCCCCGGCGAGGCGCAGGAACACCTCGGGGTCGTTGGTGGCCTTGGTCAGCAGGATCGAGCCTTGGAGGTAGGCGATCATGGCCTCGGCCGCGCGCTCGGGCTCGACGACGTGCAGCTCGCCGCTCTCCTTGGCCCGCTCGAGCAGGCGAACGAGGCTGTGCTGCCAGTCCGTGAAGATGTCGGCGACCTTGGCCCGGATCTCCGGGTCGCGGTGGGCCATCTCCTGGGTGATGTTGCCCAGCGGGCAGCCCTCGGGCGCCCCGAAGCTGCGCTGCGCCATGGTGAACCCGCGGTACAGCCGGGAGATCATGCCCTGCAGCTGCGCGCGCACCGAGCCGTTCTCCTCGAGGGTGCGCTTCATGGACGCGGCGTGGTGCTCGGCGAAGCGGTCGAGCGTGGCCAGCACCAGGGCGTGCTTGGAGCGGAAGAAGTGGTAGAAGCTCCCCTTCTTGAGGCCCGCTTCCTTGCAGATGTCGGAGACGCTGACCGCGGTGTACCCCCGCTCGTGCACGAGCTGGGCCGCGGTGGCCAGCAGCCGATCGCGAGCGTCGCTACAGCGACCCATGGTCGCCTCCGACGGTCTCGATCATGTGCGTTGTGTGCGCCATTTTTCTTGTCCGACCGGTCAACTATAGGCGCCGACCTCGACCACGGCAAGACCCCTCCGCAGATCTTTCTGCTTCGCGGGAATTCCGCAGCATGGGAAGGGCACGGCCGTCGGGGTGCACCGACCACCCACCGGCGCAAGAGCCACCATCCGGCCCGGCCTGCGGGGCCCAGGCTGGCCAAGCGCGAGAGGGGTCCCGGGTGGTGCGCAACGGGCCGGCCGCCACGGCGGCCCGCGGCGAGGGCCAAGCGCCAGCCCGCAGCAACCCGAGAACGGGATGCTACAGACACTCGGCCGTGAGCGGCCCGATGCAGGCGTTCGTCTGGGAGTAGGTGGTCCCGCCGAAGTAGCCCGAGGTGAAGGTGTTGTCGGCGACGAAGAAGCTGGCGATCACGAAATCGTCGCTCTGCCGTACCACGGTCACCTCGCTGCCGAGATCGGTGAAATCGATCGTGAAGTCGTACGCAACACCGATGACCCAAGGCTGGGTGGTCGTATCCATGGGATCGAGCAGAGCGGTGGAGTTGGCCGTGTCGTTCGGGCAGAAGATCTCGTTGGCTCCGATCCCGGCGAATGAGGGACCCTCCACTCGCTTGACTACGATCCCCGAGGCTCCGCAGACTCCCCCCCCGCTCCAGCCAAGCGAGTAGAAGTGCGACTCGTCTTGGGCGCCCCATACGAGCCCCATGACATCATCGTCACCGCCGCTTGGGACCTGTAGCGTGGCCCGCAGGCGAACGTTCTGCAGCGAGACCCCCTCGCACAAGTGCAGGCCAGGGCTCGCGTTGCTCGTTGCGCAGGTCTGGGTGCCACCGGGCTGATACGCGTAGCTGTTGACCCCGTACACACTGCACGTGGTTTCCAAGTCGAGCGGCGCCGAGTTCACCACGACTACGGAGTCCTGGGCGATCGAGAAGCCGTCGTCTACGGTCACCGTGTATGTCTCCTGCCCAGCCGGGCTTGCTCCGGTGCTCGCTTGGTCGGGGGTGGACAGCGTGCCGTCGTTTGGGGTCCAGGCATGGGCGTACGAGCCCGATCCGCCTGCCGCGGCGGCGTCGAGCACCGCCGGGACCCCCTCGAAGTTCGAGCAGGCCGGCGTAGCCACGACCGACAGGAAGTCGTTGCACAGCTGGGTGCCGGCATCGCAGCCGAACGAGACACAGTCGTCCCCCGCCAGACAAGCTTCACCGGGCTCACAGGTAGCACCGCACGCGTTGCCGCAGTCGATGTCGGTCTCGTCGCCGTTCTGCAACCCGTCGTTGCAGGTGAAGCAGGCCATCGTGTCGTAGGTGCAGCTTGCATCACAAGCCAGCACACCACCGAGGAAGCCCTGGTCGGCGCATGTCGAGCCGGCCAGGTCGGCGAGGTCACACTCCTCGCCTGGATTCACCGCTCCGTCGCCACAAGCATAGCAGCCGCTGGTGTCATAGCCGCAGACAGGATCGCAGGCGAGCGTGCCGCCGTCGAACCCCAGGCCGAGACACGTCTGGCCTCCGAGGTCCTCGTCGTCGCAGAGTTCCTCCGGGTTCGTCGTCCCGTCACCGCAGATGTAGCAGGCGGCCGTGTCGAGCAGGCACCCTCCCTCGCAGGCGAGCACACCACCGTCGAAGCCCGAGCCTGCACACGTCGCGCCGTCGAATTCCGCGCCGTCACACTCCTCGCCAGCGATCGCATTGACGGTCGAATCACCGCACTCCACCGCCGTGCAGTCCACGTCGCACGTGGACGACTCGCCCCCGTCATCACACTGCTCCCCGGCGGCTTCGTTGAGCACCCCATCGCCACAGTCCGCGAACGTACAATCATCGTCGCACACGCGCGTCTGCCCTGTATCGTCACACTCCTCGTCACCCTCGACGATACCATTGCCACACGTTGGAGCAGGCTCGCCTGTGTCCCCCGTGCCCTCGAACTCACCGGTGTCGTCTACGGTGCCCGATGTCCCCCGCGACGACATGGATCCCTCCCCGAGCCCGGTGCTCCCGCTCGAGCCATCACCGACATAGTCCTCGGCATTTGGGGGGATCCCCCGGCACGCGAAGAGGGCAAACTGGGCCAAGGCAAGCCCGCCGGCAAATGGCCGCTTGGATAGCATCAGGCGCATGATACGTCGGCCCGACGCCCCGCCGCCGATGCGATCCGCATTCCTCCGATTTCTGCGAAGAACGACCCTGCCGATCCATATCGCTCGCTCGCCCGTGACCGAACGCGCGTGCGTCGATTGGCTCGCAGGAGTAGAAGGTAAGGTGAGGAGATCGACGAATTCGAGCACGACGAGGACGACCGCCATCGATACTTGCGCATCGCCGATCGCTGATCGCCGATCGCCATGACCCGGCCCCGTGGTGCCCCCGACGAACTCGATGTCGGCCTGCGCCCTGCGCTCCTGGTCGGCCGTCACTGGGAGTTCGAGTGGCGGTCGACGGGGTGAGACTACGGAGACTGGGCCGAGTCGAGCGCTCAGGTTCGGAGCGTGGGCGAGGAATTCGACGTGGGCGCCGAATGACCCCACTGGCCCCTCGTCGAGACCTTTCTCTCTAGCGTGAATTTCGCAGTCTGGCGGGAAATCCGCAAGATCGGAGGCTCGGCCGTCGGGTGGACGGACGGCGGTGCTAGGCTCGAAGCGTGCTGGGCAAGCTCCTGCTGCTGTTCACGGTGGTCCCGGTGGTCGAGCTGTACCTGCTCATCACCCTCGGTCAGCGGATGGGCGCGGAAGCCACCATCGCCCTGGTCCTGGTCACCGGCCTGCTCGGGGCCAGCCTGGCCAAGCGCGAGGGGGCCCGGGTGGTGCGCAACTGGCAAGCCGCCATGGCCCGCGGTGAGATGCCCAAGGAGGGCGTGGTCTCGAGCCTGCTGGTGTTGGTGGGCGGGGTCTTGCTGGTCACCCCCGGCGTGGTGACCGACGCCACCGGCCTGCTGCTGCTGGTGCCCTGGTCGCGGCGGCTGGTGGCCGGCGTGGTGCGCACGCGGCTCGAGCGGCGATTCTCGGTGCACAGCTTCGTGCCCGATCCCCAGGTGTTCATGGCCGGGGGCCCGCCGCCCGGGCAGTCGCAGACCCGCGGGGCGGTGATCGACGTGGACGTGGTGGAGACCGACGGGAGCGCGGACGAGGGCGAGCCCGAGGGCGAGCCCGAGGCCTCACGCCCGAGCGCGGCGCCCCCCGAGCCCGCCACGCCCATCGCGAACCGCTAGCGCCGGCTCACCCGCAGCCCAGCGCCGTGAAGGCGACGTCGCCGTCGAAGCCGAAGGTCTCGGTCATCGAAAGCTGGCCGCTGACCTCCTGCTCGCTCACCACGGCGAGCTCGGCCACGCCGCCGAGCGACCCCCCGCCGCCGCCGCAGTTGCTTCCGGCCATCTCGGTCACCTCCTGGATGGCGTTCAGCTCGTCGAACAGCTGGTAGGTGCCCGGCACCTGGAGATCAGACGGGATGAGCATCCAGATCGACCACTGTCCGCCGCACTGGAGCGAGGCCCAGGGATCCTCGCAGTCGTCGGGCCCGGTGGAGAGCTGCACCACCAGCGCATCGGGATCGAAGCCCCCGCCGGTCTCGCCCGCGCTCGAGCCGACCCCCGTGTCGGTGTCCGGCCCGTCGGGCTGCATCTCGAGGTAGACGTCGTAGCGCATCACCCAGGCGTGCAGCTCGGGCTCCGCCGTGTCGGTGTCGCCCGTGCCCGGCGGGATCCCGGACGAAGAGGAGGACGTGGTGGTGATGGTGGGGGGAGGGAAGGTGGTCGAGGTGCTCGAGCTCTCCGCGCTGGGCTCGGCGCCGTCGCTCGACCCGGCCTCGCGCTCGAGCTGCCCCAGCGAGGTGGGCACGGCACAGGCGAGCGTCAGCGGCGGCAGCAGCAGCGACAGCGACGACCGCAGCGACCACCACGACCGTCCACGACGTCTCGCCCCAGGCTGCTCACGCCTCACACGCCTGCCTCATCTTGGGCAGCAGCGCGGAGCTGGCCATGGTGGCCTCGGCCCTTCGCAGCCGCGCGTGCGCCTCGTCGTCGCGCCCCGCGGCGCACAGGGCCTTGATCTCCAGCAACACGCGGAGATCGGCCAGGGCGGAGCCCTCGAAGCGCCGGCGGTGGTCGGCGAGCTGATCGAGCGCCCGCTGGGGCTTGCCTTGGGCCAGCGAGGTCTGGGCGGCGCTCAGCAGGGTGGTCTCGTCGGCGAGCCCGGTGGGCGGCACCGAGGCCGAGGCCGAAGCCGAGCCCGCACCCGCACCCGCGCCCGCCCGGGCCCCGCCGCCGCGCGAGCGCGAGGCCGCCTCGCGGGGGGTCGCCTCGAGAGGCGAGTCGGGCACGGCGCGGGAGGGCGACTCCACCTCGGGCTCGACGGCTACGTCTTCCGGCGTCGGCTGGCCCTTGCCCGCCCGTGGGGCAGGAGCCACCTCGGCGCCGCCGACCATGCCCGCCGCCGCCTGCACGCCCGCTCGACCGTCGCCGTCGCGGTGGCGCTCGATGACGGTGCCACCCGCCGCGGCCAGCCCCAGCGCGACCGTACCGGCCACGTAGAGCTTCCAGCCGGCGAGCACCCCGGCCGAGCTCGCCGCGGCCGAGGAGCCGAGGGCGAGCTTCGGCGCCAGCAGCATCCAGCAGCGCTTGGCGGAGCCCCGGGGCGGACGGGTGCGCTCGCGCAGCTCGTCGAGGGCAGGGTCGAGCGGCTCGTCGGGGCGGTGCGCCTCCCACCCCGCCCGCAGCTCGGCCCGCGCCAGCCGGATCCGCGAGTAGACCGTGTTGGGGTTGGTGCCCGCGGCCCGGGCGATCTCCGGGGCGCTCCAGCCCTCTAGCTCGCTGAGCACGAACGCCACCCGCTTGCGCTCGTCGATGCCCCGCAGCAGCGTCTCCATGGTGAGCATCGAGTCGCGCTCGGCGTGAGGCTGGCTGCGGCGCGGGGCGACGAAGCTCAGGGCGTTGATCTTTCGCTGGCTGCGCTGCTCGCCCCGGCGATGCCGCGAGGCCACGCGCCGGGAGATCTGGAACAGCCAGCTGCGCACCGCCCGGGGCGACTCGAGCGCATCGAGCCGGCGATGCACGATCACCCAGACCTCCTGGGCCGCGTCCTCGATGGCCGACTCGGGCACGCCCATCCGCCGCAGCACCGACCACGTGAACCGAAAGTTCTGGCGATACAGCGCGTCGAATTCGGGGACGAGGTCGGCCTCGGGGACGACCTCGGCCCGCGCGAACTCGGTACCGCTGCTGGCGAGCATGCTCATCGTGCGTCGATAGCCAAGAATGCCCGGGGATGCGCCGATCCTTCACGGGGCCGTCCGCTTTTTTGGCGGCCCTGGTCATAAAGACATGGAATGATTGAATTCATGAGCCCGATCGGCGAGCGCGGGACCACGCGCGGATCTCGATCCCGGCCAGGCCCCGCACGCCGACCGCCGTTGGCGCATGGATCGGCCGCGCGCCGTCGGGCGGGGGAGCATCGAGCTCGAAGCGCGGGTAGACGATGGGCACGAACGGCTGGGCGCCGACCCACAGCGCGATCCGGCGCCCCACCTGCCAGCGCAGCGCGGCCTCGGCGTGGGCGGCCAGCCAGATCTGGTGGCGGGTGAGCGCGGCGGGCTCGGTGACGTCGGCGCGCATGGCCCCCAGTTCGAAGCCCCCGCACACCACCAACGCCACGGGGCGGGGCGGCAGCATGCCGCAGACCCGGGCGCTGGCATGGCCCAGGTGGATGCGCGCGCTCGCGTCGGCCACGTCGACGGGGCGGCCCACCCAGTAGGCCCCTTGCAGCTCGCCCCGCATGCGAGGGCCGCCGGTGGCGAGGGTGAGCGCCAGGCCGCCGGTGCCCCCGGGGATCGCCCCGAACTCGCCGCCAGCCTGCACGCGTGCCCACAGCCCGCCCGGACCGAGGTCTCGCGAGGGCGCGGGCTCCACCGGCGGGGGGCCG
>JGI12210J13797_10661754_pt1 | contig 25752 bp, 25 predicted proteins | sample ElkSlonscriptome_3_FD_13797 | JGI IMG/M metagenome (IMG submission 13797)
GTATTATCGAAAAATTGAGAGCTACGGGATCTGTTCTTATGGCTTTTGAGATAGATTTAGACCTGTTGAAATTGAAACAAAATATTTTGCTAGCAGCATGAGAAATAAGAGAACCAAGATCGTGGCCACAATGGGCCCGGCTTCTGATAGTCAGGAAACCATCGCGGAAATGATCAAGCAAGGCCTTGATGTGTGCCGAATTAATTTTTCGCACGGATCGCATAAAGACCATGCTTTAACAATAGAGAATATTCGTAAAGCAGATCAGTCCTTAGGAACACATACTGCCATTCTAGCTGACCTTCAAGGCCCGAAGCTCAGGGTGGGAGAGTTTGAGGGAGAAGGGCTCATGCTCAACGACGGAGATGAGATTAGCTTTACCACCAAGGAAGGAGATCCCGGAAAAATTTACATCACGTACCCACAGTTTGCAGAAGATGTGAAGGCGGGTGAGAGAATACTTCTCGACGACGGGAAACTCGAGCTAGAGGCTATTTCCACAAATGGAAAGGATGAGGTTGTAACCAAGGTGAAACATGGCGGGTTGCTCAAGAATCGTAAAGGTGTTAATCTGCCAAACACAAAAATTTCTTTGCCTTGTCTTACCGAGAAGGATCTCAAAGACTTAGATTTTGTGCTCGACATGGATGTTGATTGGGTGGGCCTTTCGTTTGTGCGCTCGGCCAGAGATATCATTGAACTCAAGCACATTATTCGTTCCCGTGAAAAGCATGCGCGAGTAATCGCGAAGATTGAGAAGCCGGAGGCGATAGACGACATAGATGATATAGTCAGAGAAACGGATGCGCTCATGGTGGCGCGTGGTGATCTGGGAGTCGAAATTCCACTTCAAAACGTTCCGTTGGTTCAGAAAATGTTGGTTACAAAAGCACTTAAAAGCAGCAAGCCCGTGATCGTTGCCACACAAATGATGGAGAGCATGATCAACGATAATACTCCTACGCGCGCGGAGGTAAACGATGTAGCCAATGCAGTTTTGGATGGTGCTGATGCTGTGATGCTAAGCGCCGAGACCTCTGTTGGGAAACATCCGGTAAGAGTTATTGAAGTGATGTCATCCATAGTGACTGAAGTAGAGACTTCTGATGAAATTTATCACCACGAGGAGCCACCTGCAGAAAGCAGAGAAGACCGATATATTACTGACTCCATCTGTTTCAATGCCACCAGGCTTTCCAATCGGGTGAAGGCCTCAGCCATTATTACCATGACATTTAGTGGCTACACGGGTTTTAAAATCTCCAGTCAGCGGCCAAAAGCTGACATACTCTTATTCACCGGAAACAAGAACATATTGACGCAAATGAGCTTGGTTTGGGGGGTGAAGTCATTCTATTACGACAAAATGGTGAGTACCGATCACACCATTGCCGATATAAAGTACATTCTTAAAAAGAAGGATTTAGTAAAGGTTGGCGACAAGATTATTCACTTGGCAAGTATGCCAATGAACGAGCAAGGGATGACTAATATGCTAAAACTGGATAAAGTATAATTACCAGGCGCCTTTCAGTTGACTGAGAAATCTTAAATCATTTTCAAATAGCATTCGGATATCTCCAATTTGATAACGATTCATAGCGATGCGCTCTATTCCCATTCCGAAAGCATACCCTGAATACTCATTTGGGTCTATTCCCGATGCTTTCAGTACGTCGGGATCTACCATTCCGCAACCCATAATTTCGAGCCACCCTGTGCCTTTGGTAATGCGGTGATCAGTTTCGTTTTCCAATCCCCAATAAACATCCACCTCTGCACTGGGCTCGGTAAATGGAAAATAGGAAGGGCGAAGTCTGATCTTTGCCTTGCCAAAAAAAGCTTGTGCAAAGTATTTAATGGTTTGCACCATGTCGGCAAAAGTTACGCCTTTATCGATGTACAAGCCTTCCACCTGATGAAAGATACAGTGCGATCGGGAAGAGATCGCTTCATTTCGGTATACACGGCCCGGGGCAATAATGCGAATGGGTGGTTCATTGTTTTCCATTATACGCACTTGTACACTACTGGTGTGAGTTCTCAATGCGATGTCCGGGTTTTGCTCAATAAAAAAGGTATCCTGCATATCTCGCGCAGGGTGGTTTTCAGGAAAATTGAGTGCTGAGAAATTGTGCCAATCATCTTCTATCTCGGGGCCTGAAGCGATGGTAAAGCCTATGCGTTGAAAGATCTCTTCTATTTCTCTTCGCACCATACTCACCGGATGCCGTGAGCCACTATTTTCCCCGCCCGTTGGCCTGGTCAAATCTTCACCTGATGAAGCATCTTCCGAATCTTGAGAAATCTTTGATTTAATTTCTTCTATCCGATCCGTTACAGCCGTTTTTACACTATTCAAGGATTGACCGAAGGCCTTCCTATTTTCAGGAGCAACATCTTTAATTCCGGAGGATAAATCCTTGACGATCCCTTTTTTGCCCAAATACTTTACCCGAAAGGCTTCAACTTCTTCAAGGGTTTGCGCTGAGAATTCGGAAATTTCACTTAGAATTTTTTCTGTTTCTATTGCCATTTCCTTTTGGTAATTTTCATTGACATAGTAATGTTCTCTATGGGTCTGGACCGGCCATCCGTTTTTGCCGCAGCAATAGAATCTATAATATTCAAACCTTCAACCACTTCGCCAAAAACGGTATATTCACCGTCCAAGTGAGGTGTGCCGCCAATTTTAGCATAGACCTGCTTTTGTTCGTCGCTATAGTCAAAAGCCTCTTCTCCCGGTTTTGGTCTCTTTTGATTAGCCATTCTCATCAACGTGTTTTCATCAACCGTTTTTCCTTGAACGATGTAAAACTGAGATCCCGATGATTCTCTTTCAGGGTTTACTGCGTCGCCCTGTCTGGCAGCAGAAAGAGCTCCTTTTTTATGAATGTAATTTGGGTTGAATTCAGCAGGAATTGTATAGCCTGGCCCACCCCTTCCTAAAGCAGCGCCTTTTTCCGCATCCCGAGAATTGGGATCGCCACCCTGTATCATAAATGACCGGATCACTCTATGAAAGAGCAATCCATCGTAGAATCCTTCCTTCGCCAGCTTCAGAAAATTCGCCTTGTGCAGTGGAGTATCATCGTGTAGACGCACAACCATGTCGCCATATTTTGTAGAAATGATAACCATTTCTTCCTTTTTTGCGTTTTTATCGAGTACAAAAGAAAGACATAGAAGGCAGGTTGCCATTACTAGAATCGGCAATAGGTAACTGCTAAAAAGCTTATCTTTACTTATAAAATTCATACATTTGGCTATCGTGGGAGACTGCGAAAATAACAAAGAACAAATGAAAACCCGTCTTACCTACTTATTTACCCTCGCACTATTAGTATTTACTACAGTTTCTTGCAACCAAGAAGAGGATACCATCGCCGAAATAATCGTTGTTACTCCCGAAGGCTCAAGAGTTGCCGGGGCAGATGTGCGGATGTTCGGACAAGGAACAATTGATGACGATCAAGTAGGGGATATTGCGATTGACAGGACTCAGTTTACCAATTCAAACGGTATTGCGGTATTTGATTTTACCGATCAATACGAGCCCGGCCAGAGCGGTTTCGCCATTCTCGATGTAGAAATAACTTTTGAAACTCCTGATAGCACTGCCTTTGTAAATGGGATCATGAAAGTAGTTGAAGAAGAAACAACCGCTAAGACATTTGTTCTGGGTTCTTAAGAAATCCCTCCTTTTCAAAATATTCTACCACCGCACTTCTCATAAGCTCTTTTTGCTCTTTGTCGGAAAGAAATGGCAGATTTTTAACCTTTTCAAAGTGAGGCCAACCTTCTTTATCCAGGTGTGAAAATGCGTAGTATCCAAATGGCTCCAATACCGTACAAATGGCGATGTGCATTAAGTTGAGTTTCTCGTCTTTCGAGAATTTTTTCACTCCTTTTCCTAATTCCTGCACGCCAATTAAGAATAAAATTGCCTCCAGATCAATTTCTTCTCCGAAGCTTTCCTCTAGTTGAGAAACAACTTCGCGCCACCTTTTTTCGAATTCAAAATCCATGCTACAAAGTTAGAGAATGCTCGGCTGTTTTAACGAAAGTCTTAATTTAGACTTATGCTAACTGAAATAGATCTTGAGAATATTCTCTTTTTGGACATAGAAACGGTTCCCGCCGTATATAACTTTGACGAACTCGATGAATCATGGCAAGAGCTGTGGTCAGGTAAAACAGGATTTTTACAAGAAAGAGAATCGAAAACCGCCGCCGAACTTTACGAAAGAGCAGGTATTTACGCCGAATTCGGAAAGATCATTTGCATCTCTACCGCTTTGTTTTATCAATCGGGTAGCGAGCAAAAATTGAGAGTAACCAGCTACTATGGCAAAGATGAAAAAGCGCTTTTGACTGATTTTTTAGAAATGTTGAACCGCTTTGACCGCGGTGGCGAAAAGTTTTTGTGTGGTCATAATTCTAAGGAGTTTGATATACCGTACATTGCCAGACGATCTTTGATCAACGGACTCGGACTACCAAAGATTATTGACTTGGCAGGTAAAAAACCATGGGAGGTGAAGCACTTGGATACCATGGATTTGTGGAAATTCGGAGACTACAAGCACTATACTTCATTGAACCTTCTGGCCAAGTTATTTAATGTTCCCACACCTAAAGGAGACATTTCCGGCGCCGATGTCGGGCGCGTATTTTGGGAGGAGGACGACGAAGAGCGAATTCGAGTCTATTGCGAAAAAGACACGGTGACCGTTGCCCGTTTAATGCAGCGCTTCAGAAATATGGAAATCATTCACGATGACTACATTGAAATGGTTTAGCATTCCCTTCCTGTTGTCCTTGGCGGCGGGATGCACGCAGGAGGGAAGGATAGAATCCAGCCAGCAGGAAGAAGTCCTTATTGACGATTCGGGGCGATTTCGAGGCTATTTACTTGGAGCCTCGCCTGACACCGTTCTTGCCGCAGAGAAATGGACTCCTGTGGTAGCCAATGACAGCATCATCGAATACAGTGAGCGTGTTTACTTTTCAGAAGATACGGTCTCGCTAGATGTCTATTTGGCTTTCGATACGTATGGTTTATTCGAAGTTCAAGTAGATGTATTCACAATGGACGATACACTAGCGGAAACGATTTTAGACCATTGGTCGGATGTGTTGAACACGGCATTTGGGGAACATGAAACCCTCATCGCTGCCAAGCGATGGACTACTTTCAGTGCATCCAATAATACCGTTGAAATCACTCTCAGCCAAGAGCGAAACGACCGAGGACGAAAATTTATAAGTCTCAATTATCTTGAGCCTCTCGATGATGAATACTGATAATCTTCTCGACATCCGAAACTTGGAAGTGGCCTTTCCCGATGAAGAGCGGAATTTTATAACAGTACTCAAAGGCATTAATCTTTCGCTACAAAAGGGAGAAACGCTTGGTATTGTAGGAGAGTCGGGGTCAGGGAAGAGTCTGACCTCTCTGTCCATCATGGGCTTACTGCCGGCGAATGCAAAAGTCCAAAAGGGAGAAATTCTCTTTGGTCGTGGAGCTGAAAATCGTGATTTATTGCATTTGAGGTCCAAGAAGGAGTTTGAGAAGATTAGAGGGAATAGAATCTCGATGATTTTCCAAGAACCGATGACCTCGCTCAATCCGGTACAAGCTTGTGGAAGTCAAGTAGCTGAAGTGATTCTTATGCACCGGAAATGTTCTAGAAAAGAGGCGCACCAATCAGTCATCGACCTGTTCGAGCGGGTAGAATTGCCGCGACCCGAAGAGATTTTTAATAGCTATCCGCATCAAATATCAGGAGGACAAAAGCAGCGCGTCATGATAGCGATGGCGATAGCCTGTGAGCCTGAGTTGATCATAGCAGATGAGCCTACGACCGCATTGGATGTAACCGTACAAAAAAGAATTCTGGAATTGCTTCGAGAGCTTTGTGCCGAAAACAACAGCGGGTTGATTTTTATAACTCACGATCTAGGAGTAGTAAGTGAGATAGCAGATCGAGTTTTGGTCATGTACCAAGGCGAAGTTGTCGAAGAAGGAGCGGTTAAAACAATCTTAGCTTCACCTAGAGAGCCATATACGAAAGCCCTTCTAGCTTGTCGACCTAAGTTGAGCAACAATCCCGTTCGACTCCCCGTAGTCTCCGATTTTTTAGAAAAAAACCAAGAACGGGAAACTTCTCCAAAACATCAACCCGAGTCTCGGGAAGTGGTTTTAAGAGCCGAGAATCTCGGTGTACATTTTCCTCTAAAGCAAAGCGGAAAAAATGCCGCGGCTTATTTGAAAGCGGTGGATAATGTGAGCTTTGAGGTAAAACACGGCGAGACACTTGGTCTGGTGGGCGAATCGGGATGTGGTAAGAGTACGCTGGGCAGAACACTGGTAGGATTACAAGAAGCGCATACGGGAAAAGCCGTTTATGAAGGAGTACAAATCGCGGGTGGAGGAAGTAAGTTCCCACCCCAATTTCGAAGAAAAGTTCAAATCATATTTCAAGATCCATACTCCTCTCTCAACCCCGGGAAAACCGTTGACGAAGCCCTTTCCGAACCATTGATGGTACACGGGTTGATAAAGTCAAAAGCGGAAAGGAGCAAGAGGGTCATTAGTATTCTTGACAAGGTAGGCCTACCTTCCGGGGCGGCTCAGAAATACCCGCATCAATTTTCGGGTGGTCAGCGGCAACGAATCTGCATTGCCCGAACCCTGATGGTCGAGCCCGAGTTTATCATTTGCGACGAGAGTGTCTCGGCCTTGGATGTCTCGGTTCAAGCCAAGGTTCTCAACCTTCTCAACGACCTGAAAGACGAATTGAACTTGACGTACATTTTTATCTCTCACGACCTCTCTGTGGTGAAGTATATGGCAGACCGCATTATCGTAATGAGAGCAGGAAAAATTGAGGAAATAGGAGAGTCGGAAGCCATTTACACCTCACCCGCATCTGCCTACACCAAGTCGCTGATTGAATCTATTCCTGAGATAGGCTGAGCCCGTGAAGACGGCTAGTCGATTATTTTCAAATTGTCGGAAACATTAAGCTTTCCGTCAGTTTTTTCTTGAACTTCTTCTACCGTGACGCCTGCAGCAAGTTCTTTCAAAATAAATCCACCATTGGGGTCAATGTCCAAAACTGCCAAATCCGTCACAATCCTTTTAACGCATTTCACCCCCGTTAGCGGAAGCGAGCAAGCTTTCAGCAGTTTACTTTTACCGTGCTTATTCGTGTGTGTCATCGCCACAATGATGTTTTCGGCGGAAGCCACCAAATCCATCGCACCACCCATTCCCTTTACCATTTTTCCGGGAATCTTCCAGTTAGCGATGTCACCATTTTCAGAGACCTCCATCGCACCCAGCACCGTGAGTTGAACGTGCTGACCGCGAATCATGGCAAAGCTGGTAGCTGAATCAAAAAATGAAGCGCCTTTCTTAGCAGTAATGGTTTGTTTCCCGGCATTGATCAAATCTGCATCCTCTTCTCCCTCAAAGGGAAAAGGGCCCATTCCCAGAATTCCATTTTCCGATTGAAATTCGACTGAAATTCCTTCTGGAACATAATTTGCCACGAGAGTGGGAATGCCAATCCCAAGATTCACGTAGAAACCATCTTCTAGTTCTTGAGCGATTCGTTTTGCAATACCAATTTTATCGAGAGCCATGGGCAATTAATTTGTGGTGATTGATTTAGTTGGATTTTGGTTGAACGGTCCGTTGCTCAATCCTTTTCTCAAACTTTTTACCTTGGAAAATACGTTGAACGAAAATACCGGGGGTATGTATTTCACCCGGGTCCAATTCACCTGCAGGCACCAACTCTTCTACTTCGGCGATGGTGATTTTTCCCGCCATAGCCATCATTGGGTTGAAGTTGCGCGCTGTGGCTTTGTAGATGAGGTTTCCTTCCGTGTCCCCTTTCCACGCCTTTACGATGGCAAAGTCAGGGTTGAAGCTGTGCTCGAGAATATGCATTTTTCCATTGAATTCTCTCACCTCTTTTCCCTCTGCTACCTCGGTTCCATATCCCGCAGGCGTAAAAAAGGCGGGTATCCCGGCTCCGGTAGCTCGACACCTTTCTGCGAGCGTACCCTGCGGAATCAACTCCACCTCGAGTTCGCCACTGAGCATCTGTCGCTCAAATTCCTTGTTTTCTCCTACGTAGGAGGAGATCATTTTTTTTATCTGCTTTTTCTTAAGAAGGAGGCCCAATCCGAAATCATCGACTCCCGCATTATTTGAAATACACGTGAGACCCTTTATCGAAGTTTCGGCAAGCGTACCGATGCAATTTTCAGGGATACCGCAAAGTCCAAAGCCACCTAGCATGATGGTCATATCCGAGTCTATACCTGCTATAGCCGCTTCAGCGCTTTCAACTACTTTATTCATGATGATTCAATTTTGTCTACCAAGATAAGCCTTCTGAGGAATCAAAAATGTTTTGTTTCCGTGCATACTTTTCACAATCTAGTTCGATGCTTATTCCTTCGGGTCTGTCAAAATCTCCTTGAGAGATGTCCAGGCTTTCGTCGGCGTAAATGGCTTTCATGTAGTAGGCCCAGATAGGCAAAGCCATATTCGTACCCATTCCTAACCGCAAGGTGCGGAAATGCACACTACGGTCCTCTGCTCCAACCCACACACCCGTTACCAAATCAGGAGTCAGGCCCATAAACCAGCCATCTGATTGATTTTGAGTGGTACCTGTTTTCGCCGCTATTTTAATGCTGCGGTCAAATCCATCGTAATCTCTATTGGGGATATCGTACCTCAACCGAACGGCAGTACCCAAGCTCTTTCCTTCGTGCTCATTGTACACACCGTCCACGGTTCCCTGCATAAGGCTGAGCATCGTATAAGCCGTTTTTTCATCCATTGCCTCATTGGTTTCGGGCTCCATGCTGTAAACGGTTTTGCCGTTTTTATCCTCAATTCGAAGGATGTAAATGGGCTTGATGTGGACGCCCATATTGGCAAAGGTGGCATTGGCAGAAGTGATTTCCATCAAGGAAAGATCAGCCACCCCGAAACACTGAGAAACGACGGGCTTCATTTCACTCTCAATACCCAAATCCTTCGCTAACTTTATGACAGCCTCGGGCCCGAACTGCTTCATAACCCAAGCCGTTACGGTGTTCACCGAGTTGGCAAGTCCCCATTTCAAAGATACCAGGTACCCGTAGTCTCTCCCCGGGTCGTGTGGAGTGTAGTCTTCCAGAAGATTAAATGTTCCTTTTCGAAAAGTAGTAGGCACTTTAGGAACTTCGTAGCAGGGAGAATACCCCTCACGAATGGCGGTCGCGTAAACAAAAGGTTTAAACGTTGATCCTACTTGTCTTTTACCTTGTTTTACGTGGTCGTATTGGAAGTGTTTGTAATTGTTGCCGCCTACCCAAGCTTTTACAAATCCTGTTTTCGGATCTAAACTCACCAAACCCGATTGGAGGATACTTTTGTAGTAAAGGATGCTGTCCATGGGAGTCATCAAGGTGTCGATTTCACCTTGCCATGAGAAAATCTTCATCGGGAATTGCTTGGTTCTGAAGATAGTCTCGACGCTGTCTTGTGGAACGGCCTTCCATTGTTCTTCGCAATCTTCGGAATTACAAACGAAGTGCGCCTGACCTTCAATTTCTTTTTCTTCTATATTCACTCGACGATGGCAGTTGGGGCATTCCTTCCCGCTCATGATACGGTAGCGTTGCGTTCTACGCATGGCTGATCGTTCAATTTTTTCGATTTCATCCGATGTCAAATCGTTCGAAAAAGGAGGGTTTCGGTTTTTGGCCACATCATTCCAAAAGTCCTCTTGAAGTTCACCGCCAAGGTGTTTTTCAACGGCCTCTTCAGCGTATTGCTGCATACGAGAATCGATGGTCGTGTAAATCTTCAATCCATCACTGTAGATGCTGTATGGAGAGCCATCAGCTTTCGCATAAGTGAGTTTTCCCTTCTCATCCGTCTCGGCTAAAAGCTTTTTGAGTTCTCCCCTCAGAATTTCACGAAAATAGGGAGCCAATCCCTCCTGATGGTCGATGCTTTGAACATCCAGATTAAGCGGCAGTGCTGATAATGAATCGTATTGCGCCTGCGTCAAAAAATCATTTCGGACCATTTGCCCCATTACCACATTCCTGCGTTTGAGTGTTTCTACAGGTCGGCGCAATGGGTTAAACAGCGACGGATTTTTTGCCATTCCTACGAGCATTGCAGACTCTTCAATTTTGAGGGAATCCGGGATGCTGTTGAAGTAGACATTTGCGGCAGATCGAATTCCATCGGCTTGGTTAATCCAATCAAATTTATTCAAATAGAGCGTTAAAATTTCTTCTTTTGTGTATTGACGCTCTAGCTCCACGGCAATAATCCACTCCTGAAATTTTTGAAATATCCTTTTGATTCCGCTTCCTGGTTTTTCGGTAAATAACATTTTAGCCAGTTGCTGGGTAATGGTGCTTGCCCCGCCTTTCGAGCCCAGGTAAATTCCAGCTCGTAATGTTCCTTTTAAGTCGATACCCGAGTGTTCATAGAAACGTTCATCTTCGGTGGCAATCAGTGCTTGCACCAAAGCCGGAGAGAGTTCTTCAAAGTCCGCATTCGTGCGATTTTCAAGATAGAACCTCCCGAGGATTTCGCCGTCGGAAGATAGAACTTGCGTGGCCAAATTTGTCTTTGGATTTGCCAAGGCTTTGGTATCGGGTAGGTCGCTATTGGCGGCAAAATAAAGCAGTGCAGCCAATAGGGTAATGGGCAAAAGCCCAAGGAGCCAAAGCAGAAATACCGTGCGTTTGCGCACTTTTTTATTTTCTTTAGGAGCTTCTTCCATCAGAGTTTATTTCGGATTAAAACGCAAGACAAGACATTACCTTGCCTAAAGGTCTCATTTGTCGGTCTTCTCGATGCGTAAACCGATATTTTTTATCCCCACCAGCGTGTCAGTCCTCATGGCCTGCTCTATTTCAAACCGGTAAGTGCCCGAAAGGGGAAACCTTCGATTGTACTGATACATGATGGTATTTGACAAATGGCTGCTACTATTTAAGTACCCGCCTCCATCACCTATCCATCGGCCGGTGGCATCGGCCAAAATAATTCCGACTGTATCCTTGCTCGACTTTCCATTTGGAAAAATGGTTTTGACGAATACGTAAAGGTTGCGATAGGGGTATCTCTCCGTGTTGCGGACGTTAATCAAAAAATTATGGCTGCTGATTGTGTCATTGATCTCAGCCTCTAAGATGGCTTTTTCGGAAACCGTCCATTTCTCATTGGGGATTTCGACGTTCTCTTCAAATACCCGATTATTATCGGAGCACGATGTCAGCACGAAAGTGGTGAGTACAAAAAAGCCAAACAAAATTCTTTGCATTACTTCTTATTCCTTGGGCCTTTCTTATCGGAAGATTTTCGATTTCCCGATTTAGGCTTCGCAGTGTTTTGAGGATTGTTTCCGCCTTTTTTTCTTGGAGGACGCTTCTTTTTGCCTGAGCTTGGGTTACCTGCACCTTTAGCCTGTGGAGGTTTATTCCCTCGAGGTTTTCTGCGCTTCTTGCGGTTCGTTTTCTTTTTGTCAAATCGAGTGAGACTGTCTTGACCCACCACATTGGAATAGGCTTCCTCTTTTGGCGCTTCGACTTCAACAAATCCTTTTAGATCTTCAGGAAATTTTTTGTTCTCATTCATCTCGATGATCTCCTTCACTCGCTCGGCAGCTATAGGAATAGGGCCACTCGCCGAACCTTCCTCATAGACATACCACATGATGCCCTTGAAAATATCGGTTTTTATGTGAAAGGCAATTCCTTTTTTCGTGCGGAGCTTGGTGTTGCTTTTGGGCAAATGCTTGATCGCATCGAGGTAGGAATCGAGCTCGTAATTGAGGCAGCATTTCAACTTCCCACATTGACCCGCCAACTTTTGCGTATTCAGCGAAAGCTGTTGGTACCGAGCGGCACTGGTAGACACCGAACGAAAATCAGTGAGCCAGGTGCTGCAGCATAGCTCTCGTCCACAGGAACCAATTCCACCTAAACGGGCAGCTTCTTGGCGCGCTCCGATTTGCTTCATCTCAATGCGCACGCGAAATGTCTCCGCAAACTTTCGAATCAATTCGCGAAAATCTACCCTTCCGTCTGCCGTGTAGTAGAATGTCGCTTTTGTTTTGTCTCCTTGGTACTCAACATCGGAGATTTTCATCTCCAAGCCCAGCGATGAAGAAATTCCTCGAGCGGTAAACATCGAGTCGCTTTCGAGAGATCTGGCTTCTCTCCACAGCGCAAGGTCTTCGGTGGTGGCTTTGCGCAAAATCCGCTTGATGTCTCGGGTGTTTTTGCTCAATTTTTTCTTGTCCATTTGCAGCCGAGCTAACTCGCCTTCGGCCGAAACTACACCAACGTCATAACCCGGACTTCCTTCTACTACAATGCAGTCTCCCGGGTTTAAACTGAGCGATGAGGTGTTTTCGTAAAAATCTTTTCGGCTTCCTTTGAATCGTACTTCCACGTAGGCAAAGCGCTTTATGTTGCCCGGAAGCTCCATATTGCTCAACCAATCGTATACGGCTAATTTGCTACACCCGCCACTGGAACAAGTACCATTGTTCTTGCATCCTGCCGGTGTTCCATTACTTCCATTCGTACAACTCTCACAACCCATTAGCGTGCTATTGTTTTTTTCAAAGTTAAGAAATCGGTTCCGGCCTTTTGCCCATGAATATGCGAATCATTTCTGCACTTAATTTCATGTAGAGCAATCGGGGATTTACGTTGCGCTCGACCAATCTGTGGCCCTTGCTCAAGGTGTCGTGAAACGCTCCCAAATCCTTGTCAGCCATGTAAGGAGCAAATTTCTCGGCAAACTCGGCTGAGGCACCTACGTACCGAGCTTTGTCTTTACCGAGATATGCATACATGACTGCCTCGTGCAGAAAGCTTAGGCAGTAATCTAAGAAGTAGCCCTGTTGATCACGGCTTAGCGCAGCAATCTTTTCGGTTACTTCCACAATGTCGTGATTTTTCGGAGATACACAGGTTCGCATCCAATCTCGAAAAAGAGCGAAATACACATTCTCCGAGTCCGGGTCTCGTGAGGTTTTCAATGCTAAATTTAAATTTCCCTCGGCCACCTGAGCGGCCTTCTCTGCTATTTCCGAAGTAACGCCAAACTTTTCGATCAATCCGTTTCGAACTTCTTCATCTCTCAAGGGTCGACATTTCACCATTTGAACCCTCGAAATGATTGTTGGAAGCAAGTCTTCCGCTTTGGAGGGAACCAAAAGAATCACCGTACGCGGTGACGGCTCTTCCAATGTCTTAAGGAGCTTATTCTCGGCTTGCTGATTGAGTTTTTCGGGCATCCAGATGATCATCACCTTATAGCCGCCCGCAAACGATTTGAGAGATAGCTTTTTTACGATTGCTGCACTCTCTTTGGCAGTAATGATCGATTGCTTATTCTCTCCCGCAATCTCGATTTCCCAGTCTTTCAAAGAGAGGTAGGGATTCTTTTTTACCAGAGATTTGAAATCGCGCTGAAAGCTTTCTGATACCTCAATCTTCTCCTTTTTCACAAAAGGGAAAGAAAAATGCATGTCGGGATGTCCCAACTGGTCTAGCTGTTTGCAATTCGGACATTCCCCGCATCGCTCGGCAGGGCCTCGGGTTTTGCAAAGGAGATAAGCCGAAAACGCAATGGCTAACGCCAGATTTCCGCTGCCTTCACGTCCCGCAAACATTAAAGCATGGCTCACATGATCCTCCTTGACAATCTGTGTCAGGGATTTTTTCAAGTCGCTATGTCCTACGATGTCTTTAAAGTACATGTCAATTTTCTAAGGCGATCAAAGGTAGAAATATTCGTTCCTCTATTCGAGCGATTGCGGAGTGAAGATTCTTAATTTTGTGCCAAAGCCAATTCTAATGATTCGAATAGACGATTACAATTTTAACGATAAGAGAGCCTTGATTCGCGTGGACTTTAATGTTCCGCTCAATGAAAAAATGGAAGTGACCGATGCCACCAGAATTGAGGCAGCGCTTCCCACAATTCACAGGGTGCTGAATGGCGGAGGATCCGTTGTGCTGATGTCTCACTTGGGCCGGCCCAAAGGAGAGGCAAACGAGAAATATTCTTTGAAGCACATTATCGGTACTCTGAGTAATAAGTTGGGTAAGGAGGTAGAATTTGCCTCTGATTGCATTGGCGATGAAGCCAAAAGTTTATCGGCAAATTTGAAGCCCGGACAAATATTGCTTTTAGAAAATCTCAGATTTCACAAGGAAGAAACCGAAGGAGATGAGTTTTTCGCGGGTCAGCTTGCCGAGCACGGCGACTGCTACGTTAATGATGCTTTTGGAACGGCGCACCGAGCTCATGCATCTACCACTGCCGTCGCCAAGTTTTTCCCAACGGATAAGATGTTTGGACTCCTTCTTCAGAATGAAATTGAGAATATGGATCGCGCACTTTACAGCGAAAACAAACCCGTGTTGGCGATTATTGGGGGAGCTAAGATCAGTACGAAAATCACCGTTGTTGAGAATCTTCTCGATAAAGTAAATGACATTATAATTGGTGGAGGAATGGCATACACAATGGCCAAAGCCAAAGGAGGAAGAATCGGAGACTCTCTTTACGAAGAGGAGTTTTTGCAAACGGCTAAGGATCTATACGAAAGAGCCGCCGAGAAAAATGTGAATATTCATATTCCTTCGGATACGGTGATTGCGGATGAATTTCGAAACGATGCGAGTTCAGATGTATGCCCGACCACCGAGATTCCTGACGGGTGGATGGGATTGGACATCGGGCCGAAAACAATCGAGTCTTTCGGCGAGTTGATTTTGCGCTCCAAGGTTATTTTGTGGAATGGGCCTATGGGTGTTTTCGAAATGGAAAACTTTGCCAAGGGCACCGTCCGGATTGCTAAAAAATTGGCGGAAGCCACCAAGAATGGAGCGTTTACGTTAGTGGGTGGAGGAGACTCCGTAGCCGCCATCAACAAGTTTGGTCTAAGCAATGATGTGAGCTACGTTTCTACCGGTGGTGGAGCGATGCTGGAGTACTTGGAAGGAAAAACCCTACCCGGTATAGCGGCAATCAGAGATTAATTGAAATCGATCCCCTCTTTGATATCATCGAGGGTATCTTCCAGTTGATCCTTCCATTTGGCTCTTGCCAAAGTTGGATAAACAGCAGGAAGCAATTCAGAAGCCGGTTCATAGAGATATGAGTCGGCTTTCTCATTGGTGGGAATTAGATCTTCGGTTAAGGGAAAACCATTGATCAAGTAAAGCAATCCACTTACGATGAGCAGAAATTTCAACCCGCCGAAAAGAAGCCCGAATAATTTATTGACCAAACCAAGAGCAACGAGTTTTATGAGGCCTTCGAGAATTTTACCGAAGACAAACACCAAAACCACGATGAGGACAAAAAGCAGAGCGAAGCCCAACACTCTGCTTACTCTCGGATCCGTATTGAATGTTTCTTGCAGGTAGTCGCTACCCATTGCTCCAAAAGTAACAGCGCCATAAACGCCTAATATAAGAGCCATTAGCGTGCATAACTCAATAATAAGTCCGCGCTTGAATCCTTTAAACATTCCCCAAAGAACGGGCACAAGAATACAGATGTCTATGATCATTTTAGAAGAACTCCTTTTTGTCCCATAAGTGCGATGTCGGTCAAGTTCTCCGTTCGAATGGTCTCGGCAAGAAAAACGTATTTCTTGTCGAAGATTTCCCGATCGATGTAAAAACTAACCCAATATTGATTGTTCAATGGGAGAAGATTGTCCATGATCGGCTCGATCTTGACAAAGCTGTGCGGCGGAATGGCCTCTACATGATGCCGAAGTTGGGAGGTCTCGACCTTCTCCTTTTTTACTACGCCATATCCGCGAGACGCCACAATTACATTTGTGATTTCGGTATCCTTAAGATTTAGCAAATAAATGTACCACTCGTCTACGCCGGTTTCCGGGTTTGGCTCGGGCACGGCTGCCAAGGCAATGTCTTCCACTTTAGGTGGGTCAATGTCTTTTATCACAAAATCTGATTTGCGGCAAAATTAGGAAATAAGCTCCCACTGAAATAATTCGGACAAATGGTTTCTCAGCTTTTCTTTCACCTCCTCAAAGTCGAGTTTTCGACCCAATTCTTTTTCCATGGAAGTCACCGCTTTATCGTCGATGCCGCAGGGGATGATATTTTCGAAGTATTCCAATTGAGAATTCACATTAAAGGCAAGCCCATGCATGGTAACCCATCGGCTGCAACGCACGCCTAAAGCGCAAATTTTTCTCGCCTTTTCGGGAATGTCGGGGTCGAGCCAAACGCCCGTTAAACCGGCATACCGCTCTCCTTTGATGTCATATTCAGCAAGCGTGCGTATGACCGCCTCTTCCAGATACCGCAAGTATTTATGAATATCTGTAAAGAATTGATCTAAATCGATAATGGGGTACGCTACGATTTGACCCGGCCCGTGATAAGTAATGTCGCCACCTCGATTGATTTTAAAATACTCAATTCCTTTCTTCTTAAGCTCTTCAGGTGCCAATAGAAGGTTTTCAATTTTTCCACTTTTTCCGAGGGTGTAGACATGCGGATGCTCCACAAAAACGAGGTAATTCTTGGGCAGAGGTTCTTCTTCTCCCGCTTTGCGCATTTCGATTTTACGTTGGACTACTCCTGAAAAAAGCGCTTCCTGATAATCCCAAGTATCTTGATAGCCCTTGAGGCCAGCTTCTATCAATTGAACTTTTGGAATCTGCTTTTTCAACTTTTTGCGAGCTCGGTTTTGAAATAATCAATGACATCGATTTCAATCGGGTCCACATCTTTTTCTACAGCCATGTAGAAGGAAATCCAATCGGTAAGGTGGATCAGATAATATACCATTTCAATTCGCGAACGACCTTTTGGTCTTAGCTCAATGAGGGTGTCGGTGTAGCGAGAAATAATTTCTTTACTCAACTTCATGCGCTTCACCGTTCCCGGATGATCTTCAGGGGTGCGAATCATAAGCACCGCATAGTTTTTGTCTCCGCCTGCCCAAGCAACCAACTCATTGTGATTCATTTCGGGAAAGGAGTGATGCCAACAAAGCGTCTTGGCGTTTTCGTTTATTTGTTGGCGAAATCTCACCGCTACCGATTCGAAGTAAGTTTCAGAATAGATGATGGGGATTCGATTTCCGATTTTGTTCACAATTGCAGCGGCCTCCGCTTTAATTAATCCCGACTCATTTTTTAAGAGTTTCGCTGCAGAAGTCAAGTCAACTACGAAGTTTTTTTCAATCAGTTCATACGCGGCTAGGATGAAAAGCTGTTGCAGCGCGTTGTACCCGAAACTGGTTCGAGGGGGTTGACCTCCGGGTATTTTAATCATGTTGAAGTTGTTCTCTCTGGCGAGGAGCTCCAGTTTGCCACCTGACGTAATACAAGTAATTGACGCTCCTTTGGTCATGGCTTCCGCCAATGCGCTTAGCGTTTCTTCTGTATTTCCGCTGTAGCTGCACGCCACAAATAAAGTGTCTTTGCCAACCCATGCAGGAATTCGGTAATCATTCACGACATGAATTGGAACGGGGCATTGATCCCATACGAGCTGTGAAGCGAACTTTCCGCCAATTCCCGATCCACCTAAGCCTGAGATTGCTACATTTTTTACGGGTCGCGTCTTGAAGATATTGACTGATTTTTTCCCAATTTCAATGGCTTCAGTCATATTATCAGGAAAGGCATCAATTAAGCCCTCCATTTCTTTTAGTGCTTCTTCTTTAGACATGAGAATCCCTTTTGGATTGATTTATTTAAACAGCCCGAAGATACCAATGTTATGCAGTAAGTCAATTGATTATCTTTGCCCAAATTTTTTTTGAGATGGCCGTACAGCAACTGAATGAGCAAGAACTAGTCCGACGTCAAACACTGGATAAGATCCGTCAAATGGGCATCGATCCCTATCCCCCGCAAGAAGTTGAGATAACTCATTCTACAGATGAGATAAAGAAAAACTTTACCGACGAGGAAAAGGATAAATGGGCAGACGTGAAGCTCGCCGGTCGGCTAATGAGCAAGCGTATTATTGGAAAAGCTTCTTTCGCTGAAATCCAAGATCAGTCGGGAAGAATACAAGCATACTTCAACAGGGATGAAATATGTCCGGGAGAAGATAAGGCGCTCTACAACGACTTGTTCAAGAAACTAACCGATCGCGGTGATTACATAGCCATCGAGGGGCATGTATTTAGAACTCAGGTGGGGGAGATTTCGATTCATGTAAAAAAGTTCGCTCTCATCAGCAAGTCGATTAAGCCTCTGCCAATCCCCAAAACAGACGATCAGGGAAATGTATATGATGCCTTCACTGATCCCGAACAGCGATACCGTCAGCGATATGTCGATCTGACGCTCAACCCAAAAGTCCGCGACACTTTCATCAAGCGAACCAAAGTGGTCGACACCATGCGTCGCGCATTTAACGATGCGGGTTATCTTGAAGTGGAGACACCCATTTTGCAACCTATTCCGGGCGGTGCCTCGGCGCGACCATTCATTACCCATCACAATGCGCTGGACATCCCGCTCTACTTGCGCATAGCCAATGAATTATATTTGAAAAGGTTGATTGTAGGTGGCTTTGAAGGAGTGTACGAATTTGCCAAAGACTTTAGAAACGAAGGAATGGATAGAACCCATAACCCTGAGTTTACCATCATGGAAATCTACGTAGCCTACAAGGACTATAAATGGATGATGAAATTTACGGAGAATACTCTTGAGAAGGTAGCTCTGGAGGTGAATGGCACCACTGATTTGAAAGTAGGAGACAAGACTATTTCTTTCAAGGCACCTTTTCGTAGACTCACTATGATCGATGCGATCAAGGAATACACGGGAGTGGATATTTCAGGAATGAGGGAGGACCAGCTGAGGAAAGTATGCGCTGAAATTGGTGTAGATACAGACCCTTCAATGGGAAAAGGTAAATTGATCGACGAAATTTTTGGAGAAAAGTGCGAGGGCAATCTTATCCAACCGACTTTTATTACGGATTACCCGATTGAAATGTCACCGCTTTGCAAAAAGCATCGCGATAATCCTGAATTGACCGAGCGATTTGAGCTCATTATCAATGGGAAAGAAATTGCCAACGCCTACACGGAATTGAACGATCCAATCGATCAGAGAGAGCGATTTGAAGAGCAACTGAAGCTTTCGAAAAAAGGAGATGACGAGGCGATGTTCATCGATAACGATTTCTTGAGAGCATTGGAGTATGGAATGCCGCCAACGTCCGGTCTTGGGATTGGAATTGACCGCTTGGTAATGCTCCTGACTGACAATGTGTCGATTCAGGAAGTGCTTTTCTTCCCTCAAATGCGTCCCGAAAAGGTCGCGAAAGTAGATGCAGTTGAGGATTTTGAAAAGATCGGTGTTTCTAAGGAATGGGCAGAGATTGCCATTAAAGCAGGCTACTCGAGCGTGGAAAATTTCACCAAGGAAAAGTCAACCGTGCTCCATCAAAAACTGAATGGCTTCAGGAAGAAGAACAAACTGGATATTCCTGCTTTGCAATTGGAAGAAGTGAAGGCTTGGGTAGAATCTTAGTCCAAAGCCTCGGCTCCGGTTGCTAGATCACGCGTAAATTGATAGTTGTCATACAATGCCAAAGACGCGATGAAGAATCCCAGTGAAAGGAACATCGTGATCCACTGATCCGTAAAAAGGCTGTAATAAAAAACAGCTAGATCCAAGGCAGTCAAAAGTGCAAAAAAGTAGAGATTTTTCTTGCTTACAACGCGTAGTTCAGAGGGGGAGAGCTTTGTAAGTTGCGAAATATTCATATATCTATCTTTAAATTCTTGAGATAGATAAGGGGAACCAATTTAACGATGAAAGAGTCTTTGGGGTTACATTTATCTAAGATCGGAAATAACTCTGACTGAATCAATCCGAGCTCCCGTTTCAATGTTTGAAATGTCACTTTGTCCAGCGCCAATTATAGTGTACCGACCATCCAGATGCGGAGTAGGAAGATGAGTGAAGAAGAATTGACAGCTCTCGGTATCTTTTCCCGCAGAGGCCAACCCAACAACGCCCTTTCCAAATTTCAGCGGCGAAAACTCGGATCGAAGAATGTGATCGTCGCTGCCATAGCCATCGCCTCGCGGGCCACCGCCTTGGCTCACAAATCCCGGAACGATTCTGTGAAAGAAAGTGCCATCGTAAAATTCCTCAGTAGCTAAATTGGCCACCTGAGAAACACTTGAAGGGGCATCTTCGGGCACCAAGCTGATAAGGAATTTTTCTCCTCCCGAATAAATTGCCAATACTGGTTTTTTCCCCAAGGATTTGACCATTTCCCAATCTATTGGCGGGTGCTCAATTGAAAGTGGGGGCTTGTTTATTTCGTAGTTTTCTTTCAAAGTTTTCGCGACTGCTTGATAGCCTTCTACTAGTTCGGGTCTGCTGAACTTTTTCAGCGCAGAAAGCAATACTTCCTTAGAAATCAGCTCTTTCTTCTCGGGTGTTCTCAATGCTTCGGCAAAGAGGTAGCTTTGAGAAAGCAGTCCTTCAGTGAAGACTCTATCTGCGTAATCCATAAAATTTTTGCTCCACTCCGGGTAGAATTCTATTCCTGCCAGATAAGCAGTCGTAGCAGCCGTGCCCAGCGGGCCATCTTCAAAAAGGTAGTTTTTGAGCGAGTCTATCCCCTCGGGAAAATCAACCCAAACACCGAGTAAGACAGCCTGTTTTGTGGGATTCCCTAACCTTTTCCATGCTTCATTGTAAAACTTTTTTCCCTTTTCGGAATCGGATTTTAGTAAGGCCCTGGCTACGATGCAGGCAACTTCAGGGATAGCGGTGGTTCGGGCCGAACCTATAGTGGATGCAGAAGGTGCAAACGAGTCAACCTCAGCAAGTCTTCGAGCAGCCGTCATGGCCACCCATGGCGACTCACTGATTAGTGCATCTTCCATTAGATTCAAATGTTCTTTTGGGTTCGGAATTGCCATAAGACCAACCGTTCTGAGCAACGGATTGTCCTCAGACTTCAAAACATCGAGCGCAAATTTTTCAGCTAGAACAGTGTTTACCAACGCATAACCGAGAGTCGCTTTTATTTCGGGAAGAGCCTCTTCTTTGGACTTTTGATAGATTTCTTGGGCGAAATCCGCTAAGTCAAATTCTTTTTGTCTCGAGAGTACACTAGCAGCAGCTAGCCGGGTCTCATTTTCTTGAGAGTTGAGGTGAGCCACAACGATCTCCAAGTGCTCCTCCTTTAATCGACCATTCAGCATTCCTCTATAAATGCCCCAGACCTTTCCCGATTCTTCAATGGCTGTATTTGGATTTTGCGTCACCAGAAATTCCATGGCGTTTTCGTCCGCGCATTTTCCGATTGCCTCTAGAAATTCGGCTTTGATTTCAGGTATGGTGGCTTTTTTGAACGCCTTATCCAAAGCGAACAGAGATTTTTCATTTCCAATCTGACCCACTGCGAAGGCGGCATATAGCCTTACATAAGGAATTGGATCCATCAATAAATCCTCCAATGCTTCAGGGGCTTCCTCTGGAAGCACAGATCCCATGAGTCTGGCATAGGCCATTCGGTGGGATGCCGTCTGCGATTCGGCATATCCGTACAATACCGTCGTATCGCCTCTATGCGCCGAATCGTAGATGCTCACGATCGTTGCGTCATCAAAGACGCTTTGCCTTTCGGATCCTTGATTCCGCTCATCGCAAGACGAAAATATGAATAAAGACAGTGCCGACATGGCCAAAAGATTATGGATCTTCATGTGTACTTTCATTTCAAAATTCGAATCTAAGAACATTCCTATCTTTATCCACCGCGAAAAAAGAGATGTCAGTCGAGAAACGTATTGGAGTAATAGGAGGAGGTTCATGGGCCACGGCATTGGCCAAAGTTCTGTCCGAAAAAAACAGCCACCTCAACTGGTGGATGAGAAATCAGGAAGCTGTTATTCACATCAATCAATTTAATCACAATCCGAATTACCTGAGGGCTGTGCAATTTGATGTGGAGAAGCTTCATCTTTCTACGGACGTTCGGGAGATTGTGCGTAAGTCAGATGTGCTTATTGTTGCTATTCCCTCTGCATTTGTGCACGAATCTTTAAAAGATCTGGACGAGGATGACTTTAAAGGAAAGATTGTTTTTTCTGCTATTAAAGGAATTATTCCCGAGGTAGAATCCATTCCCGCCAGGTACTTCAATAAACAATTCGGGATTCCCTACGACAATATCGGAGTGATTTGCGGACCCTGCCATGCCGAAGAGGTGGCAATGGAGCGACTTTCGTATTTGACGTTGGCTTGCATGGATGAAGGGAATGCCAAAATGATGGCCGAAATGCTTTCTTCACGTGTGATGAAAACCAGCATTAGCGAAGACTTATTTGGGGCTGAAATCGCAGCAGTACTGAAAAACATTTACGCAATAGCTTCGGGTGTTTGCGGAGGATTGGGGTATGGAGATAATTTTCAAGCCATTCTTATGGCAGCCGCATCTATTGAAATGGAGCGCTTTCTCGATAAGATCAACCCATTTCACCGCGATGTAAAGGAACCTGCATATTTAGGAGATCTCTTAGTGACCGGATACTCGAAATTTTCGAGGAACCGCTCTTTCGGGTATATGCTTGGAAAAGGGTATTCCGTGAAAACAGCTCAACTCGAGATGGATATGATTGCTGAAGGATATTTTGCCACGAAAAGTGTCTATGAGATAAACCGCAAAATGGAAGTGAATATGCCCATAGCTGAGGCGGTTTACAATATCATTTATCAGAAAATCTCTCCTGTTGTTGAGATTAGGATTTTAGCCGACAGATTGGCCCCTTAAGCGTCAAACCACGTTCGAACGGCTTTTGCTTTTGATGGCCCTATTTCATTGGAGATGTCTTCTAGTGAAGTCTCTTTTATGCGCTTCACGGATGTAAATCGCTTAAGGAGCTGTTGAGCGGTAGCTTCGCCTATTCCGGGGATTGAGGTGAGTTCGGTTTGAATCGCACCTTTACTTCTTTTATTTCTGTGATGGTTTATCCCAAACCGGTGAGCTTCGTTTCGCGCATGCTGAATAACCTTTAACGTTTCGCTTGCCTTATCGACATAAAGCGGGGCTGTATCACCGGGATAGAAAATTTCTTCGAGCCTTTTGGCAATACCGACTATGGCAACCTGGCCGCGAATACCGAGGGCATCCAGGCTCTCCAACGCTGAGCTGAGTTGACCTTTCCCGCCGTCGACGATAATTAGTTGCGGCAGATCCTCTTCTTCGTCCATCATCCTTTTGTATCGGCGATAAACGACCTCCTTCATACTGGCAAAATCATCGGGGCCTTCTACAGTTTTGATGTTAAAATGTCGGTATTCCTTTTTACTGGGCTTTCCATTGCGAAAAACCACGCAAGCAGCCACGGCATTGGTTCCCTGGAAGTTTGAGTTATCGAAACATTCAAGGTGGGCGGGCGCTTCGCTCAGGCGCAAGTCTTTCTTCATTTGCTCCATGATGCGTTCCGTGTGTTTTTCAGGGTCGGCAAACTTGGTTTGTTTGTGCCGATCCATCATGTAGTACTTTGCGTTTCGTTCAGATAGCTCTAAAAGTTTCTTTTTATCGCCTCGTTGGGGAATGATGAATCTATGTTCATCCATATTCACATTGGGTTTTACACCCACTATGATCTCTTTGAATAGAAAGTCATATTCAGTTTTAATTTCCGCAATGCCTTGGGTGATGAGTTCTTCTTCAGTTTCGTCGAGACTCTTTTTGAAAGTCATCGTATGACTTTGAATAATCGAGCCATCCACTACTTTCATGAAGTTGACATACGCATTATGCATATCTGTAACCAGCCCAAACACATCGACATTTCCCACAGAAGGATTTACGATAGTGCTCTTGCTTTTGTAGGAGTTCAGCTGGTCTATTTTGTCTTTATAATCATGAGCCAACTCAAATTCGAGCTTTTCAGAATGGAATTTCATACGCGATTCCAAATGAGAAATCACCCCTGAAACATTTCCCTTTATTATTTCTCGGATATCAGCTATTTGAGCCATGTAATCCTCCTCGGTCTGCTTTCCTTCACATGGACCGAGGCAATTTCCTATGTGGTACTCCAAGCAAACCTTGTATTTTCCTTTCTCAATATTAGAGCGGCTCAAGTCATACTTGCACGTTCTTATTTTATAGATGCGTCTGATTAGACTCAAAAGAGTCTTCATCGTTTTTACAGAAGCATAAGGCCCGAAGTATTCAGAACCGTCTTTCCATTTGGTCCTGGTTGGAAAAATGCTTGGAAATCGCTCATTCTTAATGCACAACCACGGAAATGTTTTATCATCCTTAAGCGCTACATTGTATCGCGGATTGTACTTTTTGATAAGATTATTTTCGAGTAGTAAGGCGTCTAACTCTGATTCGACTACTATAAATGAGAAATCGACGATTCGTTTGATCATGACGCGTGTCCGACCTGAATGTCCTCCATGCTTCATGAAATAAGAGTTGACTCGATTCCGCAGGCTCTTCGCTTTTCCCACGTAAATGATAACTCCTTCCGAATTTTTAAACTGATACACTCCCGGTTTGCGCGGGAGTAATTTGATTTTCTCGGTTAAATCCACGCTCAAAATTAATGATGAAGATGATTAAAACCTTTGAATTACCGGAATATGTAGTATTCCTTTTGTAATTTTGTCTAACGTTATGCTTGTGTAATTAAACAATACCGGCGTACACGATGTTTTTTTTGTTATATAATCAGAGTAGAACAGATAATGGTGGGGAATTATTCCATAAAAGATATAGAACGTATTTCGGGTATTAAAGCCCACACGCTTCGTATTTGGGAGAAGAGATATGGAATAATCGAGCCCAAGCGCACTGAGACCAATATTCGCTTTTACACGAATGAGGAGCTCAAGAAAATTCTCAACATATCCATTCTCAACAATTATGGAATCAAGATTTCAAAAATTGTGGGACTTTCCGGTGAGGAGTTACATCGGAAAGTAATAGAGATTTCTACCGAAGAGGTTGAAGAGTCTTTGCAGATAGAGAGCCTGGTCATCGCCATGGTAGAAGTGGATGAATCGCGATTTGAGAAAATTTTGGCTAACTGTACGCTGAGACTGGGCTTTGAGCAAACGGTATTGAACATCATTTATCCATTCTTTAAAAAGGTTGGGATCCTGTGGCAGGCTGGGGCAATAAATCCTGCTCAAGAGCACTTTATCAGTAATTTGATTAGGCAAAAGCTCATCGTAGCTATCGACAGCCAAGGTATGATGGTAAAGGAAGGAGCAAAAAGATTTCTTCTTTTTCTACCCGAAGGAGAATTGCATGAGTTAGGCCTCTTATTTTATAGTTACTTGATCCAGAAGGCAGGACATAAAGTGATCTATTTGGGTCAATCCGTTCCACTCGCTGATGTGGCGAAGGTGAATGATTACAACCCGGCTGATTTTATCATTACCGCCACAATGAGCATGAGTGCCGGAGAGGTATTAAATAAGCTTCTGCAAAATGTTCTCGACATGTTTCCCGAAAAAAGAGTCATTCTGACGAATCGATTCGAAGATCAGGAGGAAATTATGAAGAGTGACCGACTCATTTACAATCAATCTCTGCCCGAATTCAAAGCTTTATTAGAGAATCTGTAATTTCTGTTTAACTGCATTCGTGTATTCTTAAACAACGACAGCTCAACTTTACTTACTG
>JGI12210J13797_11129698_pt1 | contig 25752 bp, 22 predicted proteins | sample ElkSlonscriptome_3_FD_13797 | JGI IMG/M metagenome (IMG submission 13797)
CAGCGTTTGGAGGTCCGTTTTTTCTTCCATAATAGGTTGGTCTAGGTCGGTCTTGGTCGGTCTTGGTCGGTCTTGATCAGGCTTGGCCGGGTTGATCGCTTGGTGGTCTGGCTTTTCTGGCTTGGTTGGCGGCCAGGATCATTCCGTTTTGAGGAAGTCTCCCAGAAACCCTTGGAGCTGGCGGTGCGCGTAAAACAATCGCGATCGCACGGTCCCTTCGGAAACCCCCAAAATCTGGGCGATTTCCGCGTGAGGCATGCCTTGAATGTCGAACATCGTCACCACTGCTCTATGATCGTGAGACAGTCGCATCATCGCCTCGTTCAATTTTTCTTTCAGATCATTCAAATTTGCTTCGCGCAACGGGTCACGTTTCTCGATCAGATCCGCTAATGCCTTATCGTTTTGCAGGCCGGTATCCAGATCGTCAAGGCTCATCTGATGGCGGCGGCCCCGTTTCTTGAGGAAATTGATGCTCATGTTCACTCCGATCGAGTGGATCCAGGTGTAAAAACTCGATTTGCCTTTAAACCCTTTGATCGACCGGAAGGCTTTGGAAAAAATCTCCTGCACCAGATCACTCGTATCCTCGTGGTTGCTGGTCATATTATAAACAAGGCCATACACCCGCGGACTGAACCGCCGGTAAAGCTCGTCGAACGCGGACGCGTCACCGCTCTGCGTGCGGCGCACCAGTTCTTCGTCCTCGAAAGCAGAATAATCCATGTTTTTGTAATGATCGGCAGCGCCGCCACGGTAACAGGATTGTCAAAAAGCGGGATGAACAATTTTACACGACCTGTGAATACGAAAAAAGCCGGCGCCCGATGGGCGCCGGCTTTGGGTCAACGTCGCGGTAACCTCTGGGAGACAGCCGCCTTAATCACGAGAGCCCATCAGAATGAAAAGATAATAAGCCAAGGTGCTCAACGTCGCGACGAAAGCAGCCACGTAGGTCAAGCCAGCCGAATCCAGCACTTTATTGACGCCAGCCGCCTCGTCGCTTTGGATCATGCCGCTTTCGCTCAAAATGATCTTCGCACGTTTGGTCGCGTCGAATTCGACTGGCAATGTGATCACTTGGAAGACCGCCAGCACGATGTAACAGAGGACCGCGACTTTGATCGCCATTAATCCGAGTGCCGGGATGAAGAACCCGCCCAAAATGACGAAGGGCAAGATCGTGGAAGCGAATTGCGTCATCGGCACCACACTCATACGCCAATGGAGCGGGGCATAATGCTTCGCGTGTTGAATCGCGTGCCCGGCTTCGTGGGCGGCAATCCCGAGCGCTGCGACGGTCGGGCTGCCATAGACTTTGCTCGAGAGCACGAGGCGCTTGTTGGTCGGATCATAATGATCGCCGAGGAAATCGTTGGTCTGGACAACCTCGACGTCCCGGATGCCAGCCATGCTGAGAATGCGCCGAGCCGCGTCAGCTCCGGTGTAACCCGAAGCAGCCGGCACTTGTGAATATTTATTGAAAGCCCCCTTGACTTTGGCTTGCGCCCAAAAGCCGAGAAGAAGCGGTGGAATCAGAAAGAGAAGCCAGGTCCAAATCATAGTCGTTAGAAAGGTTTGAGGTTACGTGAATAGTTCGCGGCCTACTGCAAAATTGGATTGCAAAATCGAAAAAAATCTGATCGCGATTGGGCTCTTATTTCTTTGTGGCCGATCCCTGCCTGGGTTCCTCCCGACCTTCTCTTCCTGTGTGGCCGCCCCCTCTCTCAAGGACGGACGTATGGATTCGAGGCTTTCTCCGCTCCTACCGTGGTGGCCGGGCCGTGTCCTGGCCAGACCCGGACCTCATCCGGGAGTGAGAAAATCTTCTGACGAATCCCGGTCACTAACTGATCCCAATCGCCCCCAGGCAAGTCGGCTCGTCCCACGCCGCCTGCGAAAAGAACGTCCCCACCGAATAATTGCGCCTCTTCGCGTTGATAAAAACAAAGGCTATCGGGCGAATGACCCGGCACAAAGAGGAGTTCAAAATTCCGGCCCGCGAAATCCAGTGTCTCTCCTTCATCGATCAAACGATCCGCTCGCGCCGCATCGAAATCGAGATCAAAGCCGAATTGCCGCAGAATGCTCGGGTCCGCCAACATGGCTTCACCCAAGGCATGACAAAGCACCGGGCACTGGTGTTGGCGCTGAATCGCTGCCACATCCAAAACATGATCAAAGTGCGTATGCGTCAGCCACAAGGCCGAAAGGGTAATGGCCCGCTCCTGCAACCAGTCATTCGCGCCTTGGGGCGCATCAATGAGGATGTGATTGGAACCCTCGCTCAGCAGATAAGCGTTGGTATCGAGGATTCCACCGACATAGCGTTCGATTTGCATGATGAATTTTCTGAACAAAAGTGTTCTATAAAGCGATCGGGATTTGCTTTCCGGGAAGCAATGAGGGATTGTCTTCTCTGCCTCTCAACAGATCCCCCTGTTAATGTCAAAGATGGAAATCATGAAGAATCTTCGATTGTCACTGCTCGCCACGCTCTGCGTGGTCGCGACCAGTTCCCTCACGGCCAAAGATCTCGACTGGTCGAAAGTCACCACCACCGTCGCCAACGTCCTCGAGCGTGGCCATTTCAGCCAGCAACGGATCAATGATACGATCTCCGAGCGGACCCTGGAGAATTATTTGAAGGAGCTCGATCACAGCCGCCTTTATTTTATCCAATCCGATATCGACCGTTTCAAACGCCAATATGGCGAGCGGCTTGATGATGCCGTGCGGGATGGCGATCTCGAGTCCGCGTTCGACATCTTCAATGTTTACAAAAAGCGCGTCGAACAGCGGGTGAAGAAAATCAATCTGCTCTTGGACAATAAAAAATTCGATTTCGATAGCAATCGGACCGCCCTCATCAATCGGGAAGATGAGCCCTGGCCGCAGAGCGAAGAAGCTGCCGACCGGCTTTGGCACGACATCATCGAAAATCAATTGCTGATCGAGACCCTCAAAGAGACCACCGAGGCTTCCAATGACAAGTCCCCGACCGAGGTGGTCCAAAAACGTTACGATCGTCTCCTTCGATCCGTGGAAGAACTCGACCAAGAAGACATCGCCGAAAAATTCCTGACCGCCCTCTCCCAGGCTTATGATCCGCATTCCGAATACCTGAGCCCAAGCCAGCTGGAGAACTTCGAAATCAGCATGCGCAACTCGCTCGTTGGGATCGGCGCCGTGCTGCGTTCCGAGGATGGCTACGCCAAAATCATGGAGTTGGTCCAAGGGGGCCCAGCCGCCACCGGCGGCGATCTCCGTGTGAAAGATCGCATCACCGGAGTTGCCCAAGGAAAAGGTGAGTTCGTCGACACCGTCGATATGAAACTCGATAAAGTGGTGGAAATGATTCGTGGTAAGAAAGACACCCTCGTTCGCCTCGAGGTCATTCCCGCTGGTTCCACCGATCCTTCCATGCGGGAAGTAATCGAAATTGTTCGGGACGAGATCACTTTGAAAGATTCGTTGGCTAAAGGCCAATTGATCGAGTTGGAACAACCGGGCGCCTCAGACCCAATGAAACTCGGCTGGATCATGTTGCCTTCCTTCTACAAGGATATGAACAGCCAAGCCGCTGATGCCCGCAGCACCACCGCGGACGTGGCCGCTATTCTCGAACGGCTCAAAAAGGAAGGCATGGAAGGCCTGGTCATCGATCTCCGTGGTAACGGCGGCGGCTCTCTCGACGAAGCAGTCGACCTCACCGGCCTCTTCATCAAGAACGGCCCCATCGTGCAGGCTCTCAACACCCAAGGCATTTCTCATGTCTCCCGCGATCGCAACAACCGTATCCTATACAAAGGTCCGATGGTCGTCCTCACCAGCCGGATCAGCGCTTCGGCCAGTGAAATCTTCGCAGCCGCCCTCCAGGATTACGGCCGCGCGGTCGTGATCGGTGAGGAACATACCTACGGCAAAGGTACCGTTCAGACCATGATCGAAGTCGGCCGCTACCTATCGCCGCTGCTCGGTTTACGTCAGACCAATGCCGGCGCGCTGAAATTGACTGTCCAGAAATTCTACCGGATCGCCGGTGGCTCGACTCAGCTGAAAGGTGTGGAATCCGACATCATCTTACCTTCCCCCCTCGAGAATCTCGACGTCGGGGAATCGAAGATGAAACATGCGCTTCCCTACGACACCACGACTCCGCTCCAATACAACGAGGTTAACCCGCCCGGCTCCTTCCCCGTCGACACCCTCCAGACGTTGTCGGATCAGCGCATCGCTAAGGAACCTGAATTTCTCTACATGAAAGATGACGCGCAAGAGCGGAAAGAAACGCTCGACGCGAATGTTCGGTCCCTCAACAAAGCCGAACGCGAACAGGAGCAAGCCGAGTTGGAAAAGAAATCGGAGGCCCGGAAAAAAGCGCGCATCGCCAGAAAACTCGATTTGCCGCAGACTTATCGGGTGACGCTCGATGACGTTAAAAAGGACAAGCTTCCCGAAATTTCTTTCGTCGACAGCAAGAATGGCAGCGAGACCTTCGTCGAAGCTGAAGCTGATGAAGAAGAGGAAGGGCTCACACCGCTATTCGATCCTGTAAAGCTGGAGGCGCTCAATATTCTGGCCGACCTCGTCCGCCTCACGGACGGAGCGCGAACCGCTCAGACCAAGTCGAACTGACCCAGCCTGCTGCTAAACAGCAGCATAGGAAATGACGCCAGAAAGCGAGGGCAGGGTCGTTTTCAGCGTAGCATTGGAGACCGGCCTCGCGCGGCAGTTGACGGAGTGACCGGGTGGCAAGCGCCTGGCCGAGACGGCGTCGGCGCCAAGCGGGGGCGATCCAGAACTCCAGGATCTCGCCCTGCATGGTAGGCAACTGTTCCGGATGCATCGCAAGGGGATTTTGCTGCGCTGACCCCGCTGGAATCAGCCAAAAGGATACCCATTCGGAGCAATAAAGTAAGGAAGAGTTCCGGTACTTACACGTACCATCACGCAACGATCAGGGTTCGAGTTTGGCTCCCATTGGTCCAGCGCGACGCCTTCAAGGATTTCCAAAGGCACAGGCCAGAGTGGCTTGGGGATAATCTCAAGCCGCGTGCCTTGTCCGAAATACTCTGGGCAGTCTTTGGCATGCAACCACTTCCCCCGTCGGCCCAGGGGATTCAGGGATTCGGCTGCTACCGGTCGACTCGCCTTAACATGATCGAAAACACACCCCTGAACTAAATGCCGCACCGCTATCGTCTCTTTCTGAAACGCCGCCGGCAGTGACTCGGCAAAATTACCGGTAAGCCGTAGCTGATGCGATCGCATCCTTTTCAACTTTCGAAAATAATTATCCCGCGAATCGGGCCCGGGCAACAGAATCCCGGTTGTGGTCTCAACTGCCAGATAGAATTTCACTGCCTGCTCGAGGTGGATTAATTGGCCCGAACCGAGGTCCCGCACCAAGAAATCTAATTCGCCAAGTGTCTCTCCAGAATCCCGGCAAATCTGAAGGCTTCGCGCTAGCAAGTTGTAGCGCGGGGTCGCTGCCAAAAGCTCAGCTAATGCATCCTCATAGAGGTGTCCGAGCTTCTGCTGCAGATTCAACGATTCCACCCTCTCCGGCGCGATCAACGAGTTGGAAGGGAACGCGCTGGCCTCCGGGAGGTCCTGCATCAGCAGTGACCCTTGAATCAGGCTCTGGAAAAGCAAACGAGTTAACCCCACCAGAGGCTCAGAGGGGGTGCGCTTTGTAGAGCGATACTAGGGCGGCGCCGATGGCTTGCGAGAGTTCGCCCAGACTTGCGGGCGCGATTTTGAGATTCAATCGTTGGACGGGAAATAACCAGGGTTCCGCTGAATCCCGGATCGATTGCAAATAACGGGTGCGAAATGCTTCCGTGGTCGCGTCTTCATCGATCAAGCCGCCGCCGATGACGAAAAATTCGGCATCGAAAGCCATCATCAGATTGGCGACATGAAGGCCGAGCGCTTTGGCTTGGTAATCGAAGATTTCCATCGCCAAGGCATCCCCTTTTTGGGCTCGGGACCGGAGCGAGAGGGCTTTTTCTTTTGGCGAAAGGCCAGGCTCGGCCAGTTCATGATCGGGGTAGTTCGGCAAGAGATAATCGAGGAACTGCGGTAAGCCGGAAAGTGTTGTGTAAGCTTCGAAACACCCCCAGGTGCGTCCACACCCACAGGTGAACGGCGGCAGCTCCAACACATGCAACGGAGCCGGCATATGCCCGGCCTCCATGCCGGCGAAGGAGTCGCCATCAAGCGGCAACCCGTTCGGATCGATATAGGCCGCCCCCAAACCGGAGCCGGGCGCCAGCATGACGACCCCCGCTTTTTTGTCCCCACGCACTTTGGCCGCTTCGGCCACGCCGCCATAGTTGCCGTCATTGCCGCAGACGAGCTGAATTTTCCGGCCAGCGGCCTGTTCGATGGCTGCGGAGTAATCGGAATAAAAATCCCAGCCCGCAAAAGCTGGCGGGAGATTTGCGGACCGATCGAGGACACCGTACGATTGGTAAGGCCCGGGAATGGCGAGGCCGACACCGCCGACCTGTTCCCAGCTCAACTGGTTGGCGTGCAGGAATTTTTCCAAACCTTCCACCCAGCCTTTGACGACGGCCGCGGTGCCGAGCTGGGAATTGGTCGAGCTCTGAGCGAGTTCGAGGGAGATCGGGGTGGCGTCTTCATAAACACCGCAGGTTTTGGAAGTCGTCGCGCCGCTGTCGGTGCCGAGGTAGATGGTTTTCATAAGTCGCTCCGCATGATTAGCAGGCAAATGGGGAATCTCTGCAATCCGAATCGGTGAGCTGCCGTGACCGCGTGATACCTTTTTTCACGAACTACCACCTGGACTGGACGCCGTGCCTCCTCCGGCATAACCTCATGCCTTTCATCCAATGATCTCTTTGCAGTCCGAACATGGCACCGATTTTGTCCGCGATATCGAGAAGATCTTCTCGCGCGACGGTCTGCTGTCGAACGTCAACAACTTCGAGTTCCGGGCCGAACAGCAGGAGATGGCGATCGCTGTGGCGGAGGCGTTAATCGAGCGGACCCATCTCGCTGTCGAAGCCGGGACCGGGGTCGGTAAATCGTTGGCCTATCTGATCCCGGCCATCCTGTTTGCCAAACGATTTGAAAAACGGGCCATTCTCTCGACGCACACAATTAATTTACAGGAACAGCTGACCCAAAAAGATCTGCCCACGTTGCAGAAACTCTTTGCCGACGAGTTCGAGTTCGAATTTACCCTGGTCAAAGGGCGCGGAAATTATCTCTGCCCGAACCGGCTGGAACGGGCGATGCGCAATGCCGAAGGGCTCTTCACCGGCCCGGAACAGGAAGAGCTCAATCGGCTGGCGAAGTGGAGCAAAGAGACGGTCGACGGCAGCCTGAGCGATCTGGATATCGATCCCGATCCAAAAGTCTGGTCGCAGGTCTGCAGCGAAGCTCATATCTGCACGGCTAAAGCTTGTGCCAAAGGCAGACCCTGTTTTTATCAACAGGTCCGCAAGAAGATGCAGCACGCCGATGTGCTGGTGCTCAATCACACCCTTTTTTTCCTGCACCTGGGGAATCTGGAAGAAATTGCGGAACGCGAGAGCGGGTATATTTTTCCCAATGATTTCGTAATTTTCGACGAGGCGCACACGGTGGAGCAGGTCGCTTCTCAACAGATCGGGATGCATGTGTCGCAGTTCGGACTCAAACAGGCGATGCAGCGGCTCTACAATCCGCGCACGAAAAAGGGGCTCTGGACCGTGCTCGGCCATTCGGATGGCGTGGTGCAGACGGCCGAGTTGCTCGATCGGGTGGACGCTTTCTTCGACGAGATCGCCGAGCGCGCCGACTTCAAGAAAGGCCGCGAATACCGGGTGCGCGGCCCCGATTTTGTGCCGGACAAACTGAGCTCTTTCTTAGCCAACCTGCAACAGACCGTGGTCGACCAGGTGCGCAAGCTCGACGACGACACGCCGGAAAGAGCGGAACTGCAGGATCTCGGCCGCCGCATTCGTGATGCGCGGGAGGGGATCGATGTTTTTCTCGGGCACGCATTCGAGGAACATGTCTATTGGCTGGAGAAAAGCGGCAAGATGGGGTCGTTCCTGAACCTCAAAGTTTCGCCGGTCGACATCTCAGCTTATTTGCGTCAGCTGCTGTTCCGCGACAACAACAGCTGCATCATGACGAGTGCCACGCTCGGGACTGGCCGATCAGATCTGGCCTATTTCCGGGACCGGGTCGGAGCCGACAAGGCGCGGGCGTTGCAAGTGGGCAGCCCGTTTGATTACGAACGGCAAATGAAGCTTTACGTGCCGAAGAAAATGCCTGACCCGCGGGAGCCGGCGTTTCAATCGGCGTTGGAAGAGTGGATCCGTTATTTCGTCGATAAAAGCCAGGGAGCAGCGTTCGTTTTGTTCACCAGTTACCGCGTGATGCAGGCGGTGGCGGACCGGATGGAAGATTGGTTTGAGGAACGGGGTTGGCCGTTGCTGGTGCAGGGCCGCGACTTGCCGCGGGCGCGGATGTTGGCTGAATTCAAGCGGGAAAAATCGAGTGTGCTGTTTGGCACTGACAGTTTCTGGACCGGCGTCGATGTGCCGGGCGACGCGCTCACGAATGTGATCATCACGCGGCTCCCGTTCGCGGTGCCGGATCATCCGCTGACTGAAGCGCGGCTCGAAGCGATCGAGGCGCGGGGCGGCAATGCCTTTCAGGATTTTTCCATCCCGGAAGCGGTGCTCAAGTTGCGGCAAGGGGTGGGGCGGTTGATTCGGAAAAAGAGCGACCAAGGGATTGTGGTGCTTCTGGACAACCGTGTTTTGACCAAGACCTACGGAAAAATCTTCCTGCGCGCCCTGCCGAAATGCCCGCTGGAAGTGGTGGAGTAGTGGAGTGGGCAGGCGGCACGTATTTCGGCCGCCGCACCCAGGAACCTGATGCGGAAATGCAATCCGCGCTTGCACCGGACGGTGAGGTGCGGTGTGGTATCGGCCCGGCGCTTGAACCGCGCCGCTTTACCTCCATGGGCGCGCGACTTTTTGATCTCAATCCAGTGCAACAACAAGCGGTTTTGCACGATGAAGGACCGATCCTCATTCTGGCGGGGGCCGGCACGGGCAAGACGCGGGTGATCACGACCCGCATTGTCCGGTTGCTCTACGATGGCATCGATCCCTCGGCCATTCTCGGGGTGACTTTCACCAACAAAGCCGCCAATGAAATGCGGGAACGGTTGCTTACCATGTTCGACCCGGAACAAGCGCGCAAAGTCACTCTTTGCACCTTCCACTCGCTCTGTGTCCGGATTCTGCGGCAGGGCATCGATCTGCTTGGTTACAAAAAGAATTTCACCATCTTCGACGAGGGCGAGACGATGGGGTTGATCAAGCGCATCATCACTCGCACCGCGGCTCAGGACGAAAAGCTGGAGCCGAATGTGGCTCGGTCCATGATCAGCAAGGCCAAGAATTCCTCCTGGAATCCGCAGGTCGACACGAAGACGTTGCTCGGCGCCGTTTACGCCCGGTACGAGTCGGAATTGAAAACGTTGAACGCGGTTGATTTCGATGATCTCCTGATTTTAGCGGTCCGGTTGCTGCGTGAATTTCCAGAGAAACGGGAGCAGATGCAGGAACGATACCAGCATCTGCTGGTTGACGAATTTCAGGACACCAATCTGTTGCAGCTGGAACTGATGACGTTGCTGGCTGGCAAACGGAGCAACGTCTGCGCGGTCGGCGACGATGACCAGAGTATCTATGGGTGGCGGGGCGCGGAGGTGACGAATATTTTGGAGTTTGAAAGCCATTTTCCCGGCGCGCGCGTGTTGAAGTTGGAGCAGAACTATCGCAGCACCGATGCGGTGCTCCAGACCGCCAACGCGATCATCAAAGGCAATGTGCGGCGCCGGGCCAAACAACTCTGGAGCGACCAGGGCAAAGGCGAACGGGTGCGCGTGGTGGAGATGCCTGACGATCGCAAGGAATCGAGTTTTGTCTGCGAAGAGATCCATCACTTGCACCAGACCAAACAGACGCCGCTCGAGGATTTCGCCGTGTTGTTCCGGACGAACGCTCAGTCGCGCGGGTTCGAAGAGGAATGCCGGCGGTTGAAACTGCCTTACCGCATCATCGGCGGCATCAGCTTTTTTGAGCGGCGAGAGGTGAAAGATTTTTTAGCTTACCTGCAGGCGGTGGCGAATCCCTCGGACGACATCCATCTGCTGCGCGCCTTGCAAGTGCCAGCGCGCGGGGTGGGTCAGACGACGGTGCAACGGGCGCTCAATGAGAGCATCCAGCGCGAGGTCGGTGTGATCGAAGTCTTTGAAGATCTGGCGTTCCGATCGAACTGCACGAAACGGACGGCGGGAGCGCTCGAGATGTTCACGGATTGCATTCGACGATTTGAAGGGCTGTTCCACCAACCGATGGCAGATCTTGGGAAACTGACGCGGGAGTTGCTCGATGAATCCGGTTTTTTCGAAGAGCTACGGCGGAGTTGCAAAACCGAGGAGGAAGCTGACAACCGGGAACGCAACGTCCGCGATTTGATCGGTGATTTGGAAAAATATACGCTCAAGAAAAAAGGGGACCTCGCAAAATTCCTCGACGACATCAGCCTCGGCGACCGAGACACCGACGACACGCAGGGCAACGGGGTGACGCTCATCACCTTGCACGCGGCGAAAGGCCTGGAATTTCCCCAGGTCTATCTGGTAGGCGTGGAGGAAGGCATTCTGCCGCATGACCGCTCGAAGATGGAGGGGAGCCTCGATGAGGAACGGCGACTCCTTTATGTCGGCATCACGCGGGCGATGAAAATGTTGACCATTTCCTATTGTCAGGGCCGGGTCCGGTATGGAAGCGCGATGCCGTGCCAGCCGAGTAGTTTTCTGAAAGAGCTACCAGATGACCATATCGAGCGGACCGATTTTCACGAGATCCGCAACCGGCAGATGGCGCCGGAGGATGTGGATGCCGGGTTTGCGAATTTCAAAGCGTTTCTCTCGGGGTTAGAAGGCTAGGCGATACCTCTCATCGATGTTTCTCCCGTTTCTCCTCAGCCTGATAGCCGTCGCGATAGGTCTGGCAGCATTTCTCCTGACCGGTCTTGGGCCGGCCCGGTGGATCCAACGCCGGACCGGGTTGCCCATGGCGGTGCTTTTTCCCCTGGTTTGGGTGGTGAATGCCTTGGTGGGTTATGCCGTTTTTTTCTGTTTTCTGCTCGGCCGGTTGCCTGGATACGTGGCGGCGGCAATTTTCTTGATTGGCCTCTCGGCTTTCACGATTCGCAGCTGGCGTCAGGGCGTTTTCTCCGGCATCTCGGGACGTTGGGTGAAGCGTTGGATCGCGCTGCTCGCGGTTGCCATGCTCTTTTTCTGCGGGCTGCTCTGGACCGCTTCTCCGACACCCCGATTTGTCGAGACGGTTCAAACGCGATACTTCCAACATCTGCTGACGGGCGACCATTTGATTCCGCTCTGGCTGGCTAACTACACGTTGGACGAGCGCTGGGGCAAACCCGACACCGGCCAGGATGCCTTGCAAGGATGGCTGCTGGGGGACCGGCCGCCATCGCAGACCGGCATCTACCTTCTCTACCATGGTCTCTACCAGCTTTGCGGGCTCCCGAGCACCGCGGCTTACCAGGCCTTAGGGATGGTCTTCCAATTGGGTTGGCTCCCCGGCTTTTTTCTCCTGGCCAGCCGAACCCTTGGTCCGCGTCGCGCCGGCCCGGCGGTGGCCTTGGTGATCGGTCTTGGGATGATGGTCGTGAACACCGCTTTTGTGTGGCCGAAAATGGTCTGTGGCGGCTTCATCGCCACCGCTCTCGCTTTGTTGCTCTACCGTCGGCCCGGACGAGATCTGTTGATATTAGCATTGGCCGCGGCGTCGTTTGGATTGGCCATGCTCTCGCATGGCGGCGCCCTCTTTTCGGCGCCGGCTTTCGGACTCCTGTTTCTCATGCGTTGGCGCGGCCGTTTGTGGCAAGGATTTACGGTCGGGATCGGCGTGGCTATTATTCTCCTGGGACCTTGGACGGCGTTCCAGAAATTGGTGGCGCCCCCCGCGAACAATCTGTTGAAATGGCATTTGGCGGGGCAACGGGATGTTGACCGACGCGGGCTGACGGAAGCGATTCAGGAGGCGTATGCGGACCGTTCCTTGGCGGATTCGATGCAGGCGCGCTGGGAAAATATCGCCACACTCTATCAGCATCCGACTAATCAATTGGTGTTTGGCGAAGGGTGGCTCGATTCCTGGCGACGCATTCAATTCTATCAGGTCATCCCGAGCGGTGGCTTTTTATTATTGGGATTACTAGCTTGGCTGGCGGCCTTCTTCATTCGACGAGACGGCGCGTTCGAGATGTGGTTGCGGGCGGGTTACACCGGGCCGCTTTGTTGGGCGGGCTGGGCGCTCTGGATCGCGTTATTATTCGAAGGCGGCGAAACGCTGACGACCCATGGTAGTTACGGCAATTTGTTTCTGTGGTTTCTCTTCCTTATCGCGGGCTTGATGGCCGCGGGCCGATTCTGGGCGTTGGGAGTGCTCGCATTGCAAGTCGCGGCTTTTCTCTTGCTTTGGTGGTATCCGGGCGGGACGTTGGCCATGACCCAGGGCGCGTCGTGGTTTTGGCTGCCCTCGTTGTTAGCTTTGGTGAGTTATTCCTTGTTGATCTGGCAATTCGGCTTTTCGAAGATCTGGCGTTGGGGCGGTGTGCCCGTCTGGACCCAGGCGGTTGCGCTGCCTCATTCCGAGCGGAACAACGAAATGGGTTGACGGCTTATCAACAAGTTCACACCGCCGACACAGGCGGCATCGGTCAATTGTTCGATTGGCGTGGACGTTAGAAGCGGCTCCTTGTTGCTTTCATCCACACGATAGAAACGGAACCCTTTCCCACGAAGCGAACGTAGCAGTTGTTCGGGCTCCGTCCCGCCTTCACGCAAGGCTTCCGGCCAATACTCGAAGAGCACCTGGACGTTCGGGGAACGGTCGAGACATGCTTGCATTCCGGCTAACGCCACCCCTTCAGCGCCTTGAATATCCATTTTCACGAAGTCAATCGGGTCGGATGGTAGGACGTCATCGATTCGCACGATATCGATTTCGCAAGTATTACGATGTTGATCGCCGGCGCTCAAGCGATTGTCGCCGCGATTGAGCAGGGAACGGTAGAGGGTAGCCTTACCTGGTGCCTCGCCCGCAGCCATCTGGTGTGGGGTCACATTAGGGCATTCGTTCAAAGCGAGGTTCCGTTGCAGGATCGCGAAGTTGTCGGGATCGGGTTCGAACGCCCAGATATGCCCTTTCTCGCCGACGGCGCGACTGATCAGTAAGGTGTAATATCCAATGTTCGCGCCAAGATCGAGCACACGCATGCCGGGTTGAACCAGCTGCAAGATCACAGCGGTTTCGAGCGGTTCATAAATCTCCCGTTTGCGCAATCCGAGCGAGTCGGGCAAGTCGAGATACATCTGCATGCCTTGCATGGGAACGGGAGCGCCATTCAACCATTCGAGCATCCCGGCTTTGCAGCGTTGCACCCAGGGATGGCCATGGGAAAAGCTCCGATCAGGGAACCAACGCAAGCGCCGGCGATAAAGCGACCGCACCTGTTTTTTAATCCACCGCATCGCGTCGTTGTTGGAGTTTGGGGATCACGATCTCGTTCAGGAAATTCGTGCCGGTTTCAGGTCGGAAATGAAGCGGGTCGAGTTTGTAAAAGCCATGCTTATCGGCGAACCGACTTTCACTCAGATCGAGGAGGTCTGGAAAGATGGATCGGAGTTCGGTTTTGAATCGTTGAAACATTGGTTCCAGATCCGGCCGTTCTCTGATGCGGGCGCGCACCGCATCGTTCATCGGATTCAAAATTGCGACGAAAGGAATCTCACGCTCGCGCAAGGTGCGTCGCAAACGCCGCAACCGGTCGAGGCGTTCTTCGGAAAACAGATAGTTTTTATAATGATGTTCCTCAAGATAAGGGATGCCGTCGGAATAATCGATCACGTCGGAGGTGGCGTCTTTTTCTTCCGTCTTAGCGGGGTTCATCTGGCCGGAAGGCAAGGTGACCGGTGGGCGTCCCAACAACCCTTTACGGACCGTGTGCCAGCAATACTCCAGGGATTTCAGGTTGAACGGGTAACCAAAAAGATAGTCGCTGGCCGTCAGCTCCATGGAAGGTCGGATCGGGAAACAGCTTTCATTGAACATGAAAAAATCGAACCCGATGATCACCCCTTCGACCTCATGCACATGGAGTCGGATGAATTCTTCCATCTCCTCGGGCTGAGCTCCGCCCATGGAGGCGTTGAACCAGGTGAAGTCCTGGAGCGTGCCCGGATCGACAAAGTCGAGTTTGCTCGAGCCCATGAGCACGGCGTCGTGGTCGCGTTCTTGAATCCACCGTTGTTTCGCCTCCCGCTCCGCTCCGATGAAGATCCCGAACCGGTTGAGCCCGTAGAGATCGTAAGGATCGATCAGGATATTCAAGGCAGCCGTGATTCCGAGCAACAACGCCACGATCCCGACCAGCATCCGGGCGTATGGCCGGTAATCGACCTGGCGACCAGCCTGCACCAGCGTCATAGCGGGTTACCTCCGCTCACCGGCTTCCTAGCGCTCTGCGGCAAAGGGCTCATGCGCGATCAGAACTGGAAGTAAAGGAATTCGCTGACCCGTGACAGGGAGAGAATGCAATAGGCGAGGGCGAACGCCATGCCAATTGCCCAGAGCCGGTTGGGATGCCAGCGCAACCAGCCCTGCCATCGCGGCAATTCCGCATCTTTCTCTTCGCGCACCTCGTAGCACGGTTCGTGGCGGTTGAGGATTTGAAGGCCATTCGGGAGGAACCAGGCAATCGCGGCGAGGATCGCCAGATAGACCCAGACCATTGCAGGATTGATCACCAGCGAGGAGGTGGCCCCCTCAGGCAATGGCGTCAGGCCGAACATCCCTTGCAACATGAACAGAGCGGCATCGAGTTGTTCCGCGCGGAAAAAGACCCAGGCGATGACGACCCAGAAGAGGGTGAAGAGGATACAGATCCAGCGGATAGGCCCGTGTTGCGGTTCTTCATGTTGTTTCACGATCGCCCGCCAGGCATGGTTGAACGAAAGATAGAGCCCGTGTAAGCCGCCCCAGATCACAAAGGTCCACCCGGCGCCATGCCAGAGACCGCCAAGCAACATGGTGATCATCAGATTCAGATAGCGCCGCGTTTTGCCCCGCCGATTGCCGCCCAGCGGGATATAAAGGTAATCGCGCAAGAACCGGGAAAGGGTGATATGCCAGCGCCGCCAAAAATCGATGATACTGGTCGCCTTGTAAGGTGAGAAGAAGTTCATCGGCAACTTGATACCGAAGAGCCGGGCCAGCCCGAGCGCCATGTCGGAGTATCCGGAGAAATCGAAATAGATCTGGAAGGTGTAAGCCAGGGCGGCGCTCCAGGCATCGAGCATGCCCGGTTGCGCCCCCGCCTGTGCCGCGCCAAAAACGGAGGTCGAAAAACCGGCAATCCCATCCGCCAGAATCACTTTCTTGAAAAGTCCCAGGGTAAAGAGCGTGAGGCCGATACTGATATTGTCCCAGCGCGGGCGATAAGTGTCATCCCTCGCGAATTGCGGCATCATCTCTTTGTGATGCACGATCGGGCCCGCGATCAGCTGCGGGAAAAAGGTGACGAACAAGGCGTAATCGAGGAAACGATATTCGCGGGTCTCACCTTTGGCCGCGTCGCAGAGGAAGGCGATTTGTTGGAAGGTGAAAAAGGAGATGCCAAGCGGGAGAATGATTTTTTCCAGGGTCCAATTGTTGCCGGTCAGGACGTTGGCATTGTCGATGAACCAGTTGGCGTATTTGTAATAGCCGAGCGCAGCCAGATTGATGGTGATACCGCCGAAGAGCACCTGTTTCTTGAGTTTGCCATCGGGGGTGGAGGTCAGCATGAAGCCGATCCCATAGTTAATGAGCAGCGATCCGATCAGGATGGCGAGATAAGCAGGATTCCACCATGCATAATAAAAGAGCGAGGCAGCCACCAGCCAGACCCGGCAAACCCGCGCGCCGAACCGCGCGCCCAGCCAGTAAAAGACGAGCAGCGTGATCGGCAGAAAGAGGAGAATGAAAACGTGCGAATTAAAAAGCATGAGGAGGGATCAAGGACATTCGCACGAGATCTCAGACGCGGATGGAGAGGTCAAAAGGCGTTCGGAAATGTTCACGTAAGCATTCAATCAAGCCACCAACCAGCGGTGGAAGGGGTGACTCAAGCATGAAGCCGAAGCAGCGTCAATAACCGGGCGGGCTAGAGAGGGGCAACGAATCCGCTCGCAAAATCCGTCGCCTGATGCGTTCTTGCCTCGATGGTTTCCAATACGAGCTGTGTTTGCTTGATCTTTGTGCGCCGAGCGAGATCGTTCAGGCGGTTCCGTATTTCAAAGGAGACACCTCGTTTGAGCCTCTTGCCTCGCGCAAGAAGCTGCAGCACAGTCACTTCCGTTTTTGTAGAATAATAAGGGTAACCCCGATTCGACCGCTAGACCCCGCTTCTGATGAACTCGTTGCACACTCAATTATTAAAACAAGTCAATGACGGCACCCCGGAGTATCCGGCCACGGTGCTGGAGAGTTTTCGCCGCTTACAGATACGCACCAGCTACTATCAAGACCCGCCGCCTCGAGGCGCCGGCCTTCGCATCGGCATTCTTCAGATCCAGGCTGCCTGGGGGCCAGGCGCTGTGGCGGCCAATTTAGAGCGATTGGCTGAGACCTTGGAAATCGGCTCGGATCACGGGGTGCAATTTTTGATTCTGCCCGAGCTTTACTTGCCCGGTTACACGCACAATCCGGCGAGCGCCCGCGAGGTGAGCGAGCCAGCAGATGGTCCCTCCATCCGGACCTGCCAAAGTCTGGCGGCCAAATATGAAATCGCTTTGTGCGTCCCGTACGGCGAACGGGCGGAATCGGCTGACGGCCCCCGTTTTTACGACGCGGCTGCCATGATCAATGAGCGCGGGGAGTTGCTTGATAGCTATCGGAAGACGCATCTTTACGGGCAACAGGAACGCGATAACTGGGATGCGGGCGATTCCGACTTTCCCGTGCATCGCATTCACGATTTTCCGGTGGGGATGTTGAATTGTTATGAATGCGAATTTCCGGAGCTCGCACGCATTCTTGCGCTGAAAGGAGCGAAATTGATCGCCGGACCGACGGCCGCCGACACCTACTACATCATGCCGGACGGAACCCGAAGCCGGGTGCCTTACCCTGATGTGGTCCCGAGCGTCCTACCCTCGCAGGCTTATTGTAACAATCTGTTCTTCGCCTATGCCAATCGATGTGGATTCGAGGAGCGGGATGGGGAGGTCTGGCATTACCGGGGTAACAGTGCCGTGATCGGGCCGCACGGCGATCATCTCGTGACGGCTGCCGCCGAGCAGGACACGCTCTTGATTGCCGATTGTGTGCCGGCTTTTTACGGACGAACCCATCCGGCCCCCGCCTACCATTATCTACGGGACCGGCGTCCTGAGCTGTATCGGCAATTGGTGAGCCAGGATAATCAATTCATCGATACCGCACGGCGCGAACTCGATTTGGAGACCGATCTCTTCAGTGGCACCGGTGCGGAGACGGCTGATTCTTAACAACAGAAAAGGATCGCGCAGAAATGGTTGGGCCAGGCGGGAGGTATCCGTTGAGATGCCGAAGCGCTGGCATGACGCTGTTCGGGGTAAAACGATCCAGCAAGCGCGCCTGGTTTTCAGAATCAGAAGGGGGAATATTCCTTTTCCGCTTGGAAGGCGCTGGATGCCCCCCCACGATGCTGGTCATGACACGACACGACGGCCGCCTTTTCGATCAACTTCGCCCGATTCAATTTGAAGCTGGGTTCGCCCCGCACGCGACCGGCTCGGTCCTCTGCAGTTTTGGGAATACACGAGTCATCTGCTCCGCCATGGTGCAGGAGGATGTGCCGCGTTGGATGAAAGCGCAAAATGTCAAGGGAGGCTGGATCACGGCTGAGTATTCCATGCTCCCTTACTCCACGCTCGACCGGAAGATGCGCGATATTCACAAAGGCAAATTGGATGGGCGCAGCGTGGAGATCCAACGGCTTATCGGACGATCGTTGCGGACCATGCTCGATCTGGAAAAACTCGGCCAACGCACGCTTTGGATCGATTGCGATGTGTTGCAGGCGGATGGCGGGACCCGGACAGCCTCGATCACGGGCGCCTCGGTCGCGATCGGTTTGGCGGTGAACAAATTGATTGCCGAAGGGTTGATCACGGCGAATCCGATCCTGCATCAGGTGGCCGCGGTGAGTTGTGGGATTGTGGAGGAAACGCCGTTGCTCGATTTGAATTACGTCGAAGACAAAGATGCCGCGGTCGATATGAATGTGGTCATGACCAGCAGCGGGGAGTTTGTCGAAATCCAGGGTTCCGGCGAGGAAGCGACTTTCACGGAAGACCAGCTGACGTCCTTGCTCGCGCTCGGCCGGAGCGGGATTCGTGAATTGCACGAGTTGCAAACGAAAGCGATCGAGGCCGCCAGCATTGCGTGAATGCATGGTAGGTGCCGTGGCCTGAAGTTTCTCATTACGCCCGGGCGAAGCGTTGGCCGATCTCAACGGGCTTGCCGTTATCACGCTCGCCTGCTTTCTATCAGTCCCTTGGAATCGCTCGTCGATTTCCATTTTTCATTCCGGCCTGATCGTGGGAAACTACGGCATGTTTGAGCCAGGACAACGCGTGATCTGTGTGGACGACCGGTTTCCCGATGGAATCCGGGATATTTTCAATGCGCTACCAGTGAAAGGGACCACCTACGTGGTGCGCGATCTGGTGCCGGGCATTGGGTGGAAACTGAAAGAAGAACCAGCCATCTACCTGGTGGAATTGGTCAATCACCCGAATGCGCATGGGATCGAACCCGGTTTCGCCTGCTGGCGATTCGCCGAGCCGGAGGAAGAGGAAAACACGGAATACGCGCACGCCACCGCCGAACAAGATGACGGCGAGGAATGGAAAATTCCGGGGCTTCCGTAAAATGAGGTCCGAATAGCTGGGCAAACGGGAATTCGAACGGCGAACCTCGCCGACATGAGATCGGTGGCAGGGAGCAAACCAGGCCAGCCATCCGTTGACGCCCTGAAAAATATAGCGTTATACTTCGGCCATGTATATCGGCACACAAGTTTCCCTCCCTTCGTTTCATCGGCACGGCGTCGCGCCCATCCTCGATCGGCTACAAACCGTTTGCGGCGTCAATGATGTCCGTATTCACGCTGACGATGGCGTGATGGCTACCCGCGACCTTTACGCCGCCGATTCCGAAAGCCCCGCCACCAACCGTACCGGCGTCCCGATTCATCCGCCAAATTATCCGCCTCACGCCGTGCAACCCCGGCCTTACCTGGCGAAGCTTTCGGCCGAACGCCGGCTATCGTTGCTGCACGAAATCCGGGAAGAAACCGCCAAACGCGGGATACGGCTGACCGTCCGGGTCATCATTGGAGCCGACCGGCGGCGGGAAGCGTTTTCGCATGCGTTGGCGATCGATCATCGAGGGCAGAGCGCCTCGACGCCCTGCCGCAACCACCCGGCCTGGCAAGCTTATCTGCGCGGGTTGGCGGAGGATGTTTTCCGGACCTGTCCGGTCCCAATCGATGGCTGGTTGCACATGGACGAATGGGAAGGCCCACTCTCCCAGACCTTTTTTCAACATGGCAACGAAGCGTCCACCATCTGTTTCTGCCCGCACTGCCTGGATCGCGCGGCTCGCGAAGGAATCGACAGCCGGAGAGCGCGGGAAGGATTCAAGAAATTGAGCGACCAGATTCGGGAGACCCGCGAAACCGGCAAGCGCTGGCGAGATGGCGGCCTGACCGGGTTGTTTGCTTTATTTCTGGATTACCCGGAATTATTGGCCTGGCAAAAGATGCAGCAACTGATCAAGGAAGAGAATCCGGCCATGGTCAGTGGCATTATGAAGCAATGTCGCCCGGATGCCTGGCTCGGCTGCCATATCATTCATACGAATAGTTTCAATTTCATTGCGCGCGCTTCCTCTGATTACGCGCGATACGCCGAATTCGCCGATTACGTGAATCCGCTCGTTTACCATTCCGTGAGCGGTCTGCGGTTCGCGCATCGGGTGGAAAAAATGCAGAACGCCGTCTTTCCCGAGATCCCGTTGGAAAGCATGCATCGAGCGTGGCTGATGTTGCACGGATTGACGCCGGAACTCCAGCCCGGCTGGGACGGCCTCTATGACGCCCAACTGAATGCCCCGGAATACGTGAAAGAAGAAACCGCCCGAGTCGTCGAATCGGTGGCGGGCCGGTGCAAGGTTTATACGAATGTGGGTTGGGAAAATGAGGCGCTTCCCGCTCCGAAGCCGCGCGAAAGCCAGACTTATCGAGCCGTGATGGCGGCAGCCGAAGCTGGCGCGGATGGAATTTTTCTGAGCCGCCAATTCGCCAGCGGCCTGTTTGTCGAAGGCGTCGGGGCCGCTCCTGCGATCGATCCCAGGCAGGAATCGCAAGGCGGCACCAAGATCGCCCATGAAGGGGATGTCGGTCCGATCGGATTGGAAGAATACGGACGCGCCTTGCGAGATCTCGGCTGGATTACCTGATCGTATGGGGCTGATGGAACGTGGTGGCTTCGCCGTGGAGCAACTTGGAACAAGCTTCTGAGTGCGCCACCGGAAACTGGGAGCCAGGGGCTTCGAGCAGGACGGCCGGTTAGCTCGGACCCACGTTCAATCATACCCGATCGTATACGTGCGAAGGTCTGGACTGGCGACTGGCGATTGACGTGCTAGCCTCCTTTCGCTGTCATCAGCGCAACGACTATGTCCAGCCAATCGTCCAATTCGAAATTTGCCCTGGCATTTCCAGGTTCGGCCTTTATCAGCGGCATTGCCGTGGTGGCGGCTGCCATCTTCTTTGTCTTGGGAGACGAATCCACGCCGCCCTGGCTAACCATGCTATTCGATGGCGGCGGGGTCGCTTGTGTGTTGGTCGCCACCGTGGCGGCCGCCATCTGGGTAGCTGGAGTTCGTGGGGTGTCGGTGACGAGCAAGGCGCGGCCAGGCTCGCTTTGCATCACGCCGAGCCAGTTCGATGATGTGGAAATTCATTACCTCGACAAGAAAGGCCACTGGCAATTCAACGCTTTCCGCGACAAGAGCCGCAGTGCCGAAGTCCTTCAAGAACAGCATCCCGGTGCCTGGGCACGTTATGAACGGCGTTATGGCGATCTGCACATCAACGATGGCCGAATGCTCGCGCGCTTCGAAACCAAAGCCATCCGTGCGCTATCGGAAATCGAGATGCGGCATGGCGCCATGATTGCCGATCTGAACCGGGACATTGTGCATGAAACATTGGATGAATGCGCCACTGCGCTGCGCCGGATGCGCGAGTCCAAAGAGAGCGCCGAGCGCCACCGGGCCGGAGGCCATAGCCTTCCCCCGGATCTGGCCGCCTCCCATCAAGACTCGAAAGCGCTCGACCGCGCCCGGCGTCTGCCAGCTTTGCTCGGGGATTTGGAGGTGCGCATGAAACGTTCGAAATCAGGCGACTCAATCGCCACTAGCGGACTCATCCTTTTCGCTGGCGAATCCGACAGCGGCGAGCAAAGCCCTCAACCGTCCTGAACCCCCATTGTCATTTTCCGCTGACTCGTCCCCTCTCGCCGTCGTGACTCGGGGTCCGGCTTTCGAACCGATCGATGAGGTTCGACGGCTGACGAATTTCTCCACGGGCGACCTCGGCGGCCGCCTCGCGCAGGTCCTCGCCGAAGCAGGTTACCGGGTCATCCTGTTTTCCGGCGGATTGACGACGGCGCCAGATCCGGCCAGTGACCGAGTCGAAGCGCACCGATTCGACACCAACGAGTCGTTAGCGGCAGGGTTGCAATCTCTCGCAGGCAGCCGTCAGGTGCTGGCTCTGTTTCACACCGCCGCCCTCTGCGATTACCGGGTTCGCTCCCTGAAGACCGTGAGCGGCGCGGCGGTCGGAAAAAAGAAAATCGCCAGCCGAGCGGGCAATCTCATTCTGGAACTGGAACCCGCACGAAAAGTGATCAGCGACCTGCGCGACTGGTATCCGAACAGCCGGTTGGTTGGGTGGAAATACGAGCTCGAAGGCGAGCGACCCGCCGCGGTCCAACGGGCTCGCGACTCGATTGTGAAAAACCGGCTCGATCTTGGGGTGATCAATGGTGCCGCGTTTGGGGGCGGATACGGTCTCGTGACGTCGGACGGCGCGCTCAAGCGGGAAGAGCCGGATAAAGACCGCCTCTGTTCGGCGTTAGTTGAATGGCTGGCGAGCAGCTGCGGGTAGCCAGCGGCGGTTTGTCACAAAAACGTTCATTCCTACCCCTCGACAGCGACCCTTGGTTTCGTTACAAGAGCTCGATGATTGATGAAATCGTTTCTCAGTTGGGTGACAAAGCGGATGATCTGCTGCGGCACGAATGCAAAACGGTCGACGCCAGCACGCTCCATCTTCCGGGGCCGGATTGGGTCGAACGCATTTTTACCTCCACCGACCGCAACCAGCGGGTGCTCAATAATCTGCAGCGGATGTTCAGCACCGGCCGGCTCGGCAACACTGGATATCTCTCGATCCTGCCGGTTGACCAGGGGATCGAGCACTCCGCGGGCGCCAGTTTTGCCAAAAATCCGCGTTGTTTCGATCCAGAAGGCATTGTCGAACTGGCAGTCGAAGGAGGCTGCAACGCAGTCGCATCCACCTTCGGCGTGCTTGGGATGTTGAGTCGCAAATACGCGCATCGCATTCCGTTCCTGGTAAAAATCAATCACAACGAACTCCTCACTTACCCGAACCAGTATAAGGAAATTCTTTTCGGCACGGTCGAACAGGCTTACGACATGGGGGCCGCTGCGATCGGGGCGACGGTCTATTTCGGCAGCGACGATGCACATCGCGAAATCCAGGAAATCGCCGAAGCCTTCGCTTTGGCTCATGAGCTCGGCATGGCGACGGTCCTCTGGTGTTATCTTCGCAATAATGAATTCAAGCAGGACGACGAAGATTATCATCTGGCCGCTGACTTGACGGGCCAGGCGAATCATCTCGGCTGCACGATCGGCGCTGATATCATCAAACAGAAACTCCCAGAGAATAACGGCGGATTCAAAGCGCTCAACACCGGCGGCTCCAGCTACGGGAAACTCGATGAGCGGATCTACACCGAATTGACCTCCGATCACCCGATTGATCTCACCCGTTACCAGGTGCTCAACTGTTACAGCGGCCGGGCTGGCCTGATTAACTCGGGCGGCGCCAGTGGCATGAACGACTTCGCAGAAGCGGTCCGCACCGCCGTCGTGAATAAACGGGCTGGCGGCATGGGGCTTATCTCGGGCCGAAAAGCATTCCAGCGTCCGATGGCAGAAGGCGTTAAATTGCTGAACACCGTCCAGGACATCTACCTTTGCAAAGAAGTTACCGTCGCCTGAACCTTTAATTACGAACCTTTCACACGGGGATCCGCGGGCCGGCAGGCCTCGGGTCCCCATTTTTTTGAAACTATGAATATTGCCGCCATCGAAACCTATATTCGCGATAATTGGGATCGATCCATCTATCGGGATATTAATGGAAGCGGATTTAAACAGATCGATCTGCCTTACCCATACAGTTCTCCCTGCATCAAGGGTGAAGGAAAATTCTATTTCTTCTTTTATTGGGATACCTATTTTACCAACCTCGGATTATTGCGGCATGGCCTGCATGAAGCGGCGCGTGGTAATATTGAAAACATGTTCTGGCTGATAACCCGTCAAGGTTACATGCCGAACCACGTCGGGGTCGATAATCGTTCGCAACCACCGTTTCTTTGTCGAATGGTCCGGGATTATCTGGCCGGCACGGGCGATGAAAGTTTCTACCCCGAAGCTGCCGAAGCGTTGCGATGGGAATATTTCTTCTGGATGAACGCGCGATGTTCCCCGACGGGTCTCAACCGGCACGGCCATCAGGGCGACCGGGCGACCTGCCAGAAATTCTACGATGGGCCATTGGTTCGACGGCTCGGATTACCATCTGATGTGAGTGCCAGCGAAAAGGCGCGCATCGGCGGGCATTACTTGGCGGAAGCCGAGACCGGTTGGGATTTCAATCCGCGATTCGAGGGGCGTTGCCTCGATTTTAACGAAGTGTTGATGAATAGTTTGCTCTATGAATACGAGACCTTTCTTGCGCAAGCAGAGATCCGGCTCGAATGGGGGTTGGGTTCCGTTTGGAAAGAGGCTGCCGACCGCCGGAAAGCGCGTATCGATGAGTTTCTGTGGAATGAGGAGCGTGGTTTATTCCTCGATTACGACTTTGTTAACCAACGCCATTCGCCAGTTGCCAGTATCTCGACATTCGCCCCCCTTTTCGTTGGCTTAGCCAGTGAGGAGCAGGCGAGGCGGGTCCGCGATAATCTGCCGTTGTTCGAACAGGAATGGGGGATCACCGTCACGGAAGAGTGTGCGGGGTGCGAGCAGTATCAATGGGCTTACCCGAACATGTGGCCGCCGCTCACTTATGTGGCATTGAAAGGGCTGCAACGGTATGGATTCGACGCCGACGCCAAACGGCTTGCGGAAAAATATGTGAAGGTCAATACGCGTCTCTTCGACGAAACCGGACAGCTCTGGGAGAAATTCAATGCGGTTAACGGGGAAGTGGCCGGAGGCGAATACGAGGCGGCCGCGATGCTCGGGTGGAGTGCCGGGGTCTTGCTAGAGGCGGCTGCGATTTTGGATTAACTAACTCCAACGAAGATCTTCCAGTCCAACTTCGCCTCGCGATCGGATGAAGTTAATGAGCGCGGTTCGCGTCTGTTTGTCATGAAATTGGGCGCGGCTTTCGGGTTCGCCTAATAGGGTGCGAAGCCGCAACATGCGTTGGCCACCGGAGACGGCGTCATACGAATTGAACGCAATGGTATACCGCCGGTTGGGATCAAGCGGCTCTCCATTGGCATGCCGGATTTCGCTTACCCGCTTCCGCTCGTCCTGACCATCGCTCCTCACTTGGAATCCTATGAGACTGCGGCTGGAACGGCGGCTGGCGAACCAGCCTTCTTCCACAAGTAACCGCAATTGCTCAGGCGTGAGGCGTGCGGTCACGACCTGGTTTTCGTAAGGGATCACTTTCCATAAATCCGCAATGTGCACCGGTCCCGCGACCAACGGTTCTTCCGAAAAAAGCCCATGCCAGACGCCATCGACTTGCCTTTGATTCTCTAGCATGCCAGCGATCGCACTGCCGATGAGGTTTTCTACCATGGAAGGTTGACCTTCGGGTTGTTCGGTGCTGAACGTTGTCCGAAAGCGGCCGACCACGGTTGCGAGTAGGGTGTCCGCCGCTTCGAGATCGTCGGCAGCCAAGGAAAGCACCGCTGGATCGAGCGGCATACCTGGTGTCATATGCGCTAACATCGGTTGCACACGCTGCAGCTGGCGGGTCTCCCGATCGAACTGCAAATCGACTTTGCCGCAATGGATACCGAAATAATTGGCTTGGGTGTAAGGTAACCCATTCACTCGTTCGCTGGCTTGATCGCGGTGGGTATGGCCGCCGATGTAAACCGCCGCATCGGGAAATGCGGCGCCGATGCTATTGACCCGATTCGCGAAATCATCGAACGGAGAGCGGTGGCCCATATGACCAATGAGCACGATCGCATCTGCCCCTTGCCGTTTGGCTTCTTCCACGGCTCGATGAACGGGCGGCACAGGATCG
>JGI12210J13797_10066504_pt1 | contig 25719 bp, 17 predicted proteins | sample ElkSlonscriptome_3_FD_13797 | JGI IMG/M metagenome (IMG submission 13797)
GCACGCCCCTGCTCCAGCACCTTGTTTTCGACCAGCAGGATTTCTCCGCGATAGCCCTGCATGGCCCGGAAATATTCGCGCCGATAGGCGGGCGAGGAAATGAGCACGAGATTGCAGCGCGCCAACAGGCGACGTTCGAGCCAGCGCAGCATGCGCCCGACGAGATCCCGGCGCAGCATCAGCCGGTGGATGTCGAGGCATTCGAACACCAGCCGCTGACCCGGCCCGATCACCGAGGCGGCGAGGAAAAGCATTTCGAGATTCCGAGAGATCACGACTGGCGCGTCCGCGACGGCGCCACGAAGGCGATCGCGCCGGACGAGATGAATTAGCACGACAAGGACGCGCTGTAGAAAACCGGCATCGTGCGACTGCGAGAGCGCCATCGCAGGCGCGCCCGAAATCTCGCTGACCGGTTCGCGGCGATAGAAGCCCGCCACCGCCACATCAGCTCCGCCACGCCGCAGAGCATCGACCCGCCGATGAACTGCGGCGTCGTTGAGGTCGTGAACGAGATAGGCGATCTTCGCGGTCATGAAACGTGCGGGCTCTCCTCTATGGAGCGGGTCGTGGAACGGGCCGGGCGACGAATAGGAATGCGCCGCGCAACTGCACCAACCCAGGTTAGAGCCCCCCGCGCATGCGTGACTAAGTAATGTTGCCTTCACGAATTCGAGGAGGCGCCGCTTGGCCACCACGACCCAGACTTTCCCGAAGCGCATCTCGCATGTCGATGCTCCCGAACAGGCCCCGCATGAAAATGCGGGCAGGGGCCACGGCGGCGAGCCACCGCGTTCGGGCGGTGGCGGTTCCTTTCTTCCCGATCCCGGTCATCTCTGGCTCATCTTCCGCCGCCGACTGTGGACTTTCCTAGCAATCTTCGCGGCGATCATCGCGCTTGTCGCCGCCTACACGGCGACCCGGCCCGAACTCTACTCCTCGACAGCCACCATCCTGATCGAGCCGCGTCAGCCCGAAGTGCTCGAGAGCGATCCGGTTGCCCCCAATCTCGCAGCCGACACGAACGTCATCGACACCGAGGTCGAAATACTGTCCTCGCGCAGGCTCGCCGGACGGGTTGCGGAGAGCCTCGAGCTTGCCGAGTTGCCCCAATTCGGGGGCGGCGACCGAGAGCTCGATTACGATCCTTCCGAACCCGGCACCCACCCCCTCGCCAACGCTGTCCTGTCGCGCGTCGACATCCGCCGTGCGGGGCTTACCTATCTGATAGAGGTGACCGCCAATGCCGAAGACCCTGCATTGTCGGCTGCCATGGCCAACGAATTTGCGCGCCAATATCTCGCCCAGCAGCAGGAGGCGAAATCGACCGTCAACACCGAGGCGCAGGACTTCCTGCAGTCACGGCTGGTTCAATTGCGGCAGAATGCGGCCCAAGCCGATGCGGCGCTGCAAGCCTACAAGATCCGCAACGGCCTGATGAGCGCGGAAGGCGCGACGATGGCCGAACAGGAAGTCTCGGTCCTCAATCAGGAAATCTCCAACGCGCGGGCTTCGCTTGCTGAGAAGGCCGGACAGCTCGAGGCCGCGCGCCAGCGCGTGAACCGTGGCGGAGGAGGGGCCGAGGTGCCTGCGGCCCTGCAATCGGGCACGGTGGCCGAACTGCGCCGCCGCGAAGCGACGTTGACCGGAGAGATCGCGCGCCTCGACGAACGCTTCGGCGAACTGCATCCCGAACTCGTCAGAAAGCGCAGCGAACTGCAGGACATACGCAGCCAGATCCAGCGCGAGATCAATCGGGTGCTCGCCTCGCTCGAATCCGATGTCGAAGCGGCGCGCTCCCGCGTCTCCTCGCTCGAAGCCAGCCAGGCCCGGGCGCAAAATTCGCTCGTCTCGAACAATTCGGCGCAGGTCGGCTTCCTGGAGCTCGAGCGCAATGCCGAAGCCGCCCGGGCGATCTACGAGGCCTTCCTCGAACGCTCGCAGGACGTGGCCTCGCAGGAGGGACTCATTCGTCCCGATGCCTCGATCGAGAGCCTCGCCAGCGAGCCGCGGCTGCCGTCCTCGCCCAACTATCTGTTTGCAGCGCTGTTCGGCCTGACGGGCGCGATGATCCTCGGTATCGCCGGAATCGGCGTGGCCGAATATGTCGATGCGCGGATCAGAACGCGCTCGGATGTCGAGGAGCGCCTCGGCCTTGAATACATGGGTGCGATCCCGATCCTGCAATCTACTGTCAAACGGTCGGTCAAGGGTGAGGAGCCGCACGACTACCTGCTCGACCACCCGCAGTCCAAATTCGCGGAAAGCTTCCGCGCGCTTCGCTATTCGCTCGGGCTCGATCGTGGCGGGGACGCGACGAGCCTTGCGATCACGTCGGCGCTCCCGCGAGAAGGCAAATCGACCGTCGCGATGTGCCTTGCGCGTACCATGGCGATCGCCGGCCATCCGACCGTGCTGATCGATTGCGATGCGCGCCGTCATGCGGTGAGCGACGCCATGCTTCCGGAAAACTGGGACGGACTTGCGAAGCTGCTCAATGGCGAGATTGCACTCGAACAGGCGCTCTATCTCGACGACAGGACCTATCTGCAGGTCCTTGGATCACGCATCCCCCAGACCGACGGGCGCGAGATGTTCGAGAAGTTCCCGCTGCCGGATCTGCTCGAGATGCTGAGAGGCGCCGGGTTCCATTCGATAATCATCGACACGGCTCCGGCGCTCGGAATTGCGGAAACGCGGATGATCGCGGCGGAAACCGACCTGTCGCTGATGGTGGCGCGGTGGCGCACGACTTCGATCAAGGCGGTCGACACCGCCTCCGACCTGATTCTGGCTGCCGGGTCCAACCTTGCCGGGCTGACCCTCTCTCAGGTCGACATCCGCAAATATGCCAGCACCGGGGAACAGGACCCCTACAGCTATCAGCAGAAATTCGAAGGCTACTACAGCGATTGAGCCGGACGGCTCAGAACACCAGCCGCGCACCGATCGAGACGCGATTGGCGGTAAAATCGCGGAAAAAGCCCTCCGAACCCTGGCGGTCGAAGCGCGATACGTTCGCGAACAACCGAAGGCGGCGATTGGCGAGATAGGTTACCCCGGCGCGCACCTGGTATTGGTCTGCCTGCTCCTCGAACTGGCCGACCGAATCGATCCGCGCCAGGCGTAATTCCCCGTCGAGAATGAGATTGCGTAGCAATTCATGCTCGACCGTGAGCCGGGCCTGGCTGCGGATGTTCCCGCTATTGAACAGCGATCCGCTCTCCTCGACCTGACGATCGGCGGACAGCCTGAAAGTGGTCAGCCCGGTCACGTCCCATTGCAGGTTCGCGCCGAAGGACAAACCGCTCGCATTGGGCAGCTGAGGATCGTCGGAAAAGCGTTCGAGATAGCCCGCCCGCACTTCGCCAAACAGGAGGTTGGTGAGTTGCAGGCGCACGCCGCCTTCCACCGCATAGCCCGTGCTGTCCCGATCGAGCCCGTTCAGTGTCGCCTCTGTGTTCGTATAGGCCAGTCGGTCGACCTGCCCGCGAAGCACCAGCGCAACGCGCTGCGATAAATCGTAGGACGCGGTCAGGGCTCCGCGATAATAGAGCGAGTCACGAAAATCCTGCTCGATCGAGGTACCGTCGGCAGCCGTTGCATCGTCGAAGTCAAGACCGACGAGTGTCGCATCGAAGCGCAACTTGAGATCGCCCAGATCGTGCCCGAGCGCCGTGCGCGCTTCGAACCGGCGCAGACGGGTCGGCTCGCGAGCCTGGCTGACATTGGTGATCGCGGTACGGTCCTCGGCGAGGAAATCGGCGCTGACCGCAGCGCGCAGGAAGGTTTCGCGAGAAAAGTCGTAATCGCCCTCGATCCTGACACCGCTTTCGAAGACGTCCTCGGTGGTCAGTTCCTCGTGCAGAGTCTGGCGGACATACGCGCTCGCCGCGAGGCGGTGACGTTGCCAGAGCGATTCGACATCGACCCCGGCCCTCATCGTCAGCACGAGATCGTCTATCTCGTCCTCTTCGAGAGCAAGAACGTTCGAATTGTAGTCGCCCTCGGCTTCGATATACGGGTTGAGCCTGAAGCTGCCGATACGCGCGCCGACCGGATCGAAATCGGGCCGGTCGCGCTCGAGCGGCGATGGTCCAGCGCTCTGTGCCCCGGCTACGGTCGGCGCGAGCGCCAGCATCGGTACGAGTGCGAAAAATGCCTTGTGCACGTTGCCCCCTTTTTTCCGTCTTCCAGTTTGTTCCTCATCGCGCATCCGAGCCCTGTTCGGCAACCGCAGCGCGAAAATCGGGAGCCCCCTCGCTTTCCGCCTTTACCATGCGCGCCAGCGGTCCGGCCTCCTTCAGCAACGCCTCCCGGCGCCCCGCCTGAAGGACCCGTCCGCGGTCAAGCGCGATCACGTGATCCGCCGCATGAACCAGCGAAGCCCGGTGCGCGATAGCGAGCACGGTGACGCTGCCGCGCAGTTCCTCGATCGAGCGCGCAATCAATGCCTGGCTTTCCCAGTCGAGCGCACTGGTCGCCTCGTCGAGGATCAAAAGGTCAGGGCGCATCACGAGGGCGCGGGCAAGCACGATGCGTTGGCGTTGCCCACCGGAAAGCGCGACACCGTTTTCGCCCAGTACCGCGTCGAGCTGCCCCGGCAAGTCACGCACGAAACCGTCTGCATTGGCTTTCGCGAGCGCTTCCCAAATCTCCTCGTCGCTTGCATCCTCGCGGGCAAGCCGGAGATTGGCCGCCACGCCATCGCGCAGCAAGAACGGCTCCTGCGGCACATAGGCGACCTGCCTGCGCCATTGCCGCGCGGCTTTTTCGTCGAGCGGGCATCCGTCGATCAGGACCTGTCCCGAGGTGGGCCGCACGAGACCGGCGACGATGTCGGCGAAAGTGCTCTTTCCGCCGCCTGACGGACCGATCAAGGCAGTGATCGACCCGGCTTCGATCCTTACCGAAACCCGATCGAGCGCCTTGCCCGATTCGATGCGCGGATAGGAATAGGAAACGCCCTTGAACTCGATCGCTCGACGCGGCGAAGGCAGCCGGGTGCGCCCTTCGGGAGGCGAAGGCTCGGCGTTGCGCGCACACCGCTCTTCGAAATCGATGATGTCGCGATAGACCGTCAGGTTCGACAGCAGGTCCTGCATGCTTGATTGCAGGCCAAGAAATCGCGGTGAAAGGCGGACCAGCACCAGCAGGAAGGCAACCAGCTCGGCCAGCGGCAACTGCCATACGGCGACGCCGGCATATACGATGCAGGCAACCGCCAGCGCGCTCACCACCTGGGAGGCAATCGTCGCGACCGAGGCGACCTTCATGTATCCTACCGCCTCGTCGCGCACGAGGCTCAAATTCTCCGCAAGCCGGGAGCGATATCCGTCCTCCGCGCTGTGGATCTTCGCCGTCTTCAGCCCGCCGAGAAATTCGGAAACCGTCCTGTATTGCTCGCGCTTGTTGGTGGTCCGCTCGATCCCGAATCGTGTTGCGCGTCGCCGGATCGGGGCAAGCGCCAGCAACAGCGCGATCCCGAGCACCGCGGAAAGCAGCGTCATCCAAGGGGAGATGAACCATGACACGGCGAGGTAGACGATGACCAGTACCGCTGTCTGAAGCAGCACCATCGCCGCCATCGCCGCGCCGTAAAGTCGTTCGACATCCGAGGTCAGCAGGTGATGGAGGTCCGCCGCCCTCTGCCGCGCAAGGAATTCCCACCGCAGCCCGGCAAGCCCGGCGAAGAGATCCAGCCGCAAGCGGTTGAGCATGTCGAACAGGAAACCCGCCAGGAAGATGTTCTTGTAGCGCATGAAGACCGCATGCAGCGCGACCAGGCAGACAAGCGCCGCGAGCACGCCCGCGAGGCTGACGGTGAGCGACCCGATCAGCGGAACCGGCAGATCGAACCGAGCTCCGCCATCGTCGCCCATCAGACCGAGCAGCGGAATGACGAGAAGGATCGAAAGACCCTCGGTGAGCCCCCCGAGGATCAGCAGTCCGAATGCCACCAGGAAGCGGCTCCGGTCGGACCGAACGAGAAAGCGCAGGAAACGCGGGGCAAGGGACACGCCGCCACGCGGTGAAGCGACCTCTCCGACTTCAGGCGGCATGATCCCTCCGCAGCCTGTCGGAGGCGATGAGTTCGGGGATCTCGGCGAGGCGTTCGAGGTCGTCGGGGACGGTCAGTATCGAGATCCGCACCCGCTGCGCCAGCCCCGCGCATTGCCGCACGTGACATGCAGCCGTCGCCCTCGTCATCGCCTGCGGTCCGAACCGCGAGACATAGGAAAAGCGCAGCAACGCCTTCATCCTGACCTTGATCGAGAGCGGCTGGATCGCGGGCTCGTCCCCGCGGCGCAGGAGGTAGAACCGCGATACCGGGACCGCCTGCCGGGCGAAGCCCGAAAGGATCGCGTAACGCTCCTTTTCCATCGTGTAGTTCAGCCGCCGCCTGCGCCTTGCATTCGCGAGCGCAAGTTCGTCAGAGGCATTGTCTGCAAGCTTGACCTGCGGAAAGGCGGACAGGACCCGTGCCCCATCCCCCTCGCATCCTTCGACAGCCAGGATGTCGTCGGTAAGCAAGGCGTGGCCCGCGCGGATGCAGGCTCCCGCGGTCGTAGATTTGCCCGCCCCCTTGTCGCCGAGGAACCCCACGCCCTCGCCCGCGATGTCGAGCGCGCTTCCGTGAAGGACGAGCGCCCCGCGCGCGCGCATCAGCAATGCCATCATCGGCCCGAGCAGCGGGAAAGCGACGAGGCCGGGCTCGATCCCCGGGCGCGGCTCCACCTCGATCAGGTCGGTCCCGATCAACCGGAACGCGCCAACCTCGGTATAGAGCAGGAAGGTTTCTTCGTCGCCGAAGATGAACTCGCCCGGCGCGCCGGGAGGTGGAAAATTCCGCCCGGTATCGACACGGCGGACGACCACGTCCGCAGGCCCGTGGCCCCCATCCGGATTGAGTTCGGGCAATTCGAAATCGGACGCGATCGAAAGACCGAAGGCGCGGTAGCGAAACGCTGCATTCATCAAACGCCCTCCGCCCCGACAGGTGCTCTTGCCATCGCCGCCGGGCGATCGGCATCCGTTGCAGTGGGCCTGCCGTCGAGCCAATATGCCATTGTGACGAGCCGCCAGGCCTGCTGAACCTTGGGCCCCGCAGCATCCGCCGGCTCCGTCGCAATCTCTTCATAAAGAGCGCGTGCGGCGGTCAGGTCGACATAGTCGCCGATGCCACCTGCATTCTCGCCGAGGAGGTCGCGGATCATCCCGTCGTGATGCCGCACCATGCCTTGCGCGAGGTGAAAGCCGAAATCGACCTTGTCACGGCGGGTCCTGACCATGTCGGGTATCACCCCTGCCATCGCCTCGCGCAGCACCAGTCGGGACCAGCCTCCCGCGAGCTTGGCAGATCCGGGCAAACCGACGCAGAATTCGACCAGCCGTCGATCCCAGAACGGGAACCGCGGCTCGATACCGTGGGCGCGGTAAAATTGCGCCAGCACTTCGAAAGCATAAGCTTGAAGCGGACTTTCCAGCGTTGCGAGATGCTGCTCGCGTTCACCCGCATCGGGCGGGCAGGGAGACGCGCCGGAAGAAAAGTCGCAGGCTTCGATGACATCGCGCCGAAGCATCGTAGGCAGCCTTGTGCGAACGCTCTCCGGCGAAAGCCGTGCCAGGACCATGCCGACGAGCCGCGCGTCCAGGCCCCTGTGGCGGCCCGCGATCCGGCGCACCAGAAACGGCGTCGGTCGCCCGTAATTGTCTGCCGCAGCCGCCGCCTCCTTCCATAGGGCGAGCCACGATCCGGACCGGGCAAGATCGTCGAGGCGCCCATAGCCATGCGAGACGACTTCATCCCCGCCATGCCCGTCCAGCAGCACGTCGACCCCGCCGTCGCGCGCGCGCTCGATCAGGGGGCGCATGCAGGCCAGGTTGGGGGCGAGCACTGGCCCCCCCATCACCTTGAGCAGTTCGTCATGCCGTTCGAACGGTCGGTAATCGTCGCCTGACATGATCGTCGGGCGGAATCCCCCCTGGTCCAGCACGGCCTCGATGAAGCGTCGTTCATTGCACCGTTCTGGCTCGCTGAAATGGAGCGAATAGGTCTCGAGCCCGGGCCCGTTGCCGTGTTGGTCGCGGGCGATGCAGGCGATCGAGGATGAATCCAGCCCACCGCTCAGGAGCGCCGCCGGCCGGGATGCTTCTCGCATCCGGCATCCCACGGCCTGCCCGAACAATTCGCGGAAGCGCGAGGGCGCGTCCGGTTCCCGCTCCGCCTGCGGATCGGGCTGCAAACTCCAGTATCGGTGCAGGCTGCGACGCTCGGCATCGACCGTCACGATATGTGCTGCAGGCAGGCGCTTGATGCCTTCGAAGAACGTGCCCTCGGTATCCCCGACGCGGCCGAGGATGAAATCGGCGATGGCCTGCTGCCGCAGGGACCGGCCAAGGTCCGAGATCCCGCGAAGCATCACGATCGAACTGGCGAAGGCGAAGCGGCTGCCGGAACTGGAGAAATGGAGCGGACGGACCCCGAAACGATCCCGTGCACACACGAGCCTCGCGCTCTCGGCATCATGAATTGCGAAGGCGAAATCGCCCTCCAATGCGTCGATGAAGGCGCCCCCCCAGGCCCGGTAGGCCTGCGCTATCAGGCGTGCGGGCGAGGCATCGCGCGGCTGTCCCAACTGGCGAGCCAGCTCGACCGGGCAATCCAGCCGCGCATCCGCCACGACGCTCAACCGGTCGTCGCGGTAGCTTGAACAACCGGCTCCGTCTGCGGAAAGGGAAACGCCGCGAGGCTCTCCGGCCGCGCGGCGATCGAAGATGCCGGCGATGAAGGGTCTCGCGGTCAACTCAGCTTCGCCAGGGGAACGAAACCGCGCACGTCGACCTGGCTGTTTCCAAGGACGACGTGCCCCCCGCAAGTAACCCACGCATGAGCAGCGAGAATGCCTGTCCCCGTCTCACGGACTACGCCGATTTCGATGGTCGTGCGGTGCCCCTGCCAAGCGAGGAATATGCGGAGGGCAAGCGCCTGGGTAAGGCAGGAAGCGCCCGGCACGAAGCGCGCAAGTCGCTCAATCCGCCGACCCATGTCGCGAGCATGATGGGGGGAGGTCGCTCCTCGCTCGTAAACCGCGGGCAGGCGGCTGCGCATGTGCCGATACCCAAGGATCGAAAGCGCAGCGCGAATGGCGACCAGCAAGGCCAGACATTTCGCATCGGTCGCGAGCTTCCGGCAACCGGAGAGAGGCGCGGTCCTATTCATGTCCTGCAGGATCGACCCGAACGAGTCCGGCCCGAACCAGCTGGTCGAGAAAAGTCTCGAGATCGCTGCTCGTGCGTTCGCGCGGCACATCGAATTCCCGCGCCATGGCCTCGGCGATCTCGTCCCTTCCGGCTCCGCCCTTCAGTGCATTCCAGACGAAAGCACCCGTCTCGCCAAGGCTGAAATAGGTGCCGGTCTTGAGGTCTAGGATCGCCGCCCCGTCGCCAAGATCGCAGTCGACTACATCCGCCTCGATCTGGCCTGCCGGCCGATCCTGTCGGCTTTCAACCTCGGTCGCTGACTGCATATCCGCTCCTTCTTCAAGACAGGCGATAAAGTCGGCGGCGGTCTGCCGGTCGGCACGAGGCCGACATGCCGCCCGCCGCCGGTGCTGGTCAGGAAAGCTCTGCGCCGCAGGTGAGTTCATCGAACGACGTTCCTGCAGGAAACATCGAATCGAGCTCGTCCGGGCAGCCAGTCGCCTGGGTCAGCTTCTCGAAGCTGCCGATCTCTTCGAGCATCGGCGCTGCGTATCTTCCAGTCATAGGCACCTCCTTCTTCGAGTGCATGCACAGGCACTCGGGATTGAGCCCCGCGCATCTTGCAGAAGGATAGGGTCGACAGGCAGCGAGTCAAAGGTAAACTATTGAAAGTCAATCATTAACTTGGGTTAGTAATTTACCTTGTCTTTGCACGACGAAGGAACCTCTAGGACAGCCGAAAACCATGTCGTTAGCCCGCTCTGGTTAACGCGGTTAAGCGTGGGAGGAGGCGTTGCGGCAGGATATGGACGCGCGAATTGCGATCCTTCGCAGGTCCTGCAGCGCCTACCTCCTCGATCGCCCTGATCCTGAACTTCCCGAGCTTTGCAGCGAGGCTGCGTTTCGCCCGGCCCGGCAGACGATTGCAGCCAATCGATTGTGGCGCGCGGTCGAACGCGGCATCGTGCGTTCAGGGGGCCAGCTGCCGCGTGTTGCGGCATCGGAATTCAGAGCTGCGCGAGCGCAGGCGATGATGGGCAATCTGAGGCTGGTAGAACTGGCGCGTCACGCGGTCGGTTCGCTAGAAGCCGCCGGAATCAGAGCGGTCGTGTTCAAGGGGCCGTTCCTCAATCGCCAATTGCATGGCGATCCGTTCTTCAGACGGTCGAGCGATCTCGATCTCCTGGTCAGCCGAAAGCAGTTTCGCGAAGCGATCCATGTGCTCGAGAAGGATGGTTTCCTTTCGAGACGTGAGGCGGTTTCGCGCTGGTGGGTGCATGGGCTCGGCGAGGTGCACCTCAGGCACAGGACCGGCGGCACCATCGATCTGCATCACCGAGTGCAGCAGCCGGGTTGCCCGCTTGCGCGCAGGTCGGTCGATTTCCTCCGCGCGGTTCCCCAATTGCATGAAGTCGACGGAACGAAAATTCCCACTCTGCGTCCGCGCATCGCGCTCGCCCTTTCGGCGCTGAACCTGCTTAAGGGGCTCATGAAGCGCCAGCCGAGCGGGCACTACGCGCTCGACGTGGCCGGGGGCGCGCTGGCTCTCGATGAAGCAGAGCTCGCGCAGCTCGGGGAATTTGCGCACCGCCAGGGGCTTCTGCAAAGCATGAAGCTCGCTCTTGCGACGGCGGCGAAGACATTCGATGTCCATCTGCCGCTGCCCGCTATCCTGAGGTCGGATGCCGGGGCGGCCCTTGCGCTCCATCCCGACTGGCCGGTGGAGACGATGGTGCTGGAACCAGATCGGGCCGGGCTCGACTTGCCGCGTCGGCGGCGATTGCTGTGGGCGATGAGCGAAGGGTCGCAACCGTTCGCGCGCGCCGCTAATTTTACCCGCGATGCGGTTCAGGCCCTCGCCAGCGAAACCCTGCGAATGATCACGAATCCGGATCCGCCCGCCCGCGTGCGGGTCGACCAGCCCACCTGATGCCCCGCGCCCCTGAAGGCACGGGCCGATCAAGAGATGACAACGCAATGGCCAGACCCGCTCGCCTGATTTCCATCGCCGCAACCATCATCGCCGTCGCCTGCACCCCGCCCTCGATCGCAGGCGGCGATCCGGCCTCCGAGCAGCGCGCGCGGTCATCCGGCGGCCCGGCAAAAGAGCCTTTCGACTTCGAAGGCGGCCGGCGCTTTCCGAAGGCTGCCGGGATCGCAATCGCCGATATCGAGATACCTCCGGGGTCGGGCACGGCCCATGTGCCGATCATCCTCGACAAGGATCCAGCGAACACGATCGTGGCGCGCGTGCGGACACGCAACGGCACAGGCGCGGACAAAGCCTATTCGGGCAGGCATTTCGAGCAGGTCGACCGCCATGTGATTTTCCGGCCCGGCGACCCGCTTCGCCAGACCGTCGCTGTCCCGGTCAGGGGCCTGCGCGACGGGCAGCAATTCCAGCTGACCTTTCCCGCCGCGGTGCACGGCGCGCGGGTCGTGGATCGCAGCGGGGCGATCCGGGTTCGTTCAGGGGTGCCAAGGCCCGGACCCGAAACCGATGGGTTTCGAGCACCGCGCCGCTTCGCGCCTGAAGCGACACCGGACTATTCCCTTGATCCGCGAAATGCGCGCTGGACGGCGCGGGGGGATGCGGAAAGCTGGGCGACGCGCCTGCCGCATGGCCGGACCCAGCCGGCAAACGGCGAAAGTGGCCTCTATCTCGATCCCGGGTTGCATCCTTCCGCACGGCCTTCGATCGAGGCCTCCGGCGGCACTGTCGTCCTGCGCAGCCAGTCGCTCGACGAACCCATCGCACATGACGGGCGTCTCTGGCGCCACGGCGCGGCGGTGCTCTCGGCCGAGAAGCTGCGCAAGGCGCACCTGCGATTCGGCAAGCTCGAATGGGTCGCGCGCATGCCTAATCGAGAGGGCTCGTGGCCCGCACTCTGGCTGCTGCCAAGGCGCGGCTGGCCGCCAGAAATCGACGTCTACGAAGGCTTCGGTTATTCGCCCGACTGGGAAGCCTCGACCGATATAAGCGCCAACATCCATGGCGGTGCAGGAGGGAAGAGGCGCTTCACCCGGCTGATGCGGCTGGATGGAAAAGCCGTGTACGATATCGAAGGGCTGGACACGGGCTTCCACCGCTATGCTGTCGACATTCGGCCCGACACGATCACCTGGTTCATCGACGGAAAGGAGACCTATCAGGTCCTGAACCCTTTCGCCGGGACCACGTGGTTTCCCCTCATGACCGTCGCGGTCAAGCAAGAGGGCGAGTATGGGGATGGCTCCGGCGAAATGGAGATCCGGTCCTTCAAGCTATGGCGGGACTGACCTGTCCGCATCGACCGGCACCGACGTGCCTTCGCATGAAAGCTGGGAAAGCGACCAATCCGGGAGAGGCGAAGGCGGCAGGGCGTCACTTTCGCCCCCCCGGAGCATATCTGGACCTTGGGCCTCAGCCGCCTTTGCGGCTCGTCTCGGCGGCTTCGATTGCTGCGTCGGACCAGGTCACCTCGGTCTGAGTTTGCGGGTTGAAACGTCGCCCCGCATAGGAAGCCGCCTCGGCAGCGGCGATCTCGGCCCGCGTGAGGTGCTCGCTCGGCTCCAGCGCAAATACATCGAGCCCGCGGGTGATCTCGGTCCCGTAGATGCGGCCATTGTACCAATAGGACGACCAGTATCCGCCGACGACCATCTGTTCCTCGTTGATCGGACCGCGGTCGAAGAAGGCGATCTCCCTCGGGTTCGCGCTGTCGGTGAAATCCATCACGCTGATCCCGCCCTGATACCAGGACTGCACGAATATATCGCGTCCCGGGACGGGGATGATCGACCCATTGTGAGCGACGCAGTTCTCCTTCTCGGTCTGGGGCGCGGGCATCTTGTAATGGCTGCGGAATTCGAGCTTGCCCTCGGCGATGTCGTAGATTGCGTTCGCCCCCCAATCGAGCGGGTCCGAGGCACGGCAGCGCGGGCGCCCGCCGCCGCCCCATTCATCGGTGAACACGACCTTGGTCCCGTCATTGTTGAAGGTCGCCGAATGCCAATAGGCGAAACCCTTGTCGAAGACGGCGTCGATCCGCTTCGGATTGTAGGGATCGGAGATGTCCATCAGGATCCCGTTGCCCGAACACGCCCCGGCGGCGAGGTTCTTGGACGGGAAGACGGTGATGTCGTGGCACTGATCGGTGCGGCGGGTGTTCTGCGTCCCGTCGCCGCTTTCACCCCCCTGCCAGAGGCCGGCAATGTCCCCCGTCTGCTCGTCGGCGAAGACGCGCGGCGAGCTCACGATGCGGGCTCTCGACGGATCGGCGAGCGGGATCTCGATCACGTCGATGCTGAACAGCGCTGTGCGGCTCGAGGCCGGATTGTCGATGCAACGGGCAAGCTCTTCCTGATCGCGGATCGACGAGGTGCCCGAATTGTAGACGACGATCTTTTCATCGTCCGCGCTGACGACCGAGTGGGTGTGGCTCCCGCGGCAGGTCTGCACACCGCCGACCTGCCGCGGACGGCGAAGATCGGAGATGTCGAAGATGCGCAGACCCCTGAAGCGGTCCTCGCTGACATCTTCCTCGACGCCCTGCAGCCCGCAATCGACCCGCCCGCGGGTCTGCTCGACGCTCATCACGAGGAGGTCGCCGACGACCGAAACATCGCCCTGCCCCCCGGGGCAGACAACCGAGGACATGAGAGCGGGCACGCCGTCCTCGCCCAGGCGATAGATATTGAATCCATGATAATTGCCCGCCACCATTATGTCGTCGAAAAACGCCATGTCGGTGTTGGCGAAATCGAGCAGCGGAGAGCGTTCCGCGAACTGCGTGAGGCTGTCCTCCTCGCCCTCCATCCGCGTGAGGGCTTCATCGTCCTCGTCCGCCGCGTCGGCTTCCCGTGTTTCTTCCTCGGCCTCGGTCGCCTCGCCCTCATCGAACTCTTTCTCGCGCGGGGGAATTGCGGGGCGCAGGTCGGCCGGGTTGTCGGGATTGAAGAAGCCGGCGGGCTTCCTGAGGCTCGCCACCAGGCGCAGGTTGGAGATCGCCTCCTGCGCATCGTCGAAACCGGCGGCAAGCCCCGCACGCGGATCGGGCGAAAGGCCCGCGAGCACGACGTCCATCCGCTCGATCTCGGTCTTCTGGTCGTTCTCGATATCGCCGATGAAGCGGTAGAGGATCGGGTCCGCCGCGCTGCCAGGCTGCGCGAGCAGCTTGTCGACCATGTCTAGCGCTCCCTCGTGATGGGCGATCATCAGCGTGAGGAACTGCCGGTCGAAATCCGTCCCCTCGGCCGCGAAAAGCGCCTCCATCTGCTCCGGGCTCGCCATGCCCATCATCAGGTGGTGCGTGCCATGATCGTGGCCCGCCATCATCTGCAGCTCGGCCGGTTGACCCCGCTCGGCGAGCCACTCGCGCATGAAGGCGATCTCGTCATCCTGGCTCGATTCGATGCGTCCCGCAATCGCGACGATCTCTTCGGTGTTGGTACGCTCCCTGACCAGCGCCGACATTTCGACCGCCTGGCCGTGATGGACGATCATGTCCTGCATGAACTTCACATCGGCGCCGGTGTAGCTTGAGCCCGCGAGCTTGGTCGCCTCCTCGGCCGAAAGGTCGCGACTCTCCTGCCCCGGCGCACCGGGCTGGACGATCGGCGCGTTCTGGGCAAAGGCGATGCCGGAGCTGCCGGCCAGCATTGCAGCAAGGAGCGCGCGCCCGGCGCGAGGGCTGAAACGGATGTCGGTCATGAAGATCCCCGTGGACAATTGAATTGACAGCTAAAGTGCCGTGCGGGACGAAGCAGTCAAGGCCCCGGACGGGCAAACCGCCCTGCTTTCGACGAACGGCTCGCGGGAACCTGCCAGTGCCGAGGCGATTGAATAGGCAGAGTTGCACAGGCGCGCGGCGCACGCACATGCCCCGTCACAGGGCCCGTCTCAGGGCCCGTCACAGGGCGCATATCGCGCCCGGCGCACCATTCGCCGCAAGTTCGAACGCTTTTTCCTTGCGGCCCGGAATCCCGGCGCTCTAGGATGCGCCATTAAGCTCGAGGCAATCACAGGGATGTATCTAGATTTCATGGTTTCCGAGCGGCGAATTCCTTTTCTCGGCCTGCTGATCGGCATTCTGGCTTTGCTCGGAATGCCCTTGCAGGCGCAAAGCTCCGATCTCGTAGCAACTTTCGACGATGCCTTCGGCACCGAAATGCGCGCGCCGCAGACTTTCGAGGCGATCTATGAGAACGGGTTCGAGCAGCGCATCGCCGAACTTGCCGATGGATCGAAAGGAAGGATCGGCGTCGCCGCAGTCGATCTTGCGACAGGCGACCGGATCGCGGTGCTCGGCGACCAACTGTTCCCGATGGCATCGACCAGCAAGATAGCGGTCGCAGCGACCTATCTCGACATGGTCGAGAGGGGCAAGTTCTCGCTGACCTCGGAATGGCCGCTGATGATACCGATCCGCTCGGCGAAGTTCTCCTCGCCCGCCGCCCCGGTCCGCAAGGGCAAGTACATGCAGGCGATCGACCTGATCGAGATCATGATCACGAGGTCGAGCAATCCGGCGACCGACGCGCTTCTCGCGGCAGTGGGAGGTCCGGACAAGGTCACCGAATGGGTCCATCGCCAGGGCATCGGCGAATTCAGCATCGACCGCGATATTGCGACCTTGGTGCGTGATGACGGGGAACACGATCCGGCCAGCTGGATCGACCCGCGCGACGCCGCTACGCCCAAGGCGATGGTGGGCCTGCTCCAGGGGCTGTATCGCGGTGATTTCCTGTCCGACACGCACCGCCAGGTCCTGCTCGGCGCCATGAGCCGCACGGTCACCGGCAGGCGCCGGATTGTCGCCAACATGCCGGACGAAGCGATGGTGAGCCACAAGACCGGCTCTCTCAACAACACGTCGAGCGATATCGGGATCATCGAATATCCCGACGGTCGCGCAATCGCGGTCGCCATCTACGTGACCGGACAGGGTTCGCGCCTCGCGCGCGAGCGGCGTATCGCGGCGATCGCCCGGGCGCTTTATGACGGCTTCGAGGCCAAGGCGAGGCTGCGGCGGGATGACGGTGTCAATTGGACCATTGCACCCCAAACCGGCGGCTGACCATTCTGCCATTTCCATGTGAAAAGGGCGGCGCCTGAACGGCACCGCCCTATCCTGTTTCGGTCACGCCCGCAGGAGGCGGGCGCGGGCCGGATTACATGTCCGTCATGGCCTTGTTGGCGGCATCTTCGCCCTTCTCGATTGCCTTGTCGACGGCCTTGTCCAGCAAGCGCGAGCCAGCATCACCCGCGGCGGCGGTTTCGGCGGCGGCTTGCTCGGTCGCTCCCTCGGTAGCTTCGCCCGCGGCGGCTGCGCCTTCTTCCATCTCGGTCATGCCTTCGTCGGCAACGGCGGGGGCCTCATCCGCGCTCGATTCCGCCTCGGCATTCATTTCGGCGACGGTTTCGTCAGTGGGTTCTGGGGTTTCGCTGCAGGCGGCAAGGCCGAGGGCAGAGGTCGCGAGGGCTGCTGCAAGAACGATCTTACGCATGAACGGCAATCCTTGTTCAATCGGTGGATGACACGCGGCATTTTCCGTGTGCCGCGAGAAAGCCGGCTCGTGATACTGGCTCGGCGCGCTGAATAATGGCAGAAACGTGGCGGGGCAAGGCAATATCCGAGGCCCGTTCAATGCGCGCACCTGCGGCTGGCGGCCTCGAGGTCGAGCGGGCAGCCGCGGTAAAGCGGCTTACACCCGCACGCGCACGGTGCTAGCAGGCCTTCATGGGCACTCAGCGCAACCACCTCTATCTCGTCGACGGCTCCTCCTACATCTTCCGGGCCTATCACCGCCTCCCGCCGCTGACCGATCCCGAGGGCACGCCGGTCGGCGCGGTCTACGGCTACACGACGATGCTGTGGAAGCTCGCCGAGGATCTCGACGCGGCGGACGGGCCGACCCATCTCGCGGTCATTCTCGACAAGGATTCGAAGAGCTTCCGCAACGACATCTACCCCGAATACAAGGCCAACCGGCCCGAACCGCCCGATGACCTGCGCCCGCAATTCCCGCTGATCCGGGACGCGACCCGCGCCTTCAGCCTGCCCTGCATCGAGGAAGCGGGGCTGGAGGCGGACGATCTCATCGCTTCCTATGCAAGAGAAGCGCAGCGCAAGGGGTGGGACGTCACGATCGTCTCCTCGGACAAGGACCTGATGCAGCTCGTTGGAGAGGAGGCCGGTGCACGCATCGACATGCTCGACACGATGAAGAGCCAGCGCCTCTACATTCCGGAGGTCGAGGCCAAGTTCGGCGTGCCTCCGGAACTGGTAGGCGACGTGCTCGCGCTGATGGGCGACAGCGTCGACAACATTCCCGGCATCTACGGTATCGGCCCCAAGACCGCGAGCAAGCTGATCGCCGAACACGGCAGCCTCGCTGCCGCGCTCGACCATGCGCCGGACATGAAGAAATCCAAGCTCAAGGAGCGCCTGATCGAGGGCCGCGGCGATGCCGAGATGAGCCGGGTACTCGTCACGCTCAGGGAGGATTGCGACCTGCCCGAGCCGATCGAGGAGATGAAGCTCGGCAAGGTTCCACCCGAACCCCTCGCCGCCTTTCTCGAGAGGCATGGCTTCACGTCCCTGCTGCGGCGGCTCGGCAATGGCCATGGCAGCCCGGAGCGTTCGAACAATCTCGATCCTGCCGGCCAGAAACGCGCCGGCGAAAACGGCACCGCCGAGGGCAATCGTCAACCCCCGCCCGAAATGCCGCCGGTCGATCGAAGCACCTACGAAACGGTCCAGACAAACGAGCAACTCGCGCGCTGGATCGCGCGGGCGAAAGCTGCGCGTCTGGTGGCGGTCGATACCGAGACCTCCTCGCTCGACGCGATGCAAGCCGATCTCGTCGGCGTCAGCCTCGCACTCGGGCCAAACGATGCCTGTTACATCCCGCTTGCCCACGGCTCGGGCGACATGTTCGCCGAAAAGCCGCAGCAGATCGAACGCGAAGCCGCGCTCGAAGCCTTGCGGCCCCTGCTCGCTGACGAAGCGGTCATCAAGGTCTTCCAGAACGGCAAATACGATCTCAACGTCCTTGCCCGTCATGGTGTCGAGGTCCACCCGATCGAGGACACCATGATCGTCAGCTTCGCGCTCGATGCCGGGCGTTCGCAGGACGGGATCGGCGGCGGGCATGGCATGGACGAATTGTGCCAGCGCCATCTCACCCACACCGCGATCGCTTACAAGGACGTGTGCGGGACCGGCAAGAAGGCGATCCCCTTTGGCGAGGTGCCTCTGGACCGCGCGACCGAATATGCGGCCGAGGACGCGGACATTACCTGGCGGCTTTACACCCTACTCAAGCCGAGGCTTGCCGTCGAAGGCGGGAGCCGGATCTACGAACGTGTCGACCGCCCGCTGATCCCGGTCGTTGCCGAGATGGAACGAGAGGGCATCAGGGTCGACCGCCCGCGCCTTGCGAAGCTGTCGGAGGAATTCGCAAGGGAGATCGGCCGGCTCGAAGGCGAGATCCATGCGGCCGCCGGGCAGGAATTCACTGTCGGCAGTCCCAAGCAGCTGGGCGACATCCTGTTCGACAAGCTGGGCTACAAGGGCGGCCGCAAGGGCAAGAGCGGGCAATATTCGACCGACGTCTCCGTGCTCGAAAAGCTCGCTGCGGAAGGAGCCGACATCGCGCGACTGGTGCTCGAATGGCGGCAATTGTCGAAGCTGAAATCGACCTACACCGACGCGCTTCAGGCAGCGATCAACCCGCAGACCGGCCGCGTCCACACCAGCTACAGCCTCGTGGGCGCGCAGACGGGGCGACTTTCCTCGACCGATCCGAACCTGCAGAACATTCCCGTGCGCACGGCAATCGGCCGGCAGATCCGCGAGGCTTTCGTGCCCGAAGAGGGCAATGTCCTGCTCGCCGCGGACTATTCGCAGATCGAGCTTCGCCTTGCCGCGGACATGGCCGATGTCGACACCTTGAAACAGGCTTTTGCAAACGGTGAGGACATCCATGCCCGCACCGCGACCGAGATGTTCGGCGAGGTGACCCGCGACACGCGCGCACGCGCAAAGACGATCAATTTCGCGATACTCTATGGCATATCGCGCTGGGGTCTCGCGGGCCGACTGGAGGTCGATCCGGACGAGGCGCAGGACATGATCGACACCTATTTCCAGCGATTCCCCGGCATTCAGCGCTACATCGCCGAAACACTCGAAACCGTGCGAGAGCGGGGCTATTCGGAGACGCTGTTCGGCAGAAAGACGTGGTTTCCGCGGATCGGCTCGAAGAACCAGGCCGAACGCCAGGGCTCGGAGCGCGCCGCGATCAACGCACCGATCCAGGGCACGAGCGCGGACATCATCAAACGGGCGATGGTGCGGATGATCCCTGCCCTGCGCGATGCGGGCCTGCCGGATGTGCGCATGCTGCTGCAGGTCCACGACGAGCTCGTTTTCGAACTTCCCGCAGGCGATGTGGCGGCAGCCTCGCCGGTGATCGAGCGGGTCATGGCCGAGGCAGCACTGCCCGCGGTAAGGCTCGACGTGCCTTTGGGGGTGGAGATCGGGACCGGCGCTTCGTGGGATGCCGCACACTGAACGTGACGCGCGCAGCCTTGCCCCCTAGGGTCGCGATCCATGAGTGAGTGGATCGACCGAACGCGCGGGCTCCTGCCGAGCGACTGGGGCAGCATCGCCGTGGCCGCGCTGGCGGCGGGCATTGCGGTCGCGATCGCGCTGGTCCTGCATAGCATACTGTTTCGCATCCTGCGCCGCGTGGCCCGAGCGAGTGAAAGCGCCGCCGACAATATCGTCGTACGCGAACTCGTCCGGCCGACCCGCTGGGCGATGGTCGCGCTCGCGCTCGTCCTCGCCGCACGGATCACGCCGCTGCTCGATTCTGTATGGCAGACAGTAGCGGGTTTCGTGCTTCCGGCCCTGATCGGCTGGATCGCGCTCTCGATCATGCAGGCGACGGTGAAAGCGCTCGAACTGCGCGCCGACATCTCGGTCGAGGACAATCTCGAAGCGCGCAGGCGGCGCACGCGGCTCGCGATCTTCAGCCGCATCGGGACCTTCGCGATCATTTTCGTGACGATCGGGCTGATGCTGCTTTCGATCCCGGGTATCCGCGACATTGGGGTGACGCTGATGGCCTCGGCCGGCCTTGCCGCTCTGGCGGTGGGCGCTGCCGCCCAGCCTGCGCTCAAGGCCTTGATCGGCGGGCTGCAGATGGCGCTGACCGAGCCGATCCGGATCGACGACGTCGTGATCGTGGACGGCGAATGGGGTCGGATCGAGGATATCCGGACGACCTTTGTCGTGGTCCGCATCTGGGACGAACGGCGGCTGATGGTCCCGGTTCACAAGTTCCTCGACGAGACCTTCCAGAACTGGACCCGGCAGGATTCCCAATTGCTGGGAACGGTCTTTCTCCAGCTCGACCCGATGGCCGACGTCGAGAAACTGCGGGCGAAATACGAAGAGACGATCAAGGCCAATCCGCTCTGGGATGAGCGCGTGCAGGTGGTACAGCTGACCGATACCGCGCCCGATTACATTGAGGTCCGGCTGCTCATGAGCGCGAAGGACGCGGGCACGGCCTTCGACCTCAGGTGCCAGATCCGGGAAGCCATGATGGCATTCATCCGCGACGAAATGCCCGAGGCGATCGCGCGGCGTCGGGTCGAGCCGATCGACAGGGACGGGGTGGACATCCTGCCGGGCTGAACCGCCGCCCGATCAGCCGTGCTTCTTGTCGCGCACCGGTTCGAGCGTCTCGGGTACGACGAAGCCGATCGGTTGGACCTCGGCAGCGCGCATCTTGAGCTCACCCTGCATCCGGCGATATTCGTCTTCCATCTTGGCCGTCACGGTTGCGCGCGAATCCTTGAGCGCGGCCTTGAAATCCTCGTTCGCGACCACGCTCACCTCGCTTCCGACCCGCCGCAATGCGCTGAGCCCGGCACGGCGGACGACATCCTCGAGGTCGGCACCGGTGAAGCGCTCGGTTTCAGCCGCGATCGCGCCAAGATCGACATCCTCGGCAAGCGGCATGCTGGCCGTGTGGATATGCAGGATATGCTCGCGCCCGGCCGTGTCGGGAGTGCTCACGAAGACGAGTTCGTCGAACCGGCCCGGACGCAGCAGCGCAGGGTCGACCAGCGTCGGACGGTTGGTCGCTCCGATCACGACAACCGATTGCAATTCCTCCAGCCCATCCATTTCGGCGAGGATCGTGTTGACCACCCGCCCCGTCACCTGCGGCTCGCCCTGGGCGGAGCCGCGTGCGGGGACGAGGCTGTCGATCTCGTCGATGAAGATCACGCATGGCGCGACTGCGCGGGCGCGGGCGAACATGCGGGCGATCTGCTGTTCGCTCTCGCCGTACCACTTCGAAAGGAGGTCGGAGCTTTTCATCGAGATGAAATTGGCCTCCGCTTCCTTTGCGACGGCCTTGGCGAGCAGAGTCTTGCCCGTGCCGGGAGGGCCGTAGAGCAGAAAGCCCTTGGCCGGACGAATGCCTAGCCGGCGAAAGGCCTGCGGGTTCTTGAGCGGGAGCTCGATCCCCTCCTTCAGTCGCTCGATCGCCTCGTTTGCGCCGCCGATATCCGACCATTCGACATTTGGCACCTGCACCATCACCTCGCGCATGGCAGATGGCTGGATGCGCTTGAGCGCCGAAAGGAAGTCCTGTCGCGTTACGCACAGGTCCTCGAGCACGTCGGGCGGGATCGTGCGCTCGTCAAGGTCGAGCCGCGGCATGATCCGGCGCACTGCGTCGATCGCGGCCTCGCGGGCAAGTGCCGCGATATCGGCGCCGACGAAGCCATGGGTGACGCGGGCGAGTTCATTGAGTTCCACCGCCTCTTCAAGCGGCATTCCGCGCGTGTGGATTGCGAGAATCTCGCGCCTCCCGCGCTCGTCGGGTACGCCGATCACGATCTCGCGGTCGAAACGTCCGGGACGGCGCAGCGCCTCGTCGATCGCATCGGGCCGGTTGGTCGCGGCGATGACGACGAGGTTGGAGCGCGCCTCGAGCCCGTCCATCAGCGTAAGGAGCTGGGCGACGAGACGCTTCTCGGCTTCGCCAGGGACCTGCTGGCGCTTGGGCGCGATCGAATCGATTTCGTCGATGAAGACGATCGCGGGCGCGGCGCGGCTCGCTTCCTCGAACACCTCGCGCAGGCGCTTTTCCGATTCGCCATAGCCCGAGCCCATGATCTCGGGCCCGTTGATGGTGAAGAATTCCGCGTCGCTTTCATTGGCGACAGCCTGGGCCAGCCGGGTCTTGCCGGTGCCGGGTGGGCCGTGGAGCAGCACACCCTTCGGCGGATCGACCCCCAGGCGGGTAAACAGTTCGGGATAGCGCAATGGCAATTCGACCATTTCGCGCAGCTGCTGAATCGTATCCTCCATGCCGCCGACATCGTCGTAATTGACGACGGCACGCGCGTCTCGCGGCTCCTCGAATTCGGTGCGCAGCTCGACCTCGGTGTTCTCGTCGATATGGACGATGCCCTTGGGGCTGGTCGAAGCAACGGTCAGGCGTATCTGGGTCAGCGCATAGGCCGGTGCGCGCAGGAGCTGGCGCACGTCCGGCGGCATGTTCTGCACCGGCTGCTGTCCCGTCGTGGCCACGAGATCGCCGGCAACCAGCGGTTTCCTGAAGAAATTGCGCTTCAGGGCCTGGGTCGGACCCTGCAAGCGCATCTCGCGCTGGGCAGGCGCGAAGACCACTCGCGTCGCGGGACGCGAGCGTGCCGCGGAAATTTCGACATGCTCGCCCGAGGCCGCCTCGGCATTGCCGCGCTGCAGGCCATCGAGCCGCACCACGTCGAGCGTCTCGTCCTCGGGATAGGCCGCCATCGCAATCGCGGCAGTGGAACGCTTGCCCGCGATCTCGACCACGTCTCCCTCGGTGATGCCCAGCGCCTGAAATGCCGAGCGCGGCATGCGCGCTATGCCCTGCCCCGATTCCTCCTGTCTGGCGGGCGCAACCTGGAGACGGGTGGTGTGGGCATCGTTCACGGTATCTGCGTCGGCCATGGGCAATCCTCTGGCTGCATCAATGTTCGCAGCTAGCTAGGAAGGCCGAAGCAGCATTGCAAACCGGCGCGGCGATGGGAGAGGTGCAGCGCCTTGCGCATCGGACGGCGAGCAGACACCGGCCCGAAAGAAAAAAGCCCGGCACGAAGGCCGGGCTTGAAAAGTTTGGGAGAGGATGCCTGAAAGGCACTGTCTGTATGCCGAGGCAGCCATTTTTGTGCAAGTGCGAATGGCGCATTGTTTGATGCATGTTTCTCAACAACTGGGTCCGAATAAGCGCAGATGTATCAATTCTTGCACAAAGTCTGCCTGAATTTTGGGCAGTCGCCGCAAATTTCAGCAATTGGGTGTTGGCCGGCTTATTGCGATGCAGCACGATTCGGCCATATCCTGCCTTTCCTGAAAGGCGCACGTGACAGGGGCAGGACAAGGCTTTAATCAGCCGCCCGAACGCCGCAATGCTGCAGATCGGCCGCATTTGGCGGTTCGGTACGTTGCCAATTCGAGGATCCAGATGAGCAAGCTCCATCCCGACGCCGCCAGCGCCCTTGCGGGCATTCTCAGGAACGACATGCTCATCGCCGCCGGAGGATTCGGCCTTTGCGGCATTCCCGAGCGCCTGCTCGACGCGATTCGCGACAGCGGAGTGACCGGCCTCACCTTCGCCAGCAACAATGCAGGCATCGACAATGAGGGGATCGGCAAGCTCCTGCGCACCAAGCAGGTGAAGAAGATGATCAGTTCCTATGTCGGCGAGAACAAGGAATTCGAACGGCAATTCCTGTCGGGCGAACTCGAAGTCGAATTTTGTCCGCAGGGAACCCTCGCCGAACGGATGCGCGCAGGGGGGGCTGGCATTCCCGGCTTCTACACCAAGACCGGTGTCGGCACTCAGGTCGCCGAGGGCAAGGAGCACAAGGAATTTCCCGATCGCGAAGGCGTCATGTCGACCTACATCCTCGAGCGCGGAATCTTCGCCGACCTCTCGATCGTCAAGGCGTGGAAAGCGGACGAGACGGGCAACCTGGTCTTCCGCAAGACCGCGCGCAACTTCAACCAGCCAGCGGCTACCTGTGGCAAGATCTGCGTCGCCGAGGTCGAGGAAATCGTGCCCGCAGGGGCTCTCGACCCGGACCAGATCCACCTGCCGGGCGTATTCGTGAACATGCTCGTGCTGGGCGCGCCCTACGACAAGAAGATCGAATTTCGCACCGTGCGCGAACGGGAAACCGCCTGAAGAAGCGCCCATGCGTCCCCGCCGCCTACTTCCCACCGCTGGCATTCTCGCAATGGCCGCCACGCTTTCGGGCTGCGTTGTGGCGGCGATCCCCGTCGTTGCGGGCGGAGCGCTCCTGCGCACCGGCACGGACGGGCAGAACGCGAAGGTGCGCGCGGAGAATCTTTTCGAAGACCGTCCGGTCCGGCCGACTGCAAACGGTTTCGCGGCCGATGGAGAAACGATGTTTGCAGGCCCGGCCCCCGCTCCCGCCGCAAAACCGGAGTTCGCGAGCAGGATGCTGCGCGCCGACCTTGAAAATTCAGCCTTCGGCGACTTTCTGGCCTTCGCCGAGAAAGCGGCCATCGCGCCTGCTGATACGCCTGCCCCGGCATCGGCATTGCTTGCCGATCCCACTTCGCTCAGCGCAGAACGCAAGGCCTGCCCGCCGGGACCGCCAGCGATCCTGATCGATCTCGACCCGGCGGGCCGGCTCCTGGCTGCCGAGCCGGTCCTCGAGGCCGATATGGCCCTGGCCGAACGTCTCGAGGCGTTGCGACGGTCGGGCGTCGAAATCGCGTGGATCTCGGGCCAGTCCGCGGCGCATGCCGGTGCGTTGCGAGAAGCGCTTTCATCGTCCGCGCTCGACCCCGAAGGTCGCGACACGCTGCTGCTCATGCGCTATCCCGGCGATCGCAAGCAGACTCGCCGCGAGGATTTCGCCAGCACCGCCTGCCTCGTTGCCATAGCCGGTGACGAACGCGAGGATTTCGACGAACTCTTCGATTATCTCGTCAATCCCGAGGCCGCACTCGGCCTCGAACTCCTGATCGGCGACGGATGGTTCATCGTCCCGCCGCTTTCACCCTCAGACCAAAGGCCGACACCATGACCGACGAATCAAAGGGCTGGACCCGCGACCAGATGGCGGCGCGCGCCGCACAGGAGCTGGAGGATGGGTATTACGTCAATCTCGGCATTGGCATCCCGACGCTGGTGGCAAACCACATTCCCGCCGGGATGATGGTGACGTTGCAAAGCGAGAACGGAATGCTCGGCATCGGGCCTTTTCCGTACGACGATGAGGTCGACCCCGATCTCATCAATGCGGGCAAGCAGACCATCAGCGAACTTCCCCACAGCGCCTATTTCGACAGCGCGACGAGCTTTTCGATGATCCGCGGCGGGCATATCGATCTCACCGTGCTCGGCGCGATGGAAGTGGCGGCAAATGGCGACATCGCCAACTGGATGATCCCGGGCAAGATGATCAAGGGCATGGGCGGCGCG
>JGI12210J13797_10025310_pt1 | contig 25710 bp, 19 predicted proteins | sample ElkSlonscriptome_3_FD_13797 | JGI IMG/M metagenome (IMG submission 13797)
TTTGCCGTGCGAATTTTGACGGGCGATCGCCAAGAAGTCGCAGCGGCTATTGCCGAAAAACTAGAGATCGAGGCTGACCAGTTCATCGCTAACGTGCAGCCCCAGCAAAAATCAGAGGCGATCGCCAAGCTGCAACAAGAGCACCAGAAAGTCGCCATGATTGGAGACGGCATTAACGATGCTCCTGCCCTAGCTCAAGCCGATGTGGGCATTGCCCTCCACTCTGGCACCGATGTTGCTATGGAGACGGCAGATATTGTACTGATGCGCGATCGCCTGTCTGACGTAATTGAAGCGATCCAGCTGGGTCGAGGCGTACTGACCAAGATCCGCCAAAACCTCTTCTGGGCGCTGGCCTACAACACCTTGGGCATTCCTATTGCCGCTGGAGTGTTGTTGCCTGCTTTTGGCTTTGTGCTCAACCCTGCGGCGGCGGGTGGACTGATGGCGTTTAGCTCCGTCAGCGTTGTCACCAACGCCCTGTTGCTACGCCGCCGATTTTCTGACTCCTAGCAACGAATGCTATGAGCTTTGACATGGCAGGCTCAGAAGAGAGGAGTCCATTTGTGTTCTAATGGTTCAAACATGTTGGTTTGTATAGTGCTACGCGCTGATATAAAACCAATCGTTGATGGAGAAGCCGCGCGGTGCGCGGCTTCTCCATAAATATCTGTCCTAACCTATCTGCGCACTGCTATATCCATCATCTCTATGTCAGCTCCTCATTCAGCGTTAAAAAAGGTTCGAGGTGGGTTTCTTGTGGGCTTGGGCTACATGCTATCGCCCCTTTCCTGGTGGAATGATCTGTTCTTCAACTTTCCAATTGCTTACGCATTCGGATTCATTGTTAATCTCGTGTTTCCAGGCTGGCTGATTCCGGCAACGGTCGTAGGGTATTGGCTCTCCAACGTATTAGGCTTTGTGCTGATGCAGTTTGGGGCAGGTGATATGTTGTTTGGCGATCGCCCCCGCAACCTCAAAAAAGATCTGCTCGTCAGCCTCGGAACCTCGACGTTGTATACCCTGGGAGTAGTGATGCTGCTCCAATTTCACATTCTCGAAACGCCGGATTTACCGTTTGCCTCATCACCCTGATTACTGTTGATCTTCGTTCTACAGGTTGCCCATGAACTCCACCACCCTGAGCCAAGTTCCAGCCCTTGCGCCCCAACAAGAGGGCGACGATTTTCGCATGACGTTTGCCCCCCTATCTCTAGAAGAAGTCTATGCTTTAGCCGATGATGCAGCGAATGGGGCGATCGTGGTGATGAGCGGCATGGTGCGCAATCAAACCGATGGGCAACCCGTGGTAGCGCTGGAATATCAGGCGTATGAACCGATGGCGATTCAGGTTTTTCGCCAGATCTCCGCCCAGATTCGGCAACAGTGGAGCGATGTCACCCATGTGGTGATTCACCATCGCACGGGCAAGCTGCAGGTAGGCGAAATTAGCGTCTTAGTGGCGATCGGCTGTCCTCATCGGGCGGAGGCGTTTGCCGCCTGCAAATACGCCATCGACACCCTCAAGCACAACGCCCCCATTTGGAAAAAAGAACACTGGGCAGACGGCTCCACAAGCTGGGTCAGTATTGGAGCCTGTGAAGAACAAGAGCATGAGTAGTGACAATTATCAGCGGTCATTACCACCAGCGATTAAGCAATCTGGTTGGTTTCCAGGTTATTTGCTGAGGTCGGCTAAGAGGACGATCGCTGCAAGTCTGCGCTCTTGTCCAGCACCAAAATAAAGTTTAATTTCTCTCATCCCTCACTCCAGCCTCATGGATGGGGCAATTCCGCTGTATTCGTTTCTATTAACAGCGATGCCATAAAGCCTTATGAACGACTTTTCCGCCTACTCGGAGATTGGAGCCACATCAACAACCCTGTAACGATCAGGGTCAACAGTCCCAGAGCATTGAAAAAAGGATAAATCAGCTCTAGATTAACTCGACCAAACTTACCGCGATGCAGCTCAAGCAGCCAGATGAAGTCGCCCGCGCGATCGCCCGCAACAGCTAGTTGAAAAGTCATTCCTGTAATCAACGTCAACAGCAGCGGCAACACCATCACAGGCACCAAGGCTCGATGGAGCTGTCTTAAACGGGCTGGGTTAAATTTCACAGGAAAGAATACCTCCACGCCTGATCAATATGTTTGGCAAAAACGTTCAAGACTGAAGCTGCTTTTTCAAAGACACGAGCAAGAAGGGGGCTACAATCATGAGTCCGAAGATTGATTCTCCCAGTCCAATCGAAAGGATATTGGATGTGTTGTTTTTCGGGTTTGAGGCAATGGGGGCGTTAGGAGAAACAGGAATCTCTTCTATTGGAGCGGCGATATTTTCATGCCCTAATTGGGAAGACGTTGAGGGCATTGTCGCAGGATCTTGTTCTGCCGACTCAGTTGCTTGAGTCGTTTCTGATGTTTGAGCGTGAGAGCTGCTGGAGTCATCGTCAGTCGCTTGCTCATCCACATTTCCGTGAGGGCCATCGTGAGCGAACACACGATCTGCAATTACCCATTGAACACCTTGGACGAGGGCAACTCCTCCAAGTACGATCGGATACAAATTATTCGGATGCCAATTATTCCGACGGGCCATATCGGGAAACTCCTCAATGTTGAGTCTTTACTCACAAATGATGATTCAACGTTAGCTACAGGTAAGCAAGAAGCACTGATTAGACTGAACGTTTCGAACAAAAGTTGAGAAATCGATTTCAAGCAAGGTCACAGATGGAGTGGCTGCAATGATGATTGTGATTCCTGCTGGATTTAGTTCTCAGAAGTGGCGATCGCCGACCTCTATCGAGGCATCAACCTCATAGCATAAGCCATAGGCATTATTGCCACGGGGACATTGGAAGGCTATGCCTGCATCTCAATCACGCCCATCATGCCTAGATCCTCATGGTCGAGGATATGACAGTGATAGACTGTCTTTCCTGGAAAATCCTTGAACGCGACTCGAATTCGAGCGGACTCTCCCGTAGGAATCAAAATCGTGTCCTTCCAAGCTCGGTACGGAACAGTCTGACCATTGCGGCTGATGACCTGAAAGCGGTTTGTATGAAGATGAAAAGGATGATCCATCACTCCCGTATTTACGACATCCCAATCTTCTACAGTGTTGAGTCGTACGGAGGTATCCACTTGCCCATGTTCAAAAGACTGGCCGTTGATCAAAAATGTCATACCTCGTCCGGGAACCATGCCGTGGTTTAGGGTGAACTGTCGCACGGTCTGAGATTCCGGTAAATCCTCGACGGGCAGAAGCTGCTGAGGTAGTGTAAGTGCTTCAACTTGGCCTGAATAGGTCAGTGTCGCCAGGTGTTGAGGTGTTGTCTCGTTTTGTTGAGGTGACCTTGAGCCGCGCATTGAGCCACTCCCCATCATGCCTCCCATCATGCCCATTCCGCCTCGCTGATACGGTAAATTGAGCAGGCGATATTGTCCTGGTTCTTGATTTCCTTGCACCAGCACTTCGGCTCTTTCTCCTGGAGAGAGCAGTAACTCTTGAAGTTCAACAGGCTGGGCGATCGCCCCTCCATCGGTTGCAATCAAATGCATCGGATGATTTTCAAAGGCGAGGCGATAAAAGCGAGAGGTGGAAGCATTGACAATTCTAAATCGCAGCAATCCTCCAGAAGAAATTGTGAACGACGGATTAACCTGTCCATTCACGGTTAAGAGTGAACCTTCTCGCCCTGGCATTTGTACCCCAAAGTAGGGATCAGGAGCGTTCACAGCCCGACTCAGATCGAAATCTTTGAGGAATAGTATCTCTTCCTGCGCGGCCTGAATTTCGGGAATTTCATCCAGCGCTCCCCGCACGATCATCATGCCGCCTAATCCTCCAAAGATCTGCTGCGCCACGTAGCCGTGAAGATGCGGATGGTAGTAAGCCGTTACGCTGTGATGATCGTCTGGAAGCCTGAACTCGTAGGTAAATTGTTCATTGGGCGGAATTTCGAGAAACGGGTTGTCTGCCTGTCCTTCTGGAGAAACGTGAAGACCGTGATAGTGGAGATTGGTTGGAGCCGCTAGACGATTCGTGAAGCGAATTCGTACGGTATCCCCTGGAAGTACCTCTAGCACAGGGCCAGGGACACGTCCGCCGTAGCTCAACAGCTCAGCCGTTTGTCCGTCGATCGAAACGGCTTGAGCGCGTGCATCTAGATCTAATTCGAGCAGACCATCTCGGCTGAAGTAGGTTTCAGAGGCAAGACGACTAGATTGCAACTGAGGTTGTGACTGAGGCCGAACCGTAGCACATTGGCTTAGAAATATCGCCCCTATGCCACTGCTGCCGAGGGCAAGAAACCGTCTGCGTTTCATTGTATTAACCTGCTGATACGAAAACGTTAGGGCAGCAAAAATGCCTTACCAGCTAAACCTTTTCTGTCCATGCTGGTGGGGAATTGCGGGATTGTAAAACGAACCCGTCAGACTCACTCGCCAGATTCACTTGCGCTCAGGAATGCTCCTGAAACACGTCAGTTGAGCCATCTTCTGCGAAAGTATAGACCGTGTAAGGCTGCTGAATATCGCCTGATTCCATGCCTGGTGAACCGATGGGCATTCCGGGTACAGCGATGCCTGCAACATCCGGCTTTTCTGTCAGCAGGCGACTGATATCAGCGGCAGGAATATGACCCTCGATCACATAACCGTTGACGATCGCCGTGTGGCACGAAGCCAGGTCGGCGGGAACGTTGTATTCCTGTTTCACGGCTTCAACATCGTCAACCACATTGTCTTCAACCTCAAATCCCTGAGTCCGCATGTGCTCAACCCAATTTCCACAGCAACCGCAAGTGGGGCTGCGAAAGGCAACGACCTGCCGCGCTTCGGGAGGTAAATCGGCAGGTGTAACAGCCTGCTGAGAGGAAGTGTTAGAAGCAGTCAAGCTCGAACATGCACTAATGCCAACACTGCCAATCACGAGGGTGAGGGCGATCGCCCCCCATAGGTTTCTACGCATTTCCTTATCACCGTGCCTTTTGAGGTGTACGTACTGAGGTTCCATCTAAGAAGATCAAACCGCGAGAAAAATCTCAGCTCGTTATTCCAGCGTAAACACTCCCCTCCGATGGAGAGTCAACCCTGTCTAATAACTGTGTGAAATTCTTCACAGAAGACACGATGACGAGTGTGCTATCTCGTGATTGACATGCCCTAGTCATCCATAAACACAACGAGGGGCGATCGCTCAGGTTCCAATGCCGTTTCGCGTTCTGTTTCTAGCTTGGCGGTGTCCGATGTTGCAGCTGAGAACAGCAGCGTTGCGCCCATCACAATCATGATGGCGTTTTCCAAAAAGCTGACAACCCCGAGGGGTGCACTCGAATTTCCACCCACACAAGCACAGTTCAGCTCCAGCTTGTCGATGTAGACCGCTTTGAACACTGAGACAGCGCCACTTGTACCCAGCACAAGAGAGCCGACTCCGGTGACAATAGGCGCAACTCCTGATAAAAATCCCAGTCCCAGCAGCAGTTCGAGAAACGGAAACGCTTTGCCGTAGGGTTTTACACGCTGAGTGATGAGATCGTACTTTTCGAAGCTTTCAGCAAAGGATTCTAAATCCATCAGCTTGAGAGAAGCCAACATTGACAGCGCCACTCCCATGAAGCCAGATGTTCCTAAGGAAGCTGCAACTGAAATTAACGCCGCCGTCGAGAACAAGGCTACGACTGGAGTATAGGAATACTCAGCCTTTTCAGCGTCAACATCGAAGTAGTCCGCCAAGTCAGTGTAGCCGCCGATGCGATCGTCGTCGAAGAAGATTTGCGGTGTTGTTGAAACGTTGTGCTTTCCTTTGAACGCTTCCACCTCTTCCTTAGAGGTCAGCTTGTGATCTTCAAATTCAATATCTTTTTCGTTCAGCAAGTTAACCGCTCGTACACCCCAAGGGCATTCATGCTCTGGCATAGACATGCGGTAGAGACGAACGGTTTGGTCAGTTTTCAACTCCTTGTTTTGAGTAGCAGTCACAAGGGTTCTCCTTATCGAACTATCTTCAGCAGTTGAACAAAATTCAATCAGCCTGTGTTTTTTCTCAGTGGGTAAGGGTTCAGAATTATTCTGGGGTGGGAGCGAAGTTTGGCACAGGCTTTGCTTCTGCTTCAATTGGCGTACTCGCAAAGCCGTTTTCTCGAATATCAGAAATAAGCCACTCCATTTCTTTGATCTCCTTCCGTTGAGCCTTGATAATTTCATCAGCTAGCTCGCGAACTCGAATATCCTCAATTTGAGCCCGTTCGCTCGTCAGAACAGCAATGGAATGGTGAGGAATCATACCCTCCATGTAATCTACATCGCTTACCGTGACCTGACTACGGACTAGCCACAGCGAAGCCCCAAACAGCACGAGGGCACCAATGTAAATAGCGATATTAACTGTCTTGTTTTTATACATGTGCAGCATGTACGACAGCATAATTACCATCATCGCAGCACCCATAATCAGCGCCATGAATACTCGCGTTTCGCTGAACCAAGCGTGGTCGAGAATTTGATATGAATGCAGGTACATTAAGAAAAACATCACAACGATTGAAGTCCCAATCATCGCGAAGAATTTGACGTAGCTGCCTGACATTTCTTGATGATGCCTGTCGTGTGAAGCGTGATTAACTGCGCTGCTATGGGGTGTCATTTTCTGTAAGAATTTCTTTCTTTCGTAATACTCTCCTATACCTACCAAGCAAGGCTCTCTATCATCACCTACCTGTAGCCAGAAGTGCGGTTTCTTCCAAAAGGTGCAGAGTCCAAGAATCCTGAGAGCAGCTGATCTCTCATCGTTAACCCAAAACCGTCAATTTAAAGTTAAAAATTGAAAGCTAAAAATTGGCACTACTCATCTGTGGCGCAGCGAAACCCAGCAAACATCTGCCGCACCCAGGGGTGATACCAGTTGCGGAAGCTGCTACGGAGTGCCCACGGTCGGGTCGCCCAACTGCCGCCCCGCAGAACATAATGCTCGTCGTCAAAGTACGTTTCCGAATAGCCGCGATAAGGAAAAGGCCGAAACCCCGGATAGGCATCGAACAGAGTTGCCGTCCATTCCCACACGTTGCCCAGCATATCGACGCAGCCGACCGGACTGGCGGCTGATTCGTAAGCCGTCACGGGAGTCGTATGACCGATTCGGTGGTGATGGTTGCAGTGCTGGGGCAGTGCGGTGTCAGTGCCCCACGGATAGCGTTGAGACTGGCCAGTTTGCGGATGCCAGCGAGCCGCCTTTTCCCATTCAGCCTCCGTAGGAAGTCGTTTTCCGGCAAAGCGAGCATAGGCGTCAGCTTCATACCAGCTCACCCCGCAGACCGGATGGTCATCCCACACCGGATCATCGACCCAATAGAGCGCAACCGAGACAGGATGACGCTGAAACCACTGCCATCCCGCCTCGCTCCACCACTCGGCATTGCGATAGCCTCCCGCCTGAATGAACTGGCGAAAGTCGCGGCAGGTGACCGGATAGCGGTCAATCCAATAGGCTTGAGTTTCGGCTGTGTGGGCTGGCCGTTCGTTGTCGAGAGCGTCTGGGCGATCGCACCCCATCTGAAATGAGCCAGCAGGCACATGCACCAGAGGCGACGGCTCCGCCACATCCTGTGGATTTGGGGCGGCACGCTGAAGAAACAAAGCCGCTTCTTTGCGAGTATGCAGCGCCATCACCAGAGACAGCGTTTCGCAGTGCTGACTTTCGTGCTGCAGCAAAAATCGCCACAGCCGCTCCTGACGATCGACGGGGGCGATCGCCAAATAGTCGAGCATTCGCAGCCGCACGGTTTCCATATAGTGCTGAATGGTCAGCCAATCGGGTAAATTTTGCCGCTCTGATTTGGGCAGGCCATCGGCGGCAAACAAACGATGAAAGTCGGGGCACGGAACCGCTTGTTTGGCGAGGCGTTCTAGAATCCACAACGCTTCTGTATAGGCAATGTGGCCGATATGCCAACCCACCGGACTAAAATCAGGATGAGACTGACAACAAAGCAGATCCCAGTTGTCCGGATCAATCAAAGCCAAGGTCGATTGACGACAAGCGACAAACGCCGTTCTGAGTTCTTGGCGTAGCGTTTCTAGGCGGTTCGATTCTGTTGGGGTAGAGGGGGAAGCTAAGAAAGCTTGAGATGCACCCGATGATGTACCTGTCTCATCAGGCAACCCAGGCTTGATGGGTTGCGACATCGCTGATGGATTGGATGTTGACATTGAGATTCGATTCCACAGTCAAAATACTTTGCTCTGGCAAGGACTGCCATTTGCCATCAAACAACGGTTCTGACGCAACGACAACTGCTTCAGGAAATAGCTCATCCTCTTTTGACCAGTACAGTGTTGGCACCGGATCTCGATTTGAGGCCCGGCAAGCAATCAGGCGATCGCCATCGCTCACGATCATATTGGCTCCCACAGTGAGAGCCTCATCAGTGTTGGGGTTGAACTGCTCAGCCAGGTCAAACACCTGCTGAATCACCTGGGCGATCGCCACTTCGACGGGCGTATCAGCATCTGCGCTGCACTGCTGTCGCCAAGTTTGAAGAATTAGGGCGAATAAATGCTCTGAATCGGTAGACCCTTGAATGGCCTGATATTCCGCATCAGCGAGACGAGCGCGCAGCGAGCGATAAAGCGTCTGGTGAAAATTTTCAATGAATCCATTGTGAACTATCAGCAGGCGATCGCTCTGAAAAGGGGGGCAGTTGCTCAAGTTCACCGCGAGTCCAGGAGTGGCACTGCGAACGCTGGCAACAACACAGCCTGATTCAATGTATCGACTGAGGCTGGGCAGATTTGCATCATTCCAAATCGGCAAAATGTTGCGATAGGTGTAGGGCAAATCTCGTCGAGTCGGATGATACCAACCTAGGCCAAAGCCGTCTGCATTCATGAGACCAGCGGTCATCTCCTTAGGTGCATAGCTTTGCACAATTAAGGAATGGTCTGGTTTGAACAGCAACCGATCGAGCACAATAGACTGGCCCAAATATCCCAGCAACCGACACATAACATTCGCCCTTATTCTAAAAACTTTTGGAATGATCCTTAGATCACTGGGCTTAGTATTACACTCAAACTCTCTAATAAGCTTGAGCTTGGCTACGTGTGCAACCTTACGAGCTTTTTTAGATGATGGCGATCGCCAATGTTAGAGTAAATCAGAATTTCTGAATCACGCAGCTATCGATTCGGAATCAGCAACGGCTTCACAGGAGACTAAAGGATGGCGTCAGAGACTGACACGCCTATTTCAGATTCAAATTCAGCACATTCGCTTCACGATAATCACACCCGAGGATATTATCGTTTCCCGACTCTCTATCTCGACACGATTGTGTTTACCGCAGAGGGAGATCTGTGGTCAGTCGGCGTCCAGGGAGGGGTGGCTCGGCGGCTCACCACACATCACGGAGTTGAGTCCAACGCGGCGATTTCTCCAATGGGCGATCGCATTGCGTTTTCCGCAGAATATGAAGGGCCTCGGGAAGTTTATTCCATGCCCGTTTGCGGCGGTCGTCCCACTCGCCACACCTACGAAGGCGACGCCACCGGAGTCGTGGGCTGGACACCAACCGGGCAGATTCTCTATGGCACGATGCACTATTCCACGCTGCCCAATGTACAGCTTGCAACGTTGCATCCGGCGACCGGGAAATCTCAGCTATTGCCCCTGAGTCAAGCGAGCGATGGCTGTTTTACCGCTGATGGACAAACGCTTTTCTTCACTCGACTAGAGTTTCAGGGCAGCCATACCAAGCGCTATAAAGGTGGCACGGCTCAGAACATTTGGACGTTTGCTATTGGAGCTTGCGAGTCAGAATCCACCGAATCTGAGCAAACCCTAGAGGCGATCGCCCTCACCGCAGACTATTCCGGCACGAGCAAGAATCCTATGTGGTGGGATGGGCGCGTCTATTTTGCGAGCGATCGCGACGGCACCATGAACCTGTGGTCGATGGACGAGACCGGAGCTGATCTGCGCCAGCATACCGCTCACAAAGGCTGGGATGTGCAGTCGCCTGCTCTCCACGACGGACGCATTGTCTATCAATTGGGAGCAGACCTGCATCTCTACACCATCGCGACTCAGACGAACGAACGGGTTGACATTGAGCTGGTGTCTGATTTTGACCAGACACGTGAGCGCTGGGTCAAACATCCGATGAAATATCTCACCTCGGCGCACCTCTCACCCACGGGCGATCGCCTAGTGTTGACTGCACGGGGACGGGTGTTTGTGGCTCCAGTGGCTCAAGGTCGATTGGTCGAGGCGACCCGCGAAAGCCGAATTCGCTATCGCAGTGCCCGATTTTTGCCTGAAGGAAAAGCCCTCGTCGCGCTGACGGACGAGACAGGAGAGCTAGAGTTTTGCCAAATTCCCGCTAATGGAATTGGGGCAACAGATCTGCTGACTACCGATGGCGATGTGTTTCGCTACAGCGGATTGCCTTCTCCAGACGGAAAGTGGATGGTGTTTGGTGACAAAGACCAGCGACTGTGGCTGTTTGAATTTCAAACCCGCACGTCTCGCTGTATCGCGGAGAGTGATGAGTGGGGATCGTTTTTTAACTGGCGCTGGTCACCGGATAGTCGGTTTCTGGCCTATGTCGCTCCCTGTGCTAACCAGTTTTCCCAAGTCCGCATCTACAGCTTGGACGACGACGATACGTTTCACCTAACGAGCGATCGCGTCGATAGCTTTAGTCCCTCTTGGAGTGCGGATGGCAAGTGGATCTATTTCCTGTCCGATCGGCACTTCACCTCTCTGGTTCCGGGGCCGTGGGGGCCGCGCCAGCCCGAACCCTATTTCGACAAGACGACCCAGATTTACCATGTGGCGCTTGTAAAGGGAGAGCGATCGCCATTCCAACCCATGGATGAGCTGTATCAACAGGAACTAGAGCGCCAGGAAAAAGAACAGCAAGAGAAAGACAGCGCCTCTTCCAAAAAGAATGGATCAATATCTGATGCGGAACTGTCTAATGACGGTACTGACGACGAGAACGAGGATGAATCTCCTGTTGAGGTCACGATCGATCGAGATGGGTTGCAGCGTCGGGTGATGGAAGTTCCAGTCGAACCGGGAAACTATAGCCAGCTATACAATGCTGGCGATCGCATTTTCTGGCAAGAGACCACGGTTGACTTTGAGGATACGACTAAGCTTGTCTCTCTAGAGCTAAAATCCGACCCGGTTGAACCCCACACAGTTCTCGATGAGATCGAAACTTATGAGCTGTCTTTGGATGGAAAAAAGCTGCTGCTTTGCAAAGACGACGACTTCTACGTCATTGATGTTGATAAAGAGGGCCCGGAGGAAAAAGAATTAGCGAAGAAAAAGGTTGATTTATCGAATTGGGCATTTTCGGTGCAGCCTCGGGAAGAGTGGCGGCAAATGTTGATCGAGGCATGGCGCATGGAACGCGACTATTTCTATGATCGCAATTTGCACGGGGTAGATTGGAAAGGGCTGCTGGAGCGCCATCTGCCTTTGGTTGAGCGGGTGACTGATCGAGATGAGCTGAGTGATTTGATTGCCCATATGGTGGGTGAGTTGGCCGCACTTCATACCTTTGTGGGAGCGGGCGATCGCCGCAAAGGTCGAGACCGAGTGCGCATTGCTTCGTTGGGAGCTGCGCTGAGTCCTGTCGAGACTGGATATCGAGTCGATTATCTTTACCAGCACGACCCCGACTATCCAGAACGAGCTGGCCCCTTGACTCGGCCTGAGGTCGATCTTCAAGTGGGCGATGTGATTGAGTCTATTAATGGCATCTCGACGCTATCCGTCCCTAATCTGGCGGTTTTGCTGAAAAATCAGGCCGATCAGCAGGTGTTGCTCCATGTCAGACCTGCTCAGTTGCAGCAGCCTCCATCCCCTGATTCTGCGACTGCTAGAGGATCTAGGGAAAATGACTCAGGATCGACCTCTGCGTCTCTCATGCGCCAGGTGATCGTTACGCCGTGCTCGACCGATGATGCAGAAGACTTGCGCTACAGCGATTGGGAATATTGCTGCCGTCAAAAAGTTGAGGCCGATGGAGAAGGCCGTCTTGGCTATGTCCACCTTCAGGCGATGGGGTGTGAGAACTATACTGAGTGGGTTGAAAACTACTATCCGGTGTTTAATCGGGAAGGTCTGATCATTGATGTTCGCCACAACCGAGGTGGCAATATTGATAGCTGGATTCTTGAAAAGCTGCTGCGAAAGGCTTGGTTTTTCTGGAAGCCTCGCATTGGTAAACCTTTTTGGAATATGCAGTGGGCTTTTCGTGGGCATATGGTGGTGCTGTGCAATGAAAAAACAGCGTCGGATGGAGAGGCGTTTACGGAGGGGTTTCGGCGGCTGGGGTTGGGCAAGGTGATTGGCACTCGCACTTGGGGAGGCGAAATTTGGTTGTCGATGCAAACTTGGCTGGTCGATCGGGGGTTTGCTTCGGCGGCTGAAATCGGGGTGTATGGCCCTGAGGGTGAATGGCTGATTGAGGGGCATGGGGTTGAGCCTGATGTGGTGGTGGATAATTTGCCTCATCAGACGTTTCTGGGAGGGGATGCTCAGCTTGAGGCGGCGATCGCCCATTTGCAGCAGCGGATTGAGGAGGAGCCTGTGGTGGTGCCGCCGCCGCCGGAGTATCCGAATAAGTCGTTTTCCTATGAGTAGGGGGGTTTTGGCTGGGGTGAGAACCGCTAGACTTGGGGACGCTTGCCCCCAAACCCCCGCTGAAGGACGGTTGCGTCCCCCAGACCCCCTCCAAAAGGGTCGGTTTAGCCCAGCCTGATAGGGTTTTGTTCAGGGGGCTGTCTGCTGTGGGGTGAATTGCTTTTGCTTTGTGGTTTGAATTTGGCGTTTTAGTTGAGTTGTTTTGGCTGATCTCAATGCTCATGATCAACGGTCTTCGGCTCCTCGGGCGGGGTATACCTTGCCTGTGTTTGCTTGTGCGGCAGCGATCGCGGCTCTCCAGCGATTGAATAAAGGTGCTGCTTCTCTTTCCTGTATTTCTCTAGACTTGATTCGTCCGGCTGAGGTGGTGGAGATTGAGGTTGAGCAGGTGGTATCGCTAGATGAACATAGTGCGATCGCCATTACTCGTAGTGATCCCGGTGACAATCTGGATTTGACGCGCCATACTCCGATCTGGGCTTGGGTGCAGGTGGAAGCTCTGTCTGAGTCAGATCAGCTGAGAGGTTTAGCGGAGTTTCAGGCTCAGGACTGGATCACTATTGAGGGGGGCGAGGGCGTGGGTCGCAATCTCGGTGCGGATGGACAGGCTGCCATCTACAGCTATGCGCGGCAGCTCATGTTGGAAAATTTAGAGCGTCATCGACTGCCCCATCAAACAGTGACGGTGACGATCATTTTGCCAGAGGGGCGATCGCTCGCAAAGCGCACCTCGAATGAAGCGTTTGGAGTTGTGGAAGGGTTGTCGCTGCTGGGGACATCTGGTATTTCTCAGCCTCTCAGCGCTCCGGGGCAACTAGCTGCTTTTCAGGAACAGCTTCGGCAAAAAGCACAGCACACAGATACGCTAGTATTTTGCTTTGGGGAAAATGGGCTAAATCTGGCTCAGCAAATGGGAATTGGCGATCGCCATCTGGTCAAAACGGCGAATTGGGTCGGGCCAATGTTGGTTGAAGCGGGAATGTTGGGAGTGACTTCGATTTTGCTGTTTGGCTACCACGGCAAACTGCTGAAGTTGGCCGGAGGCATCTTTCACACCCATCATCATGTAGCTGACGGACGGCAAGAAATTTTGACGGCAGCCTGCGTTCGGGCGGGTCTCCCCCTAGATGCACTCCAGCAAATCCTCGCTCAAGACACAGCTGAAGCTGCACTTCAAATCTTAAAACTCTTGGAAAATGACACTCAAGTTCCCTGGACAGATCGGGTCTATGAAAAGCTTGGGGAAACGATCGATCGGCGATCGCACACTTACATCTACACTCATAGCCAGCAGCGCGTTTCAGTTGGGACTCTATTCTTTGATCGAAATCGAAAGATTATCAAATGCAGCAAAAAAGGGGCAACGTTCTTAACCCAAGTTTGCTAAGCTAATCAGAATAGTTTTTTGTACTGACTTGTCATTGATGAAGCCGCAGAACATGTCAAATCGTGTTCTCTGCAATTGTTAGGACGTTTAGCTTGCAGCGTTGTGGTTTCAGTGGTCTAAAGCTGTTGCCGTTATTGTCGTTGAGCCTTGGATCTTAACCTTTTCGTTGGATTTCTTGAGGGTGCATTTCAGTTTTTTATGTGCAGTGCGGACATCTTGCCTGCGTTGATAGCGCCTCTCCATTAGGAAAAATGGGACGTTCGCACTACAAACATCGATAAATTTGCAGATGTGGGATGCTCCCTTTCTTAACTCGATTTGAAGATTGAGCTGGTTTTATTTAACAGCTCAATCTTGAGATTGAATGCTTCCCTAACACGATTTAACGCTTTTCATGGCGAAGCTATAGTTCAGGTCAATGTAGTGATGGCGATCGCCATCAAAAGTGTTTTCATCATCGACTATCTGTTCCTTCAGCAACACCGTTCAAGGACGAAAACAAACGTTATTGTAAGGTGAAAAGCAATACAACAATTGTTGCTCTGTTAGTTGACTGCTTTTATTATCCGTATCGTTCATTTTTATATTTTTATTTTCTTTGTTGTCCATTTCTAAGTCCTTTTTCAGGCAGGATCAACCGGTGACTCTACACACAGAATCATCCCCTACGAAGCCCACTCATCAAGACGACTCTGTCAACGATCTCAACCGACGGCTCAATCGGCAAATGATTGTCATTCTCGACTTTGGCTCACAGTATTCAGAATTGATCGCGCGACGAATTCGCGAAACGCAGGTTTATTCTGAAGTCTTGTCTTATCGCACCACTGCAGAACAGCTACGTCAGCTTAATCCCCGAGGAATCATTCTCTCTGGTGGCCCTAACTCCGTCTACGACGAACGTGCTCCCCATTGCGATCCCGAAATTTGGAGTTTAGGTCTGCCAATATTGGGGGTCTGCTATGGAATGCAGCTCATGGTGCAGCAGTTGGGGGGAGAGGTGAAGCGCGCCGATCGGGGCGAGTATGGCAAGGCCTCCATTCACATCGATGATCCGACCGATCTGCTGACGAACGTGGAAGATGGTTCCACCATGTGGATGAGCCACGGTGATTCGGTGACTCAGCTACCAGACGGATTTGAGCTGTTGGCTCACACCGAAAACACGCCCTGCGCGGCGATCGCCCATCATGAGCGCAGACTCTACGGGGTTCAATTTCACCCCGAAGTTGTTCACTCGACGGATGGGTTGGCGCTAATTCGCAACTTTGTTTATCATGCCTGCGAATGCGAACCCACTTGGACGACAGAAGCCTTTGTGCAAGAAGCGATTCGAGAGATTCGTGGCAAAGTTGGCGAAAAACGGGTGTTACTAGCACTATCAGGTGGAGTCGATTCCTCAACCCTGGCCTTTTTGCTCCATCGAGCCATTGGCGATCAGCTCACCTGTGTGTTTATCGACCAGGGCTTCATGCGAAAAGAAGAACCGGAGCGATTAGTCGAGTTATTCAAAGAAAAATTCCACATTCCTGTTGTTCATGTCAAAGCGCGCGATCGCTTCCTCAAACAAATCGAGGGAATTACTGATCCAGAACAAAAGCGCAAACGAATTGGGCACGAGTTTATTCAGGTGTTTGAAGAAGAGTCAAAGCGCCTCGGGCCTTTCGACTACCTCGCTCAGGGGACACTCTACCCTGATGTAATTGAGTCTGCCGACACTAACGTTGATCCCCAGACGGGAGAAAGAGTGGCTGTCAAAATCAAAAGCCATCACAACGTCGGAGGCCTTCCTAAAGATCTTCGGTTCAAGCTGGTGGAACCCTTACGGAAGCTATTCAAAGATGAGGTGCGCAAGGTCGGCTTATCAATCGGACTTCCTCCTGAAATTGTCAAGCGGCATCCGTTTCCTGGCCCTGGTCTTGCCATCCGCATCTTAGGAGAAGTCTCAAACGAGAAGCTCGACATTCTCCGTGAGGCAGACTTCATCGTGCGTGACGAAATTCGCAAGTGGGATGTCTACAATGACTTTTGGCAAGCGTTCGCCGTGCTCCTCCCCATTCGCAGTGTGGGCGTGATGGGCGACCAGCGCACCTATGCGTATCCGGTGGTACTGCGGTTTGTCTCTAGTGAAGACGGCATGACGGCTGACTGGTCGAGGGCTCCTTATGATTTGCTGGAAGCCATTTCCACGCGTATCGTGAATGAAGTACGCGGAGTGAATAGAGTGGTCTACGACATCACTTCCAAACCTCCTGGAACTATTGAGTGGGAATAAACCTAGCCGTTTCTAATGTTTCTCATCCAATCAGTGAGTCCGCGAAAAATAGCTAACGCGGACTCACTTCTATAGCTACAGCCATTAGCCTTAGGACGTTTTTGTAGCCGCGCGGCGCGCGGCTTCTCCATAAACTATTGGTTTTTATATCAGCGCGTAGCACTATATCTTGCACATTTTCCTTGAGCCGAGGTGAACTGTGGTTATGTCGAATTCTTAACAGACCGTCGATTTTCCAAATGGTGCAGCCTGTTTCTTGTTAACGTGAGGAGTCTTGGTAGAAATCCAACGCATTTCGCGATTGGACTGTGAATGATTAGGATGTGTGAACTATGAGCTTACAGCTAACGATTCCCGACTCAGTAGTGAACCACTTGCGTGTTCCCAATCAGCAAGTAGAACCTGAATTGCGTAAGCAGCTTGCCGTTGCTCTCTATTCAAAGGCCATGATCTCATTCGACGCAGCAAGAGAACTAGCAGATCTCGATTGCTGGGCTTTTGGTGAGCTGGTCAACGAAAAAGAACTGGCTTCTCGCTGTAGCCGCTTCGACTCTAGCGGAGAGATTCTATATCGTTGTAGTGAATAAAAGAACTTGAATCGGTCTCGTTCTGCTCACTACTGCAAGGATCGACTCATGATATTCACGACCATAAGCCGCTCCTGAAAATCAGAAGCGGCTTCCTTTTTGGAAGGATACTGAGAACTAGACTGTGAAAAAGTTGGCTTGAGAAACTATAAGTGTGGGGTCAAAACTAAAACGAACGGGAGTGTGCCCCCACCGGGATCATATCCCCAGATAGCGTCGTTTACTCATGGCTACCTACTCATAAGCGAACCGGAGGATCTTGCTGAATGAGTTCAGCGGCGAACGATGAAGCTATTAGCGCTACCGATCAGCATACAAAGCGAGCCAAGGATAAACAGCCACGTCCCTAGTTTTGTCAGCGATTCCCATAAAAACAAAACGCTGCCCAAGAAGAAGGCTCCATTTCCCATCAATCCCAGCATTGAGGGTAGAGATTGACGCGAGAACTTGAATTGATAACGCAATTGCATGGCGATCGCCCTTCACGATTTGAATATTAAAAACCCACACTCTGAGGTCAGAGCATGGGTTCAAGATTACAGACTAATTGAATGGGACGGGCACCCATAGGCTACTAAAAGGCTAGACAGGTAAGGTCGTTGCGCCCATGAGATGGCGATCGCACGCCTGCGCCGCGCCACGCCCTTCATTGATGGCCCATACGACTAAGCTTTGTCCCCGGCGGCAGTCTCCAGCGGCAAACACACCAGGAATCGAAGTCGCAAAGTCACCATGCTCGGCTTTGATGTTGCTACGCTCAGTACGCTCTAGTCTTAAGGAGTCTAGCAACGGTTGTTCTGGGCCGAGAAAACCCATTGCTAGCAGCACCAACTGAGCAGGCAACACTTTCTCTGTGCCGGGAATATGCTGAGGCGTGAAGCGCCCGTTTTCGTCTCGCATCCACTGAATCTGAACGGTGTGAACCGCTTTGAGATTACCATTTTCGTCCCCTTCAAACTTTGTCGCAGTCCGGAGATATTCGCGGGGATCGTTGCCGAACATCGCAGCAGCTTCTTCTTGCCCATAATCCATTTTGTAGACTTTGGGCCATTCGGGCCAGGGATTGCTTGCCGCACGAGTTTCGGGCGGCTTCGGCATGATTTCGAGCTGAGTGACGCTAGTACAACCGTGACGAATGGAGGTGCCAACGCAATCTGTACCCGTATCGCCACCACCAATGATGATCACATCTTTACCCGCTGCTGAAATGTAATCCTCTGTGGGACTACCCTGAAGCACGCTGCGAGTGTTTCCAGTCAGAAACTCCATCGCGAAGTGGATACCCTTGAAGTCACGACCTTCGATGGGGAGATCTCGGGGACGGGTCGATCCGGTGCAAAGCACCACCGCATCAAAGTCGTTCATCAAGGTTTCGGTCGGCAGATCTTTGCCCACTTCAGTGTTGCAAACAAAGGTGACGCCTTCTGCCTCTAGAACCTCTAGCCGTCGCTGAACCACGTTTTGCTTCTCGAGCTTCATGTTGGGAATGCCATACATCAGCAATCCACCGGGGCGATCGGCTCTTTCGTAGACAGTGACCCAGTGGCCTGCCGAGTTGAGTTGGGCGGCGGCAGCGAGTCCGGCAGGGCCAGAGCCAATCACCGCTACCTTTTTGCCTGTGCGGTTGGCGGGAGGGTTTGGTGTAATCCAGCCTGATTCCCATCCTTTCTCTGCGATGGAGTACTCAATATTTTTGATGGTGACAGGCGGATTGGTGATACCCAACACACAAGACCCTTCGCAGGGAGCAGGACAGACCCGTCCGGTAAACTCGGGGAAGTTGTTGGTTTTGTGCAGCCGTTCCAGCGCTTCTTCCCAAAGACCCCGATAAATTAGATCATTCCATTCAGGAATCAGGTTGTTGATTGGGCACCCGCTTGCCATGCCGCTGATGGTGATGCCCGTGTGACAGAAGGGAGTCCCACAGTCCATGCAGCGCGCCCCCTGAGTTTGGAGGTTTTCGACGGGCATGGACAAGTGAAATTCGTCCCAGTTGCGAATGCGATCGGCGGGAGCCACCTCAGAAGCGACTTCACGCAAGTATTCAATGAATCCAGTTGGTTTTCCCATAATCTTTCCAGGAAGAGCGTAATCAGTCTTTCGTAGGATGGGCAAAGGGCAGCGCCCTTGCCCATCGGGTTAGATGAATGATGGACATGCTGTCCTTTGCCCATCGGGTTGAAAATTTAGCAATGATGGGCACGCGTTGCTTTGCCCATCCTACGAGCCGCTATTTGTTTCGAGAGAGAGTCATCAACTACCGCTGATGCGAGCGATGTCGCGGGCATTTTCCTCAAAGGCAGCGGTTAGAGCATCATCACCGCTGAGACCATCGGCCAGCGCTTTTTGGATATGCTGCAATACCCGCTTGTAGTCGCGAGGCATGACTTTGACGAACTTGGGAATCAGGCTATCCCAGTTTTCCAGAATCGACTTGGCATGAGTGCTCTGAGTATAGGTCGCATGTTTCTGAATCAAATCATGCACCTCACGAATTTCTTCGGGGTCTTCGAGCTGTTCCAGATCGACCATCTGAGTATTGCAGCGAGTGGGGAAATCGCCTACCTCATCTAGCACGTAGGCAATGCCGCCGCTCATGCCTGCCGCGAAATTGCGCCCGGTCTTGCCGAGAATCACAACTTTACCGCCTGTCATATATTCGCAACCGTGATCGCCAATGGCTTCTACCACGGTTCTGACCCCGGAGTTGCGAACACAGAAGCGCTCTCCAGCCACACCAGAAACGTAAGCTTCACCGCCCGTCGCACCATAAAATGCGACGTTGCCGATGATGATGTTTTCTTCAGGTGCGAAGGTCGAGCCTTTGGCAGGGTAAACCAGTAACTTGCCGCCGCTGAGTCCTTTACCAAAGTAGTCGTTGGCATCCCCTTCGAGTTCTAGAGTCACTCCCTTTGGAACAAAAGCTCCGAAGCTTTGTCCGGCACTGCCTTGAAAATGGAGATGCACGGTGTCTTCGGGCAGGCCATCCCAATGACGTTTGGTGATCTCGTTGCCTAAGATGGTGCCAACTACTCGGTTGATGTTTCGAATTGGCAAAGTCGCGCTGACCTTCTCGCCTCGCTCAATGGCTGGCTGACACAGATCCAGCAAGGTAGTGATATCAAGAGATTTGTCCAAACCGTGATTTTGAGAAATTTGGCAATAGCGACCGATGTCAGCTCCGACTTCAGGCTGATGGAGAATTTTGGACAGATCGATTCCCTTTGCCTTCCAATGATCGACGGCCTGTTTCGCCTCCAGCACATCTGTGCGACCCACCATCTCGTTGACTGTACGGAAGCCCATCTCGGCCATGATCTCCCGCATTTCTTCTGCAATGAACCGCATGAAGTTGACCACATGCTGAGGATCACCCATGAAGCTCTTTCGGAGCAGAGGATTTTGAGTCGCAACGCCGACCGGACAGGTGTTTTTGTGGCAGACCCGCATCATGATGCAGCCCATGGAAACGAGAGGAGCAGTAGAGAAACCGTACTCTTCAGCACCCAAGAGCGTGGCGATCGCCACATCTCGCCCCGTCTTCATCTGACCGTCGGTTTCAACGGCAATACGGCTACGGAGATTGTTCAGCACCAAAGTTTGGTGAGTTTCAGCTAAGCCGAGTTCCCACGGTAAACCCGCATGTTTGATGGAGGTCTGGGGTGAAGCACCTGTGCCACCATCGAAGCCAGAGACGAGCACCACATCAGCATGAGCCTTTGCGACGCCAGCGGCAATAGTGCCAACGCCGACTTCTGATACCAGCTTGACGCTGATACGGGCCTTTCGATTGGCGTTTTTGAGATCGTGAATTAGTTCGGCTAGGTCTTCAATGGAGTAGATGTCGTGGTGAGGGGGCGGTGAGATGAGCCCCACTCCAGGAGTCGAGTGGCGCACCTTGGCGACCCACGGATAAACCTTGAGTCCGGGCAACTGACCGCCTTCTCCAGGTTTTGCGCCCTGAGCCATCTTGATCTGGATTTCCCTCGCCTGAGAAAGATAGAGACTGGTGACACCAAAGCGACCAGAGGCCACCTGCTTGATAGCACTGTTCTTCGAGTCGCCCTGCTCATTTGTCCAGGTGTAGCGCTCAGGATCTTCGCCTCCCTCGCCCGTGTTGGACTTGCCGCCGAGACGGTTCATGGCGATCGCCAACGTCTCATGAGCCTCCTTCGAGATGGAACCATAGCTCATGGCTCCCGTCTTGAATCGCTTGACGATTTCTTCGACAGGCTCTACGTCTTCCAAGGGAATCGGTTCACGCGCCTTGAAATCCAGCAATCCCCGCAGGGTGAAGTGAGTTTTGCTCTGGTCGTTGACGAGACGAGCATAGGTTTGGTAATGCTCATAGCTGCCTTCGCGTACCGCTCGCTGGAGGGTATGAATCGTTTCAGGACTGAACAGATGCCGCTCCCCTTCCTTGCGCCACTGGTATTCACCGCCCACATCGAGAGTCGAATCATCAACATCTCGTCCGGGAAATGCGTGCTGATGACGCAACACCGCTTCTTGAGTCAGGACCGCTAGATCTGCGCCTTCAATCCGCGAGGCCGTCCAGGTGAAGTAAGGGTCAATCACAGTGTGGTCTAATCCAATGCTTTCGAAAATCTGAGCCCCTCGATAGCTCTGAATCGTGGAAATGCCAATCTTCGAAGCGATCTTGATAACACCTTTCGTCACCGCTTTGATGTAGTTCTTATGTGCGGTTTTCGGTTCTACATTGAGCAGCTCTTTCTGCTTAATCATCGAGTCGATGGTTTCAAACGCGAGGTAGGGATTGATAGCTCCACAGCCATAGCCAATTAGCACCGCAAAGTGATGGACTTCGCGGGGTTCGCCCGATTCCAAAACGAGACCAACGCGGGTACGACTTCCTTGGCGAATCAAGTGGTGATGGAGTCCTGCTACAGCTAAGAGTGCAGGAATGGGAGCTTGGCAAGCATCGAGCTGGCGATCGCTCAAAATAATCACACTTGCCCCATCCTCAATAGCGGCATCCGCATCCGCAAAAATCTCATCCAGCCGAGCTTTCAGTCCTTCAGCTCCAGCCTCAGGATCAAACAGAATGGGGAGAGTAACGGATTTGAAATCGCCATGTTCGATGGCCTTCAGTTTCGCCAACTCGGCGTTGGCAAGCACTGGAGTTTTCAACTCAATCAAGTGACAGCTCTTAGGTTCGGGCTTCAGCAAATTCCGCTCAGAGCCAATGGTTGTTTCTGGGGAGGTGACAATTTCCTCTCGAATGGAGTCGATAGGCGGATTTGTTACTTGGGCAAACAACTGCTGAAAGTAGTCATAGAGAAGCTTGGGGCGATCGCTCAATACCGCCAGAGGCGTGTCAGTCCCCATCGAGCCAAGCGCCTCAACGCCATTTTGAGCCATGGGCGACAGCAGCATCCGCAGCTCTTCGAAGGTATATCCAAATGCTTTTTGCCGTTGATGGAGAGGCAGTTGGGGTGCTTGGCCATTCGCCCTTCCGTCGCGATCCGTCCTGACAGAGCCCGTCCTGACAGAGTTATCGGCATCGGGCAGATCAGCCAGCGACACCATATGCTCATCCAACCAATCTTGGTAGGGATGCTCAGCCGCGATCTGCTGCTTGATCTCTTCATCCGCCACAATGCGGCCTTCCTCCATATTTACCAAGAACATGCGTCCTGGCTCCAAGCGGCCTTTCTTCAGCACATTCCCCGGCTCCACGGGCAATACTCCCGCCTCCGATGCCATGATCACCCGGTCATCTTTGGTGACGTAGTAGCGAGAGGGACGCAGGCCGTTGCGATCCAGCACGGCTCCCATCATGGTGCCGTCCGTAAAAGCAATAGAGGCAGGGCCATCCCAAGGCTCCATCAAGCAAGAATGGTACTTATAAAACGCCTTCTTCTCTGGACTCATGGACTCGTGAGCCGCCCAAGGCTCAGGAATCATCATCATCACGGCGTGGGGGAGCGATCGCCCACCGAGAGTCAACAACTCCAGCGCGTTGTCAAAAATCAACGAGTCGCTGCCGTCAATGTTGATCAGAGGATAGGCTCGCTTCAGATCATCGCCAAACAGTTCAGACTCAAACAGGCTCTGACGGGCATGCATCCAGCTGATGTTGCCGCGCAGGGTGTTGATTTCACCGTTGTGGGCGATGTAGCGGTAGGGGTGCGATCGCTCCCAGCTTGGAAACGTATTGGTGCTAAAGCGAGAGTGAACTAGTCCTAAAGCACTCTCCATATCTGGATCACGCAGGTCAGGGTAGTAGTCACCCACCTGCGCCGTGGTCAGCATTCCTTTGTAAACAATGGTGCGACAGGAAATGCTAGAGGGATACCAGTAACTGTCAATATCCTGGCGCTGAATAGCCGTGTGAGCCATCTTGCGAATGATGTAGAGCTTCCGCTCAAAGGCCAATTCGTTCTGTAGTTCGGGCGATCGCTCGATAAACACCTGCTGCATAAACGGCTCGCTCGCCCGTGCTGTCTGTCCCAGAGAAGAATGATCCGTCGGCACGTCGCGCCAACCCATCACACGCTGACCTTCTTCAGCAACAACCTCTTCAAAGATCCGTCGAGCTTGCTCTCGTGCCTCTGGATTAGGGGAACCAAAGATCATCCCGACCCCATAATGTCCAGGTTCTGGCAGGTCAATTCCTTCAGCCGCCGCCACTTTCTTCATGAAACGATGGGAGAGTTGCATCAAAATTCCAGCGCCATCGCCTGTGTTGGGCTCAGCACCTACTGCTCCTCGATGTTCCAGATTGACAAGAATCGTTAGCGCTTGCTCAACAATAGAATGGGACTTCTCTCCCCTCATATGGACGACAAACCCGACTCCGCAGGCATCGTGTTCAAATTTCGAATCATATAGACCTTGCTTTTGAGGCGCGGTTAATGGTGATTGATAAATCATGCGTGATGACCAACGTGTCGTAAAAAAAGTGTCATCTAGAGCGCTTGAAGCATCCAACTCTAGCTATGATTGGATTCTCTAATGAGGATTGAGAATTAGGAATTCTCTTAAGGAAATTGTCAGAATGCAGCGCATCAAAACTTGACTTTTTCAAGTCTTCAGGACTTTTTCTAGCAGACAGTTTGAAATGAAGGGGTTTCAGAAGATGTCTCGTCCTAATTCACCGCAGAAAAAGCCTGTAGTAGTCAGGTCACACCAGACATTGAGAATCTTGCCCCTTGTTAGAAATCCTCTACCCCTAAGTCAACCTGATGTAGTTCTAAGACAACCTATAAACAAAGCTGAGTATAACTTTGGGACTATTGATAAATAACTGCTGGCTTAGAACTGCCTCCTCACAACCCATCTCTTGTCAGAATATGCCAGAGTATTCTGATGACCCATTTTTTTGCGTATAGACGACTTAGTCTAGGGTCTCGAAGCTACGCGTGTCGAGAGTCTTAGCTTAAGTAGAGGGGGCTGTATTCTGTCTCAGTTCGCCAGAGCAACAAGCCGAGATGAACCTAAATGAACGCTTGACCAAGAAAAACTGGCGATGGAACTTACCTCGCTTAGAATGATTCAAATGAGTAGAAGGTTTTTAAACATTACTGAACTTCCGAATTTCCCTATGACTAGAGTTTTGTACCCATTCCACTCGTTCATTCGATATCCTGCGACTCGATTGTTTGCAGTCGGCCTCCTGTCACTGATGGGTGCAGTGCTCAGCGTGCCCACTCAAACAGTTGACAGCGTTGCAAACAGCCGCGTCCCTCTCTTCAGCATTGGGCAATCCGCTGCTGCCCAGACTCCCTCTATTACTGACGCCGAAGTCGCGCGCTACGCCCGAGCAATTCTCGATATTGAGCCGATTCGTCAGGAAGCCACCGAAGAACTCAGCAGCATTCTTGAAACGAACTCACTGCCTTCAGTGACGTGCGACAACACAGATAGCTACAGCAATATGTCTCGCGAGGCACGGCGAGTGGTCGTGGGCTACTGCAACGAGTCTCGAACCATCGTGGAAGGCTACGAACTTTCCATCCGCCAATTCAATCGCATCACCGAGCAGCAGCGAAACAATCCACGGCTTCGCGATCGCATTCAACAAGAGCTGATGCGAATGCAGCGCGGTTCCGATCGATAGTCGAGACGACCAAACTAACAGAAAAATAGGGTTGGTTTCATTCGTTGCAAGCTGCGTCTGCTTGCGGCGAATGAAAGTTTTTGCTGTTTATATCGAATCATTGCGTCAGTCCAGCTTCCCTGTGCATGGCTTCGCTACTGCTTCACGATCGCCCCAAAGTCTGCCAAAATTCGGGCGTGGTTGCGGAGTAATCCTAGAAGATTGAGGCGATTTCGGCGCACGTCCAAATCTTCGTCCATGACCATGACGCTATTTTCGCCATCAAAGAACTGGCTCACCACAGGAGCGATCGCCGTCAGGGCTTCCACTAGCGATTGATAGTCACGGTTTGCTTTAGACGCTTGAGTCTGAGGCAGCATTTTCACCAAAGCATCGTAAAAGTCTCGCTCTGACGGCTGTTGAAACAGCTCAGGATCAACTGCGGATTGAGGATCAAGAGTTTGAGTGTCTAACTCTCCCTGAGCGGCGAGTCTAGAAGCACGGTTGACCGTTTCATAAATCCCTGAAAGGGTTCCGTCAGTTCGGATCGCCTGCAAAAACTGGGCGCGATCGCGCACATCTAGCACATCTTCAAGGGCGCGTTGCTTGTAGTCGAGATCTTCAGCTTCTTCGTCAACGTTGCCTAGCACAGCGTTGATCAGGTCATAGTCAATGCGGAGTTCATCCTGAAATAGACTTTGCAAGCGCTGGAGGAAAAACTTCTCT
>JGI12210J13797_10006344_pt1 | contig 25635 bp, 22 predicted proteins | sample ElkSlonscriptome_3_FD_13797 | JGI IMG/M metagenome (IMG submission 13797)
CGGTTTATGGGCGATGGTTTGCCGGACGGCCTCGGCTAATTCCTGAATCACATAGCGTTGCAACCGGCAGGCGCTGTCGAGGGTCGTGCCGGCGAAGGAGGCGACGAGCACCCCCATCAGTGCTACGGCGAAAGCGCTCGACAAACCGAGAGCCGCCAGAAAATTGCCGGACCCATTGACGAAAGCGCCGAGGGTCGCCGCTAACCCCCCGGCGGCACTCCAGGAAGCATACTGATGTTCCCAGGCAGCCAGACCGGTCAGGCGGGTGCCTTCTGGGGTTTGGAGTCCGAGACTCAGTCCGGCCGTGCAAGCGAGAATGACGAGCACCGCGAGAAACCCTTCTAACAACATCCCGCCATAACCGACTTTGGCGGCGTCGGTTTCCTGCTTCAATTGTTTGCTACTGGTGCCACTGCTGACGAGGCAATGAAAACCGCTGATGGCGCCGCAGGCGATGGTAATGAAGAGAAAAGGGAAGATTGGCGGGGCGCCAGTTGGATGCCATTGCACGGCGGGCACCTCTAACGTGAGGGCCGCGGTAGCGCCTTCCGGGCTGGGCAGGCCGATGATTCCGGCGACCAGCAACCCGGCAAACAGAAGTACGAGTGAGACGACGAGTTGCAAGGAATTGATGTAATCGCGTGGTTGAAGCAATAGCCAGACCGGCAGGACCGAAGCGGCATAGCTATAAATCAGGAGGATGGCCACCCACAACCAGATGGGCCAAGCAGCCAGGGCGGCGTTGAAGTCTCCTAGCCACCCCGTATTGCCATAAGCGACGCTGAGCAACATCAGGCCAAGCGCCACCATGGAGGGTAAGAGCAAGGCCATCCCTTTTCGATGCAGAATGGCGCCTATGACCAGGGCGAGTGGGATTTGAATGACACACGGGAAGATGGCTGCCGGGAACAGTTTGAAGACATTGCCGATGACCAGGCCGAAGATGGCGAGCACCACGGTAAGGGCGAGGAAGAGCACCAACAGAAAGAGCAGCTGGAAACGGGCGTTCAACATGCGGCCAGCGATGATTCCGATCGTTTGCCCCCGGTTTCGCATGGAAATGACGAGGGAGGCGAAATCATGAACGGCCCCGATGAAGATCGAACCGAACACGACCCAGAGCAGTGCTGGCAACCACCCCCACATGACGGCGATAGCTGGGCCAACGATCGGGCCGGTGCCCGCGATCGAGGTGAAATGATGGCCGAACACGATGGAGGTGCGGGTCGGCACATAATCTTTGCCATCCTCCAAAGTGGTACTCGGGCAGACCGCTTTGGCCGTGAGCTGAAAGACCCGGCGCCCGAGCCACCGTCCGTATAGACGGTAAGCCAGAATAAAACCAACGGCGGAAAGGAGAGCGATGAGAATGGGCATGACAGAGGGAGAACTTCGTAACGACCATGGATCATGCCATGGTCAGTAAGACATGCAAGGGGTCAGAGTTGGGTCAGAGTTTATCCCCGCATTTCCGACAGAACTTCGCATCAGGCAAATGACCATGCACCCCGCACGAAGGACACGCATCAGTCGAGCGGTCGCCTTGATCGATCCGGTTTAGTTCGCCCGTGATGATTCCTGTCGGCACGGCGATGATCGCGTAACCGGCCAACATACAGAGGGCCGCAATGAATTTTCCGATGGTCGTGGCTGGCGTGATATCCCCGAACCCCACCGTGGTGATAGTGACGATCGCCCAATAAATGGAAGCTGGGATGCTGTCGAACCCACTCTCATGATCTTCCACCAGATACATGACCGTGCCGGCAATGGTCACGAGAGTCACGAGGCAGAAGAAAAAGACCGTGATCTTGGCGCGGCTAGAGACTAGGGCGCGCATCAAGATTTCGGCGCCCGTGATGTGGCGCACCATTTTTAAAATACGAAAGACTCGTAACAACCGGAGAATGCGCACGACCAGGAGGGTCTGAGCGCCCGGCACCAGGAGGCTGAGATAAGTTGGCAGACAGGAAACAAGATCGACGATGCCGAAGAAGCTCTTGGCGTATCGCCAGGGATGGTGCACCACCCAGAGCCGGGTCAAATATTCGATCGTGAAGAGAATGGTGAAAATCCATTCCGCAATCCGAAGTTCTCTTCCATATTGCATCTGGAAATCGGCCACGCTCTCTAGCATCACCGCCACGACACTGAGGGCGATGACGCAGAGCAGGGCGATATCGAACCGGCGGCCGGCAGGCGTTTCCGCCTCGAAAATAATCAACCGGATCCGTTCACGTAAAGAGGTCGGGCGCTCAGTCATGCCGGAAAAAAAGGTAGCCCCAATTCAAAATCACCACCCCGATTAGGGTGACCCGGCTGGTGAAGGTAAAGCCAATTAATCTGAGTCGGAGCGTTCGCCGGCCTGCCACGGCGAATGCGTAAACCATCCAGAAAACAATCAGGATGAAAACGAGCAGGGCGAGGGGGTTCCATGTGAAAGCTTCGAACAAGTGCCCCTGTAAGAGGGCGTGCATGGCTCGAGTGGTGCCGCAACTCAGACAGGGGTGTCCGGTGAAACCGGCGAATGGGCATTCCGGAAAAGAATGGCCCCCTCGTAATAGAAGGAACCCGCCAGCCATGCAGGCTGCGAGGATGGGAGCGAAAAGAAGTTCGAGATCCGTTTCGCCTGGAGCAAGTGGGCGACGGACGACTTTCATGCGGCTCCTTAGTTGCCGGACGCTGCCCCAGCCAAGACGCCGCCGCCAATGGCGGCTAGGAAACCGAGCAGACAGAGGGCCAAAACGGGAAGGAAATAGGCCAGAACGGCTTTGCCAGTTCCGATGTCATGAGTTTTGGCGAGACCAATAATCACCACAACCATACCCCAAATGCCGCCGACGGCCCCGCCACAGATTGGGACCGCTTGCAGCAGATTGCTCGAACCGGACCCATAAGCGACCACTCGGAAGGTCGTTTCATAGCTCGCACGAGCGCCTCCCACAGCCATGAGGGAAAGGTGAAGAATGCCACTCCAGATAAAGATACCAATCACAATCAATACTGGTAGGAAGAGAATCAGCAACAGCATCATGCCGGTGCCGATCCCGGCCATGGCAGCCAATTCGGGCATGTTCTCTGTATCAGACGAGGCGCCGATCGACAATCCTTGCAGCAAGAGTTGGAACACCAACGAGATGCCTATGCCAATCCAGCTCAGGAGAATGTTGTAGCCAAGAGGCGCGCCGAAGCCGCCCGTTTGCTTCATGCTTTCAAATGTCGGCCCTGGATTAAGCAGAACGCCTTTGACGGTCTCGAGGAGAGCGGGAAAGAAGCCGAGCGTTTTGCGGTTCTCCCAAGGCGGTCCATCTTCGACCACTTCTTCGGTGAGCGGCATTCCGGGTGCCATGGTGGCTTCGGTTGAAGGACCCGTGAACTCTGGCCATTGGGCCAACGGTTTCCAATCGGTCATGCCGGTTTTCCAGGCGAAATCGGTCGGTTTGAATTCACCGCTTTGCAGGCCGGTTTTGATTTGCTCTTCCGAAAAAGTGCCGAGGGTCGAGCCGTCGCGACTCACATGGATTTCGATCATGGTGTTCGGTTTTGTATCGGAAAGGGGGTGTCGGGTCAATGGGGAGTGATCGGCGGGCGGAATGAAAAAGCTTTTCAGGGTCTGGATGATTCCAGCCGTGCCCAGCCGCATTCCTGATTCCAGCCGACCGCAGTTGCGGTGGCGGAGTTGGCGGCTTGCTGTTTGATCGCCTCGGCTGCCGCGACTGTTTGCATCAGGGCAGCGGCTCCCAGCGTCTCGCCCCATTGCCATTTCGGGCGCCAAATCATTCCTACTTCCAGCTCGAACTTTTTCTCTTCCCGATCGATCCGGGTATTGTTGGCACCCGAGATCTGGAGATGGCTCGCAGCCAATCGCCGCGGGCTGGCCTGATGACGTGCTTCGAGTTGAACCGAACCGCCTTCTCCCAAAAGCACGGCCGCGGCGCCTTCCCCGAGGAGGCTGCCACGACCATCAGCCGGCCACGATTCGCCGGTTCGCACCAAACCCCAGGTCCGGTAAGCTTCGCAGAGTAACGGGTCGCATTCTTCCGCGCCAACCACCAGCACCTGCCCGGCTTCCCCGCTCGCTAGCAGCGTTTCGCCGAGGGCCAACGCGGAGAACCCAATCGCGGTATCGCCGGTCACGGTATAAGCTGGCCCATCAATGCCGAGCGCGGCGGCGATATGACTGGCTGGCGCGTTGTAAACTGTTTCGGGAAAAAGGAGGGGACTCGCGTGGCTCGCATCGTTTTCGGCGATGGTTTGAAAAAAACGGCGGGTATACAACACGCCGCCACTGCTGACCGCCAGGACCAGAGCCAATCCCGCGTGCGGATCGACCTGGGCCATCTGCATCGCCGCCAGCGCGGCAGTCACCGCCATATGGGAGATCCGGCTCGAGCGGCGTAATCTCGGTAGCTTGCGAGCTTCCAGATACAGCTCCGGTTCCGGTGAGAATTTCCAAAAATCGTGCTGAAACCCTTCCTGCACCGGTTCGCGATGGCCGATCTCGCCTCGGCGCAATCGGTCGTAAACAGTTGCGCCTGCGCCTAACGCGGTCACCCAGCCGGTTCCGAGAATGGTCGCGGGTGTCTTCATGAATGGAAACCCTTAAGGACCAGCGAAGCATTGGCGCCGCCGAACCCAAAGGAATTGCTCAGACAAAAGCGAAACGCGTCGTTCGAGGCGCCAGATTCGGTGACTAACGCGAATTCGGCGTCAGGATCGGGTTCGTTCAGATTCAAATTGATCAGGGGCCGGCCGGTTCCCAATGCGAGCACGGCGAAGACCGCTTCCAAGGCTCCGGCCGCCCCAAGCGTATGTCCGACGAAGCCTTTGGTCGAACTGACCCGAACTGTTGGTGGAAAAAGCGCGCGAATCGCCGCTGTTTCACTCTGATCATTCAACGGGGTCGCGGTGCCGTGCGCGTTGATGTAATCGATCGTCGCCGGTTCGAGGCCAGCATCCGCGAGGGCGCGTTCCATGGAAAGACGAGGGCCGTGGCCTTCTGGATGGGGTTGTGTGAGATGATGGGTGTCGGTCGAAGCCCCATATCCGACGATCTCCGCCAGCATCGGCGCCCCCCGTTGTTCGGCTTCTTCCAATGGTTCCAAAGCCAGCAAGGCCGCGGCTTCGCCCAGGTTCAACCCATCCCGATGCCGATCGAACGGACGGCACGGCGTGGGGCTGGCTGCTTGTAACGCGTCGAATCCGCAAAAAACGAGCTGCGCGAGGGCGTCGTATCCGCCGGCCAAGACGCGCCGTGCCCGGCCCGCACGAATAGCTTGCACCGCCATGCCAATGGCGTTGGTCCCGCTGGCGCAGGCATTCGAGACGATCTGCAGATCCCGGCTCCACCCACGCGAATCGAGCGCATCCAGGACCGGTTTTTGCGGCATGTAATTGGCCACCTCGGTGGGGGCGCCTCGCAGGGAACCCGACTGGCGTAACCGTTGGAAAAAAGCTTCGCCAAAACTCATCCCGCCGCTGGTGGTGCCGATCACGGTGAGGTCGGGTTCGAACCCGGGGTCGGCCTCCGCCAACTCGGTCGCGGCGCCGATCATCATGGAGGAAGCCCGATGCAGTCGGCGGCTCTGCCGCTTGCCGGCTATGATTTCGCGCAGCCGGGCATGATCGATTTCGGCCGCGATCTGGCACCGGTTCTTTCCGGCATCGAACAGGGTGACCGGGCCGATCGCCGACCTGGGATTGTCGAACAATGCGGCCTGGTTCTCCGCCAGACCGAATCCGAGCGGGCTGATCAGTCCGCAGGCGGTGACGACGATACGAGGCCGCTTCGAGCCGCTCACGCCGCTTCGGCTTCCTGCGACGAGGAAGAATCTTTCTTTTTCGCGCCCCCTTTTGGCTTCGGTTTGCGCGGTTCGAATTCGAACCCGACTTTGCCATCATCCAATTTCAGGAACGCATTGAACGGACGCCCTTTTTTGGAAATAAACCGTGTTAACAGATCGGTTTTTCCGGTCTCGAGAATCTTCACCACCTGTTCCTGGGGGATTTCGCGTTGCAGAATGGTTTTGCCCATCCGGAATTTGCAACTTTTCTTCGGGCCAGTCGCGTTTTCGCAGACATAATTCGTGCCGACTTCATACACCTTCCCTTTGCTGCAGACGGTGCAATCGGTGACGAGCGGTTTGTCGCTGAAATCGATTTCTTCGCCTTCACCCTCTCTCGGTTCGCCGAAATCGAATTCCGGTTTCGCGTCTTCCTTCGATAACCGGACTTCCGCCGTGAACGGCCGACCCATCTTGCTGCGGAAGCCTTCCAAAGGCCCGATCTTGCCTTCTTTCAATAACTGCACCACTTCTTCCCGAAAGAATTCGCGGCCCGCCATCGTTTTCCACAGCCGGTAATCGCAGGCCTTACAATGGTAGGTCCGGTAATCTTCTTCTAACGGTTCATGCTGGCATTTGGGGCAGGGCGCTTCCAGGGGATAATAGTTCCCCTCGACCGTGTCGCCTTCGAACGTTTTCGCTTTCTCGACGATTTCCTTCGTCATCTCGCGGATCTCGCGCATGAAGGTCTCGCGGTCGAGGTGGCCTTGCTCCATCTGTTTGAGTTTGTATTCCCATTCGCCGGTGAGGGCCGCGGAGCTGAGCGATTCGATGCCGATTCCGCTCAGGAGTTGAATCAACGAGCGACCTTTACTGGTCACGATCATCTCTTTGCCCTGGCGATTGACGTAATTATCTTTGATCAACCCCTCGATGATCGCTGCGCGTGTGGCGGGGGTGCCGAGCCCTTTTTCCGCCATGGCATCTCGCAGATCGTCGTCTTCCACCAACTTGCCCGCGCCTTCCATGGCCGAAAGCAAAGTCGCTTCTGTGTATCGCGGTGGCGGTTTGGTCTGGTTTTCCTTCACCTCCAACTCGCGGACAGCTGGTGTCTCGTTCGGTTGCAGAGGAATGATGATCGAATCATCATCAGCGCTGGCGGCGCTCCGGCCATAAACGGCGAGCCAACCGGGATCGGTGATGATTTTCCCTTCGGTCTTGAATTTTTCCTCCTCCACCGTGGTGATCCGGGTGGTGGTCTCGAATTGGGCCGGAGGAAAAAAGATGCCGATGAAGCGTTGCGTCACCATCGTGTAAATTTTCTGCTGCGCCTCATCGAGCGATTTGGGTGGGACACCGGTGGGGATGATGGCGTGGTGATCGGTCACCTTGGTGCGATCGAAGATTCGGCGGCTCGGTTTGATCCAGCCTTTGTCGATGGCTTTCCGTGCGTGGGGCTCGAGATCGGGCGAATCGATCTTGCTCATGGTGGCTTTCACCATGTTGAGATAATCCTCCGGCAAATGACGCGAGTCGGTCCGTGGATAGGTGAGCACTTTGAATCGCTCGTAAAGTTGCTGGGCGATCTGCAACGTCCGGCGTGCGGGGAAACCGAACCGGCTATTGGCTTCCCGCTGGAGGGTGGTCAGATCGTAGAGGAGGGGGCAGATCTGGGAGGAGGGTTTTTTCTCCTCGGTAAAGGTGCCGGTTTTGCCCTGGCATTTGGCCAGGATGGCATCGGCTTTTTCGCGATCCCAGATGCGTTCGGCCCGGGCGTGTTCTTCTTTCCCTTTTTTGAAGGCCGGATCGAACCAGCGACCCCGGTATTCCCCTTTTTGAGCATCGAAATCGGCGAAGACTTCGAAATAAGGGCGTGGTTTAAATTGCAGAATTTTATCTTCGCGTTCGGCCAGGATGGAGAGGGTCGGCGTCTGGACACGTCCGACTGGGGTGAGCTGAAAACCGCCGAGTTTCGAATTGAAAGCGGTCATGGCGCGGGTGCTGTTGATGCCGACGAGCCAATCGCTTTCGGAGCGGGACATGGCGGCCCGGGCCAGCGGCTGCATCACTTCGTCGTCGCGTAATTCATCGAACGCTTTACGGATGGCTTCGGGGGTCATCGACTGCAGCCAGAGGCGGCTAATCGGTTTCTTGATGCCCGCGAGCTGAACGATGTATCGGAAGATGAGTTCGCCTTCCCGTCCGGCATCGCAGGCGTTGACGACTCGGTCGACGTCCTTGCGTTTGGCGAGCCGTTTGAGAAGATTAAACCGAGCGGTCGTTTTCTCAATCGGTTTGAGCTCGAAATGATCGGGGATGATCGGCAGATTGGCGAAACTCCACTTGCCGCGTTTCTTATCGAGCTCGCCGGGCAGACAGAGTTCGACGAGATGCCCGATCGCGGAGGAAATGACGTATTCCTCGTTCTCGAAGTAATCTTTTTGCTTGGGGATTTTTCCGAGCACCCGTGCGAGATCGGTGGCGACGGACGGTTTCTCGGCGATGACCAATGTTTTTCCCATGAAATTCCGTGTTGAGGGTAACAGTTGTTGCGTGCGTGGTTGGGACAGCTGGTTGGCAAAAGGCTCAGAGCCTGACGAACCGCTGACCGGGAAGTTGTTTGACCAGTTTTTTCATCTCCAAGATGAGCAAGCTGGACGAGATCTGATGGGGTGGCAAACCGCTTTTGTCCACCAGAAAATCGAGGGAGACCTCATCGATGGTGCCAGTCAAACCAAGGATATGCGCCTCCCGCTCAGAGAGTTGAGGGGTCGGTTCTGATTTTTTCTTCGGGGCCAATGGCAGCAAAAGCTGATATTCATCCAACACATCCTGAGCTGAAAGGACCAGCCGCGCCCCTTGTTGGATCAATTTATTGGTGCCGCAGGAGGTGACCCGATTGATCGGTCCTGGGACCGCAAAGACGGTGCGGCCCTGTTCTGCCGCGAAGTTGGCGGTGATCATGGCGCCGCTCGTCTGGCTCGCCTCGACCACGAGCAGGCCCTGCGACCAGCCCGCGACGATTCGGTTGCGGATTGGAAAGGTCTGTTTGTCCGGATCTCGGTTCATCGGGAATTCGGAAAGCACCGCGCCGTTCTGGGCGATGCGCTCCGCCAATCCATGGTTTTCGGGAGGATAAAGTTTCTGCAAACCGCCACCGAGCACGGCGATGGTGCGTTGACTCGCTGCGAGGGCGGATTGATGGGCGAGCGTATCGACGCCGCGCGCCAGCCCGCTGATAATGGTCAACCCGGCGTAAGCGAGTTGGTAAGTCAACTTTTTGGTGCATTCCTCACCGTAATGGGACGGTTTGCGAGGGCCGACAACCGCGATGCCATGATGATCCTGCGGGGTCAACGTGCCCCAAAGATAAAGGAGCAGGGGCGGATCGTGGATTTCGCGGAGCATCGGGGGGAATCGTTCGTCGTCGGGTAATAGCACTTCTGCCCCGAACGATTCGATGGCGCGGAGTTCGGCATCGAGATCGACGAGCGATTGCCAATTGGAAAGCGATTGCACCGCCGAGCGTGGCAGACCGGTGGCAGCCAATTTTTCCGAGGGTTGACGAAGAATGGAGGCGGCATCGCCGAAGCGCTCCATCAATTGCCGGACCCGGATCGGACCGATCTTAGGCAGACAATTCAGGATAAGTCGGGCTTCGGTTTCGGTCATGATGAAAGCGGGAGTGTAACGCGCACCGTTTCACATGGCTAGTCAGTTCCCAGTTGCCAGTTCTGGGTGCTGGAGAGCCGGTGCCGAAGGCTTGGAATCCGAAGGGATTCGTCATGAACTCTGGACCGCCGAAACGTTTCTTATATGGCGGAAGGCCGGAACTTCCTCCGACGCCCCCGTGACCTTCTTTTTCACCAACCGGCGGGGCTACGGTGGACAGGTCGCCAAACAGGCCCCCTGTTTCTCTACTCGGGGCTCGGGCCGACTTGTGGGGGAAATGACTCTGGTGCCAGGGTCATCGTTGTATCTTCGTTTCGGGTAGGTTTTCCCGCAGGCGAGGTTCTAGCTTTTCGAGCAACTCCGGACTGCAGCCAAGTCGCAGCCGTTGAAGCTTTTTCAGCTCGGCAAGCGCCTCGACGGGGGCATTCGCTTCGCTCTCGATTTGCAACGTCAACTCCCTCAAATGGGGCAGCGCTTCGAGGCTCGCGAGTTCGGGACCGAGAAAACGGGGGGAATCCAGATCGAGTTCCTCTAGCATCGTCATCTCGGTTAGCAATGGAATGGCTTGAGCATCGACGCTGGCAGTTTCTGAGGGCCGGATCGTCAAGTTACTCGTACAACGGTTATGCCCGATTAGGCCGAGTTCCTTGTTGGTCAGGTTAACATCGATGAGCTGGAGCCGGCTGATGCGGGCGAGGTCCCGGAGAGAAGCGGCGGTCCTTGGGCCGACCTTCATTTCCGCCAGATTGAGCTCGGTCAATTCATTCAACGGCTGTAATGCTTTTCCAAGCGCCGCATCATTCAGCTTCTTGTGCCCGGTCATTGATAAGGACTGAAGGCGAAGCAAATTGGCGAGGAACCCGATCGTGTCATCGCCGATCGGTTGGTGTTCAACATCGAGCGTGCGGAGCTTGGTCATTTGACCAATCGCTTCGGCGGCTTTTTGAAAGCTCGACGAATCAGTCACCGATTCTGGTTGCCGGTCGATCGCCAATTCCTGGAGCGGGAGCTGCGTGTAAGCTGCCACATAATCGGGGTCGACCTGAGTTTCGTAAAGATGGAGCCGTTGGAGATTTTTTAAGTCACCCAGGGCGGCGAGACCTTCGCCGGTCAAGGTGCCAGCATGGTCGTAGAACCGGAAGGATTCGAGCCCTTCGATGCTGCTGATTTGGCGGATATGACGATCCTGAAGCGGGGTGCCGCGGCCGATCGTAAGATTTTGCAGTCGCGGCAGCGCTTTGAGCTGGCTTAGGTCGGTGTCCGGCGCAATCTGATCTGCTTCGAAGTCAAGCGACGTTAGTTTTTTGCAGGCGAGCAACGCCTCAATGTGTTGGGACGTGAGTGTTTCAAGTTTCAGCCGATCAAGGCTTGTTACCCCTGGCATCCTGGCCAAGTGCTTCAATTCGTCCGCACTCGGTTGTTTGTCATCAAATTCCAACTTGAAGGAGGTGGTGGAGTTGGGGAGCGACTTCAGTTCGGCTCCAAGAGATTTGGCGAGTTCGAGGTCCGATTGCCATTGGTTATAGGAATAGGGGGGCTCGACGCTTTCCCCTTCACGAAGATTGCGGACCACGCGAAAGCCGAGGTAAGCCGCCGCTTCCGGTTGATCATAGAAGCCGCGGGCTGAAGTGCGCGCACCGAGCGGGCCATCGAACCAACTGCCGCCGCGCACGACGCGGAATTCGTTATATTCATTGTTCTTTTCCTCAACATTCACGGGAGCGATCGCGAAGTGAGAACGGTAATCTGTTCGTTCAAAAGCGTTTTTGTAGGCTGGTTCCAGATAATAGTCGGTACACCATTCGTAGACATTTCCGTGAAGATCGTGCAGGCCGTATGCGTTCGCTTGATAGTCTCCGACTGGCGCCGTAAAAACATGACCATCGCCGAGCTGCGTTTCCGGATCGAACAGCCAGCGGCGTTCCACGGATTGCGGCCGGATTTCCCAGAGCTCGACATTGCCGATATTGGCATATTTTTGGATCTCGCCCGGCACTTCCCATCCGAATCCGAACCATTCCATTCCTTGGGAACCGGCGCGTGCCGCATATTCCCATTCCGCTTCGGTCGGCATTCGATATTCGATCCCCTCCTTGTCGGAGAGCCATTTGCAGAAAGCTTGGGCATCTTCCCAGGAAACGCCGACTACCGGGTGATCGTCTTTTTGCTCAAAACCGGGATTTTTCCAGGTCCATTCTGGTTTCTGCTGAAAATCGTGTTCAGTCGGGCTTCGATAATCCTTATCCTCCAAATGAACGGGGTCCCAACCACGGATCCCTTCCTTGGATTTTTCCGCTGTGGTTTGGTAACCGGTTTCCTCGACGAACCGACGGAATTGGCCGACGGTCACCTCCTTCTCGCCCATGGCAAAAGGCTCGATGATCCAGGTCCAATGCGGTGGTAATTCATCGTTCGCATAGAATTGGGCATCGGTAACTAGCCCGATCTTGCTCCAATCGACGCCATGCCGACCACCGTCCCGCCCTTGAATAAAGGTTCCTTCCGGGATCAAACGTAGCGGCATGCCGATGGTGGTTTCTACCTTTGGCGTTTCCGCCATTGACAGGGGTGCCGCGAGGAGGCTGGCGGCGATGAACAGGAGGGAGGCGTGGCGCATGGTCTATTTGGTCAGGAACGGTTCGCTGCGAACGAGGCCTTTAATGAGGGAGCTCAATTGGTAATCGTTGTTCTCGAGTTGCCGCACTAAAGTTTCGATCGTTTTGCGGTCGGAAGGTTCTACCGTGCGGCCCAAGGCGTAAATGAAGAGTTTCTCACTCAACCCACGCGCGAATCGGTCGGATTGCGCCTGCATCAGTTCCTTGAACTCCTCGAGATTGGCGAAGGTTTTGCCATTGGGAAGTTCACCGCTGGCATCGATGGGCGGCGCATCATCGCGCCACATATTTTGGCCTTCACCATCCTGTTGATCGCGCCATTGTCCGATCACATTGAAATTTTCCAACGCCAATCCGTAAGGGTCGAGCCCGCTATGGCAGGCGGCGCAGCTCGGGATCTGCCGATGTTGCTCCAACCGTTCGCGGACGGTGAGTTTCTTTCCTTTCACGTTCGGTTCGACTTCACCGACATTCGGGGGCGGTGGGTTCGGGGGATCATTGAAGAGGACTTCCAACACGTATTTGCCGCGATCGACCGGTTTGGTTCGGTTCCCGTCGCTGCCCCATTTATGGACGGCGCCCATGCCGAGCAGGCCGCCACGCGGGGAATCGGCCGGCAATTTCACTTTCACAAATTTGTCATTTTCCAGGCCTTTCGACGGGAGGCCATAATATTCTGCCAACCGTTTGTTGATTACCAACCAATCGGAATCCAGCATGGCGCGGGCGTCGCCGTTGTTAACCAACAACTCGCGGAAGAATTCGAGTGGTTCCCGGTTGAGATCTTCATTGATCTGGGCGAACTGCGGTTCGTAGAATTTCGGGTAAAGTTTATTATCCGGCTCGAACCGGTCGAAGTCCTCGGCTTTCAACCATTGCGCCGCAAAGCCATTGACGAGATTTTCTGCTTTGGGATCGCGCAGCATGCGTTCGACCTGTTCGTCCAGCACTTTGGGATGGAGCAATTTGCCGTTCTCGGCCAGTTTGAAGAGTTCCTCGTCCGGCATCGTGCTCCAGATAAAGTAAGAGAGACGCGACGCCAGCTCGTAAGGGCGCAAGCGCCGCGGTTTTTTCTCTTCACCCGGTTCGGCGAGGTAGAGGAATTGCGGCGCGACTAACATACCGGAGAGAGCCGTCTGGAGGCCGCGCAGCCAGTCGCTACCCATTTCGCGTTCGGCCAGGTAGAGATCGTAGATGGTCTTGATCTCATCGTTTGCAACCGGCCGTCGGTAAGCGCGCGGAAGCAGTCGTTCAATGATCGCCTTCGCGTATTCGTTGGTGAATTTTTCCGGGTCGGTGCCGGCGAAAAAGATCTTATCGATACTCTCAGGCGGCCATTGTTCGTAGAGCGGCCCCTCGATTTCGATATAGTCGACGAAGATTTTTTTATGATGATCGATCTCCCGTTTTTCCGGGTCGAGACGGCCCATGCCGTAGATGCCTTCCAGTTTCATCTCGGCGGTCATCTGGGCGCCTTCACGTGCTTTTCCTGCTTTGATGAGTTCATCGCGCACGTCGGATCGACGGCCTTGATGGCGGTTCACAATGCCAACACTCAAAGGATCGCTCATCTCGATTTTGAGTTCCCCACCTACGGGATCGAATTCGCGGATGGCTTCATACACGGCGGGATCTTCCAACGTTGCATCGAGTTGGCCTTGCCAAACTACCCCGTCCGATTGACGATAGACTTTGATGTAGACCGGTTTGCCGTCTGGACCCGGTTCTGCGCCAGCTCGCCAGCGCACTGCGTATTTGCCAGGCACCGGAATCATCTTACCGCCGAAGGGATGCTTTAGTTCGCCGAACGTCCGATACCCGTCGCCATAGGAGATGGCGCCATCGTCGGTCACGATTCTCAGTCGACTTTGATCGCCTTCATAAAATTCTTCATATTCCAACCGAGTCCGCACCGTTGGAACCGGCGGAGGTCCGAGGGTCAGCGCTCGGTCAACGACCTCCTCGGCCACGTCGAGATACGTGGCCATGAGGGAAGGATCGAGCAGCAACGCTTTACTCACTTTAGTGAATCCCTCTAATTGCCCGTCCGGCGGTAGCAGATCGACAGGCGTTCGTCCGGGTTCGAATGTGACACCCAACAAATCGCGCACCGTGTTTTCGTATTCACTCCGGGTTAATCGACGGAGTAAAATCCGGCCGCCGGTCGAGTGCGCCATTTTCTGGACGCGTCCCGTTTCAGAAGCGATCCAGTTGGCGACACGGACCCGTTCCTCGGTAGTAGGTTGCGGGGATTTGGCGGGAGGCATTTCTTCTAGATTGAGCAGGTCCATGACCTCCAACCAATATTGCGCTGCCTCCTGATCATGCATGTCGATCGAGAGGGTATCGAGGCGAAGGCCACTTTCCTGCTCGTCAGGGCCGTGGCATTCCACGCAATACTTTTGGAAGAAAGGGAGGATCTCCTTTTGATAGGAGGTCTCGTCCAGAAAAGGGGCGGCGGACAGCCAAGGCGCGGTGGCCATGACGGTCAGGCCCGCAAGCCAGGATGATGCGGTCTTGGGGAATACGTTCATATCAAGGGGATCAGGCGATGATCGGCTTCAGCAGGCCAGGACTATCCTGGAACTCGCCCCCGGTCTCAACGCCCATCCGATCAGCCATGGTTTGCCAGAGCGCGGAGAGTGGAGTCTGGTCGGGCAGCCGCAGATGACCCTGATGTTGAATCCCGAGCGCTTTGCCACCGAACAAGGCGGTGGGCAGCCGGGTCTTAGAGTGGCCGATTCCCATGCCACTGGAATAGGCCAGCATGGTGTGATCGAGCAGCGAACTGCCATCGACTTCTTTCACGGCTTGCATCCGATCGAGCAGATGGGTCCAGAACTGCATGTAAATCGTGTCGACCTTCGCGAGTTCCTCCAGGTTTTTCGGATCATTATTGTGGTGACTCAGGGAATGGTAACCTTTGGAAACACCGAATTCCGGATAGACACCGCCGCTCAATTCCTGCCGGACAACATAGCTAATGACGCGGGTCGAATCCGTCTGGAACGCCAGGGTGATCAGATCATACATCATGTCCGAATATTGCTGATATTTGAAATTGCGCGTCTCTTCTGGTGAATAGGATTCGCTGAAATCGCTGCTTAACCCTTTGGTATCGACCTGAGGTTTCGGTTTATCCATCCATTGTTTGTTCCGCTCGAGTTGCTTCTCCACTTCGCGGACGGAAGAATAATATTCATCGAGCTTTTCTTTATCGGCTTTGGAGACCTTACGTTCGAGCCGTTTCGCTTCGCCCTGGACGGCGTCGAGGATGGAACCACGGCGTTGATAGCCACGGGCGCGTTGTTCTTGCATGTCGGGCGAATCTTTCTGGAACAACCGTTCGAAAATGACGTGTGGGTCGCTTTCGGAGGCGAGGGGCACCCCTTTATCGTTCCAGGACAACGTGCGAAGATTACTTCCGTATCCGGTGCCGCGTTTGACGGAGAGTTGCAGGGAAGGGAACCGGGTGGATTGTCCGACTGCGTTGGCAACGACTTGATCCGCCGAGATGGTGTTGTAAATGCCGCCATCCCGTTTGGCATTGGCGCCGGTCAGGAAGGTGTAATCGCCGTTGTGCCCGCCGCCATGTTCAAGGTAGGTGCCGGAGAAAATCGTCATATTGTCGCGATAATTCTCAAGCGGTTTAAGGATCGGCGGGAGGGCGAAATTGGGACCTTCCTCCGTTGGCTCGAACTGGCGCATGTTCATGCCGGTGCCGAAATAAAAGACAGCCATGCGGGCGGGAATTCCGTTGGTCGAACCGGCGATAGTTCGTAACGGCATCATCGATTCGAGGAAAGGCAATGCCATCGTGGCGCCGAGACCACGAAGAACGGTGCGGCGAGAGAGTTGGATAGGTCGAGCGATGTGCATGGTGTTGAGTGGGTGAGATTTTCCGGAGATTGAAATTATCCCTTATAGTTTTGTGCCCGGGGTAAGAATTGTCAAATGAGGCGAGAGCCCTCGTTGGTATGGGTTCTGAAGGGGCGGCATGGTCGAAGAGGCCCGCTGCTCCTACGGGGATCGAGCCTGGTCGAGGTCGCGCGCCCCCAGGGTGTAAAAAAAAAGCAGCCTCCCAAAGTTCGGGAGGCTGCTCTCAAGAAAAGATCGGGATTTACTGCGTCAACTCGCGCATCCGTTCCACGCACCGTTTCAGAGCGGGCACAGGATTCTCGACATCGGCTTCGTATTCGATCACGGCCATGCCATCGAAGCCGCCGGCTTCCAATTCCTTTACGAAATCGGCGAGAGGCAAATTGCCTTCACCAACGACGACATCTTCCCATTGAGCATTCTTGTCGAAGAGGAAATCCTTGTAATGCACGCCATGAATATGGCCGGCGAAGTCCTTGGCCCATTGCACCGGCACCCCGCGGCGGGGACCGATCTGCATGACCCAAGCCGTATCGATGCAGAGCCCGATCTCGGGACCGCCGAGGCCGACGACATGCTGGCAGACATCAGGCGATCCCCCGAACATGTAACCGCCATGGGTGTGCAGGCCGAGCTTAACGTCGTATTGCCGCGACCAGGCGCGTAGTTTGGGAATGGCGGCCATGTAATTGTCGACCTTCAAATGAATCGACATGTGCTTGGCGTCGGCTGCTGCGACGCATTCGAACCATTTTTCTTCGTCCGCTTTGCCTTGGCAGGTCTGGACGCCGATCGAGATGACCGAGACCCCTTCGTTACGATAAATGTCGACCACTTCTTTAAAAGCGGCGGGATCGTTGAAGTCAGCGTGAATTCCGCAGAGCTCGATTTTGTCGAGCCCGATCTCGCGCACCATTTTGGCGACTTGCGGATTCTCTTTAAAATGGCGGAAACAGAAGCTTTGAACTCCGAAATCAGTAGGTTTCATAAGGTCTCAATCTTGGGGATGATGGGATATTGGTTTTGGTTGGGATTAACAGGCGACTTCCTTACCGCTCAGCGTGGATTCGGCGATGGCGTCGAGAATTTTTTGCACGGCCAAAGCTTCTTCGTGGCTGGTCGACAGCGGTTCGCGTCCGAGCAGATGATTGATCATGTTATGGAAGCGGTCGCCATGCGGGAAGGGGATTTTCACATCGAAATCGGTGACGGTTTCATACTCGCCGGTTTCGTTGTTCTGCCGGAAGAGCTGGCAAGGATCGGCGAGCATGCCGGCGTCTGTGCCGAAGAGACGGATATCCTTGAGATGCGCCTGTTCGGTGTGGCAGGCCCAAGCGACATCCAGGGTGATGGTGGCGCCGCTTTCCAAACGGATCAGGGCGCTCGCGAAATCGTCGACGTCGAACTGGATGTCCGTCCGCTCCGACATTCCCCAGCCGCCTTCGCCGGCGCCGCGATTCCCGAATTTGGTATAAGTCGCGCCGGAGACCGAGACCGGTTTGAATTCGCCCATGAGATAAAGGCAGAGGTCGAGATAATGAACGCCGATATCGTAGAGAGAGCCGCCACCGGAAAGCGCTTTGTTGCCGAACCAGGTGCCGAGTTTCGGAATGCCTTTGCGCCGATACCACCAAGCTTTACCATGGTAGAGCTCCCCGAGCGCGCCGGTCTCCACCACGGCCCTGGCCTTTTGCACCTCCGGCCGGAGCCGGTAATTCATGCCGAGACTGAAGACTTTGCCGGTCTCGTTGGCGGTTTGGATCACTTCGTGGGCTTCGGCGTAATTGGTCGCGAACGGTTTTTCCAAGAGCACATGTTTTCCGGCTTTTAACGCCGCAATCGCGAGCGGCGCGTGGAATTTGTTCGGCACGGCGATATAAACGGCGTCCACATCGTCGCGGGCGAAGAGTTCCTCGGTGTTCCGGCAGGCATGTTCGACACCCTTGCTGGTGCAGAGTTCTTGAGCGCGCTCAAAGTTGGTATCAGTAACCGCGACGGCTTTGCCATCGGGATGTGAGTTGACTTTTTCGACGCTGTTATGGGCGATCTGCCCGGCGCCGACGAATCCGAATCGTATGGGTGTTTGCATGGGAATATCGAAAAAATAGGGAAGGCTCCATTTATGAAGCGAGATCGTTGGCCAAACAACGGTAACTGATTGTCAAAAACTCGGAATGGTTGTAGGAAGCTCGCGTGGCGAATCGTGCGACTCCTCCTCCTTTTCGGGGCCTGAACCGGGTCACTCACTACCATCAGCCAGCTGGCCGCCAGCCCGGTTCACGCTGCATCGGGCCGGGCAACGAGATGGTGGAATTGGTGACCGGCGGCTGCGGCTGGGTGTGGGATCACGAGCGGTGGGCACCGCTCCAGCCCGGGGCCTTGGTTTGGCATATCGCAGGGGATCGGACCATTGGACGGAGTGATCCCGAAGATCCCTACCGTTGTCTGGCAGTGGAATTTCAGGTGGCTCGTCGCCGAGTGCGCCGGGCGCCGCGGATCACATGGTGGCGGGAGTTGGACGAGGTCCAGCGATTCACTTACGAGGCGGTGCGCACGTTTCTCGATGACCGGTTTGATCGGGAGACGCTTGGTATTTACCTGTTCGGCCGTCTGCAATTTCAAGCCCGGCTGCATGGGCGTCGAGCTGGGCCGGAAGATTTGCCTGAACCGTTGCGCCGGGTTTTGCAACAGATCGAGAGCCGTTACGCCGAGCCGCTCAGTCTCGAGGAATTGGCAAGGGAAGCCGAGTGGTCGGTCCCGCACTTACATGCCGTGATGAAGGAGAAGATGGGCAGAAGCCCGCACCAACTTCTCATTCAGCGCCGTCTCCAAGCCGCCCGGGTTCGGTTGGCCGCGTCACGCGATCCGGTGAAGCAGATCGCGGTGGAATGCGGATTTGGTTCAGCCACGGCCTTCTGTCATCTCTTCCGGAAGGCGACGGGTCAGACGCCCGCCAGTTATCGGAATGATCAATGGCGCTTGTTCCGGGCGGCGATACCGTGAGCGAAGCTGTCTGACGGTGGGCAGTCAGAATCGTTCTAGGCCGAGCGAGGGTGGTCCAGCGGTCTACAGGGAGTGAACTTCTCCTTGCCACTCTCTCAGGCTTTGCGAAAATCGGTCTCTTCCCGTTTTAATCCATGCAGAAATCGGACATCATTGACGCCGTGCTTCAAGAGCTACGCCGCGAATTCGAACAGCGCCGGCTGATTGCCAAAAACACTCGGGCCGGAGGCAACGATGCCGAAAGTAAAGCCGAGGACAAATACGACACCCGCTCGACTGAAGAAAATTATTTAGCGGATGGTCTGGCCAAACAAGCTGCAGCGGCCGGGGAGGCGGCGGCTGCGATTGAGAAAATGCCGCTCCGGGAATTCGGACCAGAATATCCCGCCGATCTTGGCGCTCTGGTGCAAGTCGATTTTGGCGATGACGATCGGGAATGGTTTTTATTGGTGCCAGCCGGCGGAGGAATGGAAGTCGAGGTAGAAGGGATGCCGGTGACCTTGTTGAATCCGGAATCACCGTTGGGACGCGTGTTGATGGGAAGTCGGGCTGGCGACGCCCTGTCGCAACCCCGCGCCACGGTAGTGGCCGTCCGGTAGCGGAGATTCTTTAAGGCGCCGTGACGTTGTTCGCCGTCGTGTCGACTGCGTGAGTCAAGAGGGTTTCCGACTGCTGGACCATCGGAATTTCGGTGCCGAGAATTTCTTCAGCCAAAAGCTTGAGGGTGACCTGATTTTCGGTCTGGCAAGCGTTACGAGTCGTTGTAGCCTGCGGCCTCTTTGATGTCCGACCCATTACCACCGCCCGCCCACGCCACTCTGATGCACCAGATCCTGCTGGCGTTGCGCCCTGGTTGGCAGGCGTTGCGGCACGTTTGGCGCCCCTTTCTTTTATGCCAATTAATGGCGGTCGTCGTGGTGTTGGCTTTCTTTCATTGGCCGCCGTTCACCCTGTTCTGCGCGCGGTTGGGGGATTGGAAGGAAGCGGGCGGGCTTTGGTTCGCAGCGGCTGGATCGGCGGTAGCTGGGGTGTTGCTGCCGGAGTTGGCCCGTCAGCTTTCCGGGGATCGGGTGCCGGTCTCGTTCGGGGTGCTGGTCTTCCGTATGCTTTTTTTTGGGTGGAACGGGATCATGGTCGCGACGTTTTATCGATGGCAGGGGGTCTGGTTCGGCGACTCGTCGGAATGGCACGTCGTGTTGATCAAGATGTTGTGCGACCAATTCGGCTTCACCACCTTCCTCGCGGTGCCATTGGCGGCAGTGGTGTTTACTTGGCAAGCGGGACGATTTCGCTGGGCTCCGTTGCGGGAGGAACTCACCAACGGATTTATCTTCCGTAAGGTTCTGCCGGTGCTGCTACCCAATTGGGCCTTCTGGTTTCCGATGGTCGCCTGCATCTACTCCTTGCCGCCCGATCTGCAGTATGTCTTTTTTCTGTTTGTCTTTGCGGCCTGGAGCCTGTTGTTGGTGCGATTACTGACGCGGTGACGCCAAGATCAACTATTTGGCCGCGCAAAGCGTAACGTTTCTAAATGAATGCCAAACCCCAAGCCGCGCTCCTGATCGTGGGTCATGGTTCTACTGAGAATCCCGACTCTAGCGAACCCTCTATCGTGCATGCCAACGCGATCCGGGACCGCCAGATTTTCGGCGAAGTCGCTGTCACGTTTTGGAAGGAAGAACCCAATTTTCGCGATGCCCGCTATTCCGTGGATGCCGAGGAAGTCTATGTCGTCCCAAATTTCATCAGCGAAGGCTATTTCACCCAAACCATTATCCCACGGGAACTCGGTCTGACCGGGGCGTTGACGGAGCGGAACGGGCAGCGATGGAAATACTGCGCGCCCGTCGGCAATCACACCGGCATGACGGCGCTCCTCCGCCGCCGCGCCCAAGAAGTGGCGCCCGATATCGACCCGTCAAAAACTTCCCTGCTCGTGGTCGGGCATGGCACCGGCCTCAACGAAAATTCCGCCGCCGCCGCCAAACGCCAGGCTGATCAGCTCGCTGCCGAAACGGATTATGCCAAGGTGCTCAACGTTTACATGGAGGAAGCGCCTCTGGTGGGCGAATGGGATCAATTGACTGACACGCCCAATGTCGTGGTGGTTCCTTATTTCATCTCGGATGGTCTCCATAGTTATCAGGACATCCCAGTCCTGCTCGGCATCGAAGAGGAACCGACTGTGGCGGCGAGTCAGCGGGAGGTGTTTCGTCAGAACCCCTATTATCTGCGCGGCCGGACGCTTTACTACGCCAGCGCCATTGGGACCGAACCTGGTTTCGCACAGGTGATTCTCGATCAGGCAGCCGCCTTCGATACCGGTGAGCAAGGAGTCATTCAGTGATGCGGATCGAACAGCAGCTCGAAAACTGGCTCCGGGCAGGCGTTTCCGCCATGGGAGAACTCGCCATTCATTCGAGGGCTGACAAGTGGTGGCTTTGTCATCGCGATGATCTCGAGTCGGCTGATCTGCCGATCTCACACGGCTCAGGGGCGGCCACCGATCTGGCAAGATTCGATGATTCCGGCGACTATCGGCCTCTAAAAACGGCGCCGACCCTCCGACACGGCTGGCGCCTGCAGTTGGATTCCCTGCGCGAATTACGCCTTGCTCTGGAAGCCTTTTATCCGGGCGCCCTTGGTTTGGCGGTGGCTCAGAGTCACGGCGATCTCGAGATTACTCCGGTCCGTGAGACGTTGAACCGGCAAACCGGCATGTTTCGCGTTACCGGTCTGATCAACGGCGACGATCTGAAAACATTGGTTTGCGAGAAATGCCGAAGCTCGGACGGTTGTTTGCGCCGGATTCTCTGGGATCTCGGACCCAATGAACCGGCGTTGGCTTTCCCTCTCGAAAAACATGAAGCCCATGCCGACCCGCTCGATCGGGGTGAAAAAGTGATCCCATTGCTCTGTCGCGAATTCTGTAATCTGATGGTCGGCCAGGCCCGCCAGGTCGTGAAACGGGCGCAAGCGCGGGATTCGTCATGAATATTCGGGCCAGAATGGTCATCCCGCGCGCTGGTCAACTGCTCGAAGACGCGGTGGTCCGCGTCGATGGAGTCCGCATTGCCGAGGTCTGTCCAACCAAAGCCTGGCGCCAGAGCGGTGGAAAAATCGATCGTGATCTGGGGGAGGTCTTATTGATGCCAGGATTGATCAATGCGCATTGCCATCTCGATTACACCCTCATGCGTGGCGCGCTCCTGGGGCCGACGACCTTTGCGGAATGGATTCAACGCCTCAACGCCATTCGACGTTCCGTCAGCATCGATGATATCGCCAGCTCCATCAGCAAAGGATTTCAGGAATCCGCCCGGTTCGGCACCACCTTGGTCGGTAACATCGAGTCCTACCCAGAGGTGCTGGAAAAGCTCGTGCCGCCCCCGATTCGAACGATTTGGTTTTATGAATTGATCGATATCCGCCGCACCATGCCATCCGAGCAATTGATCGAGGGGGCGCTTCGGTTTTACGAACAGCATCCTGGCTGGCTCGGGGGCGTTGGGTTGAGTCCGCACGCGCCTTACACGGCGTCACTTCCGCTTTACCAACAAGCGGCGGAGACCGGACGGCGCCTGAAATTGCCAATGACCACGCATCTCGGTGAATCGCCGGAGGAGACCGAGATGTTTCAGAATGGCCGCGGCCCCTTGTTCGAATTCTTGAGCCGGATCGGGCGATCGATGAAGGATTGTGGTGGCGGGCAAGGTTCGCCACTCCGCCGATTGGCCGAGGCCGGTGTGCTGGATCGGGATTGGTTAGTGGCGCATCTCAATGAAATCGCGGAGGCCGACTGGCCGCTCTTGGAGCCGGGCGGCCCTTTGAGCGGGCTCGGAGTGGTGCATTGCCCGCAAAGCCACGAATTTTTTGGGCATCGCCCCTTTAGTCTGGAGCGATTGGTTGGAGCGGGTTGCCGGGTCTGTCTCGGGACGGACAGCTTGGCGACCGGACGCGAGCTGAATCTTTTTCGCGAGATGGCTTTGGCCAAAAAATATCATCCACGTCTGAGGCCGGAGCGGTTACTGGCCATGGTGACCACGATTCCCGCAGGCCTTCTCGGCTATGAAGATCGGCTCGGGGTGCTTCAAACAGGGGCTTACGCTGATTTGACCGCGGTGACCTACGCCGGATCCCCAGAGGATGCGTGTTGGAGCCTTTGTGATGCGTTCCGGAAATCGGTGTTCACAATGTGCGGGGGACAGATCGTTTTTGAGAGTCACCCCGCGTAAAAAGGGGGCGATTCGAACGGTTTTCTTATTTGAGAAAGCACGGAAATCATTGGACCTGAGCTTGTTGATAGTCTATATGGAGAGGTTGTTTTTCGTATATTTTTAAGTTTCTCAAATTTGATTTATCCCGTAGTTTCCCCCTTATAAATGGCTAAAGTCCTAGTTATCGATGATGAACCGGCGATGGTAGAAGTCATAGCGACCCTCTGCCGCGATGCTGGTTATACCGTATTTCCCTACAACAACCCCGAACGGGCCGTCGCCGATCTGGAAGAAATCGTGCCGGATGTCGTCATTGCGGATATCAAGATGCAAAGCATGGGTGGCTTTGATGTCTTACGACGATGTCACGAATTCGATCTGCACACGCCGGTCATTCTCATCACAGCCTTTGCCTCGGTAGAAACCGCGGTCGAAGCGATGAAGAGCGGCGCTTACGATTACGTCACCAAACCCTTCAAGATCGACGAATTGCGGTTAGCCGTCGAACGCGCTCTGGAATACCGCATGGCCTTGCGGGAAAACGTCTATCTCAAAAAAGAACTCAAGGAACGTTATAAATTCGAGAACATCATCGGCAGCAGCCGGCGGATGCAGGAGATCTACAATCTCATCGGGAAAGTTGCCAACACCGACAGCACCATTTTGATCGAAGGCGAAAGCGGGACCGGCAAAGAATTGGTGGCTCGCGCCCTGCATTTCAACAGTAAACGGCAGCAAAAACATTTCGTCGCGATCAACTGCAGCGCCTTGCCGGAAAACCTGCTCGAGTCGGAATTATTCGGTCATAAAAAGGGCGCGTTCACTGGCGCGGTGGTCGACAAGATCGGTCTGTTCGAAGAAGGCGAGGGCGGCACCATTTTCCTCGATGAAATTAATTCGATGGCGATCTCGCTCCAGACTAAACTGCTTCGTGTCTTGCAGGAACGAATGATTCGTCGGGTCGGCGATAACCAGACCATCCCCGTCAATGTGCGGGTGGTGGCGGCGTCGAACGAATCGTTGCAGGCCAAAATGAAAGCCGGCAAATTCCGTGAAGACCTCTTTTATCGGCTGGCGGTGATCCCGATCGAGATGCCGCCGCTCCGTGACCGGCCGGAAGACATCCCGTTGTTGGTGAATCATTTTCTGCTGAAAAACGTCGGTCGCAACGGCGTGACGCAGGTGAAGATCGATCAGGAAGCCATGGATCTGCTCGTCTCCTATGCCTGGCCTGGCAACGTTCGGGAACTCGAGAATGCTGTCGAACGGGCCTGCGCCCTCTGCGATGAACATTTGATCCAGGCGAAGGATTTGCCGCCTCAAGTCATCACAGGGGGGTCAGCGCCGGAACGCAGAGACGAACCGGAATTCGTCCCTGGCATGAGTCTCGACGAATTCGTGCAGCAGCAGGAACGGTTCTATATCGAAAACACCCTGCGGTATCATGGCGGTTCGCGCGAAAAATCGGCGAGCAGCCTATCCATCAGCATGGCGACTCTTTATCGGAAATTGGAGCCTAAACGAGGACGCCGTCGGCTCGCTATGGCTAAAGAGGAATGATGCGTAATCAGCTTGAACGACACTGGTCGGCGGTGAAAAACAAGCGCGATTCGACAGCTGTCCGTTTCGTCGACTGGCCCAAATATTCCAGGCTCAGCTGCGCTTGGCAAAGATCCTGAGCTGACGAACTTCTTCTTCCAGCTTCTCCATGCGTTCGAGAATCAACGCCTGTTTCTTCAGCAGCTTTTCATTGGCTGTTTTCAACGCCTGCAAGGACTGCAAGGTGGCGGGATCCATGGTTTGAGCCGCGGCTGCTGGAGGGGTGGCGGCGGGTTGTTGCGATTGCAGAACGTGATGGGCGCCGAAGGCGACAATGGCAGTTACAATCAAGGCACGGATCAGAATGGACGATTTGGAAATGAGATCAGACATGATGGTTATCAAGAGTTTACCCCACTGTTTGATAAAAGCGGGAAGTGATTGCGCCGCAGATTTTTGTGCGGAGCAAGAAGTTCAGGCGGGGGCGTATCCGCTGAGATACGTAACCGCCTGAACGACGCAGCTCTGCGCAAAAAGATCAAGCTAGCACGACTGGTTTTATGAAACATTGGGGTTTAGATTGAGATAGGGTAGGTGAGGTCTCCGGCTCAACGCCTTAACCGCCGCGTTTCGAGAAGATTCGGGCCTGGCGCACTTCTTCTTCGATGATATTCATTTTATCGGAGAGTTTATCCATGTTGCGCGCGAGCTCGGCTTGTTGCTTGGCGATTTCATTGAGCAGCGCCGCAGCCTGGGCATCGCCTGAATTCATTTGCGCAGCAGGTTGCGGTTGTTGAGCGGGAGCGAAAGCCCACGCGGCACCCAAACCGATCACGACAGCGCCTACGTAAGGTAAGAGACGTTTCATATTCGCACTGTAACGGGCAGGTTTCATGCCTGCAAGCTTCGGGAAGAGCGAGAAAGCCG
>JGI12210J13797_10703065_pt1 | contig 25575 bp, 16 predicted proteins | sample ElkSlonscriptome_3_FD_13797 | JGI IMG/M metagenome (IMG submission 13797)
GTAATTATCTTTTTCTATACGAATAAATCTTCGTAAAAGCCACAGAACCACAATAGCCCCAGATACATAACTGACAGCAATACCCAAAAAGGCTCCCGAAATCCCATCCCAGTATGAGCCAGCATATGCTAGAGGTTAATAAAAGATAAACATTTGAGCTATTGAAATGTTAAACGCTGGTATTGGTTTTCTCATGGTAATTAGTCCAGCATTGCTAATTAAATAAATTCCCAGAAACCCAAAACTGATAGGTATTATTGAAAGATAAAGTGAAACTTTAGACGAAACTAGTGCACTATTAGTAAACGATGCTGCCACTGGTTCTGCCAAAACCCACAAGACTACTGCAGCAAACGCTCCCCAGACCAAAGAGAAAACACTACTATAATTGATAGACTGCTGAATCCTCTTCCAATTCTTTTTACTTAAGTTCTGGCCAACAAAGGGAGCGATAGCGGCTGAAAGTGCAAAAAATATGCTAATCCCTAGTATCTCTACCCGGCTGCCGATTCCAAAAGCAGCCACTGCATCGGCTCCGTAAGTAGCCATCAGTGCGGTAACGCCACCCACCGAAATGGGAGGCTACCATGCGAGAAATTCCGGTAGGTAGACCGATGTAGAGAATAGCCTGCCAGCACCCGAACAAAACCTGACGAGTGGGGAATATCAAATGTGATCAAACGTTCGCGATAGCGCAATATGTAGAGCGATACTACCATAGTAAAACCTCGGGAAATCGCGGTTGCCAAAGTCGCACCCTGTAGACCTAATGCCGGAATAGGGCCCCAACCAAAGATTAGAAGCGGGTCTAGTGCGGCATTGATCAGTACCGCAAACAGCATAATGTAACTGGGAGTTTGTGTATCGCCAGTAGCCCGGATAGCACTATTCCCCACAAAGGGAACAATAACGAACAGGATGGTAAAATACCAGATTTCCATGTACTCCCGGACTAGGGGAAGTACCTAAGGAGTAGCTCCTAGAGCCGAAAATAACGGATCAATGGTAAACAACCCAACCGTCACAAACATGAGTACCAGAATTATTGCTAGAACCAGACTATCGGTCGTTTCTCAAGCGGCTTTAGCTAGATTGTTCTGACCGAAAGACTGGGAGATGAAAGCAGTAGCTCCGATACCAATTCCTTATACCAAGCTAAAAATTACCATAATTACCGGAAAGGTAAAGCTTAGAGCAGCTAACTCGGTTTTACCCAACTTTCTATAAAGTAGGTATCAACTAAGTTGAATGCTACCATACTTAGCACCCCGACTACCATAGGTAAAGTAAGCTGAAACAAGGTGAGGGGAACTGACCCCTGCGTTAAGTCTTTTCGCTTCCAAGAAGAAACTCGCTAATGCTGATAACCAGCTTTGAGTTTTTCCAGCATTCCATCGGATAATGCTTCCGAGTAAGTACCGTAAGCATCTATCAGCACTCCTTTATCGTGGTTACTAGTTTCTACCGCATACACTACCGAATTATCTCCCGGGTCAGTCATTCCCTCAAATCGGTGTACTTCCTTGATTATGAATTCTTTGGGACGATAGTGCATCTTAAGCTGTTTACAGTACAGTCGATCTCGTTCTAAGTTAAAATCATGTTCAAAGCCACGTTTTTTTAAATCGTTGGTGGCTTCTACTAGAGTATCGTACGAATGCATAGTTACAATTTTAGGTTAATCCAACTTACGTCAATTATGTAAAAAATACTACCTTACTACCGCTAATAATCAGCTTTGTTTATGAAAACTATAGTTCTTATTTTTTGGATATTTACTCTTTCGGCAACCCCATCCATTGCCCAGTCAGAGCTACCGAATATCATTATCATTTTTTGTGATGACTTGGGATATGGTGATTTGGGCGTATACGGCTCTTCGGTTCACCGAACACCAGTTCTCGATAAAATGGCCGCCGATGGTGCATTGTTTACCGACTTCTATGTTACCAGTGGAGTATGCACTCCTTCCCGATCTAGCCTCCTGACCGGCTGCTATCCGCGCCGGGTTGACATGCACGTTAATGCTCGGCACCCCGATAGCGTGGGCACGCAGGTTCTTTTTCCGAAGGCTAAAAAAGGCCTTAACCCCAACGAAATCACTATTGCCGAACTACTGAAAGAACAAGGATATGCTACGGCCTGCATCGGAAAGTGGCACTTGGGCGATCAATTAGAATTTCTACCCACCCGGCAAGGGTTTGACACCTACTTTGGCATTCCCTACAGCAATGACATGAATCGGGACTTTGTACCGCTCCCCCTGATGCGGGACGAACGAGTGATAGAAGCTCCGGTGGATCAGAATACTATCACGCAACGCTATACCCAAGAAGCAATTGATTTTATTCAGACTCATTCGGAAGAACCGTTTTTCATTTATCTTCCGCACGCCATGACGCATAACCCGCTTCACGCTAGCGATGATTTCCGAGGAAAGTCGGCCAACGGTATTTACGGCGACGCTGTTGAAGAACTAGACTGGTCTACCGGGCAGATATTAACTACGTTAAGAGAACAAGGCTTGGAAGAAAATACACTAGTAGTTTTCACTTCTGATAATGGAGCAGCCTCTCGCTGGGGTGGAAGTAATGGCGACCTAAGGGGGTGGAAAGGCAGCACTTGGGAAGGTGGCATGCGCGTACCCAGTATTATGCAATGGAAAGGCACCATTCCCGCCGGGCGAATAGTCACCGAAATGGCCAGCACGCTTGATATTCTTCCTACTATTGCTCAGTGGACCAATAGCTCAGTACCGGATGATCGAGCCACCGATGGGTTTTCTTTAGTATCCTTACTAATGAATGACGATGCTTCATCACCATATACCTCCTTTTTTTATTACCAGAAAGAACAATTACAGGCAGTACGCTCGGGGAAATGGAAGCTTCACTTAGCCTTGGACAGCATCTACCAAAGTATTCACTTTCCCGGCTTCAAAGAAGGAAGAGACATTGAGTTGTATAATCTGGAAGAAGACCGACAAGAAGTACACAATATTGCTGCGCATCAGCCAGAAGTTGTACAGCAACTAGAACATATGGCTAATTATGCCCGTCAGCATCTGGGTGATTTGCGCCGAGAAGGCGACCAAGTGCGTCCGGCCGCGGTCGTATCAAATCCTACCGTCAGATTACTGGAGAAATAGCCAGTATGATTTAACATGTAAACAATCAACTACCTAGGTAGCCAAACCTTACAAATGCTTTATGAAACTTATACAATTCCTAACGTCTAATACTACCCACGCTGTAGGCTTAGTTCATCAAGACTCGGTTAGAGTGCTAAATGAGGTTAGTAGTGTCTATCAGTTAGCTAAACTTGCTTGGGATAATCAGCACGTGCTGAGCGAGATGATTGACCGTTATACTTCTGAAAATAAAGTTAGTTATCAGGAGATAGTCGAGGACAAGCGTTTACTTCCTCCCCTCACCCACCCCGACCCCTATCATACCTGGGTAACCGGAACCGGATTGACCCATTTGGGCAGTGCAACTTCTCGCGATGATATGCACAATATCTCTCAAAAGGAAGAATCTGAGATGACCGACTCTATGCGGATGTTTGAAATGGGACTAAAAGATGGACAAATGACCAATGGAAATCCGGGAGTGCAACCGGAATGGTTTTATAAGGGGAATGGTCTATCGGTGGTAGCCCCGGAGCAGTCCATTGCTCAACCACCCTTTGCTCTTGATGGTGGTGAAGAACCAGAAATTGCTGGTTTATACATTATTGACGATAATGGTGAACCGCAGCGAATCGGTTTTTCACTGGGTAATGAATTTTCAGATCACAAAATGGAGAAAATAAATTATCTCTACTTGGCTCATTCTAAACTAAGAAAATGCTCCTACGGCCCAGAATTAATGTTAGACGATCTGCCGCAGAAAATTAAAGGAAATAGTAAGATTATTAGAGATGATAAAGTGCTCTGGGAAAAGGAATTTTTGACTGGCGAAGAGCATATGAGTCATAATCTGAAAAACCTGGAATACCATCACTTTAAGTACGAACTTTTCCGACAGCCTGGTGATGTGCATGTCCATTTCTTCGGCACCTCAGTCGCGAGCTTTGCCGATCAAATTGAGACCCAACCCGGAGATACATTTAAAATCTCGGCTGATTGTTTTACGCATCCGCTAGTAAACCCGCTTGCCGTACCATCCTAAGTAATGGCGGAGAGCTGGAAGCGAGGGGCCGGGTGCAATACGGAAGAAGAAAGTACTAAAGGAAATTAAGGAGTATACCCCCTGCCCACTGTTCCTAACAAATCAGCAATTTAACAATCGAACAATTGATCTATTCTTTCCCCAGTTCCTGAAAATCTAGTAACTTGCTCAGTAAAGGGTTTAACCAAATGCCAGACCGTAAATGTATTATTCACGCTAAGCTACTCGATGTGATGCTGCACCGTTTGTGTCATCAGCTCATTGAGAATCATGCTAATTTTGAAGAAACCGTTTTGCTCGGTTTACAACCTCGCGGCATCTACTTTGCTAATCGCATTCAGCGCAGATTAAAGAAAATTCTGAATAAAGAAATTGATAAAGGCTACCTGGATACCACTTTTCACCGGGATGATTTTCGACGACGAGATTCCCCCCTTACCCCAAACAAGACTGATGTTCCATTCTTGGTCGAAGACAAGAATGTGATTCTGCTTGATGATGTACTCTACACAGGCCGATCGGTGCGGGCTGCGCTCGACGCTATGGTCACTTTTGGTCGTCCGCGAAAGGTAGAATTGATGGTACTTATCGACCGCAAATACACTCGCCATCTACCCATTGAACCCGACTACGTGGGCCGAGCTGTGAATACAATTGACTCGCAGCGAGTGTTGGTAGAGTGGGAAGAGCAAAATGAAGAAGATGGAGTTTGGATAACTTCTAAAGCGACAACATAACCAATGGCTACTGAAACTACTACGCAAACACTACGCAGTCCCCATTTATTAGGAATTAAAGACTTATCCGTCGAAGAAATTCAGCTTATTTTTTCTACTGCCGATCAGTTTAAAGACGTACTAAACCGCCCGATTAAGAAGGTGCCTTCCCTTCGAGATGTTACCATTGCTAACATATTCTTCGAAAATTCAACTCGTACTCGTCTTTCCTTTGAGCTGGCTGAAAAGCGACTTTCAGCCGATGTAGTAAACTTTTCTTCTTCCTCGAGTTCGGTAAAGAAAGGCGAAACCTTGCTAGATACAGTCAACAATATTTTGGCCATGAAGGTCGATATGGTGGTAATGCGCCACGCTAGTCCAGGCGCTCCTCACTTTTTAGCCCGCCACATTGATGCTAACATAGTCAACGCAGGTGATGGCACGCATGAACACCCGACCCAAGCTTTACTGGACACTTATTCTATTTACGAGAGGTTTGGTCAAGTAGCGGGAAAGAAAGTTGTTATTGTAGGTGATATTATGCACTCGCGAGTGGCTCTTTCGAACATATTTGCTCTACAAAAATTAGGAGCCGAAGTTATGGTTTGTGGCCCGGCTACGCTACTTCCCAAGTATATTACCGAGTTAGGCATTCAGGCTACGTTAGACCTGCGCGAAGCTCTGGAGTGGTGCGATATTGCCAACATTTTACGAATTCAGTTGGAGCGACAGCAGGTTAAGTACTTTCCTTCTTTGCGAGAATACTCCTTATACTACGGCGTAAATAAGAAGCTTCTGGATAGTCTTGGGAAATCTATCACGATTATGCACCCTGGACCCATTAACCGAGGCGTAGAACTGAATAGCGATGTAGCGGACTCCGATCAAGCAATTATTTTAGACCAGGTTGAAAACGGCGTGGCCATTCGGATGGCGGTACTGTATCTGCTAGCTTCCCAGATTAAGAAAACAGAATAGCTTCATTTCTCAAGCTATCGGACAACAAATTTTCCGCTGTAGGTCGATTCCAGATTTTGCTGCACCTGATAGATATAAAGACCCGGGGGCACCAGCTTATTGTCCCCATCAGTACCTGCCCACTGTAGGTCATGATAGCCTTCGGATAATAAATACGATTGGTCGGTTACCTGCTGTCCAGTAATATCAAAAACCTTCAGGCGTATATTCTCATTTCCAGCGGTCTCAGGTATTGATATTGGAATAGCCAATGACGATGAAGTAGGATTTGGGTAAGGGGTGCCTACTGAAAACTGATTAGGCTTCATGGCGTCTTCTATATCCTGGCTGGTTCCGTAAAACAGTTGAAACTTCCGATTTCCATTCGTAGCGAAGCGGTAGCTAGAGACTGAACGAAAATCAGTTTTAACCAAGCTTTCTAAATCAAGCATCACTAATTGATAATCGCTGTTACCGAATTGAGTATTATCCCAAGCCAGTGTGATGGCTGAATTTCCAGTGGATGCGACTTCAAAATTCCAAACGAAAGAGTTTTGGGTGGGAACCACGTCTTTGGTAAACGGAAGGTTAAAACCCTCCCGCACTGAGAAACTCATATCCAAATACTCAATAAATCGAGGTGGGGTTAATGCATCAAATGGGTCACCGCTGATCTTAGCATTCGGATGCATACCTACGCCAGCCAATTTATACGAATGATTGTCTGACTCCAGCGTAAGGGGAACCAACCACGCACTGGAACTTAAATCCTGATTAAACAAATTTTTCTTTGCCCCGGAATTTAACCGGGCGGCAGTATTCACTGGAATTTGTAATGTAACCGATCCCGTAATTCCTGTCGATTCTACGAAAGCTCCCTCAAACGGACGTAGACTCGTTTCGCCCCGCACCCATTCCTGACCATGCTTCCACTTTAATAATTCATCCTTAATTGCTCCTTCACTAATAATATTTTGATTAACGTTATACTGAACAACTTCGGCCCAATCAATATCAAACAAATAGGGATTGCTAATTAGCGTAAATTCTTGATTAATCGTAATCGGAAAAGTATTATCAGTAAGTACTACCGTTTCCCCACTGAGGCTAATAGCATCTTCAAAATTACGGTAGGCAAACATATACCCTACCCCTGGCCTAAAATCGCTAAAACTACTACTCTGAAACTTTTGATACTCATTAGTACCTGAACTGTAGCGAAACAGTGTCCAGTTTCCCGTATTATCGCTCTTAAAATCGCCCAATTCTTCAAATTGACTGCTTACAGATTCAGACTGGAGAGGAATTCCAATCATTTGGTAATCTGCCTGAGTAGGCTCATCGGGATCGGATATGGCTGAAACTCCTCGTAGGGTAAGCGAAGTAATTTCACGATTAATTGTTCTAAGCTCCGTTTCTGTTATATTGTCGGCTCGATCAGCCCCTTTAGCCGATATTGCCAGAACCGCTCCTTCAGTACTGAAGATGCTGGCCAATTCTGAGTCAGTAAGCGTAGCCTGATAAATACCCTCATTTTGAAGAGTCATGGCTTTGGTCTGAACCACTCCGTTAGTAAACAGCTCTTGGTAGTTAAGAACTACAGAAGTTTCATCTACCCCTGTTCCACCCTCTTCATCTCGTATCTCTACATCAATAGTAATGTCGTTACCGGGAGCGTAAGTAGCTGAAGAAAGAGAGATAATGCTTATACTTGGTTTAGTTATATCGTTTCCATTTCCATCTGGTAATAGGGTGAACGTTCCTCCTGGAATAACTCGTTCTTCATAAACTAAGTTAACAGAATAAGATTGGTCACTGGCAAACCCACTGGGCACAGTAAAGACGATAGAAGTAGCTGATTGGGCGTCGAGTAGAACTTCTGTATCACCAAACTCCACCTTAACATCGCTCAGTCGGCTTCCGGTGATTGTTACTGAGGTACCAGCGATTCCTTGCTGCGGGGTTAGATCAGTAAATTCTGGTAGCGGTTCTTCGGGGATAGTGATTGAGATTTGATCTTCAGCAATAGCCTCACCACCTTCATTGGTCGTCACTTTCACATTGTAGTTTCCTTCCGGAAGATCTGGCATAGTAATTTTGATGGTAGTCCCTTCATCGTTCACATCATTCACTATTGCCTCAATTTCATTAATTTCTACGGATGGACTACTTCCAAAACCAAACCCCTGAATAGTAACTTCAGTACCTGCTACCACGTCAATCAATGGGCTAACCTCAGTGATAGTGGTTTCTGTAGGAATTTCCCCTATCAAGAAATTCTGAGATACCGCAATATTTCCATTAGGTAATCGCACAACAATATCATAAAAATCATCCTCTAAATCGGGGACACGCACCCAAAGCTGGGTACCTTCTTCGAGTACTTTCTCGACCACTGCTGGGTTCTCTCCAAAAAACACGCGAGCAGTTCCGACGACCGAACCGTAATTGGCTCCATAAAGCTGAACAAGATCACCGAAATTACCTTGGTCGGAACTACGTTCGGTAATTAAAGGTTGAGGGTTGTTTTGGATATTATTAGTAAGCGATAATAGTATGTTGGCACTAACTAGATTAAATTCACCATCTTCCTCAAAAGCTACTACGATATCCTGATCGCCATCATCATCGATATCTTCAGTAACAATAGTATTAGGTTGTCCGTTAGGAACGGTCACTAGAAGCTCCTTCGTAAAAGAAGCACTCCCATTATTTTTGAACCACGTAAGAGTTCCCTCATCAGAAGCCCCCCCGTCGTTTTCCGAACCCACTAAAATATCAATATTTCCATCGCCATCCAGGTCGGTAGCATCAACCGCAAAGGGTTTAGCCGCTATGCCCACATTCTGAGGAGCTGCAAAGCTTCCATCTCCGTTATTGCGAATAATGGTTACGTTTCCGCCATCATTTGATATTACTACCACATCTAAATCTCTGTCACCATCAAAATCAGCAATAGCAGCTCCGCGAGGATTATCCACTTGGTTACGATTAGCAATTACCAGCGGATTTGCAAAGTTACCTTCCCCTTGATTTCTGTACCAAATTATTTGGTCTTCGTCGTTAGCTGTTTCTGAGTCGTCCTTCAGCACCGCTACTAGGTCAGGCAATTCATCACCATCAAAATCACCTACTTCTACTATTCGTGGATGACCATCGGTAGTAAGTTCCGTAGTTGGTTCAGGAAAACTGCTATCTAAGTTTAAGAATATTACAATATTTTCAGTCTCAAAATTGGCTAAAACAATATCAGGGTTTCCATCTTGGTTAAGATCTCCTGCATAAACGTCGCTACTCCCGGCATAGTCATCGGTTATCTCATTTGAATCAGCGAACCGATTTCCACTACCTGAGTTAGCAAACCTTCTTAGTTCACTTTCTTCATCGGAATCATCGGCCAGCACAATATCCGGACCATTTGTTCTATCAAAATCAGCACTACTCAGGGTTCGCACTCTGTCTATTTCGCCACCAATAGATATCCCCTCGGAAAAGGTGCCGGAATTGTTCCGGTACCATTGCACTCGCTCGCCAATTTTGAAAACTACTGCCAAATCCATATCGCCATCTAAATCAAAGTCAGCCATGTTGGCATCACGCCCGGCTATGGTAATCGAATCTAGTTTTTGAACGCTTAGCTTATCGCTTACTATTAGCTCCACATCAGGAGTCACTTCTTCCGGTTCAGCGAATTTTGCTACGAAGCTATCTTTAGTGTTATTAACTAAATCCCCATCATCAGACCTGACCCAGTTGGTAAAACCACCCACGTACGCCGTTTCGTCATCAGTAGCGGTTACTGAAATACCAAAATCCAGAACAGCACTTCCGAAGCGTTCCACAAATTCAGGGCTGCTAATATTGCTATCGAAGATTGCTAGAAAAGCATCAGATTCGCTATTACCTCCTCCTCCTTGGAAAAATCGGTTATCGCCCTCATCTCTGGACGTGACGGTAACCCGACCAGTGACGTAGATTTTATTGTTCCGGAAAAATAGATCATTTCCCTGCTCAAAGCTACGACTTCCCGAACCTCCCACTTGATATACATTCAAAAAATCACCTGATAAAGTATAGCGAGCCACAAAAAAATCGTACTCAGATACAGCCGATAGATTACTGGCGCCACCACCATTAGGATTGAAGTTGGTAGTACCTTTAAAATCTCCCGTGATATACAATGAATTATTACCAAGTGCTATACTGCGAGAACGATCATCGCTATTTCCGCCAACTCGAATAGCTAGGTCAAAATCATTATTGTCAGCATTGTATTTAGCAAAGAAAATATCAATCGCTCCGACACTCGAGCGATTGCCAATTCCTGGAAAAGTAAGGGTATTATTAAATTCGCCAGTGATATACGCATTTCCTTCATTATCTATATCAATCCCACCACTACGTACTCTCCCTGTGCCAGTAGCAGTACTTCCTTGAATTACATTGTTTAACCCTTCACTGAGTACTAGTACGAATAGCCCTTCTGTGCTATTGCTAACGACTGAACCCATAGAAAATGATGTTTGAAAATATCCAGTAATATAGACGTCACCATTGGTATGAACACTAATACTTCCCCCTTGCTCATCCTCACCTGAGACTGATCCCAGACTTCCTTGAAATTGTAGATTAGAGGCTAAAAAAGAAGCGACGTGTACATCATTATCACCGACAACTACCTGCCCATACCCTACAATATAAACTAATGTTTCATCATTGCTCAAGGCAATGTCGTTAGCCTTATCTTCTAATCCATCAATATCCCAAGGTGTAGCTCGCAAAAAATTTCCTTCAGAGTCGTACTTAGCGACAAACATATCTACGCTATTGTTTGCCGAAACTATACGACCAGCAGATGAACCTTCGGGATCAAGATTAATAGTACCACGAAACCAGCCAGTGATGTAGACATTACCTTGGCTATCGGTAACCACCCCAGTAACTTCGTCCTCTTGATCGCCCTCCTCATTTTCAAAATCCCATTCAGTACGTTCAATCTCCTGGGCATGGCTGATAATAGGTAATAAAGCTAATACCAAAAGAATTATATAAGTCAGGTTAGATGTCTTCTTCATAGTAATTTATTTAATCAGCCTAAGGAGCCTCGTTTGGGTTTTGATTGAAATCAGGAATAGCACTATCCTGAGGTCTGAGTATAAAGTACAGGGCAGCTCCCACTCCTACCGAAGCACCAATGTAAAGTCCAAGCGGCGTTTTGCGCTTGATGCTGAATGTGCCACTCTTTATTCCGGTCTGGACATCCGGCTTCTTTAAAAAGAGCTGATAATCGCTACCCTTTTGCACTGTTTTAGGCACATTCCAGGTGTAAGAGCTGCTGACTAGGTTAGGTTTTAGGGTACTGATGTATTCATCATTCTGGTAAAGTTGAAGCATAAGCGGGTCGGGACTACTTCCACTCAGGTTTATAGTATACTCTTTTCCCTGTTTGTACGTATCTTCTACTTCAGTAAAGGTGACTGCGGGCATCGCTCTGGCTGCTTCTTCAGCTCGCTGTTTAGCCAAAATTTGCTCTTGCAGATTCTCTCGTAATTGTTCAATTTTTAGTTTTGTAACCTCATCCTGATACTCAGCATCGAGTTCTTGCCCTAAAGCAATGCTTTGTTCGTAGCGACTAATGGCCGAGTCAAGCTCTCCCGTTTCTTCAAAGTAAACTCCCATTAACCGGGCAGTAAATGGTTCTTCATTGATTGCAAAAGAAGAGTCTAGTAAGACCTTAGCCTCCGCCCACTGACCATCTTCCAACAGTGTATCGGCTCTATTCGCATAAATGCGCCACTGAGGTAGTAATTCCTCCAGTGCTGAAGGGCCATCGCTATCAGAGCCATCCGATTCAATATTAAACTTAACGTAGCTAATAAGGGCCTGCCACTGGTTGTTCCGCTCTATTAGTTGCATAGTCGCCCGGCGGGGTTGCGGTATTTGATTACCATACTGGCTTTCGAAGTCTAAAATGATGTAATAACTGTCACCATCAAATTCTATGTCATGAGTCTGCCGTATGGAGTAATAAATACTTAGCCTTTCCTGGCTATTATCTCCTTGAAAAAAAGCATTAAAATCGTTTAGATAGGTGCGAATTGGGCGTTCTTTCATGGTCAATGGCGGAAGATATTCTTGCTCATAGTCATAAACCACGTAAGCTGAGTCAACAAAAATCTGCCGGTTACCCGGAGTTACAAACTCGCTAATCATTCTCTCTCGGAAGGCCTTAGAAATCCGAGGATTAATTAACTCTCGCATAGCCGAAGCATAATCCTGTAAGGTGCGTTCGGCACTTAATTTCATAAGGTAAATATCATCATCAGATAAAGTATCGGTTGCTTGGCCCATGGCGGAACCTGCTATGAGGTAAAGCCCGACAACCGTTAGTCCGATAAGTTTTATTATAGTCATAGTAGCGTATGTTAGGGTAAGTGAAGGACCTGTTTTCGGTACTCATGCTTTTCGTCTTCAGTGACCGCCACTAGCGAATTAATTAGCCAACCGGAATTCGTAGACTCTCGATGAAAATCTTGCACCTGAAATATCCAATTATTGATCTGTAGAAAATGATAAGTGATATAATCCACTTGTTTAAAGATAAGGTCACGCTGATAGAGCAGATTCATAAAAACTACCAACGGACGGTTAATACTCTTTGGCACTACGTAGCCCTCTAGATTAGCAGTATCTTTCAGAGCATCAACTAAAGCCATAAAGTCAGTACCAAAACTAGCGGGATTTAGTGTTTTGGAAGCATCGTACGTTGAATCTACCCCAAAGGCTAAGGCGCTGGAGTCATTAGGCAAAAAGTCACCTTGTACACTATTAATAATCCAGCGAGAAGCTTTGGTTTCTTCGTCTACCTGAAGCGAGAGAGTCAATGTAAAATCCACCTTCTCTTCTTGGTATTCTCCAGCGCAATCCAGCTCTGCATACCAATTCTGGTCGTAAAAATCTAAGTACGGTGGCGGAACGGTATCATTCACCTGATTCAGAAATTGAACCACTCGTTCTTGATCCCAATCCTGTTTCTCCATATTGAACAGGCTACGAACTAAATCGAGGCGGCTTACGTCATCTAAATTATACTCGTCCTTTAAATACCGTCGAATAGGAGTATAATCAGCATTATTGAAACGATCCATAAACTCATCAATTTGCTTCACCTGCCAGGCAAAATTCTCCTGATACGGAAAAAGAATATCCTGAGCTACTGAAACACTGGAGAGCAAGAACAGAAAAGGTAATAAAAGCAGCTGTTTAGTATTCATTACTTCTCCCGAGTTTGCTGAACACCTATATCGGATAAAAACACATCCCATTTCTGTTTTTTCACTCCTTCATCAAATACTTCGTAGCGCATGAGTACCACCTCCATATTTTTATCAGTGACATCTTGATAAACAATTTTATTGTCAATATAGCCTCGGAATAGCTGGCGGGCGGCAATTACACCATACCATTTGCCATCTTGCCCAGGGCGTAATCGGCTAACCAATTGAGCGTTCATCCAAGTTAGCTTCACATCGTCGTAGGGCAACATACGAAGCCGATTGAGGTATTCGGGAACCAGGAATTGACGTTTCTGCTCTCGGTTCATGGAAGAGACTTCTATTTTTACTGAGTCATCAATAAATAATTTCATTGCCCCTTCAATGGCGTATAGCTTATCTTCTTCATCCTCCTTCTTATCTGAAATGATATTCAAATACTTGCCAAAGTCATTGGCTTTCACTTCGGCCATCTGCTCGAAATGCGTTTTTTGCTCAGCCGATAGCTCAACTGCTTCGCCGGAGGAAATGTCTGAAGTAGAGGCGGTCACTGTGTTTTCGGGATTAGATGCTTCGGTTACGGAGGTTGATGCTTCATTGCTAGCGACCTCATTAATCTGGGTGCCAATCTGAGCTAACCCTTGAGCTACTTTTTTTGGCGAATCATATAACTCATGGCGACCATCTTTATAAATTACTATCAACACTTTCTCAGTGGGCAGTTCATTATTCCCTCGACTACTCTGGTACTTTATATCCACCCCCTCAACCTCAATAAACTGAACCGCAAGTACCTCATTGGCCTTAGTGATAATTTTGTGATTGTTTTCACTTACTCCCGATACCCATTCCGAATTATCTTCGGTAGGAAGCATATAATCACCATTTTCTTTAAAAATCAGTAGTGCTCTATCCTTTTTCAGAATATAATCGGGGCCTTCCTGATTTTCGGGGTGTTTGTATCTTATAACTTGCTCAGTCACCTCAGTGATTACACAAGCGATAGGCTCATCATCGAGTTGGTAAATTACGTCGTTATTAGCTTGTCCAATGGCTGGAACAATCAACAGTAGCAGTAATGAGCTTAGTAAAGAAAGTTTCTGGGTCATATCTCAATTATTAGGTTGGGTCGCGGTAAATTCTTGTTCAAATCCGTTTTTAAATTCAATACTCCTTACAAGATCTAAGTCAATATCATCTTTTCGGCGACGATGTGTCATATTTTCGAAGGTAACTTCTTGTTCATTGATCTCGAGTATATTTCCCGCTACGTAGTCTCCGTCTTGTAGATTAATTTTATCCATGAAGTTGACTCGACGATCTTTATCGTATTGAATAGCGACAACTTTTCGCATGGATAATCGCTGAAGCTCTCGGGTATACACATTCTGATAGTACAGATGCTTTTCATCGTATTCTTTGACTAGTGCTAAGATAAGTTTGCCATCGGTCAGAAAAATCTGGCTATGCTCCACAAAGTACCGTTGACCATTTTTGTACTCAATAAATTTGATAAAGGCGTTAGGAACACGCTGCTGCTGTGCCTTTCTTTTATTAGTACTGTTTGGAATGTATAAAATGCTATCAATACCAACTTCCAATACCTTAGATGCTACTTGAGTATTATCCATAAAATGGATTACATCTTGGGCTTGGATGCGTGGTACTAGCCAGAGAGCCAATACCGAAAGGGTGGTTAGGTAGGGAAGTGTAGGTAACAAAGCTATATGCTTAAAACAATTAATATCGGACAATGTCCGACCTCTAAACTACTAAAATCTTAACTTAAGTACAAAGTTTATACATAAATTACAATCATTAGTAGCTAATTGGTCTAAAATGTAACCATGAAAGTACTTACCTCAGAAGAAATAGTTTTGATAGGCGATAAAAAAGGCTAAAAACGTTTAAGACATTTGAACTTAAGTTATTTGAGTGTGTAAGGGACTTGGGTAAATACGGTACGATGAATAAATCCCACTAACCCACTCGGAACAGATCCGAGGTCGGCTCTTTTTTAAAGGGTAAAGCACTACTCTACTCTCCCTTAGAAAAAGTGCGATTTAAATACGGAACAACCTATTGAGGGTGAGGTATAATTTACACCCTCAATAGATTCTTACCAGCTTCCCACGTATTCACTATTATCTGACTGAAGTCCCTGGTATTGCTGAAGCAGCGCTTCGTAGCGTTCATAAGCATCCTGACCAGGACGCTGATCAGCCTGCCCAAGCATGTAGTACAAATAAGATGTTTGGTCAGCCAACATAGGAGTCATGTAACGCCCTTCGGAAGTACTCACTTTTTCTAGCGCTTCGCGAATAGAGGTAAGTTCTCGTTTCATAGATTTCTTGGCCGAGCCACTATCCATTAGCGAGTCAAGCTCTCCCTCACGCATACCGAGGGCGTATTCTAACTTTCGTACATCTGATAGTAGGTTGCGCACCTTTAGCGACAAATCTTGTTGAGCCGTTAAATCTTCTGGTGTAATATTGGCTGCCAGCGACCGAGGGTCGGCTTTTACTTCAGCCATTTGGGTATGAGTGCTACCGTTAGCAGTAAGCTTAACTTCGTAGGTTCCTGGAACAACTAGCGGACCACCGCTACCTCTTTTACCAATTTCCTCGCTCCAGGGCCCCGCATGGCGTAAATCCCAAATGATCCGGTGTCCACCGCTACCATCTGGTAGCACAGTTTGGTAATCCAGTGAAGTATATTCCGTACTCATATCTCGTGACTTGTCGGTAGCTTCACCCACTGGGCTAGTGCTGGCGAACTGCCGAATCAGCTTCTGGTCGGTATCGCGGATTTCAATTTGTACCTCTTCGGCATCGTTAGCCAAATAATAGTCAACAACTAATCCCGCCGTGGGATACATGGGTACTGCGGAAGAATCCGTTTCGCGGTAGTGCATACGGTAGGCTTCGTTGGTAGGAAACAAAGCTACATCCTGACTAGCTATTTCTGAAGTTAATGCGCGAGCAGGAGCCAGATTATCCAGAATCCAGAAACCGCGACCCATAGTAGAAATTACCAAGTCGTTGTCGTGAATTTTCATGTCAGTGATAGGGGTAATCGGCAGGTTCTGCTGGAAGTGCTGCCACTGCTGACCATCATCAAAAGAAATATACACTCCATTATCAGTACCAGCGTACAGCAAACCCTCTCGCTCCGGGTCTTCCCGAATCACGCGAGTAGGAATATCGGCGGGAATACCGTTGGTGCCATCGGTAAGTAGTGTCCAAGACTGTCCGTAGTCCTCAGTTTTGAAGATATAGGGTTTGAAATCACCCAATAGATAGCGGTAGGTAGCAAAGTAGGCTTTACCGGCCTGATGAGGCGAAGGCTCTACCGTTTCTACCCGACCGCCTCCGTCCAAACCTTCGGGAGTTACATTGGTCCAGGCTTCACCCCCATTGCGAGTTACGTAAACCGGGCCATCGTTCGCACCCGTCCAGATAACTCCGGCTTCCAGCGATGATTCCCGTATATCGTAAATGGTGCTGTAAAATTCCTCACCAGTGATGTCGCGGGTAATGGGCGAGCCGGAAATCACCTGGGTTTCGGGCGTGAATGCCGTCAAGTCGGGTGAGATCACCTCCCAGGTTTTACCCTCGTCGGTAGTTTTATGCACGTACTGCGAGGTATGGTAGATTACGTCAGGATTATGAGGCGACACGTGAATGGGTGAAACCCGCTGAAAGCGAAACTTCAGGTCTTTAGGATTGTGTCCGTACATATTAGAAGCGCCAACGTAGTACTGCATTTCTTGTCCGGTACGTTTATCGTACACTCCGAAGCGACCCTTGCAATTGGCGTACACAATATTCGGATCACCCGGCTTAGGTACGGCGGGTCCAGTTTCGCAACCGCCGGTGTTAATGATGTACGAGTTGGAACCAGCCTGCACGCCGTAGGGTGGCAAGCTAGGTACAGCAATGGTGGAATAATTATCCTGCTGACCAGCGTACAGCCAGTAGATAAACTGATCGTCCACATCTACCTGGTAGAGTTCGGCGGTAGGCTGGTTGAATTGGGTTGACCAGCTTTCTCCGCTGTTTAATGTTACGTTTGCTCCGCCATCGTTCGACTGAATCCACACCGAGGTGTCATTGGGATTGATCCAGAGGTCGTGGTTATCGCCGTGGGGCGTTGAAAGTTGTGTCCAGTCCTCTCCGCCATTATCAGATCGGAAGAAGCGGGTAGCACTACCGAACACAATATCAGCGTCTAGTGGATTGGCATCTACGTTGCAGTAGTAGAACGGACGATCCAGCAACTCTTTTTTAGTGCTTACCAGAGTAAAGCTTTCCCCGGCATCATCGGAACGATACAAACCACCCTCGCTCACCGGAGCTTCTACTAGTGCGTACAATCGATTAGGGTCATCAGCTGAAACTGCTAGATCAATCTTACCGATCAGGTTGGCCGGTAAGCCTTTGGTTTTCTTTACCCAAGTATCGCCGCCATCGGTGGATTTGTAGATTCCGCCTTCGGTGCTACCACTGATAATCGTCCAAGGCTTACGTTCGGCTCGCCACAGAGTAGCGTAGAGAACTTGAGCATCGTCCGGCTTAAACTCTAGGTCTACGGCTCCTACCGTATCCGAGTGAAAAAGCACTTTCTCCCAGTTGTCTCCGCCGTCAGTGGTGCGAAATACGCCTCGCTGTTCGTTAGGAGCAAAGGCATTACCGATAGCCGCCACGAACGCGCGATCGGGGTTGCTTGGGTCAATTTCTACCGCGCCAATTTGCCCGGCATTCTTCAAACCAACGAACTCCCAACTATCTCCGGCATTGGTTGATTTATATACTCCTCTTCCGGCAATTACGTTGCTACGCAGCCCATCGGAACCAGTGCCCACGTAAACAATGTCGGGATTAGAAGCTGCGGCCCGGACAGCTCCGGTGGAAGGTGAGCTAAAGTAGCCGTCGGAAACATTATTCCAATTTTGGCCGTAATCGGTGGTTTTCCAGACTCCGCCTCCCGAGCTACCCATATAAAATACGTTAGGTTGATCGGCAATACCCGTAACAGTAGTCACCCGCCCACCCCGCATAGGGCCAACCGGTCGGTAATCCATACCGTCAAGAAGGCTAGCATCTTGAGCGTAAAGAGTGGCACTGAGTCCAATAAAGAATAGGAAAGAAAAGGTTTTAGTAAGCGTGTGTAGCATTGTAGAACTATTGAATTGTCAGCTTCAATAATAATAACATTTTGCGATCAATGCTAATGGCAAGGAAAATCTTACTAAAGATGGTATATATGAAAAACAGATATTTGTTAGCCACTACCTGAGCCATGAAATTCTTCTACTTCTGACTTCCGCCTAGGCTTTTGTCTTTTCCCAAATCTACCCGTTGCCTACTCTACTCATTCCCTCGTTCAGTCTGCTTATCTTTTCCTAAGGAAATTAAATTAGTTAGCAAACGATAGGCACCGGGTACTCCGGCGGGCAGTTCGCGAAAGAATGAGATTCCGGTGTAGATATAGTGACCTTTGCCGTAGGGAGCTATTAATAAGCTGCCTTTCTTTTCATCTTCACCCGGATCGTTCATAGAGAAAATTGGGGTAAACGTATCGTCCCACTCGTCGGGAAAGTATAGTCCGCGTTCCTGTACCCATCCATTAAAGTCATTCTGGGTAATTTCATTGGGAGTATTCAGTACCGGATGGCTGGGAGCCAGAATCCGTACACTAGCAGTTTCGTCGGATACTCGGTCGCGTGACATCTGCATAGAGTAAGGAGCAAAGTCTTGCATCACCAAACGCGAGCTGGTATTGTACTGGGTAATCAGGGTGCCCCCCTGCTCTACGTACTCTAGTAAGCGATCATTGCGGTAGCGCAGCCAGTTTACGGTATTATAGGCTCGAATTCCAATGATAATTGCGTCGAAGTTTGATAGATAGGGCATCCGGATGTCATCTTCCTCTAGCAGTGCTACTTCGTAGCCAATCTGCTCCAGGGCTTTGGGTACATCGTCACCCGCTCCCATCACGTAGCCCACTAGGTTTCCTTCTTTTCTAATATCCAGTTTTACCAGATTGGCGGTGGCGGGAGGAAGTAGCGTTTGAGTGGGAATATGCTCGTAGTCGATAGTAACCATACTTTGGGCGTAAGATTGCCCATTGTACTCCGCTATTACCTGAACCTCGCCGGTGCTGGCTCCTTCGGGTGGGGTCACAGTGAAGCTAAATTCTTGCTCTTGTCCCTTAATCGCAATACTATAATCGTGCTGCGCCGGATTAACCGACCAACCGGCGGGTACTTCTAAAGATACACTTCCCTGAATATCCGAACGACCCGCTTCTACAGTAGCAACAATCGTTTGAGGCTCGGTAGAGGCAAATACGTACACATTTTCAGGAAGGCTTACCAGCACCAGAGGAATAACAACGAAAGGTCGGTACATCTCGCCCTTACGCGGATCGTTTCTTTTGTAAATGACCGGAGTGGTGAGGTTTAGCGATTGTCCATCTACGTTAAATGAAAATTCTGCTTGCAAGGCGGGCGGGGTTTCGTCGCGACCAATGAGCATTTGGTTATCTACAGTAAAGGCAAACCCATCATTCTCAGCCTGAAGCCAGTATGGCTCAGTGTAAGGAAGGTTGTCCGGTAACTTTACCGGCTGCTTGAATGCTACCAATGCATTATCTTCCAGTGTATCGTTCAGTAGCGTATCATAGCCAATCTGGTCTATTTTAATCTGATTTAGTTGTACCTCAACTTGAGGGCTCCGCTGAATCGCTTCAAAGTTGAGCGTAATACTGTCTCCGGGGGTAGCCGAATATTCAGCAATGCCTGGTCGAGTTCGCGCGCCCCGAAACCGACGAACCAAAGCATTAGTACCACTCCGAACTTCAGCATACAAACCTAAGCAAGCCTGAATTACAGTGGTAAGTTCTTTTGTTTTTACCTTCTTCCAATGTCCGTCGGGCAGTTTATTTAATGCCTCGTGCGCTTGTAATAGTATGGGTACAATAGCCGAAGGTTGCTCAGGATCATAGTTTTGGTAGGCCTGTTGAAGCAATTTCCCAACAGCTTCGCCTCCCGCTAGGCGCGACCAGCTTGTGGGAATGCCATCGAGCGGACTAGTTTTAGCCATTTCACCCTTCACATGGCGAAAGTACTCAACTCGCTGGCCTCGTGATCCAGTAGAACCAAACCCTTGCGACTCGTGCTTGCTTCGGCTTAGAGCTGCTATTTCGGGTACTGATTTTCCAATTAGCGGCAGGTAAGCACCCATGTCTACTACCAAAACCGAGTCGTTTACCGCTGCAATTGAATCAATTTTACTAGAAAACCAACTAGTTTCGTTAAGCATCAACCGAGTAGGTTGCCAGGGTTCTACGTACTCCAACTGTTCGGCGTACTGATCAGGATCACCGGCCAAATCAAAGGCTTCAGCGGCTAAAATACCGGAGGTAGTATGGTGGCCGTGCCCCGCCCGGGAATCAGGGGGAAAGCGCGTGATGATTATATCTGGTCTAAATTGCCGAATCACCCAAACTACATCCGAGAGTATCTTTTCCCGATCCCAGAGTTCAAGCGTTTCGTCGGAGGTTTTAGAATAGCCGAAGTCAATGGCTCGGGTGAAAAATTGCTGACTACCATCTACGCTACGAGCCTGAATAAGCTCCTGCGTTCGTACTACGCCTAATCGTTCGCGAATTTCGGGGCCAATCAGGTTTTGTCCTCCATCGCCCCGCGTGAGAGCTAAGTAGCCAGTGTTCAACTGTTCTACCTGCGACATATAGCCGATCACCACCTGATTTTCATCGTCGGGATGCGCGGCCAAGTATAATGCACTGCCCAGCACATTCAACTTCTTCAGTGCTAGCTGAATTTCGCTAGCTGATAGCTTTTTAGGAGCTTGGGCAAAAGCAATGATGTTTAGTAGTAGAAGACTTAAAATACAGAATAAGGTTTTTCTCAAAGCCATAGCACTAATGATTAACGCCCGTGAAGTTAATCATTACCCACGAAAAACGAAGTGTGAGAATAGAAACACCTTTACTCGGGCACAAAATCCGCTACTTCAACGAATATGTTTAGTTGAATTGTTTTAGCACCTGACCGGTAGGCAGAATATCTACGTAGTCGATTTTAGTAAGGCGCTGGAGTAATCCGTCTAGGTAGTTTGTACTTACTGGTCCCCATCCTTCTTCGTCTAACCCGTGTAGGTTCAGAATAAGCCACCCACCCGAAGATTCTATAAATTTGTTTACCTCTTGTTCTACGTACTGGTCACAGTTGTCGGGTCCGTGCCCCCAGCAACCCAAACTAATAGGAGTCGATGGTACTGGAAGGTCGTTTACTGGACTATTCTTTAGCACTAACCACCCGCCCGTTCTTACGGCTGGTACTCTCTGTAGCACATAATCATCTAGCTCGGGGGTAGAGGCATTGTAGGCAAAGTTGTATACTGCTTCTGATGCTTGGTAGTTATCCAGATGCTTTTCGAAGTAATCTAGGCACTTATCAATATTTCGTTTAGCCTGGGCTAGCGGTACTTCGGTCAGATTAAGGTGCTCCCAGGTGTGAGGCATCACTTCGTGCCCCCTACCCTTTAGGTTATTCCAATCATGGAAGTTTCCTAACGAATTCTGAGGAATCCACTGGGCCTCGGCTTTAAAACTGGGAAGATGACCCGTAGCAATTACATTCAAGCAAGCTTGAAGACCGTACTCTTCGTGGATTTCAGCCGTACGGTAAAAAGATTTCTTAAACCCGTCGTCAAAACTAAGGGTTAGCACGTGCGATGCCGAAAAGGTAGCCGGGAGTCTGCCGTAGGCGAGTACAGAACTAGCGGCAATGGATGTTTTAAGGAAGTGCCTGCGATTCATATCATCGTATTTTATCGAAATTTAGTGTTGATCCAGCTAAGTAGCTTCTGATTGAATTGCTCCGGTTGTTCTAATTGCGGAGTGTGCCCACTTTCCTCAAATATCTCTAACGTAAAGTCATCAATTCTGGAGTAATCATGTTTCCAAAGGGTGTAAGGAATTACGTAATCGTACTTACCTAACCCCACGAAAATCGGCACCGAAATAGTGACCGCCGGAGCGAACATATCATAATTATTAAACACTTGGGTAAATAGGTGTTGCGTAACTTCCGAGTGTACGGTCATATCCGCCCAGAGCCAACCAGCGTCGTAACGAGGATTGTACCAGTACTGAGGCGAAGTATTATTGTAGCGGGCGGCGGCCTCCTCTTGTCCGGTAAGCCGATCTATTTCCTTAGTTTTGCCCCACTTTTCCTCTTGTAATGCTTTCCGTTCGGCAGAAGCCGTTTGCCAAAGAGCATTCGCTGCTCGTTCGTAGGCATTATTTCCCCATAGACTAGGTGATCCGATGACGATCAAACCGGCTACTTTATCTCCGAATTGTTTGGTGTACTCCGTGGCAATCGTACCGTGAATGCTATGTCCCATAATGAGCGGCTGTTCCAATCCCAGCTCATTTCTGATTTGCTCCACGTCTTGGACGATAGATTGTATATCTACTGAGTCCAAATTTTCTGATTGGTACCCCTGGGCAAACCACTTCATATCTACAAAATACAGCTGTAGATGTTTTCTTACTTCCGGGGAAAACGTACGGGGATAGTAAATCGATGAGCCAATAACTAAACAGGGTATTCCCTGCCCTTCTACTACGTAGCGCAACTGACTGCCATTAACTTCTACGTAGCCAGAATCAATAGAAATGGGTGGCTGAATCGCTGTAGATTGCTCTTTGGGCAGTGGGGCAGCTATGAAGCTATATAATACTGTCAGATGAACCAGCCAGAAAGTAGTGATAGATAACTGAAACATTCTGCAATTTACAAGTTAGCCCACATTTATCAGTATTATCGCCTAAAATGCTCACGCAAATCGTAAACCCGCTTTAGCGTTCGGTACAACTCGAGAATTCACTTAATCAGAATCGGCGTAACGCTCATTGGTGAGAGGCACGTTCTCGCCCTGCTCTTGTGCCGTTTGGCGAACCAGGAATATTTTTTGGTCGGGGTTCGTTGAATTGATAGCTTCCATATACGTTTGAGCAACCCGCTTCAGACTGCGAGGTCGCAGGTGTAGTTCGTCGTGCCAGTCTTCGTCCCGCGCGTAGCCCCGACAGTCAATATGGTAAATATTTCGGCCGAAGATCGGATCAAGCACAATTTTAATCATCATCTCGTTAAACAAATGAATCATTGCAAAGCTGATAGCGCGCTGATCATTAGCATCGCGGATTCCCCGCAGCATCATGGGTTCTTTGAAATGATGCCCATTACCCCCAATCAGATTGATTAGCGTTTTGACCACCCCTGGCCCGCGCTGAAAGGAGGGTACGGTGTAATCGTAGCCGTGGGTGATAATTTTCAGATCAAAGAATTTCTTCCGCAACTGCTTAATCAGGTACTTATAGCTCAGCTCCAGAACCGCCAGCAACACAAAGAACTCTTTAGTGAAAAACGACATCCCCCGAATTAACATCTCTTGCTGCGCTTCATCTAGATCACCTTTGATAAGCACGTTACGAATGAGCGGGTGAGTATGCATATACTCTTCGGTTACGTAATTACTATCCTTGTCCAGCATTAAGGCTACTCGCCGACCGTTTACTAACTCAATACCCCCCGCACTCAGCAGGAATACCTCGGGGCGAATCAGTGAGAGCTCGGTAATATACTCCCGCTCTTCCAGCATGTTAGTCAGAAAGTCACCACCTCGGGCAATACTGTAAATAGCGTGCTGGTCTTTTCCTAAGTCACCCAACCAATCAATTACATCGTACACTACCGGATGTTCAAACCAGGAATCTCCTTCGGCTACTATTCGCTTTACATCAGCTCCCGAACGGATAGTGCGAAAAAACTCTTTATTGCGCCGACGTTGACTGATATTGTTCAGGACGTTAAGATAACCGATATTGGCATTGTCAAACTTAAAGTCGTCGTTTTGGTCAAAGACCCTCAGCATTAGTTCCCGAAGGTCAGCCGTACTAATTGGCTCATCACCACGAAACGGCTTACCCTCTTCTGACTTGGATATATTTAATAAAGTAAATATCTGTTCTTGAGTAACTTCTTCGGGAGCCCGCATGAAAGTCTCCAGGATTTTCTTAACAGACTTCGATTCAGCATGATTAGTGGAAGGTTGGTGGGGCATAATAATAGGGTTTGTGGTTAGTCAATCTTGGTTGGTAAATTGTCACAATTAAGATACATGATTTTGTTGTATATCATTGACCAACGTATGCTTTTATGAAGGTGTTTAAACCTACTATATCCATCACCGATAAGCTCGCCTGGATATTTATCCTCAACCAAAAGAATTCAATGGCTCGAAGCCAGGACAAAGGCACTTTTTATATTTCGGGCGTCCGACGTTCGGCGGTAAGCGAGATATTAGTGAAAGCGATGCCCAAGCCTAAATACGAGAAATTCAGGAAGAGCTGAGCGTTGCTTTGGCCCCAGAATCACTAAAGCTGATTGGTACATTCCAGGCTCAGGCCCACGGACAGCCCAAAGGAGCGGAAGTGCGGATGACTTGTTACGCTGCCGATTATCAGGGTGAACTACAGCCCGCCGCCGAAATTGCGGAGATTAACTGGTTTTCCCACTCTCAAGTACAAAAAGTTGATTCAGTTGATCAGATTATTTTTGGCTGGCTCTACGAACGAGAATTATTAGCAGAATAAGCAGTAAAGTACCCTAAAAAAGGAACCTACCTTTGGAGTAGATATACCTACATTTTCTACACTTAAGTATATCATCGGAAGATTTGTAGCCAGAATGAGACGAGTTGATTTAGAACAGCCTCAATTACTTAGTAAGCATCTGATAGTAAGTGACTTGGGATGTGAAATAAAAAGCACCCCTCCTATTCTAGCGTCAGAAACTTATCAGAAGGCATCCATTTCTGAAGCATCTCTTCCATTTTACTAAGTACTATAGGCTTGCTGAGGTAGTCATTCATACCAGCCTCCAAGCAACGTTCACGCTCGCCCTTCAACGTACCAGCCGTAAAAGCAATGATTACAGTATGTTCAGATCTATCAGTCTCCCTAATTTTCTGAGATGCTTCATATCCACTCATATCAGGCATCTGTACATCCATCAGGATAATATCAGGTATATGTTGTTGATATACATCGACTGCCTGCTGACCATTTTTAGCGAAAAGAATTTTGGCCTGGGGCAGTATCTTGCTAACCATTGCCTCAGCCACCTTAAGATTCACACTGTTATCGTCGGTGACCAGTATCGTAACCTGCTCGTGAGAAGCACTTTCTTTATCCTGCTTTTCCCGCCTAATTACTGGGAGAGCCTGTATTTTAGTCATCGCCCCAAAAAGTGTGTAGGCGGTAATTGGTTTATTCAGTACTTTTATGATATTAAATTCACTACAGGCTTTATGAGTTATTGCATTCTCTTCTGAGCTATGTAATAGCAAGATAGGCAAG
>JGI12210J13797_10800337_pt1 | contig 25562 bp, 19 predicted proteins | sample ElkSlonscriptome_3_FD_13797 | JGI IMG/M metagenome (IMG submission 13797)
AATGAGTTAACCGCCACATCGAGAGGCTTCATAAATGACAACCGCGTTTTCCACCAAACTCCGCGCCATCGGCGGCGCATCCGTGCTGGCGCTTTCGACCGGCTTGGCGGCCGCCCCTGCGATTGCACAGAGCGCGCCGCCGCAGCCGGTTCCATCCGCTCCGACGCCGACGGCACCCGCGGCGCCGGGGAACATCGAAGAATGTACGACGATCGTGACCGTCATCCCGTCCTTCGTGGTCTGCGCGCCCGGCACTGACCCGGATGGATTTGATGAGGAATTCAATTCGATCTCGATCACTGTGGAGGAGGGATCGCAGGTTCAGGGCGAAATCGAACTGCTCGTCAATGTCGATGCGACCGTCGACGGCTCGATCGTAACGTCGACCGGGAACGGGCTTGACCTCGGCGATGCGGCGACGGTCGTGAACAACGGTTTCATCCAGGTGACGTCGGATAGCGGAGACGGCATCCGCGCTGGGGCCAATTCCTTCGTCACGAACAACGGCGTGATCAGCACCAACAACTCGGTTGGCGGCATCAATGACGGTGTATCGGTCGGTGGCGGCAGCACCGTCGTCAACAACGGTCTGATCCAGATCGACGGATCCGGCGACTTCGGGATCTACGACAATAGCGGGGATGGCAGCCACACCGTCATCAATTCGATCACCGGTTCGATCATCACGACCGCCAGCGACGGACTCGGGATTGCCCTTGGCGAGGACGCGACTGTCGAAAATCAGGGTCTCATTCAGACATTCGGCGAGTTCTCTAACGGTATCTCCGTTGGGGACGGATCGAATATCCTGAATGAAGGATTCGTTTTCACCACGGGAGATTCCGCGTCCGGCATCATCACCGGCGACGATTCGTCGGTCATCAATGCCGGGTCGGGCAAGGTCTTCACCTTCGGCGACAATCTCGCCTCGGTGGATGTCGGTGACAATTCGCTGGTCCAGAACAATGGCATCATCACCACGCGCGGCGACAACGCGCCTGCGGTGATCGCGGGCGACGGTTCGACCGTCATCAACAACCTGACCGGCCAGATCGGTACGACGGGCCTCGATTCGACTGTCATCGTCATCAACGGCAACGGCACCTTCAGCAATTCGGGCGGCCTGATCCAGGCGACCGGTTCCGGTTCGCAAGGCGTCAGCATCTCGGGCGATGCGGTGTTCGACAATTCGGGCACGATCACCTCCGAACTCGATCGCGCGGTCGATATCGGCGGCGTTGCGACGGTGCGCAATTTCGAAGGCGGCGTCATCTTCAGCCGCGGCGATGACGGTATGCGGGTCGAAGGCGACGGGTCGACCATCTTCAATGCCGGCCTGATCGACACCGACGGCGACGAAGCGATCGAAGCCTCGGGCATCAACGATCTCACGGTCGTCAACACCGGGATCATCCGCACCCGCGCAAACGGCGACAAGGCGATCGAGGCCGAGGCCAATCTGCGGGTCGAGAATTCGGGTCTGATCGAAAGCGCCGTCTCCGAGGCGATCGAGGCCGATGCCGCCGGGCTTGTCCTCATCAACAGCGGCCAGATCCTCGCCCGGTTCGACGACGCGGTCGACGGCGACGACAATGTCACGATCATGAACAGTGGCCTGATCCGGGGCGGCCAGAATGACGGGCTCGAGCTCAATTCGGGCCTGATCATGAATTCGGGCACGATCGAAAGCATCGATTCCGATCCCAACGGCTCGCTCATCATCGGCGGAACGGTGCCGGAAATCGATGCTGCGATCGATTTCGATGCGGGCACGGACGGGAACGAGGACGGGATCGTCTACAATCTCGATGGCGGCCTCATCATCGGCGACATCGGGATCAATACGAGCCAGGGCAACCAGGATTCCCCCGATACAAACGACGGCGAGCAGATCGTCTACAATTACGGCACGATCACTTCCCGCCGCGGGAATCCCGCCAATGGCGGACGTGCCGATGCCGTGCTGCTCGGCAATGGCGACGATTCCTTCGTCAAGCTCAATGGCGGCACCGAGAATGGCGCGGTCGACGGGCAGGCCGGCAATGATACCTTCGCTTTCATCCTCACGGACACGACCGATCGCGATTTCGACCTCTCGCTGCTGGCAACCCAGTACGTGAATTTCGAGGACGTGCGATTCGGCTCGCAGACCTTCGACTATGTCAACAATTCGCTCGACGCGCCGATCTCGAGCGCTGTCATGACACTCACCGGGACGACCGATCAGGCGATCACGATCGTCAATACCGGCGTGCTCGATGGCACGGTGAATGCCACCGTCACCCTGATCACGGGTGCCAATGAGGGCATCGCTCCGGCGGTGACGATCACCGAAAACGGCGCGATCGCGACCGACGGCGATGCAGAGATCGGTTTCGATTCGCGCGGCGTCGACGGTGCGACGCTCGCGAATGCCGGCTCGATCACGACCACGGGCATGGGCACCGCGGCAGTTTACCTTGGCGCGAATTCGACGCTCGGCAATACCGGATCGATCCTGTCCGAAGGCACTGACGGCGTCGCGATCGCCGCCGGCGACGGTACGGCAATCGCGAACGCCGAGGGCGCGACCATCACCACGACCGGCGACAACGGCTTCGGCATCGTCATCAACGGCGACGGTACCGTCACCAATGACGGCGTCATTTCGACCGATGGCCCGATCGCCCAGGCGGTCACGATCAGCGGCGACGGCACGGTCACGAACAGCGGCATCCTCGCCGCGCGCGGGGGCCGGGCAATCGATATCGCCGGGCTCGCCTCCGTCACCAACGCGGAAGGGGGCACGATCGGCTCACAGGACGCCGACGCCATCCGCTTCCTTTCGAGCGGCTCGACACTGGCCAATGCCGGCACCATCGTGACCGGCGGCGACGGCGCGCTCGGCCTCGAGGCGATCGGCGTGTCCGACACCACGGTCGAGAACACCGGCACCATCAGGACCGAGGGCAACAGCACTGCGGGCGTCTATGTCGGCACGGATTCGGTCGTGAACAATGCCGGCGCGATCACCTCGACCGGGGACGGCGCGATCGGTGTCGCGGCCGGGAACGGGTCGACCGTCAACAACCTTGCGGACGGCACGATCTCGACCGAGGGCAGCCAGGCCCACGGCATCGTGCTTGTCGGTGATGCGGCGATCGACAACGAAGGCTCGGTCACCACGACCGGCGCGGATGCGTTCGGCATCATTGCCACGACCGATTTCACGCTGACCAATTCGGGCACGATCTCCTCCGATGGTGCCCGCGCAATCGACGTCGGAGGGGCCGGCGACCTGACCAACCTCGAAGGCGGCTCGATCGTCTCGGCGACGGGCGATGCGATCCGTTTCAATGTCGGCGGTTCGTCTCTGACCAATCGCGGATCGATCACCGGCGATGTCGGCGTGCGTGGCAGCACCGCTGACGACACGGTCGCCAATTTCGGCACGATCGAGGGTGCGACGGACGGTGTCCTGCTCGGCGATGGCGCGGACGAGTTCCAGCAGTGGACCGGTGCTTCGGTGATCGGCAATGTCGATCTCGGCTTCGGCTCCGACCTGTTCATCCTCGAAGGCGCGAACTCGACCGTCTCCGGCATGATCATGGGCGGTGCGGGCAGCGACACGGCGATCCTGGCGGGGGTCCTCGATGCCGACAACATGACCGGGTTCGAGACCTACCAGCTCGGCTCGGCGCTCGGGGGAACGCTGAACGATCTCGTGATCGACGGGAACCGCACGCTGACCGGCGACGTGGTCCATGTCGGCACGGTTTTCGTCGATCTCGGGGTGAGTTCGCTCACCACGACCGGTTCGATCACGCTCGAGGAAACCGGCACTTTGACGATCGGCACGCCGCTCGACTTTGCGCTCGCGGGGCAGACTGTCACCGTGTTCGAGGCGGACGGCACCTTCACCAACAACGGTGCGACCGTTAACATCCTCGATGACGACCTGCTGCTCGATTACATCCCCGTCGGCGCGCTCGCGGTGGAGGTCGTCCAGGTCAACCCGCTTGCCGGCTCGCCCGACGGCAACATTGCCGCCTTTGGCAATGCGTTGGGCGCCGGTATCGGCGCGGGCACTGTCGCCCAGGCGAATATCGATGCCTTCAACTCCCTGCCCGATGCGGTCTCGGCGTCCGGGGCTGCCGCCGATGCACTGCCTTCGCTCAGCGAGGGGATCGCGCGCGAGATCTTCGAAACGTCGAACCTCGCCAGCGCCGCGCTCGATCATCACCTGATGGGCGAGGGCACCGGGGTCTGGGGTCAGATCGCGGTGCGCGGGTCCGAGCAGGACAGCCTCTCGCTGTCGGCGGACGGGTACGAATCCGACCAGCTCGTCTTCACCGTCGGGGCCGATGTCATGCTCGGCGAGGTGCTGCGCCTCGGGGTCATCGCGAGCTATGCCGACATCGAAACGCAGGACCTGCGCAATGACCGGATCCAGACCGAGACGAACGATGCCGAAAGCATCAAGATCGGCGCCTATGCCTCGGCGAGCTTTGCCGAGCGCGGGTTCGTCAATGCCGAACTGTCCTATCTCACCGGCGAGGTGGAGAGCCGGCGCAGCGGTGTGTTCGGGGCAATCGGGTCGAACTACGACTTCGACGGTTTCACGGTGCGCGGCGTTGCCGGCTATGATCTGATTGCCGACGAAGGTGTCTGGGTCACCCCGAAGATCGGCGTGAACGCGGCGCGGATCAATTTCGATGACGCCGCCGAGACCGGAGGCTTCGGCTTCACGGTCGAGCGCGGCGATGCCGAATTCGTCGAACTTCGCGGCGGGCTGGAACTGGGCGCGCAGGTTTCAGAAGGCGTGAGCGGCTTCGTGTCGGGGACGGTCATTCACGACCTCGTCGACAGCACGCGCAGCTTCCGCCTGAGCTCCTCGCAGCTCGGGACCTTCTTCACCACCTTGCCCCTGCGCGAGCAGGAGCGCTTCGAGCTGTCGGCTGGCGGTTCGATCGCCGTGTCGGATACCTTCGCGATCGATGTCGGCTATCTCGGCGACTTCAACGAGGGTTATCAGGGCCATTCGGCCCGCGCCACCGCGCGCCTCTCGTTCTGATTCGCTAGGCACGACAAGAAAAGGGGGCCGGCCGCGCAAGCGTCCGGCCCCTCTTTCATCAAGGCTCCCCGACGGAATGGAAACTCAGTTCGAGCGAGCGGCGAGGATCGCCCTGTTGCGCTTTTCCAGCGCCATGAATGCCTTCAGCGGGGCGTGGCTGTCGTCGGTGCGGCCCCGGTGCCCGAGCAGCCAGAGCTGCTGGTAGAACCACGCCATCCCGGCAAAACCGTTCACCGCTTTCAGCACCTGCAACCGCTTGAGGAAGGAAAGCCAGTCGGGAATGAGGTCGAGCCCGTCCTCGTACCGCGGCAGTCTTTCGCGCCCTTCCAGCAATTGGCGCGGCGCGTCGGTGATGAGGCACATCGGTCGGCCCAGCCCGATAACGTCCGCCGCCCCGATCTCCAGCGCCTGCACCATCGCCGCGCGGCTGCGAAATCCGCCGGTTACCATCAGCGGGACCGCGACCTCGTCCTGCATCGCCTTGGCGAAATCCACGAAATAGGCCTCGCGCGCGGCGCTCGAGGGGGCAACGTCCTGGGCCTCCTCGGCTTCCATGCCTTCCATGCCCATGAGCTTGGGCTGCTCATAGGTCCCGCCCGAGATCTCGATCAGGTCGACCGAGGCTTCCTCGAGCCATCTGACGACTTTCAGACTGTCATGAAAATCGAACCCGCCCTTCTGGAAATCGGCGCTGTTGAGCTTGACCGAGACGGGAAAGTCCGGCCCGACCGCCTCGCGCACGGCGCGGACGATTTCCAGCAGGAAGCGGGTTCTGTTCTCCAGACTGCCGCCGTACTCGTCATCGCGCAGGTTCGAACGCGGGCTCAGGAATTGCGAGACGAGATAGCCGTGGGCAGCGTGAACCTGCACGCCGGTGAAACCTGCATCCCGGCACGCCTTCGCCGCGATCGCCCAGCGCTCAACGAGGTCGGCGATCTCCTCGAGCGTGAGCGGGACGGGCTTCGCGAACTGCCCGCCGGGAAGCGCGAGCTGCACGTCGGAGGCCGATCTGGGCGCGGGATTGACGCTTTTCTGGACCTGTCTTCCGCCATGGCTGATCTGCGCCCAGAGGTGATTGCCCGCGCGCGTGCCCGCTTTTGCCCATCGTTTGAGAGCCATCGTCATGGCGGGATCGGGTTCCCGGTCGATCACGACATTGCCGGGCCGTTCGAGATGGTCGCGATCGACGATGACATTGCCCGTCAGGAGCAGCCCTGCTCCGCCATCCGACCACAGGCCATAGAGCCGCTCGAGCTCGGGCGTCGGGACGCCGTCGGGTGTCGCGAGCCCTTCCGTCATGGCCGCCTTGGCCAGGCGATTGGACAGAACGGCACCGCAGGGCAGGGGGAGAGGGGTGTCGAGCATGAATGATCGTGTCCGCTATTGCCGAAAGTGCGGTATGTCTGGACTATCCGGAATGCACGCTCAAGCGCGCTCGCCTTCGGTCTCGGCACCGGAACGGGCGGCGCGCATTGATAGGGCAAGGGGCCAGTCATGATCTACATCGTCCTCAATCTCATTCCGATCGCCGCAGCGACCGCGCTCGGGCTCGTCATCGGTGTCATCTGGCTGCGCGCATCCGACATCCTGCTGCCGGGCTGGAAGACGCTCGCAGGGGCGGCGCTGGCCGAGTTCTGGCTGGCATCGATCCTGGCCGGGGCGCTGATCCTTGCGCCGCCTGAAGCGGGCGAATGGATAATGGCCCTGGGCAGCGCGGTGGTGATATGGATCGGGTTCGTCCTGCCGGCGCTGTGGGTGACCTTCACGGCTTACGAAATGGGCACGCGCCGGACGCTTTCCGCCGCGCTGCACTGGCTCGTGGTGATGGTGGCGCAGGCGTCTTGCATGCAATGGATCGGCCTCACACCGCCGCCGGGCGTCTAGCCCGCGATTTTGACGGCCATCCTGCGCTGCCCCCGGTTGCCACCCTTGCGCACGGTCGGCTACACCGCCCGGACCTGCCGATCGAAAGGCTCCCCGCTTGGCAAGAATTGTGCCTTCCCCCTGCCGAAACATCTGCCGGCTGTCCGAGGACGGCGGGCTCTGCATCGGCTGCGGGCGCACAATGGACGAGATCGCTTCCTGGACGATCATGACGGATGACCAGCGGCGTTCGGCAGGCGAAGCTGCGCGGGCGCGGCTTGCGCTGTTTTCGAAACAGCCGGAAGCTATTGCGCCGAAGGGCCGATGATCCGCACCTGAGCGCGTCCCGCTGCATCTTTGACCAATTCGGCCTCGATTCCGAAGACGGCTTGCAGACGCTCGGACGTCAGGGTTTCCGCCGGCGATCCGTCGGCGACGATACGGCCGTCCTTCATCCACAACAGCCGGTCGGCATAGCGCGCCGCGAGGGGAAGGTCGTGGATCACCGTGAGCACCGCCGTCCCGGCACGCGCTGCGTTCTCGAAGATCCGCAGCACTTCGTGCTGGTAGCGCGGGTCGAGTGCAGCGACCGGCTCGTCGGCGACCAGCACCGGTGCCTCGGCGGCAAGAGCGCGGGCGAGGTGGACGCGCGACAGCTCGCCCCCGGAAAGCGTATCCGCTGCGCGCTCCTCGAAACCCGAAAGTCCGCAAGACGCCATCGCGCGGTTCACGGCTGCGGCATCTTCAGGCGACAGGCGCGCGGGCGTCCCGCCATAGGCGAAACGGCCGAGCGCGACGATATCGCGCACCGGTTGCGGCCAGACGAGCGGGCGCGCCTGCGGAAGATAGGCGGCGCGCCGCGCCCGATAGCGCGGGGAAAGGGTGCGGGCGTCCTCGCCGCCGATCAGCGCCTTGCCCGTTTCAGGTGCGAGCAACCCGAGCGCGAGACGCAGCAGCGTCGTCTTGCCCGCACCGTTCGGACCGATGAGGACGGTGAGCGTGCCCGGCTCGAGCGCGAAGCTCGCCTCCGCGACGAGCGGGCGACCTTGCGCCCGGTAGGCGAGCGAGCGGGCCTCGAGCGCGGTCATGCGAGCCTGCCCCGCGCGGCGATCCACACGAAGACGGGCGCGCCGATCAGCGAGGCGACGACGCCGAGTTTCAGTTCGCTGTCGGTCGGCACGAGCCGCACGCCGATATCGGCCAGCACCAGCAACACCGCGCCGAGCAGCGCGGAGGGCACCAGCAGCCGCGCCGGATCGTACCGCAGGAAGGGGCGCACCAGATGCGGCGCGACGATCCCGACAAAGCCGATCGCCCCCGCGAGCGCCACCGCCGCGCCGGTCGCCAGCCCCGCGCCGAGGATCACGCCGAGCCGCTGGCGCGTCAGGTCCAGGCCCAGCCCCTCGGCCGTCTCCTCGCCCAATGAAAGGGCCGCAAGGCCGGTTCGCCCCGCCAGCAGGATCACCATGCCGACACCGATGAAGGGCGCGGCGAAGGCGAGGTCGGCAAAGCTGCGATTGGCGACCGTGCCGAGCATCCAGTTGACCATGTCGGCAAGGCTGAACGGATTGGGCGCGAGATTCATCAGGAGCGCCATCAGCGCCGCGGCGAAGCTCGACAGGCCGACGCCGATCAGAATGAGGGTGACCACCGACCGGGTGCGAAGTGCAGCGAGGGCCACCAGCGCGGTCGCGACGAGCGCGCCCGTGACCGCTGCGAGCGGGAGGACCAGAGGCCCGGCACTCGCGAGGCCGAAATAGAGCACGCAGCTCGCGAAGAGCGCCGCGCTCGCCGAAACGCCGAGGATGCCGGGTTCGGCGAGCGGATTGCGCAGCAGGCCCTGCAGCGCTGCGCCGCTCATGCCCAGCGCCGCGCCGACCAGCGCCGCTGCGAGCGCGCGCGGCAGGCGGATCTGCCACACGACGAGGGCGTCCCCTTCGCTTCCGCTTCCCGCCAGCGCCGCGAGCACCCTTGCGAGCGGCAAGGGCACCGAGCCGAGCAGAAGGGATGCAAGCAGGGCGAGCACGAGGGCGGCGGCAAGGAGTGAGGCGATCCGGCTCATCGGTTCTCGCTCTGCCGGCGTCCTTCGGCCAAGGCCTCGACCGCGTCGACGAGGAACCAGCCGCCGCACGATGTCCATGCCCCTTCGAGCCGGACGACGGGCCGCTCTTCGAGCTGCCTCAGCGCAATCGGGTGGCGCGCCGCGCTCCAGCTGTCGACATGGCTTGCCGCTTCCTCGAAAAACCCCGCCGCGACAAGGTCCGGGCTCTCATAGGCCAGGCGTTCGAGCGGGAGCGCGTTCCACCCGGCGCGGTCCTGGAAATTGGCGAGCCCGGCGGCCAGCATGAGTTCGTGGACCAGGGTCCCTTCGCCCGCCGCCACCCCGCCGGGGGTCATGTAGAGCGCCTTGACCGGCTCGCCGTCACGCTGCGCGAGCGCCTCCAGCCGCGCATCCATGTCCTCGGCAACGACGCGCGCGGCTTCGCGCCCACCGAGTTCGGCGCCGACGCGCAGCACCTCTTCGCGAACCTCGACCAGCGTTTCGGGAAAACCGATCTGCACGACCTTGACCCCGGCACGCTCCATGAAGCCAGCGACGCCGGGCCCTCCGCCATAGGAGCGCACCACATGGGTCGGCCCGAGCGCGAGGATGTCGGCGGTGCGCGGACGGACAAGCGCAAGCCCCTCGGCCGCCTCGCGCATGTAGGAATAGGGATCGCGCGCATGGGGCGACAGGGCGAGGATCTCCTCGCGCTCGGCAAAGCGCAGGACATATTGGTCGGCGCAGTAATCGAGGCTGACGATCCGCCGCGGCGCGGTTTCGTCCCGCTCCGACCCCGCCGAACAGGCGAGGAGGAGAAGGGAGGCAAGGCCAGCGATGAGTGTCCGCATCATTGCCCCCGTCACATCCGGTAGCGCAGGCCGCCGAACACGCCGCGGCCCGGCTGGCCGTAGAGGAAGACGGTCTCGTATTGCTCGTCGGTCACGTTCTCGACCCGGCCGAAGACCTCGAGGCTATCGGTGATGGCATAGCTGACCCTGAGATCGGCCAGGACATAGCCGTCGAGCCGTATGGTGTTGGCAGCGTTCTCGAAACTGTCCCCGGCGACGAAAATCGTCGTGCCGATCCCCAGGCCGCTTTCGATGCGATAGTCCGCGACGAGGCTGAACGTTTCCTCAGCCCGGCGTGGCAGCCGGTTGCCGCTGGCCTCGTCGAAGGCGTCGATGACCGAATAGTTCATCGCGATGTCGAACCCGTCCACCGGGCGCAGCGCAAGCCCGAATTCCCAGCCTTCGGCGCGTGCACGCGCGATATTGTCATAGGTGCCGAAGGGCGGATCGGGGACCTGGCAGGGCGCCAGCGGATTCTGGAAACAACCGACGAAGACGATCTCGTTGGTCCCGTGGCGCTCGAAATAGGTCACCCCGATTTCGGCCCGACCTCCCAGAAAGCCATGGGTCGCACCGATGTCCCAGCTTTCCGAGCGTTCGGCATCGAGCCCGGGATTGCCGAAATCGCTGAACAGCTGGAACAGCGACGGGGCCTTGAAGCCCTCGCCGTAGCTTGCCCGCACCACCGTGTCGCCGCCGTCGGGCGTGTAGGCTCCGCTGGCGGCGAAGGTGGTGGCGCTGCCGAAGGTCTCGTGATCGTCATGACGCAGGCCGGCGGTCAGCGAGAGCCCGGCGAGCGGCGCCGCGTTCACCTGCCCGTAGAGCGAATTGATCCACACATCGGCAAGGCTCGCCGGGCCGCCGAAGCTCGATGTGCGGAATTCCGATTCCTCGCGCTCGGCCCCGAAGACGAGGCTGGCGAAATCGGCCGCGTCGAACACGCCCTGATATTCGAACCTGCGATTTTCGCCATTGGCATCGAAGGTCTCGGCTTCGCTTCCACCGGATACGTCGATGCTCTGCCGGTCGATATTGGTGTAGGCAAAGCCGAGCCGATTGCGCAGCCGCCCGCCGAGCAGGGCCGCGTTGATCCCGGCATAGCCGACGAAATCCTGCCTGCGCGAAAGTTCTTCGGTATCGGCAAGCATGAATGTCGGCGGGGCAAAGCCGTCCGCCTCGCTTTCTCCATCGGCATAGAAGGCGCGCAGGTCGAGCGAGAGATTGCCGGTGATCGCGATATCGAGCTTGCCGTTGACGCCAAGGCTCTCGAAGCCGTCGCGCTCGGAGCCGCCGCGCGCGTCGTTGAAGGCGGAGATGCCATCGGTGCGTTGATAGGTCGCGCCCACGCTGGCGGCGACCGGACCGAGCCGGCCCGATACGTTGCCGACCAGTTCCGACGTATCGCGCGCTCCATATTCGGCTCTGGCGAAGGTTTCGATCTGCTCGCTCGGCTCGCGTGTCAGAAGATTCACCACGCCGCCGATCGCCTGGCTGCCATAGAGCACCGATTGCGAGCCTCGGACCACTTCGACCCGGCTGATATTGCCAATGAGCAGCGTGCCGAAATCGAACCCCGCGCCGGGTGATGCCGGATCGTTGAGCTTGATCCCGTCGATCAGCACCACGGTCTGGTCCGCCTGCGCGCCGCGGATCGAGACGCCGGCAACCGTGCCGAGCCCGCCATTGCGGCTGAAGGTGACCCCGGGGACGGTTCGCAGGATGTCGAGCACCTCGCTCGGCTGGCGGTTGATGATCTCCTCTTCGCCGATGACGGTGACGGATTCGCCGACCTGCGACCTGGCGCGGGCGCTGCGGTTGGCGGTGACGATGATTTCCTCGTCTTCCGGATCCTCGCCGCCCTGGCGGTCCAGCGCCTGCTGGGCAAGAAGCGGTGAGGGCAGGAGGGAGAGAGCCAAGACCGCTGCACACAATCGGAGGGTGGATTTCATGCCTGTTTTTCCGAAATCATGCCGCGAGAGGGGCCCGGGTCCCCGCGCGGATCGGCAGACAGTTGGCCCGCCAGCGGCCTGCGCAAACGGGCCGCCGACGCCGAAACCGGCCTCGCTGTCGTCACTTCGGAAAAAACTTTCCTGTCCCGCTGGGCTGGTCCCGGCCCCGGACGAACGACGCGACGGCAGGTCTCCTGGCTCGCCGATCATCGCCCTCGAAGCGTCTTCCCGGCGCCGCCCCGCATGGGGCCTTGCCAGTGACATGGGTGCTTCGGGACTCCCGGCCTACAGTTGCGGGCACAGCGCCGGATTTGCCCTCTCGGGCGCACCGGCTTCCCTCTTAGCTCCGGGCGTTCTCACGCCCGCAGCACCGTCTGGCCGTTCCATGCTGTGGACACACCCGGCTGTCAAGCCGGCGAAGCGAAAGGGGCGGATACGCTCGCTGGAGGCTCGGCGATGGCGCTGTCGGCGCGAGGCAAGGGCGGTCCGGGCCGGTGAAGGACGAGCGCCGAAAGCGCAAGCCAGGTGGTGAACATCACCAGATAGGGCCAACGACGTGGCCACAACCGCGCCACCAGCAGCGTCGCCGCGGCAGTGCCGGCAAGGGCGAAGAGGACCGAGCTTGCCCCGCCAATGCCGGTGCCGGTGAGAGCGGCCTGGATCGCGACGCTGGCCCATTGTGCCGGCAGGAGGGCGAGCAGCCAATCCGGCAGGGCCCCCGGCAGGGCCAGTGCGGTCAGCACGATCGACACCTCGCCGGCGACCACGAACAAGGCGATCCACCAGCCCCGGTCGGCCGCGGAACGGGCGAACAGGGCGCCGCGCGCGGCGAAGCTGAGACTTGCGATGGATAGACTCACCGCTGCCGAAAAAGGGTGCGAAAGGGGTGCCATGCCCAGCGCAAGGGCAAGCAGGATGAGGCCCACGCCTGTCAGAATGGCGAGCAGCAGACCGAGCCCGAGGCGACCGGCAGCGGCGGTGCCGATCATCCCGACACCCATCAGGCCCACCGCGAGGATCGTTCCGCCAACCGGGGCGAGCGACACCGGTGCGGGACCAGCGGCAAGCAGCAGCATGGCGCAAGCCGGCGCCCCGATCCCGACCAGGATCGCCACGAGCCACGCAACGGGCCTATCGCGCAGGAAGGATGTCATGGGCAGGCCACTGCTCGAAACAGGCGGTCATGTCGAGTTGCGTGCGCGATGCCGGCTCTGGTGCTCGCCTCGGCAACGGCGGATTGCGCCCCGGCTGTTGATCGAAAAGGCCCCGGTGTTCCCTGCTCAGGCTCGCCCGTCGTCTGCCAAATGAGCCGGTAAGAGATGCCCGGTCGCCGGATCCGTGCTGGCCGCCGAACCCGCCACACTCGGCTTATGCGCCGATCGCCCGGACGCGGCGGATGGGTGGTGCCTTGCCATAGGTCAGGGTTCGCCATGCCCATTCGAGCGGACCGTAGGCGAAGGCCTTGAGCCAGGCATGGCTGATCGCGATCTGGCAGGCGAAAAACAGTATCACCAGCGGCAGGAAGGTCGCGATCCCAGCCCGGCCCGCAAGGCCGAGGCCGGGGCCGACGCCGGTCAGGATGAACAGCACGGCGAAGCTCTGCATGACGTAATTGGTGAGCGCCATCTGCCCGACCGGCGCGAGAAGGCGGACGATCCGGCCCCGGCCGCTCCCGTGAAACAGCAGGACGAGGGCGCAGACATACCCAGCAGCGATCATCGGAGTGGCGATGGCGTGCAGGATCTTCGCGGCAGCGGCGAAGGCGGTGTTCTCGCCCAGCAGATGGGCCGTCTCCAGGGCAAGACCGCCAAGCAGCAGCGGCCAGAGCCAGCGGCGGAACCCGTCGCGCCGGTCGCCGGAATTCTGGATCCAGCCCTGACGCGCGATCCACGCGCCCATGTAGAACCGCCCCGTGGCGTAGGCGATCCAGGCGATCAGCCCGCCGCCGAGCAGCCAGTCCAGCCGGATGTTGTCCGCCATGAGGCCGAGGAACAGCGGGAAGTCCCCCGCCTGTGCCGCTGCCTGCCGGGCAAGGATCGCGCTATCTTGATAGGTCGCATCCTGGAGCGGGCCGGATATGCCGGTCTCGGCGAAGGCCCAGGTGATGAGCGGCTTGCCGAAAAGCAGCAGCGCGAGGCCGAGGGCGAGCATGGCCCGTTCGGACAGGCCGCGGCTTGCGAGCAGGATGAACGCCGTGATCCCGTAGACGTGCAGGATGTCCCAGCTGAACAGGAAATAGAGGTGCAGCCAGCCGAACAGCAGCAGGATCGCCGCGCGCCGCAGATAGATGTCGCGGAACGGCGCGCCGCGTTGCTCGAGCCGCTCCATCTGCACCCAGAACCCGAGCCCGAACAGGCAGGCGAACAGGGTGTTCGCCTTGTCCGAGACGAACAGGCGGACCCAGAACCAGACGCTCTCGTCGAGCGCTGCCGAGGGCAGGGCCGCCGCCTGCGCAGCCGTCATCACGATGTCGACCCCGCCCAGTTCGGTGACGTTGATCGTCATGACGCCGAACAACGCGAAGCCCCGCAGCACGTCCATCACGCCGTAGCGTTCGCCGCTCACCGTGGGGGCAGCAGATCCGATGGGTCCGGGCATCAGGCCGTGCCCGCCTCGACGGCGCGTTCGTCGCCGACCCCGGCAATCAGGCACAATCCAAGACCCAGCAGCGTGATGCCCACCACGGCGAGATAGGTCGCCGGATAGCCCCCGCCCTCGACCAGCCAGCCCGAATTGCCGCTCATCATCGAGCGCGAGAGATTGGGCACCGCCATGAACAGCGCGAACTGGCTGGCGGCGATCGCGGGGTCGCTGATCCGCATCGCCCACACGACGAGCAGCACCGTCAGCAGGACGCTGAGAATGAAGAGCACCAAGGTCAGCGCCATGAACAGACCATCGCCCTGCCACGACGGAAAGGTCGCCGCAGCCACCGCCGCAAGCAAGGCGATCAGCAGGAAATGGCAGATCACGGCGCGCCTCAGTCCGAACCAGCGGACCAGCGCGAGCGGGACGAAAAGCGCGCATCCGGCAGCGATCAGGCTCATCAGCGCGCCCAGGCTGGAATAGCGCTCGCTCGACCAGCCGAGATGCTGGACCGCAAGCGTCGGGTTCACGGCATCGCAGAAGGCCAGCATGGCGGACGAACAGGCCGCGCCCAGCAGGAACAGGAGCGTTGGCGGGCTGATGACGGAGCGGAATACGCCCGAAAGGATCGGCCACCAAGCATCGTGCTGGCGATCCATGCATTCGCGCGAGGCCGCCCCGGGCGTCCAGGGCAAAAGCCGCTCGCCCGGGCGTTCGCGGAACAGGCCGACAAAGACGGATGCGCAGATCACGAAGCCTGCGAGCACGAGCGCGGTCGCACGCAGGCTGCCCGAGGCGAGCAATTGTCCGGCAAGGAAGGCGCAGGCTGCGACGCCGAAATTCTGACTGGCGAACATGAAGCCATTGATCATCGTGCGTTCGTCCTCGGGCACGATGTCGACCGCCATCCCGTCCACCGCGACGTCGCTGAAGGTAACGCAGACATTGAGCACGAAGCACAAGGCGGTCAGCATGGCGACGTCACGGGCGCCCGGCGCGATGAGCGCCATCGTCACCAGCGCCGCCACCATCAAAGCCTGCGCCGCAAGGATCCAGCTGCGCCGCCGGCCCATCGGCATGAAGGTGAAGCGGTCCATGACAAGCCCGTTCAGCAGCTTGGTCGACCAGGGCAGCATGGCGAGGCCGACAAAGCCCCCGATCGCGAGCGGACTGACGCCCTGTTCGGCCAGCCAGCCCGGCAGCGCGACCAGTGTCAGCCCGATCGGGACGCCCTGCAGGAAATAGAGCACGAGGATCGCCGCGATCCGCGCGGCGCGATTTTCGGAAAGAGAGGGCAGGCGTCCATGCAGATCAAGCGCGGCTTCGCCGGCGCTGGCCGCGAACCGGCTCACGATGTCGCTTCCAGCGCGCGGGCCATTGCAAGCGTGTCGACATGCTGCTGGAACGCGATGATCTGGCCGTCCTTCACCGTGAACCAATGGACGACCTGCGGATTGACCGGGGTTCCCGTCGATTTGGCGACCGCACGGTAGCGGCCCTGCATGGCGACCGTCTCCCCGTCGCCGATGATCGTGCCGACCTCGACCGCGAAGCCGTCGAAGAGTTCGGCGGTGCGCCCGAACACCCCCGCAAAGACCGCGTCGGCGCCGACATAGGGATTGCGGTCGGCAAGGATGTAGTTTTCCGCCTCGTGCCATTGCATGTCGGGCGCCATGACCGATGCGGCCAGTTCCATGTCGCCGCTGGCGAAGGCTTCATAGAGCGTCTTCACGGCTTCAAGATTGGCCTGCATGGCTGCTGTCTCCTTCAGAGCGTAAGGTGGAAACCGCCATCGGCGGTCAGCGTGGTGCCGGTGATGAAGCTGGCTTCGTCAGAGGCGAGGAAGGCGATTGCACGGGCGATTTCCGCCGGCTCACCGATGCGGCGCTGATGGGTCTGCGCCTTCATTGCCTCGAACGCTTCGGCTCCGAGATTGCGCTTGATCTCCCGGTGCATCGGGGTGTCGGTTACGCCGGGGCAGACGAGATTTACCCGGATGCGCTGGCTCGCCAGTTCGGCCGATGCCGAGGTGGTCAGCGCGAGTTGCCCGGCCTTCGAGGCGCAATAGGCGGCAGCGCCCGGACAGCCGAGAAACGTGTTCACCGAGCCGACGTTTATGATCGCTCCGCCATTGCCGGCTGCCAGCATGGCCCGTGCTTCATGTTTCAGGCACAGGAAGTTGCCGGTGAGGTTGGTGGCGATGACCCGGTTCCAGTAATCGTCGGGCAGGTCGAGGATCGAATGGACCTCGGTCCCGGTCCCGGCATTGTTGACGGCGATGTCGAGCCGCCCGTGGCGTTCGATCGCGTGGGCGACCATCCGCTCGACTTCGCCGGCATCCGCGACATCGGTGCCTATGAAGCTCGCCGCGCCCCCCGCCTCTTCGATCTGCCCGGCAAGCCGCGCGATCGCTTCCTCGCGCCGTGCGGCGAGCACCACTTTCGCGCCGCGGTCCGCCAGCAGGAGCGCGGTGGCCTCGCCGATCCCGCTGCTCGCCCCTGTGACAAGCGCGACTTTCCCCGCGAAAGACCTGGCGGCCCCGCTCATGCGGGCGGCATCCGGTCGTAACGCGGCAGGTCGTCCGCCACCGTCACCCATGGCTGCCTCGCCGAAGCGAAGATGTGCATTTCCGGTGCGAGGGCGCTCGCGTCGTCGAGCATGCCAGCCTTGACGAACACGAAGCCGGGGTCGGAATCGCATTCGAGGAACACGCCCGCCCCGCAGGCCGGGCAGAACCGCCGGTGCACGCCGCCGCCACTGTCGCCGGTGACCGTGTAGGTGGCAAACTCGCCTTCGCTCTCGAAGCCGTCGGCGGGCACCATCAGCTCGACCGAGAACGGGCTTCCGCTGGTCCGCTGGCAATCGCTGCAATGGCAATAGAACGTCGCCTCGGGCGTCGCCGAGAACCGGAAGCTGATCGCGCCGCAATGGCACCGCCCGCTGCCTTGCCAGGCCATGTCCTTCCCGCCGTTCAATTCGAGACGTCCGAGGCGATCCGCCACGCCCCATCGACCCTGCGCCAGAGCAGCGCCGCATGGCCGCCGAACAAGCGCTTCCCGGTGTTGTCGAACACGTCGTATGTCTGGACCTCGACGAAGGCGTCGTTTGCGAGCCGCTCGATCCGGAGCGGTTCGATTGCCGCGTCATGGGCAGGACTTGCGACAATCTCTTTCCAGAACTCCTCGATCGCCGATGCGCCTTCGAGCAGGCTGTCGGCGGAGGGCGAATAGAGCGCGTCCGGCGCGTAAAGGTCCATGATACCGGCGATGCCGCCCGACCGGATGCCGGCAAGGATCGCGTTGTCGCGGTGTTCGAGGACCCGCTCGAGATCGTCCGGGCCGGGCGGCACGAGCTGTCTTTCGTAATCGGCGCCATCGAAGGACCCGATCGAATCGACGATCATCCCGTCGCCTGACAGGAGCCATGCCTCGGTCCCGTCGATCCTCACCGCCGCGCCGGATCCTGCATGGGTTCCGGTCAGGGTCCATCGAAAGAGCAGGCGGTCGCCTTCCTGCTCCAGCCCATCCAACGCGACGACGAGATCCGGGAAGGCTTCCATGAATCCGCGTGCGACTTCGGCGATCGCGGCGCGTCCGATGGCCGGATCGCCGCCATTGACTGCGAGGCTTCCATCCGCGGCATAGAACGAAGCGACACCGCCGGGCTTCCGGCTCGACCATGCGGCGGCATACCGCCGTGCGAAGTCGGCCGATGCGCCTTTTTGCGCGGGCTTCGTCGGCTCGCTCTCCAGCCGGACGAGGGCATCGCCAAGGCCCGAGACGTGGATCGGCCCTTCGCCGTTTGGCGACAGGATCACGCCTGTGACGAGACCGGGCAGCGGTGCCCAGAGATCGGGGCCCAGCAGCGGCAGGACCGGCTCGCCCACCGCCTGCCTGCGTTCAAGCTCCGCAACCATTCGCGCGCTCTTGGCCGGATCGGGATCGAATGCCTTGCTCACCTCGCCGGTATCGGGATCGACGACATAGAGCGCGTTTGCGAAAGGGCTTGCCGCCCATAGCATTCCGTCGGCCGCGAGTTCGAGATTGTCGGGCGTCGTCACTCGCGCCAGCACGCGCCGGTCGCCGAGTGCCCCGGTCACAGGATCGACCGCGAAGCTCAGGATATTGCTGGCGACGATTTCCGCAACGTAAAGCCGGCCGCGCGGCTTGTCGAAGACGATGCCGTTCGCGAAGTGGAGACCTTCGACGACCTTCGTCGCCGACGGTTCGGGCAGCCCGGTGTCATCGGGAGCGATCCGCCATACCGATCCGTCACCCATGGGCCTGTCGGCGGCGGCGAACATACGCGCCTCCGACCCGGCGCCCGCCGGGTTCTCGGTCGACTGGGTGAACCAGATCGCGCCCGAAGGATCGCGGACCGCGGCGTTGATGCCAAACGGATGGTCGTAGAGCAGGCGCACCTCTTCGGTCCGCGTGTCGACGCGGTAAAGGTGTCCGCCGGTGATGTCGGCCACGAGAACGTGGCGCCCGTCCGGTTCCCACGAGATGCCGTTGGGACTGTTCCACAGGGGATCGGGCTTCGTCCTGAATCCCGCTGCCGCGAAATCGCCGAAGGGCCGGATCGCCCCGTCCTGGTCGATCGTTACGAGACCATGGTTCCAGTCACCGACCAGCAAGCGGCCATCGGGCAGGACCACGCCGTCCTCGGCATGGGTGAGCCCGCCAGTGGCCGGAACCCGCACGGTCTCTCGCGATATCTGCAGCGCAGCAGGCGGTTCCGCAAGGACATGGGCGGTGCCAGGGCAGACCGCAAGGACTGCCGCAAGCGCCGACAGGAGACGGCGCAGCGGAAGCCATGCTCGCTTCATCCGGCCAACGCTTCCAGTCGGCCGCGGATCGGGGAAACCGGCCCGGCCGGGTCGATCGCTAGCAGCTCCCTCTCGCTCTTTCCGCGGCGCAGTTGCGCCAGCCAATCGGCAGGATCATATTCGGTACCGACCGGATTGCTGCCGATCGTATCCCCTGCGAAATAGTCGCTGCATTCGGCCTTGCTCTCAAAGCAGTCGACCGAGAACTCGATCTGGTTGCCGTCAGGGTCGGCGTAGTAGAGCGAAGCGCTCATCCCGTGATTGACGCACCAGTAAGGCTCGATGCCCTTGGCCTTCAGGTTCTCCCAGCTTTCGAGCAACGCGCCAAGCGAGGGCACTTCGAAGGCCACGTGGTCGAGCCCGACCGGAGCCTGCGCCACCGCGTCGCTTTCCGGCGCGACCACCGTGAGATCGGCAAACGCGAACCGGTGGTGCTCCTCGTCGAAAGTCAGGAAAGCCAGCGCCGGATTGCGATAGACGATCGCGGCGCCGAAGACCGCGCTGTACCACGCCAGCATTTCGTCCATCCGGCGGGTACGGTAGACGACGTGGGCAAGCTTGGGTGTAGGCATTACCATGCAAGAATCCCCTTCCCGGCAGCATCGAGCCGCGGCGAACTCCGGCGGGCGGTCGGGTCGCATAGCCGCCCCCCGGAGTTCTCTCGTGAGGTGACCTCGCGCACCCCCTTGCGCTGGCCATCCTGGTCGGTATTCGAACTGCAAGCCGGCCCCTTGCGTCCGCGCGGTTCGTGCGCGAAGCGGCTGGAAAAGCGGCTTTTTCGAATGACTTTACAGGGACAGAAATGCCCCCGGACAGCCCTGCCGGTCAAGCGGGTCGAGCGTCAAAAAAGCGTCAATTCCTGCCGTTTTCAGCCAGTCCGCGGATCGCTGGGCAGGAGATCCGGCCAGCCATGGCGGTTCCACGCCTCGACCAGCCCGATGTCTTGCGCGAAATCCATGAAGCGCGGGTCTTCCCGCGTGCGGCGGGACGGATCGACATCGGCCCACAGGCTCATCAGGCCGAACATGTTGGCCGGGTGGATGCGCTCCGAATAGATCTTCATGACGAGGTCGGCATGACCCATCCAGATCGCGGGGAACGCAATGGAAGGATCGTGTGGATCGGGCATGGTCGCGTGCAGCCCGCTCAGCATTGCGCAATAGGCGGCACGGTCCTCCTGCCTGCCGCTGCAGCAACCCTTCGCCGCGAGTCCCCAGTAGGCATCGCGTGCCTCGTCGTTCATCGGCTGGGTCCCGGCGGGCGGCAGGATGACGGTGTTCATCAGCATGCGCGAGGCATAATAGGTCTCTCTCGCCCGTTCGTGGTCGCCGAGCGCGGCCTGCATCACCGCGAGCCACATGCCGGGCATCCCGAGATCGACCATGCGCTTTCCGGCAGCGATTGCCTCTTCGTGCCGGCCGATATTGAACAGGCCGGTCGCGAGCATGGCGTAGTTGCGGCCGTAGACGGGATCGCGCTCGACCGCCGCCTCGATGAAGGGCAATGCGGCGCGGGTGCGTCCGGCATAGAGCAGGAACGAACCCAGGCGCGAGGCGACATCGGCGTTGTGCGGCTCGCGCGCATAGGCCTCGTAGGCAAGGTCGATCGCCCCGGCAGGATTGCGCCGGGTCCATTCGTGAATGCCCGCTATCGCCAGCGCGTGGCCCTGCGCGGGGTCGAGCTCGACCGCCCGGCGCGCGCATTCGGCCGCCATTTCCGAGCGTTCGACCCGGTCGAGGCAGGGCGTGTAGACCGCATTGTGGATGTGCGCATCTGCGAGAGCGGTCCAGCATTCGGCGAATTCGGGATCGATCACGAGGCTCTTCTCGAGCAGTTCGACCGCCTTTGCCGCAGCCCCTTCCTGGAGCGAGCGCTGGATCAGCGAACGGCCTTGCAGATACAGCGCATAGGCCTCGCGGTTGCCGGTCATCCGCCGCATCGGCGCCGGCGTGACGGCGACTGCGAGCGCGCGGCAGATGGCGGCTATCACATTCGCTCCGATCACCTTGCGCGCGTCGAAGAATTCCGTCAGCGAACCGTCCAGGCGGTCCGACCAGATTTCGGTGCCGCTCGCCCCTTCGATCAGCGCGATGCGGACCGTGAAGCGGTCCGCACTCCCCCGCACTTCTCCTTCCACGAGGTGCGAGACCCGCAGCGCCGCAGCCATGTCCGTCAGAAGTCCGCCGTGTTCGGCAACGGACCGGACCGAAGACCGGCCCGCCAGTGCGAGCCCGCTGGTCCTGCCCAGCTGCGATGCGAGCTCGTCCGTGATGCCGTCTGCAAGGACCACGTCGTCGCCGTCCGGGTTGGTCGGGACGAAGGGGAGGACGGCAAGTGTCGCGGTGCCAAGGCCTGCGGCCGGTTCCGCCAGTCCCGGGAACCGGGCCCGCGCCGCGTGGCGCAATCGATCATGTCCGGGTTGACCGTCCCTGGCCTCCAAGAGCGCGAGGATCGAAGCCCTGATCCGTGCATCCACGTGCTTTCGGCGCAAGGCGAGCCAACCGTCGAACGCTGGGCCGAGCGCAAACCCTTCGAGCAAGGGTCGATTGCCGATCGCAAGCAAGGTTTCCGCAATCGCGCGAAGGTCCTCGTCGTGAGGGGTCGCGAGCAGGGCTTCGAGGTCCGAAAGGTCGCTCGCCCAGGCTTCCTGCCGCAGCGCCACGGTCGAGCGGGTCACTTCGAGAAGGTCGATGTCATGGTCGCGCAGCTGCCGCAGGAGATCGTGCAGGCACTGTCTCAGGCTGGCCTTTGCCTGCGCGGCGAAACGGTCGGGCCACAGAAGCCTGCAAAGCGTCTCGCGGTCGATCGAATGCCCCGGCTCGAGGCACAGGGCAGCAAGCAATGCGGCAGCGCGGCGATTGCTGATCTCCAGCGTCTCACCCCGAACAAGCTCGATGCGCAAGGCACCGAAAAGCCTTAAACTCACGGCAGTGGTCGTGGCGGCCGCCGATTCTTGTCCCTGCACTTCGATCTCCCCCGCAATTGCCATGATACAGCGGGAAATCGTGTTCGCAAAATTCCTTAAGGATAATTGGGCAGGCTGGCTCGCCAGGAGACGACGAGACTGGCGCGCGCTCATCAGACCGCCAGGCGAGGATTATCCCGAAACCTGTCGTAACTTTTTGCAACGATGCAAGAAAATCGGCGAGATCGAGCATCTGCGCGCAGAGATGGTGCCGGCTGCAGGAATCGAACCCGCGACCTGATGATTACAAATCAACTGCTCTACCAACTGAGCTAAGCCGGCGCCTTTGCAGGCTTTCCGCCTGCCGGGAGAGCGGTGCCCTATGCGAAACCACGCCCCTCCTCAAGTAGCGAAGCGTTGTATCGGACCGAAACCATTCTCATGGGGTAAAGCGGCAGGCCGGACTAGAACGCGCCGAAAGTCCAGCCTTCGGTGGCCGCGAGGGCGGTCGTCAGACCGTGCGGTGTCCAGCGCGCGTCGTCGCGGTGGACCATGCGCAGCCATGCGGCGGTCAGCAGCGCATCGCAGCTGTGATCGTCGAGCGGTCCTTCACCGGGCACGGCTGGCGCGCCCAGTGCCGCGAGCGCCTCGTTCAGTTCCTCGAAGCTTCGCATCTTGGCGCGCCCCGCCGAGCGTCCTGCTTCGATCGCGGCGAGCGAGGTGTAGATTTCGCAAACGACGGGGCCGCTCGCCGGGAGCGGGTCGATCGGCCAGATCGCCGCACGCCCGCCGAGCCGGTGGAGCACACGCATCCCCGTGAGCGAGGACTTGCCGACCTGCGCTGCGCCCACGAGGTTGAAATTGGAGTAGGGCTTCAACCCCATCGCCGCCTGGGCATGCTCGGTCACGCGCAGGCGGCCGCGCCCGTGGGCCGCGCCGTCGGCCCGGAAAAGCGCGCCCTCCCGCCCACCGTGACGGCGGAAATAGGGGGCGATCTCGGGATGGTCGATAAAGCTTGGCGCGGCGAGGTGTTCGTCGGTCGCCGCGAGCGTGTCGATCAGTTTCCAAAGGTCGCGCGCATGCCGCGGCGAACGTTCCCAGCCGGGAAAGAAGGCGCTGCAATCGGCGAACGGCAGCGAGATGCCGAGATCCATGCCGACAAGCGTGTCGCCCGGAAGGTCGAGCAGCAGCGCCAGCACTTCGGCCCGCGACCAGCCGCGAGGGTGGGGCGGGCGGACCAGCAGCGGCGGACCGCCATCGGCATGAGCGAGCGCAAGCGCGATCCCTGCATGCCGCTCGCCCCCCGCGCCCGACCAGTCGATGGCGAGGAAATGCTCGAACGCTCTCATGCCGCGGAAAGGTCAATCACCGCGCCGCTCTTCGCGCAGCCGGTTCCAGAAGGCGATGCGCTCTCGGATCTTGCGTTCGTATCCGCGTTCCACGGGCGCGTAGAATTCGGCCGGCTCCATGTCCTCGGGCCAGTAATCGTCTCCGGAAAAGCCTTCGTGTGCGTTGTGATCGTAGGAATAATTCTCGCCATAGCCGATCTCTTTCATCAGCTTCGTTGGCGCGTTCAGGATGTTGGCGGGCGGCATCAGGCTGCCTGTTTCCCTTGCGTGGCGCCAGGCGGCTTTCTGCGCGGCATAGGCGGCGTTCGACTTGGGCGCGGTGGCACAATAGAGGCAGGCCTGCACGATCGCGAGTTCGCCCTCGGGGCTGCCTAGAAACTGATAGGCGTCCTTGGCCGCGAGGCACTGTGTGAGCGCCTGCGGGTCGGCAAGGCCGATATCCTCCGAGGCAAAGCGCACGAGGCGGCGCAGGACGTAGAGCGGCTCCTCGCCCGCGGTCAGCATCCGCGCGAGATAGTACAGCGAGGCCTGCGGATCGCTTCCCCGCAGAGATTTGTGAAGAGCGCTGATGAGATTGTAATGCCCATCGCGATCCTTGTCGTAGACCGCGACGCGGCGCTGTAGAAATGCGCCCAGTTCTGCCGGATCGAGCGGCTCGGCAAGGCCGGCATTGTAGAGCGTCTCGGCCTGTCCCAGCAGGAAACGCCCGTCGCCGTCGGCGCTCGCGACCAGCGCGGCGCGCGCGTCCCCGGTCAGCGGGAGGGGGCCTTCGATCGCCTCGGCACGGTCGAGCAGTTTGCCGAGAGCCTCGTGATCGAGCCGTTCGAGGATGAGCACCTGCGCGCGGCTGAGCAGCGCTGCGTTCAATGCGAAGCTCGGATTTTCGGTCGTCGCGCCGACCAGCGTCACGGTGCCGCGTTCGACATAGGGGAGAAAGCCGTCCTGCTGAGCGCGGTTGAAGCGGTGAATCTCGTCCACGAAAAGCAGCGTCTTCTTTCCCGCCTCGGCCATGCGGTCCGCCTCGGCGAAAGCTTTCTTGAGGTCGGCGACGCCGGAAAAGACCGCGCTGATCGAGACGAACCGCATGCCCACCGCGTCGGCGAGGAGGCGGGCGATGCTGGTCTTGCCGGTTCCGGGCGGGCCCCACAGCACCATGCTCGATAGTCTTCCGGCGGCAACCATCCGGCCGATCGCACCTTCCGGCCCGGTGAGATGCTCCTGCCCGATGACTTCGTCCAGCGCGCGCGGGCGGAGACGGTCCGCAAGCGGCGCGTCGTCGCGCGCCGAGCCACCGGGGGCACCGCGCGAGGAGGGCGGGGGTGCGTCGTCTCCGAAAAGGTCTGCCATTCGTCTGGCGACATAGGCTCTCGGTCGGAAAATGCCATGCGCGGCTTTGTTTTGGAGTATCCAAGATATATCGTTATGCATCGAAAAGGAGCCTGCGATGACTGGATTCCGATATTCCGGACATGGTGGCCGCGGACGGCGCGGCTCGGCGTGGCAGTTCTACGGCCCGCTCATGGCCATGGCAGCAGCCGGAGGGCGCTGGGGTGGGGACTGGAACGCCGACTGGAGCGATGAATGGGACGGCGCGCCCCGCGCCGGCGGACGACGCCGTCGGCGCCAGCGCATGTTCGGTTCGGGCGAGCTGCGCCTTGCCCTGCTCGTTCTCATCGCCGAGCAGCCACGTCACGGCTACGAACTGATCAAGGCGATCGAAGACCTGACCGGCGGCACCTATGCGCCGAGCCCCGGCGCGGTCTATCCCACCCTGCAATTGCTCGCCGACGAGGGCAGGATCGAAGAGGCCGAGGCGGAAGGGGCCAAAAAACCCTTCAAGGCCACCGACGAGGGCAACGCCGAACTCGAGGACCGCAAGGACGAAGTGGTGGAACTCATGGAGCGCCTCGCGAACGAGGGAAAGAAGGCCGAGAAGGCGCGCTCGCCCGACCTCATGCGCGCGCTCGGAAACCTAGCCAGCGTGCTGACGAACAAGGCGAGGGGCGGCGGGCTCGACAAGGCGGCGATGGAGAAGATCGTCGACATCATCGACGAGGTCGCGAAACGGATCGAGCGGCTTTGATGGCCGGCCGGCGGATAGGGCCATTGCAACGCCTGTAACGAGCGCGGGGTGCTG
>JGI12210J13797_11035391_pt1 | contig 25560 bp, 24 predicted proteins | sample ElkSlonscriptome_3_FD_13797 | JGI IMG/M metagenome (IMG submission 13797)
CCCGCCAGCATGGACAGCGGATCGTATTCGCTCTCGATCAAACAGGCGGCATTGGCGAATCGACGCCGGGCCGGACCGATCGGGGCGCTTGCGATAACGTCCGAGCGCCTCAGCACCGTTCCCAGGGCATCGCATTCCTCCATGGCCGCGATCACGACCGAACGGGGATCGCCATAGGCACGGTGGCGCCTGTTGGAGCCCAGGGCGACGAGGTAGTCGCTGCTCACGAATTGGCGGCGCGGTCAGACATCCTGCGCCAGCCGGGTGTAGAGCTGTGGTCTGCGGTCGCGGAAAAATCCCATTCCGGCGCGATGCTTTGCCGCGCGGGCGAGGTCGAGGGTCGCCACCAGCACGCCTTCGTCCTCCACGCCGAACCGTTGGAGGATGTCGCCCCATTCGTCGGCGATGAAGGAATGGCCGTAAAACCGCTGTGCCTCTTCTGGCGGCCCCTCCGATCCGATGCGATTGGCCGCCAATACCGGCATGCAGTTCGACACCGCGTGCCCGATCATCGCGCGCAGCCACATCCGGCTGGTATCGAGATCCGCGTCATAGGGTTCGGAGCCGATGCAGGTGGGGTAGAGCAGCACTTCGGCGCCCTGCAGCGCCATCGCACGGGCGCATTCGGGATACCATTGATCCCAGCATACGCCGACGCCGATCCGCACCGGCTGGCCCTCGTCGCCCGGAATGTCCCAGGTCTTGAACCCGTCATTGCCCGGGCGGAAATAGTATTTTTCCTCGTAGCCCGGACCATCGGGGATGTGGCTCTTGCGATAGGTGCCCATCAGCGCGCCGTCGGGTCCGATCATGGCGAGCGTGTTGTAGTAGTGGTGCCCGTCGCGTTCGAAAAAGCTGGTGGGTATCGCCACGTTCAGCCGGGCGGCGAGCCCCTGCATCGCGATCACGCTGGGATGCTCCAGCGTCGGGCGGGCGAGAGCGAAGTATTCCTCGTCCTCCTCGCGGCAGAAATAGGGGCTGGAAAACAGTTCGGGCGGAAGCACGAGCTTTGCCCCGCGCTCCGCCGCCTGTTCGATCAGGGCGGTGGTCGCGGCGATATTGGTTTGCTCGTCCTCGCTTCCAAGGGCGAGCTGAAGGGCGGCGACGGTGAGAGTGCTCATGCCGCCGCCCGATAGCGTCAGTCGGCTTTCCTGAAAAGCAGCGTCATGCGATCGCTTTCGCCGATCGCCATGTAGCGGGCGCGGTCCTCGTCGCCGTAACGCAGGGTCGGCGGCAGGGTCCATACGCCCCCTTCCCAGTCGGCGGGATCGTTGGGGTTGGCGTTGACTTCGCTGCTGTCGACCAGTTCGAAGCCATTGGCCTCGAAGATCGCGACCACCTGATCGGTCTTCATGTAGCCGGGCGCGGGATTGTAATCGTCGAAGCTCGCATCAGCGGGCGCGCGGTGCTGCACCACGCCGACCATGCCGTCATCGCTCAGCATCATCCGCGCCGCGTCGAGCACGTCGTCGGCCTTGTTGGAATTGGCCAGCCCGTGCATCGAACGGAAGATCAGCACCCGGTCGACCGTGCCGGCCAGCTCTTCGGGCATTTCATCGACCTCGAACGCCATGACGGCATCGGCCTCGACGTCCATGCTCTCGGCGAGGTCGGTCTTGAACCTTTCGGTCCAGCCCTTGGCCCGCGCTTCGCTGGCGCGGTCGCGATAATTGCCCCCGTCGCTGTCGGCGTTGAAGGCGATGTATTGGCCCTGTGGCATAAGATAGGGCGCCAGCACGCGGGTGTACCAGCCGCCGCCGGGACCGTATTCGGCCACGGTCATCGTCGGCTCGACCTGGAAGAAGGCGAGCGTTTCGGCCGGATTGCGATAGCGGTCGCGGTCGCGATCGTCGGCGCGGCGCTCATCGGCGAGCACTTCGTCAAGGCTGGGCGCGGACGTTTCCATATGCATGTCGGCGGCTGCCGGGCCAGCGAAGGTCAGCAGCGCGGTCCCGGCGGCGAGGGCGGCGGCAGTGGCGGCAAGGCTTGAGGGCAGGCGAAGTTTCATCGGTCGTGATCCTCTCGTGAAAGCAAATTGGCTCGGTGCGTGTTCTGGCGCGCCGGCGCAGCCATGACAAGAGCGCGCGGCTACGCTCGGGTGCCGCAGTTGCGCGTTCGGGAGCCGCCGGGTGCGCACCCCGGCCGCCTCCGGGCCGGGCTGGGGGTCGCAAAGCATCATGCGATCCCTATCTGGGCTGCCAAGACGAAGGAGAACCAATCAATGGAACAGGCTATTCTCGCAGGCGGGTGCTTCTGGTGCACCGAAGCGATCTTTCGCGACGTCGTCGGCGTTACCGAAGTCGAAAGCGGCTATATCGGAGGCGACAAGCCGGATCCGACCTACAAGCAGGTTTGCTCTGGCAATACCGGCCATGCCGAAGCGGTGCGCATCACGTTCGACCCCGACCGGATCACGCTGGAGGAAATCTACGACGTGTTCCTGGGCACCCACGATCCGACCCAGCTCAACCGGCAGGGCAACGATGTCGGCACGCAATATCGTTCCGCGATCTTTCCGCTGTCGGACGAACAGGGCGAGAAGGCAAAGGCCGCGATCGGGCGCTGGAATGCGGAGAACGGCCAGATGGCCGTGACCACGATCGAGGGCCTGGATAGTGGCGAGCAATCCGCCAAGTGGTATCCGGCCGAGGATTACCACCAGGAATACTGGGAAGGCGAAGGGCAACGAAACCCCTATTGCCTCGCGACCATCCCGCCCAAGCTGCAAAAGCTGCGCAAGAGCTTTCAGGGAAAGCTCAAGGAAGGGGCCTAACCCTTTCGCCAGCGGCCGATGAAGAACCCGTCCAGCCCGCCCGCCTCCGGCAGCATGCCGGGGTGGGTGCGGACGTGGCCATCGGCCGTTGGCTCGATCCCTGCCGGTAGTTCGCTGGCATCGACCGGCAGCGGTTCGAGATCGAAGGTTTCGTCGATCCAGGCGGCCTGATCCTCGCCCTCTTCGGTTTCGAGCGAACAAACGGCGTAGACCAGCACGCTCCCCGGCTCCATCCAGCTGACCGCGCGCTCGATCAGGGTGCGCTGCAATGCCACCAATTCCTCGATCTGGCGCATGGAAATGCGATGCAGAACGTCCGGATGGCGACGACACGTGCCGGTCGCCGTGCAGGGCGCATCGAGCAGGATCGCATCGAAGCGCTTGGCAGGCACGTATGTCAGCGCGTTCGCCTTGACGATCTCGGCCTCCAGCGATGTGCGCTTGAGGTTCTGGCGCAGGCGCTGCAACCGCCTGCCATTCATGTCGAGCGCGGTGACGTTCCACCCTGCCGATGCCAGCGCGAGCGTCTTGCCGCCCGGCGCTGCACACAGGTCGAGCGCGCGGCGACCCTCTCCCGCCCCCAGCAGGCGCGCGGGAATCTGTGCGGCGAGATCCTGCACCCACCACGCGCCCTGTGAAAAACTGGGCAAAGCTTCGATCGGCGTGCCGCGCGGCAGGCGAACGTGACCGGATGCGAGGCTTACTCCGCCCATCTCAAGCGCGCGCTGCTCCGCCTCGCCCGCGACCTTCAGCGCCAGATCGACTTCGGGCGGATCGATCAGCCCCGGAGCGATCGCGTCGGCCCGTTCGCCCCAGCGTTCGCGCACCCGGTCGGGCAATGTCGGCACGTCGGGCAACGTCGCCTCGCGCTTCGTCACGGCAGAGAATACGCCGTGAGCAAGGCGCCGCGGTCCGGCCGATAACAGGCCAAGCCCGGTGGCGATTACGGCGTGCGGCGGCGTGCCGAGGCGCAGGGTCTGCGCGAACATGATGCGCAGGACCAGCCGTGCCTTGGCATCGTCGGGCAGGCGTTTGCGGGTGGCGGTGTCGATCAGGGCGTCGAGATCGGCCAGCCAGCGCAGGGTTTCCCCGGCGATGGCCCGGGCGAGCGCGCGATCGGCGGGTCCGTCCAGACCGGCGAGCGCCGCACTCTCTGCCTGTTCGAGCGTTTCGCCGCGACGCAGAACCGCGTCGAGCAGCTTGAGCGCCGCGCGGCGCGCAGGAATACCGGAAATTTTTGCCATTATCGGTCGGCGCTTAGCTTGCCTTGAAACCAAGCGCCAGCACGAGCGTTACCTTCCCATCATGACAACACGCAAATCAGAAGCCGCGAAGACTTTCGTGAAGCCAGCGCACTGGACCAACGATCCCGCGCCCAAACCGAAAGCTGTCGATCCGCTCAAGGACGAACCGCGCGACCTGTCGCCCACGCGATACGGCGACTGGGAAAAGGACGGCATTGCCTGGGACTTCTGATCGCGGCGGGCCACGCGCATTCCGCGACCCGGCCATCCGTTATTGAAGCGGCTTGAATTCGATCGTCAGCCCATCCTTGGGCTGGGGGATCGGCCATTCCTGCCAATCGGGCGCATACCCTTCCGGCGCTTCGATACGGTAGCGCTGTAGCAGCTGCGCCAGCAGGATCTTCACTTGCATGTAGGCAAAGTGCAGGCCCAGGCACATGTGCGCGCCTCCTCCAAAGGGGACCCAGGCGTATTTGTGCCGGGCGCGAACCTTGTCGGGCGTGTGCCGCGTTGGATCGAAAGCCCTGGGATCGTCCCAGTATTCGTCCGAGAAGTGGGTCCAGTAGATATTGATCCCGACATGCGAGCCGGCCGGTATGCGATAGCCACCGAATTCGAATGACTTGAGCGCGCGCCGCGGCATCGAGGGAACCGGCGGGATCATCCGCAGCGATTCCTTGAACGCCAGTTCGGTCAGTTCGAGCTTGCCCAGATCGTCGTAATCGAGCGGGCGCGCGCGACCCTGGGCGTCGGGGCCGCCGGTGATCGCGAAGATTTCCTCGCGCAATTTCTCCTGCCATTCGGGATTGGTCGCGAGATAGTAGATAAGCGAGGTCGCGCTGGACGTGATCGTGTCGTGCGCCGCCATCATCAGGAAATTCATGTGATCGACGACCTGGTCGACCGGCAGCAGGCTGCCATCTTCGCGTGTCGCGGTCGCGAACTGGCTGAACATGTCCTGCCCGCCGCCATCGGCCCGCCGCTTGTGCGTTTCGCGCGTGAAGTAATCCACGAGGAAGGCTCGCCCGTCGACCCCGCGCTTCATCTTCGTGAACGGCAGCGGCTTGCGCACCGGCGCGACCGATGCCTGCACCATGTGGACGAACGCATCGTTGATCCGGTCCGCTTCGGGTCCCCACGGGATTCCGATGAAGCTGTCGGCGGCAAGTTCGAGCGTCAGTTTCTTGATCGCGGGATAGAATTGCATCTGCCCTTGCCAATCGGCGACCTCGCGGGCGATGCCGGCATTCAGCGCCCCCGAATAATGCCGCATCGGGCCCGGTTTGAACGCGATCGAAAGCGCTCTTCGGTCGATCCGGTGATGGTCGAAATCCATCAGCATCAGCCCGCGCGGGAAAAGCTTGTCCAGAACGGGACCCCATCCCTGTTCGCTCGAGAAGATCTTGTCCCGGTTGAACAGGAGCAACTCGTTCGCTTCCGCCCCGATCAGGGCGATGTTCCAGCCACCAAAAGCGTGCGTTTTGTAAACCTTGCCGTAGGTTTCGACCATGCGGCGGGTGAAGGCGTGCGGATCGGCCAGCGTCTTGAAGGTGTTGCCGACGATCGGCCAGCCCTTGTCACCCGGAATGTGGGCGAGATCCTCGTCGCCAAGGGTGCCGACGCCCCAGTGATCGAAGGTGGGCAGGGGATCGTGAGCAGCGAGGGTGGCCATCGAAAGGGAGCTCCGTTTTGGGTTCGGATTTGCAATTGACACCCTTGTAGATAAGCGCCCCTCTCAAATCCAGCCGGAAAGCTCCCGCCGGATCAGGCCATCGACCAGTGCGATGCCGCTGGATGAGGCGTTCAGGCAGTCGAGCTGCGCGAATTCCTCGCCCCCGGCTTCGAGGAATTCATCGCGCCCTTCCAGCGCGAGTTCCTCCAGCGTCTCGACGCAATCAGCCGCGAAACCGGGCGCTGCGACGACGAGTCGCTTCGTGCCCTTCTCGCCTTCCGCGATCAGCGTGTCGTCGGTCGCCGGTTCGAGCCATTGGGCGGGGCCAAAGCGCGACTGGAACGAGGTTTCGAACCGCATGCCGGCCAGTTCGGGGCGCTGCTCGAGCCGGGCGCGCAGAAGCCGCGAGGTTTTCTGGCAGTGGCAATAATACGGATCGCCCTTCTCCAGCGTGCGCTGCGGCATGCCGTGAAAGCTCAGCAGCATGACTTGCGGACGGAACGACAATGCACCGACCTGCCGCGAAAGATCGTCCGCCAGTGCGTCCAGATACAGCGGGTCATCGTGATAGGGCGGCATGAACCGGATCGCCGGCTGCCACCGCATTTCGCCAAGCACCCGGGCCAATTCGTCGAACACGGTGGCCGTGGTCGCGGCGCAATATTGCGGATACATCGGCGCGACGAGGATCCGGTCGCAGCCCTTTGCCATCAATTCGCCGATCCGCTGTTCGATCGACGGCGAACCGTAGCGCATTGCGTAATCGACATGCGCGCCCTCCCCCAGCCGCTCTGCCACCGCCTCCGCCTGCTGCGCGGTGATATCCGCCAGCGGTGAGCCACGATCGGTCCAGATTTTCGCATAGGCCTTCGCGCTTTTTTGCGGCCGGGTGTTGAGAATGATCCCGCGCAGGATCGGCTGCCACGCGATTGGCGGGATTTCGATGACCCGGCGATCGGACAGGAATTGCGCCAGGTAGCGCTTCACCGAAGCCGGGTCGGGCGCGTCGGGCGTGCCCAGGTTGACGAGCAGCACGCCGATGCGGCCGCTCTCGACCGGCGGGTGATCAATGGGCAGGCGCTGTTCTTGCCAGGTCATGGGCTTTCGCAGTCACGCTCTTGTTTCGATTGCCGGTCCAGATACGCCAGCCTCCGGCGAGTGGAGGCGAAGGCGCGATTGCGCATCAGATCCCGCCTGAAAGTAGGGGCAGACGCCGCAACCGCAAGCCCGTAGCCGAAAACAGCGCATTCGCGATAGCCGGCGGAGCGATCGCGACGCCAAGTTCCCCCGGATCTGCGGGCGGGGCGCGGGAAGCGATAAAATCGACCAGCACTTCGGGACAATCGCCGAGTTCCGGCAGGCCGAGTTCGGAATAGTCGAAGCTCGAGGGAAGCCCGCCGCGCATGGTGAACGCATTTCCCAACGCGACGCCGAGACCGAAGATCAGACCGCCCTCGACCTGCTGGCGCGCGATGTCCAGATTGACGATCCGCCCGATATCGACGGCGGCAGCGAGCTGGGTGACTCGCACTCCGGAACCCGAACGTCCGCCCTGTTCGTCACCGAAATCGCGCCGCGCGGTCGCGACGCACGCGATCCGGGCGCCGGTCTCCTCATCGCCGATACGATAACAGGCGAGCCCCTTGCCGCTGCGATCGACGCCTCCGTCCCATTCGGCCATCGAAGCGGCGCGCTGCAGGCAAGCGGCGAGCCGCACGTCTCCGCCCAGCATGCTCATGCGATAGGACAGCGGCTCACGCCCGTTATTGAACGCGATCTCATCGATAAAGCTCTCGATTGCGAAGGCCGTGGGCCCGTGGAAATTGCCACGGACCCGCCCGACCGGCAGGCCAATTTCGGCCGGAACGTGACGCACGGCAAGCGCGGGCAGATCGTAGACCGGCACCGCACCGTGGCAAGCGAGTTCGTCTTTCATTCCCGCTGTCTCGCTGATCGCGGCCCAAGCCGTGCGATCGCCGAACAATCGGCGCCCGAATTCATGGGAAGCGGGCGGACAGGCGATCCGCATTCGCATTCCATGGATCGCGCCGCGTCCCCCGGGTGCCAGCTGCGCACCCATCAGCATGTGATACGGGCTGCGCGGACGCGCATGGATCATCTCGCTGCGACGCGACCAGCTGAGTTGAACCGGACGGCCAAGCGTCCTGGCGATATGGGCGATCTCGATCGCGTGATCGTGTTCGAGCCGTGCATCGAAGCTGCCGCCCGCCGCCATCGGATAAAGCGCGACAGCATCGAGCGGCAGGTCAACCGCCTTCGCCGCCGCGGCGCGCGCCTGTTCGGGGGCCTGGCTGGCCATCCACAATTCCAGCCGGTCGGGCGAATAGCGCGCGACGGCCGTCGCCGTTTCGAGCGGGGCGGCACGGGATGGCTCGATCTCGTAACGCCGCGCAAGATCGATGCGGTTCATGCCCGCCTCGCCCTGCCCGCGTTCGGCGATGAGGAAGGACGGCCCGCTATCGACCAGGAGTTTCAGCCGGTTTTCGACAGCCGCACTGTCGGCGGGATAATTCGTGCGAAAAACCGGGGCCATCGCGTCGAGCGCGCGGTTGGCGCTCCACCAGGTATTCGCCGCAACCGCCAGCCAGCGCCGCGCCTTTACCGCGCCGACCACGCCGCGAATGCCAGCCGCGCCCGCTTCGTCGAACGATACGAGTTCGGCCGCGTTGTTCGGCCCGTGCCGGATCGCCGCATAGACCATTCCCGGCAGCCGCACGTCGCCGGCGAACTGGTAACTGCCATCGACTTTCGAGGGCAGATCGATGCGGGGATGATCAATCCCCATGTCGAAATCGCCCCCCCTGTCGAAATCGGACACCCTGTCGAGACCGGACGGCACTGCGCCGTAGATCGCCGGGGCAAGAGCCGTTTCGGGCCGTAACGGCGGAGGATCGGGGGGCGACCGTTCGGCGGCACCGGCGGCGAGTTCGCCGAATGTCGCGCTGTTGGGGCCCCACGATACGACACCGCTCTCGACCCGGCACTCTTCCCACGCAGCGCCCCAGCGCGATGCCGCTTCCATTGCCAGCATGGCGCGGGCGGCCGCGCCCGCCTCGCGGCAGGGCCCCTCGAACGCGGCGAGCGCGGTTCCATCGGCGGTGGCGGTGAAGGGTTCGGAATGTGCAAACCGATCGGCCAGCCAGTCATCGCTCACCTCGCTGACATTGGCGGCTAGCGGCTCCCACAACTCGATCCAGCTCCTCGCTAGCGGGATGTTGGGATAGGCCGCGGCGGCGGGCGCGGGTTCGACAGCGATCTGCCGCCAGTCCGCGCCCAGTTCCTGCGCGACCACCTGCGGCAAGAGCGTCGTGACCCCCTGTCCCATTTCAAGCTGCGGTACGGCCACGGTGACGACCGAATCCTCACCGATGCGGAGCCAGGCACCAAACAGATGTTCCCCGGGACCTGGCTCGAGCGGATTGGAATAGCTACGTGGCAGCGCCCACCACGCTACCAGCAGGCCTCCGCCCACTGCCGCTCCTGTCAGCAACCCCCGCCGCGTAACCGACACGTCTCAGAGCGATCCGGTGGTCAGCCAGCGATCGATGCGATCGGCGATGGCGATGAAAGGCGCTGCGATGTCATTGCCGTCATCCCCGCTGGTTCCGGCGGAGGGCGCAGCGGCAGGAGGGGTGCCCGCATCGCCGGATTTGCGCGTTTCCAGCGTCAGTGGCACGCGGCCCAGGAACGGTATTTCGAGCGCTTCGGCGAATTTCTCGACCCCGCCCTGTCCGAACGGGTCGCTCAACTCGCCGCAATGCGGGCATTCATAGCCTGCCATGTTCTCGACCAGCCCGATGATCGGCACATCGCCCTCGTCGAACAGCTGCCCGGCGCGCGCGGCGTCGAGCAGGGCAAGATCCTGAGGGGTCGACACCAGAATGGCGCCATCGGGCTTGCTGTCCGACATCATCGACAATTGCACGTCGCCCGTGCCCGGCGGCAGGTCGATCATCAGCAATTCGGTATCGCCCCATGCGGCATCGACCAGCTGGCCAAGCGCCTTTCCGGCCATCGGCCCACGCCATGCGAGCGCTTTGCCCTGCGGCACGATCTGTCCCATCGAGAGCAATCCGACGCCATGCCGCGTATCGACCGGCACCAGCTTGTCGTCCTGCGTCATCGGCTTGGTATTCTCCGCTCCAAGCAGACGCGGCTGCGACGGGCCGTAGATGTCGCCGTCGATCACGCCGACCTTGCGACCCTTTTTCGCAAGGGCGACGGCGAGATTGGCCGTCAGGGTGGATTTGCCGACCCCGCCCTTCCCCGATCCGACCGCGATGATCATCCGGCGGCGGCGATCCGCGATAAGGGCGACACGGCTTTCAGCGACATCGGGCAGGTCGGCGAGCGCGGACGTGATCAGCCCTTCGAGCTCTTCCCTCGCCTTTGCCCCCAGGTCACCGGCTTCGGCGACGACCACCGCGCGATTGTCCACGATGCGCGCAGAGCGGATGCGGCCCCTGATTTCCACCGGCAAGGCATCGCGGATGCGAGCCTCCTCGGTCGCGGGGTCGCGCGGCGTTTCTCTACCGCCAGGTGCGCCGGAATTCGGACCATTATCGGAACTGTTGCTCATGACGACACGCCTCTACCATCAAATTCACCGGGCCAACCCCTGTTTTTCCGCAATACCGGTTCCTATAAGGATGGAATGCGAATTTTGGACGGTTTCGGTAAAAAGGTGGGTCTTGCTATGGCGGGTCGAAAGAACCCCTGGGGCGATGCGGGACGCGGTGGGCCCGGCAACGGCGATGGTTCGGACAGCGAAGGCTCTCCGGAACAGGAGCCTAGCGCAGAAGGATCGGATGGTCCGCGCAATCCGTGGCTGCCGGGCGGAGGCTCCGGTGATTCGGGCAAGCGCCGTTCGGCCAGCATCGAGGATATCTTCAAGAACCGCGGGCCCGAAGGTCCGCGCCGTGGCGGAGGACCCGGTGGTCCCGGCTTCCGATTGCCGCAGGGCCCGGGTGGCCGGAACCTGGTGCCATACCTGGTCGCGGGCGTCGCGGCGGTCTGGCTCGTCGCGACGAGCGTTCACTTCGTCCAGCCCGGCGAACAGGCGCTCGTCACGCGCTTTGGCGGCAAGTATGTCGACACGTTCGGGCCCGGTACCAACTGGTCGTGGCCCTGGCCGATCAGCATGGTCGAAAAGGAAAACGTGATCGAGATCCGCACCGAGGACGTGCCGACCAAGCTGATCCTTACGGGGGACCAGAACCTGGTCGACCTGTCCTACATCGTGCGCTGGAACATCGACGATCTGACGCTGTTCGAATATCAGCTCGCCGATCCGATCGAGACCGTTCGCGAGGCGGCGGAAACCGCGATGCGATCATCGGTCGCCGAAAAGACGCTCGATACCGTTATTTCAGGTGAAGGCCGAGCCGACATCGAAGCCAATGTGCGCACGCGCATTCAGGCCATTCTCGACGGCTATGGCGCAGGGATCGCGGTTCAGGGCGTCGAAATCGACAAGACCGATCCGCCCGAGCGCGTCATCGATGCGTTCAACGACGTTCTCGCCGCGCAACAGGATGCCGAGCGCGAGCTGAACCGTGCTCGCCGTTATGCGCAGCAGGTGCTGGCGCGCGCCGAAGGTGATGCGGAGGCGTTCAATCAGATCTATTCCGAATATCGCCTCGCACCCGAGGTCACCCGTCGCCGTCTGTATTACGAGACGATGGAGGCGGTGCTGTCGAACACCGACAAGACCGTCATCGATGCCGAGGGCGTGACGCCGTACCTTCCGCTTCGCGAAGTCGAACGCCGCACCCAGAGATCGGCCACGACCGACAACCAGAATGGAACAGGTCAGTAAGATGCAGAACATCTGGAACCGTTATAAACTCGCGATCATCGCGATCGCAGTCGTTCTCGTCGCGCTCGTCTCGACCCTGTTCGTCGTGCCTGAAACGAAGCAGGGCGTGATCGTTCGCACCGGTGAGCCGCATGCGATTGTCAACATGTTCGACCCCGACGATCCCTACGGCCAGACCGGAGCAGGCTTCTGGTGGCGCATTCCGTTCGTTGACCAGGTGCAGATGGTGGAACGCCGTGTGCTCGATCTCGACATGGACAATCAGCAGGTGCTTACCAGCGACCAGCAGCGCCTGCGGGTCAACGCCTATGCCCGTTTCCGGATCATTCAACCGGTGACCATGGTCGAGCGTGCGGGTGACGAGAACCGCCTGCGCTCGCAGCTTTCCCCGATCCTGACCTCGGTGCTGCGCCAGGAGCTGGGTCGGCGGACCTTCGCCAGCCTGCTTACGGCCGAGCGCGGCGATGCGATGACCAATATCCGCGATACGCTGGATGCGCAGGCACGCGAATACGGCGCGCAGATCATCGACGTGCGGATCAAGGCCGCCGACCTGCCCGAAGGCACCCCGCTCGAAGCGGCCTTCACCCGGATGATTTCCGACCGGCAGGAACAGGCCGAAACGATTCGTGCGCAGGGGCGAAAGAACGCGCAGATCATCCGCGCCGAAGCCGACGCGAACGCCGCCAATACCTATGCCGAAGCCTACGGGAAGGACCCTGCCTTCTACGATTTCTATCGCGCGATGGAGAGCTATCGGCAGACCTTCATCAACGGCACTGGCAGTTCTTCCTTGGTGCTCGATAGCGAGAACGAATACTTCAATCAGTTCCGCGGGGAGTGATCGTCAAACGCTCATTCTTCGAACGGAAAGATCGACCGACCGTCGATCGGACACTGCGAGCGACATACGAGCTCGCGGGCGTTCGCCGGGATATTCAACGACGGTTCAGCGCGTCTGGGCTTTCCCTGACGGCGTAGCTGGAACCAGGGCGGCGCATCGCGCCTTGCCTGACAAGAGAAGGAACGAGAGGACGTGAGCAACGTGCGGTATGTGTATGGATTGACGAGTGCGCTCCTGGTCGGAGGCGCGGCGGTTTCGCTCGCCACCGGGTATCCTGCCGGAGCGCAGGTGGCGCAGAACGACGATTCCGTCATGAACCGGATGGCCCCGGTCGAAGGCGCGCCGGCGAGCTTCGCCGACCTGACGCAGCAGCTTCAGCCCGCGGTCGTCAACATTGCCACCCGCCAGAGCGTCGAGGTCAATCGCAATCCTTTCGCCGGCACTCCGTTTGCGGAACTGTTCAACCGGCGCGGCGGCAATGAACCGCAGCGGCGCGAGGCCCAGTCGCTCGGCTCGGGCTTCATCATCAGTGCCGATGGCTTTGTGGTTACGAACAACCACGTGGTCGCGCCCAACAACCGCGCCACGCTCGAAGAAATCACCGTGACCATGCCCGACGGCCGCGAATACGAGGCCGAGTTGATCGGCGCGGATCCGGCGTCCGATCTCGCCGTGCTCAAGATCAGTTCCAACGAGACGTTTCCCTTCGTCCAGTTCGGCGATTCGAGCGCAGCCCGGGTCGGCGACTGGGTTGTCGCGATCGGCAATCCGTTCGGCCTTGGCGGAACCGTCACCAGCGGCATCGTCTCCGCGGTTTACCGCAATACCGGCCAGGGCGGTGCCTATGACCGGTACATCCAGACCGATGCGAGCATCAATCGCGGCAATTCCGGCGGTCCGCTGTTCGACATGCGCGGCAATGTGATCGGCATCAACAACGCGATCTTTTCGCCTTCTGGCGGCAGCGTGGGCATCGGCTTTGCGATCCCGGCCGAGATCGCGGCTCCGATCGTAGCGGAGTTGCGCGAGGGCAACGCGATCGAACGCGGTTTCCTCGGCGTTGGCCTTCAACCGATCGACGACGATTTCGCGGATGCGCTCGGGCTTGAGCAGGATCGCGGCGAGATCATCGGTAACGTGCAGGAAGACAGCGCCGCAGATCAGGCGGGGCTGCGCGCGGGCGACATCATCGTCACCGTTGCCGGTCAGCCGGTCACCTCGGACCAGACCGTGTCCTTCCTCGTCGCCAATATCGCGCCGGGCGAGACGGTTCCGATCACCGTCCTGCGCGACGGCGAACGCATCCAGCTCGAAGCGACCCTGGGCCGCCGCCCGAGCGAGCAGGAGCTGGCCCAGCAGCAGCAGACCTTCGATCCCGATTCAGAAGAGCCGATGAGCCCTGAACAATCGGATGAGTTGATCGCGGAATCGCTCGGCCTCCAGGTGCTCGAACTCAATGCGCAGATCCGCCGCAGCCTCGGGGTTTCGGCGGAAACGACTGGGCTGGTGATTGGCGCAGTCGATCCCAATTCCGATGCGGCGCGCAAGGGCTTGCGTCGTGGCGACCTGATACTGACGGCCAACAATGAAAGCATTGGCACGATCGAAGCGCTGCGGACGCAGGTCAATGAGGCCGAGGCACAAAACCGGGACGCCCTGCTCCTGCGCATACAGCGCCGAGGCGCACCGCCACGCTTCGTTCCCATCCGGCTGCGTTAACGCCGAGACCGCGACAATCGAAAAAATGAACGCCGCTGCGGCCAATCGTCGCAGCGGCGTTTTTTATCGACCAGCCGAGATTCAGTAGATCGGCTGTCCTGAGCGCGGTCCGCCTTCGCCGGCTGCGGAGGACCTGTCCGAGGGTGTCCGCGGCGGTCTCGGAGTAGGCGGGGGCACGTCGAGCGTGTCGCGCGGCCTCGGACTTGGATCGGCTTCGGGCGGAGATGGCGCGCGCACCGCCCCTCCGGTCGCGCGTTCGAGGAAATCTTCGCTAACCGCTGGCGGCGGCTCGTTCCCCCGACCGCTTTCTCCGCCACGGCGACGCTCGTCACCCCGGCGTTCGCCCTCGCGCCCGTCGTCGACGCCGAAAGGTTCACCGATCGGATCTCGCGTTCCCGGTTCGATCAGATTGCCGTTCTCGTCGATGAAATAATAATCCTCGGGATCTCCGTAGAGCGCCTCGTCATCCGGCTCCAATCGCCATTCCGGCAGGTTGAGATCGGTGTCGAATTGTTCGACCGGGCGATCCCTTACCGCATAGCGCATATAGGCTGCGAAAGCTTGCGCCGGCGCACGACCGCCCTGCAATCCGGCGACTGGCGTCGCATCGTCACGGCCCATCCACACGCCGGTCGTAATTCCCGAACTGAAACCCACGAACCAGCCATCCTTGTTCGAACTGGTCGTTCCGGTTTTCCCCGCGACCGGTCGCCCGATCTGCGCTGCGCGCCCGGTCCCGGTCTGAACGGCGGTCTGAAGCAGATCGGTGATGCCGGCGGCGACATAATCGGGCACCAACTGGGTCTCGCGCGCCCTTTCATGTGTGTACAATTGCTCGCCATCGGCGGTTTCGACCCTTAGGATGCCATAGGGCTCGACCGCCATGCCGCCTGCCGAAACCGCCGCGAACGCTTCGGTCATCTCGATCAGCCGCACTTCGGAAGAGCCGAGCACCATCGCCGGAAAGGTCGAGATCGGGCTCGATACGCCGAAGCGACGCGCCATCGAAGCGACGGTGCCAAAACCGACCTCGTTGCCGAGCTGGGCGGCGACGGTGTTGATCGAGTAGGCGAACGCGGTGCGAAGATTGGTTTCCCCGACATTGCGACCGCTCGAATTGCGAGGGCTCCAGCCATCGATGGTGACCGGCGCATCGACGACCCGGTCGTCCGGGGTGTAGCCCGCTTCGAGCGCGGCGAGATAGACGAACAATTTCCACGAAGATCCCGGCTGTCGCATCGCCGAGGTCGCGCGGTTGAAATTCGTCTCGACGTAGTCGGTGCCGCCGACCAGAGCCAGGATCGCGCCGTCGCGGTCCAGGCTGACGAGCGCGCCCTGGGCCGCCGCCGGCGTGTTCGCATCGATCGCGGCGGTCGCGGCGCGCTGCATTCCAACATCGAGTGTCGTCCAGACCTCGATCGGGGCGTTCGTTTCGGGCAACAGGATGTCGAGCTGCGGGAGCGCCCAATCGGTGAAATACCGGACCGAGTTCTGTCCCGCACTCTGTTTGAGCTCCACTGTCTCGACGTTGACCGAAGCTTCTCGCGAAGTGATGTAGCCCTGTTCGCGCATCAGGCGCAGCACCACCTGCGCACGGTCGACCGCACGTTGCACGTCGGCGGTGGGCGAATAGCGGCTCGGCGCTTTCACCAGGCCCGCGATGATCGCCGCTTCGGCAACGCTGAGATCGGTGGCCGGGTGGCTGAAGAACTTGCGGCTCGCGCTGTCGATCCCATAGGCGCCGCCGCCGAAATACACCTTGTTGAGATACAGCTCGAGGATCTCCTCCTTCGAGAATCGCCATTCGAGCGCCATTGCCAGGACCGCTTCGCGCGCCTTGCGGTCAAACGTGCGGTTGGATGACAGGAACAGGTTGCGCGCCAGCTGTTGCGTGATGGTGGAGGTACCGCCGACCCGCTCGCGCGAACCGGTCACGCCTTCGAGGATGGCGCCGCCGGTGCGCCAGAAATCGATCCCGAAATGCGAAAAGAATCGTCGGTCCTCGACCGCGACCATCGCCTGTTTCATCGTTTCCGGGATTTGTTCGTAATCGAGCCATTCTCCAAAGCTGGGGCCCAATTCGACGATCTCGCTGCCATCTCGCGCGCGCACCAGGATGGTCTGTCCGACCTGGCTCGACTGCAATTGGTAATAGCTGGGGATCGAGCGCGCTGCGAAGCCGACAGCAAAGGCCACGAATATGCCAGCCAGGAGCGCCGCAGCGCCCGCCCACAGAACAAGCCTGCCAGTCCAGCGCCAGAGCCGCGATCGCCCGTTTTCCCGCGAGCCGTCGCCGGCCGACCTTGCGCGGTGGTTGGAAGCGGCGCGCCGCGAACCGCGCTTGCCCTTGTTCTGCAAACGGTCACCCCGTTTCGACATCAAATATCAATCGTCCATCTGGCGCGAGAGAATTCCACGGCGCCTTCGCCGGGGTGCATAGGACAGTTGTAACCGGGCGTGAACACACCTCGGCCTTATTGCCCGCAATTGCGACGGGTGGTGTGCCGGTGATTGCCGGAAACGAGCGGTCCTGTTCCGCTCAATCGCCGTTTTTCTCAGGGTCGAATTCGAGCGCGGCGGAGTTGATGCAATAGCGCATGCCGCCCGCTTCGGGTGGACCGTCGGGAAAGACATGCCCCAGATGCCCGCCGCACCTGGCGCACAGCACCTCGGTGCGGCTCATGCCGAGCGACGAATCGCGCCGTTCCTCGACCTTGTCGTCCTCGGCCGGTTGGGTGAAAGCGGGCCAGCCGCAGCCGCTATTGTATTTCGCATCGCTTTCGAACAGCACCGCGCCGCACCCGGCACACACATACTCGCCCTCGTCGTAGTGTTTGTCATACTTCCCGGTAAAGGCGCGTTCGGTGCCCGCTTCGCGAAGGACCTGGTATTGTTCCGCCGACAGCTTTTTGCGCCATTGCGCGTCCGTGATGGTCTTGGGATCGGATGAATTCATCGGACATCTCCTTGAGTCCGGCCCCATATCGGAGCGAGGGTGCCGGCTCGCAAGGGTTGGTCCGGTTCGCCCCGCCGCCGCGCGCCGGGTGCAAACATCAGCCATCCACCAGCGCATAGTGCGGCGGCGGCTTGATCACGTCCATGCGTTCGGTCAGCAGCGGGCGGAAGCTTGGCCGGCTCTTGAACACCGCGTACCAGCCGCGCGTCTGCTCGTGCCCCGCCCAGTCGATCCCGCCAAGGTAATCGGCGACGCTGATCTGTGCCGCCGCGGCGAGGTCGGCGAGGCTCATGGTCGATCCGGCGAGCCACGGGCGATTGTCGATCAGCCAGTCCATGTAATCGAGGTGCCCGTGCGCCATTCGCATCGCATCGCGCAGCGCCCGACTGTCGGGTGGCTGGCGCAGCACGATCCGCTTCTTCATGCGTTCCAGCAACAGCGGCTGCGTGACGTCGGAATAGAAATTCTCATCGAACAGCGCCACCAGCCGCCGGATTTCGGCGCGATTGATAGCCGTGCCGTTGATCATAGGAGAACGCTCGACCGTTTCCTCCAGGTACTCGGCGATCGCCCGGCTATCGGGCAGCGCGATTTTCTTGTCCGCGTTGACCAATACGGGCGTGCGGCCGGCGGGGTTCAGGTCGAAGAACGAATCCGCGGCAGCCCACGGATCTTCGCGCACGAGATCGTAGGCGATGTTCTTTTCGCCCATCAACAACCGGATCTTGCGGGAAAACGGACACAGCGGGAATTGATAGAGTTGCCACATGATCGGGCATCCTTGCACCAGATCGCAGCGGTGTGCCAGCGCGCGTTGGGCTGTCTATGCGTCCATCATCAACGCGCAGGCGGGCATCATCGCGGCAACGCGCTCCTCACCGCCGGGTTGTCCGAGCGTTTCGACCTCGTTCGATACCAAAGTCATCAGCGCCTCGCGCGACAATTCGCGCTGTTCCATCAGGCGCGCCATCGCCTGGACGAAGAATTCCCGGCCGCCCTCCTGCTCTATATCGGCGTAATCCTCGCCCCTTGGATCGTCTGCCTTCTGCCACCGGCTGACCAGCGCAAAGACCACGGCGCAGCGCGGCGCGGCGGCCTGCTCGATCGGCAATTGATCGAACGAGGTGACGGACGGCTCGCCCGATCCGGGCGCATTCGCCGCATTGGCGGAACCGCTATCGGGGGCGGACTGGAGGGCCAGAGCGGCCGCGAGCGAGGCGAACAGGATCATGGACATTCCCCCCTTCTATACCGCCGCGATGAACCTGCAACTACCCGTGGGTCGGGTCACGGACCGGGCGACATCGCGAAAGGGGTTGTGAGCGCTCCCCCCTCCCCGTACCCAGCGGGTGCGTTTCATAGAAAAGGGAGACAACCGCAATGTTCAGCCATGTCATGATCGGCACCAACGACATAGAAAAAGCGCGCGATTTCTACACGAAGACGCTTGCCGTTCTGGGCGCGCGCGAGCCGATGGAGAACATGTCGGCCAGCGGGCACAAGCGCCTGTTCTTCATGCATAACGGCGCGGTTCTCGGCATCAGCGAGCCGATCAACGACGCGCCGGCGACATGCGCCAACGGTGCGACCCTTGGCTTTGCGTGCGACAGTCTCGACCAGGTGAAGGAATTTCACGACGCCGCGGTCGCCGCGGGCGGGACCAGCATCGAAGACCCCCCCGGCCCGCGCGAGAACAGCATGGGTAAGCTCAACCTTGCCTACGTGCTCGATCCCGACGGGCACAAATTGTGCGCCATGCACCGCCCCGGGTAAACTGCGAGGCTAGTGGCTGAGTTCGAACACCGCGAATTCGGCGCGCCAGTTTGCACCTGCGGACGAGATCGGGCGTTCATCGGCAAAAAACCATGAACGCCCGATCCGGGCGCCCACTTCGTTCGCCAGATCGCGGAAATCTTCGATCGTCACGTGGTGGATGTTCGGCGTCGCGTACCAGTTGACCGGCAGCGCGCGCGTCACCGGCATCCGACCGCCGAACATCAGCGCGGCGCGCGTGCGCCAGTGCGCAAAATTGGGGAAGCTGACGAACGCTCTTTCCCCCACCCGCAACAGCTCGCCCAGGATCAGATCGGGCCGGGTCGCGGTCTGCAATGTCTGGCTGAGGATAGTGTAATCGAACGCCTTGTCGGGATATTCGGCGAGGTCGGTATTGGCATCGCCCTGCACCACCGACAGCCCCCGCGCCACGCAGCGTTCGACCAATCCGGAATCGATCTCGATCCCGCGCGCATCGACACCGCAATCGTCGCGCAGCGCCGCCATCAGTGCGCCGTCGCCGCAACCGATGTCGAGCGCGCGCAATCCGGGGCGATCGGCGATCGCGTTCGCGATCACCGCGAGGTCGAAGCGAAGCGATGCGGCGGTTTCACCCATCGAGGAAGCCCTGGACGATTGAGTCGAGCTGACGGTGGGGCAGCAGGAAGCTGTCATGGCCGTTGGGCGCCGACAGTTCGACGAAGCTGACCGGGCTGCCGGTTGCGTTGAGGGCGTGGACGATGTGCCTGCTTTCGGCGGTCGGATAGAGCCAGTCGGTATCGAAGCTCACGAGGCAGAAACGCGTGTCGCGACTTTCGCGAAATGCATTGGCGAGTTTGCCGCCATGTTCCTGCGCCAGATCGAAATAATCCATCGCGCGCGTGATATAGAGGTAGGAATTCGCGTCGAACCGCCGGGTAAAGCCGCTGCCCTGATAGCGCAGATAGCTTTCGACCTGGAAATCGGCATCGAAACCGAAACTGATCGCGCCTTTCGTCCCATCCGGTCGGTCTTGCAAACGTCGTCCGAATTTCGCGGTCAGACCTTCTTCGGACAGGTAGGTGATGTGCGCCGCCATCCGCGCCACGGCAAGCCCGTTGGCCGGGGTCTCGCCCCGCGCATAGTAATCGCCATCGCCCCATGCCGGGTCAGCCATGATCGCCTGCCGGCCGACTTCGTGAAAGGCGATGTTCTGAGCCGAATGCCGCGCGGTCGAAGCGATCACCAGTACGCGGCTCGCCCGATCGGGCCAGTTCGCCGCGAGGCTGAGCGCCTGCATGCCGCCCATCGATCCGCCCACCACCGCGTGCAGCCGCTCGATCCCCAGCTGGTCCAGCAGGCCGATCAGGCCGCGCACCATGTCGCGAATGGTGATGACCGGAAACCGCATCGCATAGGGCTTGCCATCGCCGCCATCGCTCGCGGGTCCGGTCGAGCCCATGCAACTGCCGATGACATTGGCACAAATCACGTAGTGGCGGGCGGTGTCGATCGGTTTGCCCGGGCCCACCATGCGCTCCCACCAGCCCGGCTTGCCGGTAAGGGGGTGTTCGCTCGCGACATACTGGTCCCCGGTCAGCGCATGACAGATCAGGATCGCATTCGATTTGTCGGGCGCCAGTTCGCCATAGGTCTCGTATGCGATTCGCACATCGGAAAGGACCTGCCCGCTGTCGAGAACGAGCGGTTCGGGCAGGTTGCACAGGTTGGAGGGCGAAAATTCGGCCATGCCGACACCGAAAGAGCAAAAACCGCCCTTCGACAAGATGGGGCCGAGCGGTTAGGGGAAAAACGCGAGGGATTGGCGTTCGGGTCGATCCCCCGCAATCCGTCCCGATCCGGCCCTATCCCGCGACTTTAGAAGACAGGAACGATGACCGCGCGCCCTCGACCCAAAGAATATGTTCTCGGCATCCATGCCTATGTTCCGGGCAAGGCGACCGCGGCGGATGGCCGTCCGCTCGTCAAGCTGTCCGCCAACGAGAATCCGCTGGGGACCAGCGCGGCGGCGCTCGATGCGCTTCGAAATGCGCGCGGACCGGATACGAACGGGGCGGCCAGCTATCCCGATCCGGACGCCAAGGCGCTGCGCAATGCCCTTGGACAGCTGCACGGGCTCGATCCCGCGCGGATCGTGTGCGGAACGGGATCGGACGAGCTTCTGAACCTGGCTGTTCAAGGCTTTGCCGGGATCGGCGACGAAGTGCTGTTCGCGCGCCACAGCTTCGCAGTGTACGACATAGCTGCAAGGCGTTGCGGGGCGGAGCCGGTCGAAGTGCCCGATCGCGACTTTCGCGCCGATGTCGATGCCATGCTCGCCGGGGTGACTCAGCGAACGCGCGTTGTCTTCCTCGCCAATCCGAACAATCCGACCGGCACCTGGCTGCCGCCGAGCGAGGTCGAGCGGCTCCACGCAGGGCTCCCTTCCGACGTGCTGTTCGTGCTCGACGAGGCCTATGGCGAATATTGCGACCCCGATCATCAGCGCGTCGGCTTCGATCTCGCGAGCAAGCACGACAACGTACTGGTCACGCGCACATTCTCGAAGATCTACGGCCTTGCCGCGGAACGGGTCGGATGGGCATTTGGCGCGCCCGAATTGATCGACGTGTTGAACCGCACCAGAGGCCCCTTCAATGTGACACAGAGCGGGCAGAACGCAGCTGTCGCGGCGCTGGGCGATCAGGATTTCGTCGAACGCAGCCGGACCCACAACCGGGCCGAGCGCGATCGCTTTGTCGAAGCCATTACCGCGCTGGGAAATCACGGCCTGTCCAGCGTGCCCAGCGAAGCAAATTTCGTGCTGGTCCGGTTTGGCGATGAGGCCGCCGCTGCGAAGGCGCGCGATGCGCTGGCGGAAGCGGGCTATGCGGTGCGTCATCTGCCGGGGCAGGGTCTGCCCGATGCCCTGCGCATCACGATCGGCAAGAGCGAGGACATGGCACGCGTTGCCGACGTTCTGAAGCAGACCTGCGGGGCACGGGAGTGAAGATCGAAACAGTTGCGATCATCGGTCTGGGCCTGCTCGGCGGTTCGATCGGGCTGGCGGTGGCGGACCGTGCACCGGGCATCTCCACCACTGGCTACGATCGCGATCCGTCCGCCCGCGACGCGGCGCGCAAGCGGGCATTGGTCGGGACGGTCTGCGACAGCGCGGCCGAGGCGGTGAGCGCCGCGGATCTCGTGATCCTGTGCGTGCCGGTCGGCGCGATGGAGGCCGCAGCGCGCGGCATTGCCGAACATCTGCCCAGCCATGCGATCGTGTCCGATGTCGGCTCCTCGAAACAAGGCGTCGGGGAAGCGCTGGCGCGCGCGCTGCCGGGCCAGTGCGTCATCCCCGCTCACCCGGTCGCAGGGACGGAGCGCAGCGGGCCGGAGGCTGGTTTTGCCCAATTGTTCGCCAATCGCTGGTGCATCCTGACCCCGCCTGACCACGCCGCGCCGGACAATGTCGTGGCGCTCGGCAAGTTCTGGAAAGCGCTGGGCGCCCGGATCGAGGTGATGGACGCCGCGCACCACGATCTCGTCCTCGCGGTTACCAGCCATATCCCCCATCTCATCGCCTTCACGATCGTCGGCACGGCCAGCGATCTGGAGGATGTCACCCGCTCCGAGGTCATCAAGTATTCGGCCGGCGGCTTTCGGGATTTTACCCGCATCGCCGCATCCGATCCGGTCATGTGGCGCGACGTGTTCCTCAGCAACCGGGGCGCGGTGCTCGAAATGCTCGGCCGGTTCAGCGAGGATCTGACTGCCATGCAACGTGCCATCCGCGAAGGCGACGGTGATAAACTGCACGATCTGTTCAGCCGGACCCGCGCGATCCGCCGGGCCGTGATCGAGGAAGGGCAGGACGATGCGCGGGAAAATTTCGGGCGAACCGGTCCGGGACGCGCCGAAAAACCACCCGGCGTGGCAGGATCGGCCCTGCCGGCGCGGCCTAGACGCTGATCGGTCGATCGCCTGCCGCGAGTTTGCCCTGCTCGTTCAGGGCGTTCATCGCGCGGTGCACGCGCTGCTCCGCCTCGTCGCGGGTCAGGCCCGCGGGAACGCGCTCTCCCACGCGGTAGGTGATCGTGCCTGGCCGCTTGATCGTGCGATGATAAAGCGGCCCGCTATCGACCGCAATCGGAACGACCGGCAGGCCCAGCAACTTGTAGATCCCGGCGAACCCCGCCTGCAGGCGCGGCATCGCACCATGGGGAACCCGCGTCCCTTCTGGAAAGATCACCAGCGGGCGCCCCTCGCCGACCTGGTCGCGCGCGATCGCCACCATCTCGCGCAGCGCCCGCGCGCCCTTGTCCCGCGCTACGGGCACAAGGCCGTAATGCCGCGCCGAACGTCCCCAGCCGGGGATGTCGAACAGCTCGCGCTTGGCGAATACGCATGGCGCCGGAAACAGGAACGGCGTGTCGATCGCCTCGAAGAAGCTTTCATGCTTGACCGCGAACAGCACCGGCTCGTCCGGGATCGAACCTTCGAGCACCACCTTGATGTCGAGCAGGTGTCGAACGCACCAGCGATGCCATCCCGACCATGCCGACACGATCCGGTGCAGACCGGTCGACCCGAACGGCGTGACGAGAAGCGACGCCACCACCAGCACCGCGCTGACCCCGTAGAAGGCGGGATAGAAGGCGAAATTGCGCAGGAGCCGTACCATCGCCCTAGCCCACGGCCAGATTGGCGGCGCGGCTCGCCAGCAGCTTGTGATATTCGAGGAACAGGCTGGCGAGGTCCGGTTCGGAGGGGACCGCGTCGCGCACGACCTCGACCGCATCCGCGCCGACCCTTTCCGACAGCGCCCGGTCGAGTTCGCCAGCGGCGCGGCGCATGTGCCAGTCGGTGGTGACGAGGCGCAGCGATCGGATCGAATTCACCTCGACCCAGCGCGCCGTCTCGGTCGCGTTGCTGCGCGTATCGACCGCGGCGAAACCCAGCGTGACGCAGCAATCCATGCGTTCCTCGTCGACATCGAATTCGGCGGCGAATTCGTCCCGCGTCACTTCCATGTCGACCCCGGTGACGAGCATTCTTTCCGCCAGCCCCTCGTCCAGCACTTCGAGCCCGCGCGGGATCCGGCCAGCGCCGCCGGTCGGCACAATCACGGCATCGGTGACCATCTCGCCGTTGGGTTGCGGCAAGGCGGAGGCGAACCAAAGGAAACCGAGCGCCCAGACGAGCACGATGGCGGAAAAGGTGTATCGGATGAATTTCATAGGACTAGAGCAGCGACCTTAGCGCAAAGCCGATCGTTATGCGCGCGGTAATCAGGGCCAGCGCGATCGCGCCGAGCGGGATCGCCGCGATCGCCAGCCAGTCGCTCCAGTCCAGACCGCCGCGCGCGATCATTCCGCCTTCGAGCGCGGTGAATTGCTGGGCGAGCAGCCATACCGCCCCCAGCCCCAGCAACAGCCCGATCCCGGCGCCGATCGCCGCATCGCGCAGCACGGCCCGCTGGAATACGCGCGTGACCTGCGCGTCTGTCCCGCCCAGCAGGTGAATGATCTCGACCGTTTCGCGGTGGGTGGAAAACGCGCTGCGCGATGCGAGCCAGACCGCGGCGGCAGTGGCCGTGGCGACGAGCGCGATCAGCGCCAGCGCGAGATATTGCAGGGCGGCAAGCGCATCGTAAACCGGCTTGAGCCACTGCGATTGCGCGTCGATGCGAGTGGTTTGCGCGCCTGTCCCTAGCGCCTCGTCGAGCGCGGATCGCAATTGCGCGACGCGTGACGGAGCTGCGCTCCCGCGCAACTCGACGTCGATGAGAGCCGGAATCGGCACGTCACTATCGGCGGCGTTCGAACCGAGCCACGGTTCAAGCAGGTCTTCCAGTTCGCTTTCGGGCACGATCCGGACCGAAGTCACAGAGGGCTGGCGCGAGAGCGCCTCGGCGGCGCGTTCGGCCAGGTCGGCTCGTACCGCGGAATTGGCCTCTACGATCTGGACGGTGACCGCGCCTGACAGATCCGCCCGGGCGTTATCGGCCAGGTTGCGCAGCGACAATCCGCCAGCCGCCGCGACCACGACCAGACCGATCAGGATCGCGATCACCCACGGGATCGGCCCTCCGAACCGGGTCGCGGGCAACAGCCCGGGACGGCCCGAACGGGCCTTCGCCTTGTCCGGGTCGGCGATGTCGGTCTGGTCGGTGCGGCGCAGCCGGGGCAACAGGCTCATCCGACATCACCCGAACTGCGTCGCAGCGGCGGATCCTCGAGCGGCTCGCGATCGTCGCGGACCCGGTAATCCTCGCGCGACAGTCGCGGGGGATAACGCAACGCGCCGGTCGGATCGGACAGGCGGCCCTTGTTGAGGCGCATGATCAGCGATTCCGGTACCTTGCGCAGCAGGTGCACATCGTGCGTGGCGACGATCACCGTGGTGCCGACGCGGTTGTTGAGCGCTTCGAACAGGCGCAGGAGTTTGAGCGCCATTTCGGGATCGACATTGCCGGTCGGCTCGTCCGCTATCAACAGGCGCGGACGGGCGATGACGGCCCGGGCGATGGCGACGCGCTGCTGCTCCCCGCCCGACATGGTCGCGGGCCGGGCATGGGCGCGGTGCGACAGGCCGACCCAATCGAGCATCTCGCTAACCGCGCGCCTCACACGCCCCTCATCGCTCCCCGCAAGCCGCAGGGGCAGCGCGACATTGTCGAACGCGGTGAGGTGGTCGACGAGACGAAAATCCTGAAACACNACGCCGAGCCTGCGGCGAAAGTCCGGACGACGCGTTCG
>JGI12210J13797_11265645_pt1 | contig 25525 bp, 21 predicted proteins | sample ElkSlonscriptome_3_FD_13797 | JGI IMG/M metagenome (IMG submission 13797)
ATCGACAAGGACAACACCACGATCGTCGACGGTGCCGGCAGCGAGGACGACATCAAGGCCCGCGTGGCCGAGATCAAGACCCAGGTCGAGAACACCACCAGCGACTACGACAAGGAAAAGCTGCAGGAGCGCCTTGCCAAGCTCGCCGGCGGCGTTGCCGTGATCAAGGTCGGCGGTGCGTCCGAAATCGAGGTGAAGGAACGCAAGGATCGCGTCGACGACGCGCTTCACGCGACCCGTGCCGCGGTCGAGGAGGGCATCGTTCCGGGCGGCGGCACCGCGCTGCTCTACGCCTCGAAGGCTCTCGAAGGCCTCAAGGGCGAGAACGACGACCAGACCCGCGGGATCGACATCGTGCGCCGCGCGATTCTCGCACCCGTACGCCAGATCGCCGCGAATGCCGGCCATGACGGCGCGGTCGTGTCGGGCAACCTGCTGCGCGAAGGCGACGAGACGCAGGGCTTCAACGCTGCGACCGACACCTATGAGAACCTCGTCCAGGCCGGCGTCATCGACCCGACCAAGGTCGTGCGCACGGCTCTTCAGGACGCAGCTTCGGTCGCCGGTCTGCTGATCACCACCGAAGCAGCGATCACGGAAATCCCGGAAGACAAGTCGAACGCCCCCGCAATGCCCGACATGGGCGGAATGGGCGGAATGGGCGGAATGGGCTTCTAAGCCTCACATCCCATCTGACTGACGAGAGAGGCCCGGCGGGAGCGATCCCGGCGGGCCTCTTTCCATTTCATACGCCGCGAACCTTTCGGATGATCAGGTGCAACGCTTGGCCCCCTTCGTGCGTTGGTGAGAAAAGAGGAGGAAAAGTCATGAAACTTCCAGCAAAGGCTCACGTCGCGCTCGTCGACGGAGAGACATTCTCGCTCCTGCGCAATGAAGGGCAGATCTTCGATCCGTCCCTTGCCGTCGAGGACAGCCCCGAACTCGACCCGACCAATTTCAGCGCCGGGATCCGCCATCAGGACGATATCGGCCAGCGCCACGGCCGGACCGATCTCAACGAGCTCGCCCACGGAGCTGCGGCCGCGCAATGGCTCAACGAAAAAGCGATCGCCGGCCAGATTCACGATCTACTGGTGATTGCCGACCCGAAGACGCTTGGCGAGATGCGCCAGCATTACCATCCCGAACTCAAGAAGCGTCTTGTCGGCGAAATCGACAAGACACTGACCAACCGCTCGACCGGTGAGATCGCAAAGGCGATCGCCGACGCCTGAGTGCAGTGCGCCGCAAATCAGCGTTTATGAACTTTCGCGGGCTTGCGGTTCCGTAGGCATAGGCCGCGGTTCGAGTTGAAGTCGAGCGGCCAGCCTCATGCATCAGGACGCGATCGAGACCGAAGCCTTTGCCCTGTGCGGAGCGCTCCGCTGGAGTGATTGCGCGATTTTATCGCAGGTGCGCTGTAAGGCGGTGCAACGTGGGTCGGGCAAGGTCGATGAGTTCCTGTTCCGCTCCATCGGGTCTTCCGGAAGCAATCCACAAGAGGGCAGCGACCACGAGGTAAGCGATGGCTCCGCAAAGCACGCCTACCCCCAGTGCGATGTAATCTTCAAGCGACCCGCCCACAGGCGACCATCCCGCCATCAGCAGCGAGACCGCCCCCGCCATGACCGCCGCGGCGATCAGCGGACGCAGGGCGGGTGCGAACTGGTGCGTCAGGGAAAGACCTGTGAGCCGTTGCACAAGCCTCGCGTTCAGCTGGAGATTGATCGCCACAGCCGCGCAACGGGCATAGACCACACCCATGATCGGTCCTATCGGCGTCATCGTCCCGACGACCAGACCGATGGCGAGCAAGGGCAACCGGATGAGCGCTACCCTGACATCGCGCCCGGCTATGTCGCGCGTGCGGTTGAGTGCCATGGCCAAGGGTTCCGAGCTTTCCATGAGGCCCAGCACGCTCGCCAGCGCAAGGGCTTCGACGATCGGGACTATCGGTCGCCATTTTTCGCCGATCAGCAGGATGACCGAAGGCTCGGCCACCACAGCAAAGCCGATTGCGATCGGTATGCCGAAGGCGAGGAGAAAATGTTGCGCTCTCAAATAGGCCGATTTCAAGCGTTCCGGCTGCTCGTTCATCCTCGAAAATGCGGGGAAAAGGATCTGCCTGAGCGGGCTCAGCGCCTCGAACACGGGAAGGTAGGCAAGACGTGACCCGAGAGCGTACTGGCCGAGCCCGGCCGAGCCCACGAAGAAGCCGAGCGCGATCGGGTCGGAGCGAAGGTTGAGCGTGCGCACGGCCTTGCTCAGCGTAAGCCAGCCCGAGAAGGAAAAAAGCTCGCGCCAACGATTGAGGCAAGCACGCGGGCGATAAGGGATCACCGCATAGGATAAGCCAACCCGCACGAGCTGTGCCGCGAAACTTCCCAGCACGAGCGCCCAGTAGGACCTGAAGGCGATCGCGATCGTCACCGCAACGAGGAAACCCGCCAGTTTCGCCCCGAATGTCAGGAGGAAATCCTGCCAGAAGATGAGCTGGCGACGGAACACGACGAGCTTCGGGTTCTCGAAACCTCCGATGACCGTCGCGAAGGCAATGAGGCCGAGCACCGGCGCAAGTCTTTCGTCGCCGTAGATGCCGGAAGCCGGCAAAGCCAGGGCGGCAATCACGAGCGCGAGGAGGACCGAACGCACCGCATTGAGGGTGAAGGCAGAATCGTAGTGGTCGCGAGTTGGCCGGCGGTGCTGGATGAGCGCATTCGCGAGGCTCAGCTCCGTGACGGAGGCGACGACGATCGCGATGGCCTCGGCGATCGCGACGATGCCGAAATCATCGGGGACCAGCAGCCGCGCGAGAATGATCGTACTGGCAAAACCGATGACATTGATGAGCAGCCTTGCGGCTGCCACCCATGAAGCCCCCTTCACCAGTTTGCGCCTTGCCCCCCCCAATCTCAGCTCCTGGCCCGTCTCTGCAGCGCCTTGCGCGTTCGCTCCTCGATCCGGGCCGCCCCGCCAGTGATCCAGCCGGCAGCGCTAGTCAGGGAACGCTGCGCCACCGGCGTCTCGAACTGGTAGCCACAGCGCCTCATCCCATTCCGGCAACGCGCTTCAATCAGAGCGGTCTGCGAGGTGGTCAGCCGGTCGCGCCACTTTGTCAGCGAAGCGGCACTGATCGCCTGTTTCGAGCGCTGCTCGTGCCTGCGGCGCCAGTCTTCGAGCTGCGCGTCCGGAATCCGGCCCGACGGGTCCGGGACTTTGCCCCGGTCCCCGCCTTCGATCATCGCAGGTTCCATCTCTTCGCCCAAGAAATCGCAGATCCGCCTCACCTCCTTTTCAGGCTGCAAGACCAGCTGTTCGTAGGCCACAGTCTTGAAGCGCGAATCCGCATCCCACTTGGGGAAGCGGTTCGCGTAAAGATCTTCCCATTCCGCGGCGAGCTGCGCGATCGACCGCATCGGATCGCCGGTAGCAAGCCCGCGGCTGAGCGAAGGCGGAAAGATCTGCTCGCGCACCCAAGGCGTGTCCAGGAACGATCCGATCGCCCCGCGCGGATCGCGCTGAAGGACGAGGAAGCGCGCATTTGGATACCACGAGAGGAGCGTCGCAAGATACCGCGAATGGCTCGGGGTCTTCTCGCCCACCCGGGGTTTATCCAGACGCTTTCCATAGGCATCGAGCATGGTGTCGAAGATTGCCCGAAAGGAATGATCGCCGCGCTCCTCGATCCGCGCCAGCGCAGCTTGCGCATCAATGCCGAGATCGCGGAACCTGACCCATTCGGTCAGTCTTCGCCAGAATCGCTCGAAGTCTTCGGGCGAGCCGCCCGGCCCGCCCGCCGCTTGGGCGCGCTTGAGGAAATGCGTCTCGGGGGTGATCGCGATCCGCGAATGCCGTGAGAGAATCGCGCGCAACAGCGTTGTGCCCGAGCGTCCAAAACCGACGATGAAGATCCTGCTGTCGGATCCGGGCGATCGCACGAATGCGGCTCCTTACAGTTAGCGCGGCGAGCGGCGGCCTGCCGCGATTTGCAGACTGCCCTGCTAGAGGGTTGGCAGGCGCCGACATTAACCTGTGGCAGGACTTCGCGAGGTTCGGCACGCCGAGAGGCCGCTTCACGGCTCGGCAAGAGGCGAGGTGCTGCTGTAGAAGGGCGCATCGTACTTGGCTTTCAGATTGGTCGGACGAGGCTTCAATCCGAGCGCGCATCGCCACCTGTCAGTTCGTCCCAGTTCCTCGAAGCGGGGGGCTTCCGACGTACGGTTGGCCTTGATGTGAAGAATGATCTCCCCGGTTTCGCGCAAGCCTTGCACTCGCCAGCCCTGGGCGGACAGGCATCTCTCGAAATCGCCCTGTTCGACCGGCAGCGGTGTGGGCGAGGCGGTCCAGAACGGCTCGCCTGGTGCGTACCAATAGGCCATGACGAGCGAGCGGAGGGACCACAGGCCGCTTGCCGGACCGGAATAGGGATCGAGCAGCCGCATGTCGGGGCCGAACAGGCCTTGCGTGATCGCGCCGCTCTGGATTGCCCCTCGTCCCACGTAATGCGACCAGACCGCATCGAGAGCACGGCGCGCCGCGCCCGGCGCAACGATATCGGGATCGCTCCCGGTGCCCGCCACCAACGGGGCAGGGACAGCGAGACGATAGCACAGGCTGCGACCGAAGGCCGGGAAGCCATGCGGTCCGATGAAATACCTGAACTCTTCAAGAAAGGCGCGCCGTACAGACCTGATGAACCCGGGATCCCACGCGGGATCGATCCGGTCGATCCATGTCAGGGCGTAGTGAAAACCCCAGGCATTGTAATAGTCCACTCGCCCGCCGGGCCCGTCGGAAAACCAACCCGAGCCGATATGGAACTGCTTTACCCGCTGATAGCGTTCAGCGGGATCGTCGATCAGATCCTCCACGCCAAGGGCATCGAAAACCCTGTCGATGAGGACGAAAAAGAGGTGCCAGTTGTTATCAAGCCCGCTCTTGCCCCGCGCCTGCGCGAACCAGGCCGTAACCTGCGCCCGCTCCGCTGCATCGAGCGTGTCCCACACCGGACCGCGAAGCAGCCAAAGCGCGAGTGCGATATCCGCAGCCTCTACGATCCGCTGATTGCTTCGCCCGGGCATCGCGCCCCAGTAATCCGGGCCTTCAGGGTCTGTTCCCGCTAGAAGGCCCCGGCAGAATTCTCCCGGAATATCAAGCATCCTGCCCTTCACCGCGATCGTCGAAGGCCGGCCCGAGGCGCACCACGCTGCGAAGAGCGGCATGATACGAGCGAAACCTTCGAGAGCGTCACAATCCCGTCCGCTCCAGCTCGGCTCGCCGGGAAAATCCGCAGCCGAAGATGCCGGATTGCGATAGGTCAGCCAGGCCAGGGCGAAATAGCGCACGACCGCATCATAGGCATCGTTTCGCGGCGCGGGATTGCACAGGCCATCCAGCATGGACTGCGCGCTTCGCGGGAATGCGAAGGCGCGCAGCCGCCGGGGCGCCTGCCCCAAGGCCGCTCGCGCCAGGATCAATGCGGTTCGTGCGCGGCGGAGCAGTTTCATGCCGCGCCGACCGATCGAAGCGAGCGCAGCGCCCTTCCGGAACCATCGCGCCGACCGCCCCTTGTTAGTCGAGAGCCGCGAGGGGAGGCAGAGTGAAAACCGATATCTTCATCATCGGTGCGCAGAAAGCCGCGACCACGACCTTGTTCGAGCTGCTGTGCACCTCGCGCCGCATCTCCGGTGCGTCGAACAAGGAACCGCATTTCTTCAGCACGGCGCAGGACTGGCAAACCGGGCTGCCGGAATACGAGGCGCTGTTTGAGCAACGTGAGGACTCGATCCTGCTCGAGGCATCGACCTCCTACACCTTCTATCCTCATCGCAATCTCGGCATCTGGGACGACATCCATGAGTACAACCCGAAGGCGCGCTTCATCTACATCGTGCGCGATCCGCTCGACCGGCTGATCGCGGCCTATCGCCATGGAGCCGCGCGCGGCTATGGCACGCCGACTTTCGACAATTATGTCTTCCGCAACCCGCTGGCAATCCGGGCGACGCGCTATCATACCCAGGTCACGCCCTTCATCCACCGGTTCGGCCGCGAACGCGTCCTGTTGCTCGATTTCGCCGATTTCATTGCCGACCAGACCGCGACGCTCGCGCAGGTGAGCGAATTCATCGGCCTTGGGCGCGACCATTTCGGGAAAATCCCGGCATACAGCGCGAACACGGCAGAAGGGGGCAAGCCGCCCTACTGGCTCGACGAACTTCCCGGTCCGCTCTCCGCATTGCGTCGACGCTTTCCCAGGGCGTTCCACAAGATGACGCGTCCGCTGCATCGCTACCCGGCCTCCAAGCCTGAAGTCACCGCGCCTGTCAGGCAGGCGATCGGCCACATGCTCGAGCCCGAGATTGCGGGAATGGAGGAACTTATGAAGCGCGACTTCACAGGCTGGCGCGAGCGGTTGCACTAGCTGGCCTGTCTGCCCGTCGTTCGTCGCTGCCCGATGGCCTGACAAGCTCGAGGACCTTTGCCTCGACCTCGTCCGCGATCGTCTCTACGTAGCCTTCGGTCAAGTGGTTGCTGTCGCGGTAGATCGGGGTTTGCCCGGATAGAACGGGGCAGATGTCTCCGGGACAGATACGTGCGTAGAGATCGATCCCGTGGATCTGCGCGCCCGCGGCGATGGCGGCGCTCTCCGCTGCGAACAGTTCGAGATGCGCGCCTTCCGGTCGTTCGAAACGGCAATCGCGGCTGGGTAGGCCGAGACGGCTGCCCCAGCCCTGCCACCATTTGGCCTGCGAAAGGCAGGCGGGCACGTCGAAGCCCGGCCGGGGATTGTCCCTCAGATGGAGCACCGCCCCGCCGCTGCGTGCGAGTTGACCGAACAGCGCCGCTGTCCCCGCACCCCAGCTTGCCGCCTCGACATCATAAGAAAGCGAACTCGTGACGACGATGAGATCGGGACGCATTCGCGCGACCCGCTCCAGTGCGCGGTCCCGCCACTGCTCGCATTCGCGGTAGCGTCGGCCAACGGCGTAATAGTGAAAACCTACCTTCGCGGCAGGGCAGGCCGACTTCACGAATGTCGTGAGGCTCCATCCCCGCTCTTCGGCGAGACGCCGAAGCGGGACGAACCATTGCGCCGCGTGGCTGTCCCCGAACAGGACGATGCGGACCTGCGATCCCTCCTCACCATAATGACACGCGACGGGGCGGATTGCGTCGAAACCTGCGACACAGCCATCATCGCGCAGTGAAGTTGCCCTTACCTCAGCGCTTGCAAGCACGCGCTGACCGGGCGCGTCCTGCCAGGAGGAAGCGGCGCCCTTCCATGTTACCGCCGCTAGCCCGGAAACGGCGCTGAAACCGACCAGCAATGCAATCGCGCGCATCGGTTGCAGGCCCAGCGCGCGGCTTCGGCGGACGGGATTCTCGACCAAGTGATATGAAGCGACCGCAAGACAGAAGGAAACCGCGACCCAGGAAAGCCGGGCGGCGAGGCTCTCGCCAAGTCCAAGCTCCTCCGCATAGAGGAGAACCGGCCAGTGCCAGAGATAGAACGAATAGGAGACGGTGCCGCAATATTGCAGCGCCTTCGACGACATGACGCGCTCGGCAGGCCCGGTCGTCCCCGCGGCGAGGAGGAGCGCCGTCGCCGCGACCGGGATCACCGCGACGAGCCCGGGAAAAGGGATTTTCTCGCCGAGCAGCAGGCTCGTCAGCGCCAGCGTCGCCAGCGCGGCCGGAGCGATCACGGCGGCCGCTCTTCTGTCGGCAAGGAATGCGCGGTGCTGCACGGCGAGCGCGGCGGCTCCCCCTGCGGCGAATTCCCAGACCCTCGTCGGCATCATGAAGAAGGCAAAAGGCTGGTTGGCATCGGTCAGCCAGAGCGACAGGCCAAGCGATAGAGCGCCGCACAGCACCATTGCTGCGAGCATGGTGTCCGTGACGTTTCGTCCCGTCCTGCGCGCGACCCACGCGGCAAGAAGCACCATGAGCGGCCAGACGAAATAGAACTGCTCCTCGACCGACAACGACCAGGTGTGCAAGAGCGGGCTTTCGCTTACATTGCCGGCCAGATAATCGGTCTGGCGCCAGGTGAAATAGAGATTGCTTGCATAGACTGCGCAGGACAGCAGCGTATTGGCGAGTTCCGGATGGCGGAACGGAGAATAGATCAGGAAACCGGCAAGGCCTGTCACGACCAGCATCACTGCCATCGCCGGCAGAAGTCGCCGGATACGCCGCGCGACGAAGCCAACGAAATCGATCGTTTCGCGCCGGGTCACCTCGTCGTGGAGCATCGGGGTTATCAGAAAGCCCGAGATCACGAAGAACACGTCGACGCCGACGAAACCGCCGGAAAACCCCGGGACCTTCGCGTGGTAGAGGACGACCAGCAGCACCGCGATCCCGCGCAGCGCCTGGATGTCCGAGCGAAAGGCACGTGCCGGGGTCGCCGACCCCAGGCCGTGAAACATGGTCGAGGTGGTTCGGGTGAGGCTCATTCGGCGAATACAGCCCCGTTCCGGGCTGGCGCCGCTTGTGCGCTCAACACGATCCCCTGGCGGCGAGAACGCGCGGGACAGTCAGGATTATAATCTTGATATCACGCAGGAATGTACGGCTCGAAACATATCGTGCATCGAGCAGCACGCGCTCGAAATATTGGATATCGCTGCGCCCGCTGATCTGCCACAGTCCGGTCAACCCAGGCCGAACCGCACAATACAGCGCGAAGCGGTCCCCATAGCGACGCACCTCGTCCTCGACGATCGGCCGGGGCCCGACGAGGCTCATCTCGCCCGCGACGATATTGAACAATTGTGGCAATTCATCGAGGCTGCTGCGCCGCAGGAAAGCGCCAAGCCGCGTGACACGCGGATCGCGGCGTAACTTCTGGGTTTCGGCCCATTCCCTCGACGCAGCATCGTCTTCGCGCAGGAGCCGGGCAAGCCGTTCCTCGGCATCGACCACCATGGTGCGAAATTTCCAGCAGTAAAACCGCTGCCCGTTTCTCCCGACCCTGCTTTGGCGGAAAAAGATCGGACCGGGATCATAGATCCTGATCGCAACGGCGATGGCAATCATTACCGGCGCGAGCAGGAATAGAGCGACGAGCGAAACGACGATGTCCAAAAGCCGAAGGGCGATCTCCGTCGAAGCTCGCGGCAGCGATGTCAGGCGTGATCGAGCAATCTCTGCATCGGCCGACAAAACGCGTGCATTGGCGTGACTCATGTAAGGGGGGCTCCCGGGCTCTCAAATGGGCGAGAACGGCTCTGTCAGAACCGTTGGCCGGATCCTCGCGATCGGGCCTGGAGGGAGCATTACGTTTCGATTGAAGACAATGCCTTACAACAGGTTAATGTCGTGGATCAGCCCATCGCGCATGCCTACCATCCCATGGCCGGGCAAATGCCCCTTCACTTCGCGACAAATCGCAGCAAGCGGTTCTTGGCCCTGATCTCGCAGGAACGGCCGAAGTGTTGCGAAAAGCCTATTGCGGCGTAGGCTGACTGTCCGCTGCACACGGATAAGCGGACATCAAGGCAGGTACGATTACCGATGCAGCCTGGGCGTCGCTGAGCGCAGGATTGGCCATGAGGTATTCCTCGAAAAGGTCGACCAGTTCGCTCTGGCGCAATTGCGTCGGCAGGCACGGCTCCTCGGCGCCGATCCACGTCTGGTACGCCCTAGCCGAATCGGCGACCGCCGCGATGTAGGCATAGCAGTAGGACCGACCATAGCTCGAGCTATCGCGGCACTTGCGAAGGAGATCGCCAGCCGAATGATAGCCCTTGACCGCTTCGGCCACGCCATCCTCGGCATGGGCCGGCGCGATCGAAGGAACAACCGCCGCAAGAGCGAGCGGCACGGCGAGAGCCGTCCGTTCCGCGGCGCGTTTGAGGTTTCTCATTTCTCAAGCAGGAGCGGACGGGGACGGAAGGCCTTCATCGCCTGCTTGCTCTCACCTGGCTCCTTGAGCGGGACGCCTTTTCCAGGGGCACCGCCGACAGTCTCCGAGGGGCCCGGGACGATCGCCGACGTCTCGGCCGCCGCAGGAGACCGGGCCTTGACCGAGGCGCTGTTCGCCGTCGCCGCAAAGGCCGACTTGTCGGGCTCTATACCGGCATAGTCGGCTTCAAATGCCTCGGGCTTGCCAGCCGTTCCGCGCCAGACATAGAAAATGTGCAGCCCCACCTTGTCGATCCGGTCGAGCGAGGCGCTCCAGTAGGGATCGACATAGTCGGCGTGATAATGGGTCGCTCGACCGACCTGATCGGCGACGAAGCCGCCCAGCGCGGCCTGAGCGGTACGGCGGGCGCGGGCCCAGAGCGCTTCGGACGGACGGCGCGCAAGCGATCCATCGCAAGTGAATGTAAATTGGCATCCGGTCGAGCGTTCCGCGCCCTCATAGACGACTCCGCAGACCGAATCGGGGAAGGCCGGGTGGCTGACCCTGTTCAGGATCACCTGCGCAATCCCCTGCTGACCTTCGAGAGGCTCGGTCGCTCCCTCGTAATAGACGGCCTGTGCAAGACATTCGAGCGCGCGTGCCGGGCTCGAGGCATCACTGAAGCCACCTCGGAACGGCTCGGCCGCGCCGATCGCGAAGGCCGCGCCCGGCCCGGCCGGATCAATGGCGGAAACGCGCTCGGTGGCGACCCGGGCATCCTCCTTGCCGCTCGGAGATTCGGCCAGCGGGGCGACCGCGCTCCTTGCGGTCGGCGTCGAAGCCGACATCGCGCCGAGGGCAGCGAAAGTGGTGATCGCGAAGGATCCACGCGAAAGGGGGTTCTTTGCCATCGTCATGCCGGGAGGCTACTCCCGTTGAGAAGCGCTCAACAATAAAGTGGGTTGGAAATGCCCTTCTCCGCCAATTTCTCCGGTCGCGGAACCCGATCGAATGGATCGAGATAGCCCGGATCGAAATCGGCGGCACCGCGAAGCGCATGCTGGTCGAGGATCGTCATCTGCCGAGATTGCAGGCTGATCAGCCTTTCCCTTCGCAGTTGCTGCAGCTTGCGATTGGTATGCACCGGCGTCAGGCTGAGCACGTCGGCGAGATCGTCCTGGGTGAGCGGAAAATAGAAGCTGCCCCCGGTCGCTTCACCGATCGCGGCCATCCGGTGATAGGTTTCGCAGATGAAATGCGCCATGCGCTCGAAAGCGTTCCTGCGCCCGACATTGACCACCCAGGAGGAGATCAGCGCAAGTTGCGCCTGTTCGGTGCGGTGCAGGCTTTCGGCGATCTGCGGGCGCGCCTTCATCAATTCGTCGAGTTCGCCCTGATCGACAAGCGCGATCTCGCTGGGACACAGGGTGATGAATTCATCCCCCTCGCAGGTGGCGGCCGGACCGAGATGCCCGACATCGCCGGGTAGCATGAGACTGGTAATCTGACGCGCACCATTGCGCAGGATCTGGAACCGGGCGACCCATCCGCTGAGAACGATCGGCGAAACCGTCCTGTCGGCAGCGCCCATCGCATACCGCTTCGCCGGGACCAATTTCGCACGCGAGCACAGCCGCTCAAGCTCCTTGCGATCCTGGTGATCGAGATCGACGCACTGACTTAGCCTTGAAATGACCTGAGCAACCAAGGTTGTTCTCCAATTCGCTGTCTCCCGTCCCTTTCTCGATTTGAACAAGGATCACCGGCCGTGTGAACGAACATAGGTCAGTAATTCAGCTGAGGATCGTATTTTATTCTTTCAGATCATCACCTGCATGAGTTTTCCGATCCTGTTCTCAAGATTTTCATAACCCATGTGAAAACAAGCAGGGAACTCAGGCCCCGTTGGACCTGGATATCGGCGCTTCCTCGGAGCTCTTGGGCCTGTATCGATCCGATTCGAGGGCCATCGAGCGCTTGACAGAGATACCTTTGCGTCGGGTCAGGAGACGTGCCGTTTCGGTCGCAAGGAAACGATAGGAGTAGGGCGCCATCGGTCGCCGGGCAATCGCGCCGAGTGCCTGCCGCGCCGCGCCGGCAAAGGACCCGGCGGCGAAGTGGATTTCGCGCCGCGCGGTCGCGAGCTTGAACAGGTGGTCGACCCGCAATGCCCTGAGATCGCGTTCGTAGCGCGCGAAGAGAACCGCGCGAGCGCGCTGGTTGCGCTCGAAATCGCGCGAGACGCGAATTGGCCGAGCCCCGTCTTGTCCTTCGGCCGACGCGGCGGCGTCATGATAGCGTGACAGCGGCTCCTTGATGGCCGCGATCCGGAAAAAGCGAGCGATCCTGATCGCGAGATCGTAATCCTCGATCGCCGGCAGGCTCTGGTCGAAGCCGCCGATGAGGTCGAACACCTCGCGTCGGATTACGGCGTTCGAGGCGAGCCCGAACAGCACGTTCTCGACGAGCAGGCGCTCGAAGAGCCAGCCGTCCTCGCTTGCCTGACGCATGGTCCTGCAATTTCCGCTGACGACCTCGACGCTGCCATAGACAAGGCCGAGATCCTCGCCCTCCTCTTCGAAACGCCGCATCTGCCGGCGAAGCTTGCCGGGCAGCCATTCGTCATCGGAATCGAGGAAAGCGAAAAACTTGCCCCGCGCTTCGGCAATGCCGCGATTGCGAGCTGCACTCACCCCGCGATTGGCTTGGCGAACCACGCGAAGGCGCCTGTCATCCATGCTGGCAAGAATGTCGCGCGTGCCGTCGGTCGAGCCGTCGTCCACCACCACGAGTTCGATCCGCGGATAATCCTGCGACAGCACGCTCTCGATTGCCCGCCCGATGGTTCCGATGCGGTTGTAGGTCGGGATGATCACGCTGACGAGCGGTGCGCTGTCGGCGTCGATTGGCGCGAAGCTTCCGGAACGCTCGTCCGGCGAACGGGCCCGCAGCCTCGCTCCACCCCTCAAGGAAATTCGCGAGAGAATGTCACGGCCGAAACCGCTCGCGCGCCGGGCCAGCGACGCGCGCGCATCCGCAATCAGGGAACTGCCCCGGGCGATGCGGTCGAGCGCTGCATCGACGCGCGCGGCGAGGACCGGCGCTTGCTCGTCAATGTCCTTGGCGACCAGGGCATAGGCTTCCTTCAGTGCCGGAGCATAGCGCGAAAGGCGTCCGCTTCCTTCAAGCTCGTCCGCAATCCCATCGAGCACATCCAGCCTGCTTTCGATCCCGCGCACGGTTTTCGCCGCGTCCGACAGCGAGCCACCTTCGGGGAGCCGACGGTAGAAGGCGGCCCCGTCGCTGGTGCGATGAAGTCCGTAACCTCGCATAAGGGCGCGCATCATCAGGTCGCCGTCGTCATTGACGCCGATCGCGGGATCCCAGCCTCCGCTTCCCTCATAGGCCTCGCGACTCCAGAGGACCGAACAGGGCGGGTGATACCAACCGGTCAGCCAGGCAGAGAGATCATCCTGTCCCCAGCGCCGCGGGGCGCAGGAAGCGGGCGCCCAGATCCAGGCCTCGCCCCTTCTCTCGAACCGATACCACGGACAGCAGGCAATGTTTCCCTCGCCTTGCGCGAGCCCCTTTTCGAGCGCGGCGAGCGCATCGGGGGCGAGCAGATCGTCCGCATCCAGGAACATGAGCGCATCGCCGGAAGCGCAGTCGACGCCAACCTTGCGCGCGTGACTTGCTCCGCGCCTCGGTACGTCAACGAGGCGGACCCGGCCGCCGAAGGACCGCGCGATCTTTCGGCTTGCATCCTGGGATCCATTGTCCGCGACGATGATCTCGTCAGGCGGACGGGTCTGGTTCATGAGGGAAAGGAGCGTCTGTCCGAGATAGCGCTCCGCATCGAGGCAGGGAATGACGACGGAGATCATCATGCGATGATGTCGAGGACTTTCTCGATCTGCGCCGGATCGACCAGAAGATCGCGATCAAGCGGGTGATCCGCCTCGCTCGCGTCAGCATCGATCAGCCAGTAGCCCAGGCCAAGAGCGCAACTCAGCGCGTAGAAATTGGGGTTGGGAAAGCCCGGGTCGGCCATTTCGATCACGTGGCCGTCTTCCGGCATGAAGATCATGTTCGTAAGGCCGGCTCCGTGCGGCGCGAGCAGCACGCGGCATTGTTGCATGAGGTCCACCTGCTCGCGGAAGGAGAGGCTCTCCATGAGGATGCGCTCGAAGCCGCGTTTCTCAAGCATGGGCCAGAGACATTTTTCGTTCAACAGCCTGCGTCCGCGCGATTTTGCCCGGCTGATGAAGACCTTGCGCGTCGCCGCGCCTTCCTGACGCTTGCAAGCGAAAGCCTCGCGAACAGCCTGCACCCGGCTCGGACCAAAACGATCTGTCCCGATCAGCGCGAGGTCCCGAACATGCACGGGTCTCAGCGGATCGAAGGTCCGGAAGCGCTCTGGCGCGATGCCGATCATGCGAATGGATTCGAGCATCACCTCGGTCGCGTTATTCGGCAGGAGTATGTCGCCAAGGTCAGGCCGATCGCGCAGCAGCAGCAGCTTTGGCAGATGCGCGGTCAGCCAGTGCGAATGGTTGTGGTAGGCGCGCTCGAGGAACCAGACTGCGCGCGTGAATTCCTGCGGTGCGGCTGCGACCGACTGCGGCGCGTGGGCGGGCCGGTAGGATATCTCACGGCATTCGATCGCCTCGCCATCGCTCGAGACGAGCGCGGGAAAGAAATCATGCTTGTCGGCTGTGTAATGGAACAACAAGGTCGCATCGCGAATATGCGCGATGTAGGTTTCCGGGCTGCGGCGTTCGGGAACATCGTGGCGCGAATAGCCCCACAAGGCCCCGTCGCGCGAAAGCGCATCGCGGTCGGACACGTTTCGCGGAAGCGGATTGGACAAAGTCCTCTCCAATTCGATCACGTCCTTCCATTGGCGTCCGCCCGCACGGGCGAGATAGTCGTCGAGCGCGATCCTGCGACGCCATCTCCTGCCCAGCAAGGACGGCGGCAGACCGGCCTCCACCGCGCGCTCCGGCATGCGGCGCACGTGCCACAGGGCCGAATGATAGAGCGAACTCAAGGGCTCCCGCATCGCGGTGTTCATGGCAGCATCTCCTGCCCGGCAGCGGGAAACTCGCGGATCGCGGCCGGTCGCGCGGGGCGCGGCACGGCCACATCCCAGAGGTCGGTCAGGCAATGGAGATGCTGTTCGATATCGGACTTGCGCGCCTGCCGGAACCCGCGCTCGCGCATCTCCTCCGGGACCGAGCCAGCGACGATGCCGGGCAATTCGTCGATCGTGTCGTAAAGGACGCCTGCGCCCTCACCGACATATTCGGCAAGATCGGGGCGCAAGCGGGGCATGCATACGCCGACCCCCGCCGCCTGCGCCTCGGCTATGGCGACCGGCCAACCCAGAGCGGGCAGGTCCGAGTCTCCGGTATAGACGAGCCAGCGATGCGCCTTGTACTCGGCCGGCCTCTGCTCGCTGGGTGGCAGTTCGAACAGATCGACGCCAGCGCGGAGATCGGAATTGCGCCTGGCTAGCCGCGGCAGATGCTCGGCATCGGCATAGAGATCGAACTTCGCGCCTTGCATCGCCGCCGCGAGACGCATGAAGTCCGGACGCGCCTTGCGCGAGCCGGCGAGGCCGATATTCATGATCGCATCGCCATTCGGCGAACGGTCGTGGAACGCGCGGAACCGCATCGCAGGGAAACAGTCGATCAGCTTGTCCTGGGGCAACCCGGCTCGTGCCAGCCATGGCCGTGCGCAAGGAAGGGCTAGCACGCCGAGACACCGCTCGGAGTGCACCGCCCGGACCACGTTCAGGAATTCAGGCCTGCGCTCGAGCGGGGCTTCCATCTGCATCAGCTGGCGCAGCCTCAGCATCAGACCGCGCGGCTGAAGAGCGGTCGTGTCCGTGGAATGGGTCCGCACCGTGAATGGCAGACCGGTCAGTTCTGCAAGCCGGGCGATGAAGGCAATCTCACCGAGATAATGTGTGTGGAGGATGTCTGCGCGAGCTTCCCGCGCAACCGCTTCGAGCCGCTCGAGTTCCTCCTCCACCGGGGCCGCGCGGTCCCTTACCGCCACGGTGACGGCGTAGCTCGTGTCGAGCGCTTCGAACTCGTTTTTGATGCATGAAGGTCCTGCCGCGATGCTGCATCTGGTAACCAGCAGCACACGCGGGCTATGGCCTGGGCTCGCGAGCGGGCCGTTGATCGAGAACATCGTGTCTCCCTTCGGATGGGGCCAGTGGCCGAACGCAGGCGCGCAAGGAGCGGCTCCGAAATTGCGAGCCGGACGTATGCGCCCGGTCCCGCCGCGCGGACACAATCCAGGTTAGGGAGCGAGCGGCATGCCAGGGCTAGGAGCCCATGCGTACGAAACCGCGCGAGAACCTGATGAGCCTCAACATCTCGGTGGTCATACCGACCTACAATCGCTGCGCATTGATCGGCGAAAGCATAGCGTCCGCGTGGCACCAAGACATCGCACCGCACGAGATCATCGTCGTCGATGACGGGTCGACCGACGCCACGGCCCAGGTGGTCGAGGCCGCTTGCGCGCCGGTCCGCTATCTTCGGCAGGACAATGCCGGCAAATCGGCAGCTCTCAATCGCGGGATCGAGGCGGCAAGAGGCGATCTCCTGCTCGTGCTCGACGATGACGACATTCTTCCCGCAGGCGCGCTGGCAGCCCATGTCGCGGCGCTCGAAGGCAACCCGGACGCTGCGATCTCCTATGGCCGCTTCACCCGCTTTCGCGGGCCTGGCGAGGAGGCGCATCTGAGCCGAGACATCGAACCCATGCCCGACCAGGACGGCAGGCGCTTCCTCGTCCGCCTGCTCGAACGCTGCTTCCTACCCAATCCCGCGTGGATGGTGCGGCGCGAGGCCCAGCTTCTGGCAGGCCCCTATCGCAGCGACCTTCCTCGGGGACAGGACTACGATATGATCCTGCGCATCGCGCGGGAAAACAGGGCTGTCTCTGCGAATGCCGTGACGCTCTACCAGCGCAAGCATATCTCTGAGCGCCGCACGCGCGAAGGGCTCTCGCGAACCGAGAACACGGTCGGGGGCTGGATCGAGGCGGAAAAGTCGATTTTCGCCAAGATAGACGAGACATGGGACGACAGTGATTTCGCGCCCTACGACGATGTGGAATCAGGAGACGAGGCACGGCGGCTTGCGGCTCTTCAGCGGGGCGTCGTCATGTTCATGCGCAAGTTGTACGACCGATCCGAGCGCCATTTTCGGCGCTATGCGGTCATGCCGGGCGCTGATCGTCCTGGCGCTCGCGAACTGGTCGTCGCCGGATCGCTGATGGGTTGTCGCTATGGCATCGAGGAGATCCTCGACGGCAGGGAGGATATCAGCTGGCTGCGACATGTCGGACTGCCTGACGCGCTGCGCCCTGCGCTTGCCTGCCAGCTGCCTTGGAGGTTGCGCGAACTGGCGCAGGGCGGGAGGCTGCGCGATGCCGGGCAATTGCTCGCGATTGGCTCTCGCACCTTTGGGGCCAAGGCGCTCGCGCATGCAGCCGCGGCGCGCGTATCGCGCGCCCTTGCACGCTAGGGATGCCGCCCGGCTACCACCCCCCGCAACAGACGTTCATATCGGGCGAGCGCGGCGCTTGAGGAATGCCTCCGGGCTTGACCGAGAGCGTCGGCGCCGATCCTCTCACGCCTGCCTGCATCCTTTGCAAGTTCAGCCATGCTCCGGGCGAGCTCAGGGACATCTTCTGGAGGGACGAGATGGATCGCGTCACCGCCGGTGCGCGCGACACCGCCGACATCGCTTGCGATGCAGGGAAGTCCGCAAGCCATTGCCTCGAGCAGGGAAAGCGGCATCCCCTCGCTGCGCGATGGCAGAACGAAAAGGTCTGCCTGCCTGAGAAGGTCGCGCACGGCCTCTTGCGGCCGCGCACCCGGTAATGCGACCTCGGCACCGATTCCATGCGAAGCGATGCGCGCTTCCAGGGCAACGCGCTGCGACCCTTCACCCAGGATAACGAGTCTCGCCCTAGGCTCTTGCGCGATGACCTGCGCGAAAGCTTCGATTAGCAGGTCGAAGCCCTTGACGACCTCAAGGCGGCCGACAGCCGCGAACAGCAGCGGCCTTTCCTCGCGCCGTTCGCCGACACCGCAGCGTTTCGTCGGCGACCAGTAGGACGTATCGACGCCGTTGGGCAAATAGCGCGGCCGGATCGTCTCCGAAACGAGCCCTGGCATGACCTCGGTCAAAGCGCGCGAAACGCCAGTGACCTCGTCGGCGGCGCGGAGCAACCGGGCGAGATACTCGCGATCGTGCCGAAGTGGTTCGAACAGGTCGCTGCCGTGGCAAGTGATGACCAGCCGGTAGCCGAACAGGGGCCGCAGCAGAACAAAGTAGAGGGCATTGGCCGAAGCGTAATGGATGTTGACGACATGCGGTCGAACCTGCGCGAGCAACCGCAGCGCGTTCATCAGAGAGGGCAAGTGCAGTGCGCGCCCGGCCCGCCCGGGCGGCGCTCGCACATGGAGGCGGTCGATGCGGTGCGCGCCATCGATTCCGTCCCCCGCAGAGCCATGCGCCCACGAGCAGGTGACCGCGTGCCCCGCATCGAGCAGGTGATCGGCAAGTCCACGCACCAGTGTCTGGACCCCGCCGGCCTCGTCGCGGTCGCCATTCACCTGAAGCAGGACGCGCATTCGCTTGCTCTCATTAGCGGGGCGAGGGCTCCCCGCCGCGGCCATGCCCTCAGAAATAGCGCTCGCCCACGCGGATCGTGTCTCCCGGCCGGATCGGGAAAGCCGGATAATCATCGAGATCCACGATCATCTCGCGCGTCTGGTCGGCCCGCTTGAGAAATATGCGGTCGTCATTGGCGCGGTAGGTGAAACCGCCTGCGGCCGCGACCGCCTGCGGTACGGTCAGCCCGACGGCGTAGGTGTATTCGCCCGGGCGTCCGACTTCGCCGAGCACGAAATAGGGCCGGTAATCGATGATCTCGGCACTGATGCGCGGATCAGTGAGATAACCATCCTCGAGCCGGGTCGTGAGCGATTGCTGGAGCTGCTCGATCGTCATCCCTCCGGCCACGACATTGCCGATCAGCGGAAAGGAAACGTCACCATCGCCGGTTACGCGATATTCGCCGGTCAGCGTTTCCTCGCCATACACCGTGATGCGCAGCCGGTCGCCGGGCCCAAGCGTGTAGGGGCCGGGTTCCTGCGGCGTGGCATAGGCGAGATCCGATCCGCCCATCGCGCAGCCGGATAGAGCGAGCGGAATGGCGATCAGGGCGGCGAGCAGGGACAACAGGTGTTTCATGAAAACCCTCTTTTCAGGCGGTGGCGGGGCGATCGTGGGAGGAACGGGAGCGGCGTGCGGTCAGGCTTTCGCCTCCGCGCACCGATCGGCTCGGCTGGCGCCGAGCGCTGAGGAACAGGGCCATCGATGCGAATAGGATCACGGTGTCGATGAGGAAGGGGCCTATGATGAGCTCCGTCCGGGATCTCAGCAGCAGCACGACAAGCGAGGCCGCCGCGAAGGCGCGAGCGGGATCAATCCGCTCGACCATCAGCACGATCGCGCGTAGCACCGCCGCTGCGAGCGGGAGCAGGACAAGGACGAGGCCGACCAGCCCGAGATCGACCCTGATCTCGCGCACGGTGTCGTGAAAATGGAAGGAGCGACCGTCGGTCTTGTCGTTGCGAGCGAGAAGTCCCTCGCCGCGCGGGCCCATCCAGATCGCCCTGTAGCCGTGGCCGATGACAGGTCTCTGGTCGATCAGGCTGTCGGCCGATTCCCAAAGCAGCGTGCGCCCGGTCAGACGCCGGTCCTTGCCAAGGACATCGGCGCGGAATCGGTCAGCATAATCGACGATCTGCGGAGCGGCTGCAGTCCCTGCCAGGGCCAGCAGAGCAGCGGAACCCAGCGCGAACAGACGCCCTCCCCGCCCCACCGCTGCCGCGAACGCCAGCGCGACGAGAAACCCGGTGAGCACCACCGCCGAGACGAGCGCGGTCATGGAATCGCCCTGCATCAGCAGGAGCATTGCCGGTAGCAGACTTGCCGCCGCGGTAAGCCTAACGAGTCGTCCGCGATCGCCCGACGCCGTCACGCAAAGGGCCGCAGCGATCCAGAAAAGGCAGACATAGCTCATCTGGTTCTTGGACCCTGTGAACCCGATCAGGACGGGGCCTTCGGGCGAGGGTCCGGTATTGCCCGACAGCAGTCCAAGCAGCACGGCTGGGGCTGCTCCGGATAGCACTATAAGGGGCAGATCGCGCATCTTGCACAGCCTCACGAGCGCAATGCCCATCATCACGGTGAGCGCAAGTTGCACAGCATAGCGAAGCGTCACCTGCGGCTCGACCGACCATGCCGCCGAAGCCATGGCGAAGACAGGCAGGGCGAGGAACGGAGCCGCAAGCAGCAACGCCCGGGGCAAGTCGCGCCATTTGATGGCGATGAGGCAAGCGAGGAGGGCGAGTTCCGTGAGCACGATGGCCGTACCCAGCGATTGCATGCAAAGACAAAAGACGAGCGCAGCCGCAAAAGGCTCGGTCGGTACATTCTCAAAGCCCGATGCGCGCGCTCCTTCTCTCTTCCGCCACCGCTTTGCCGCAGCCTTCGCCAAGCGTCTCGTCTCCCCATCGCAACGCCCGACCGCGACGGCCAGGCCCGGCGGCAGATGAGCGATGGCCATGGTACAGGCCATATACTGGGTTAGGTTCGTCCCGCCGTATGGCCGAGCCGGTCGAGCAACGCGCTCTCGCTCTCGCTGCCGGGTGAAACAAGAAAGCGAGGGGTATCGCAACCGTCGCGCGGTCCGTGAGACAGGAACTTCGCCGCCTTGTCGCGCAGCACTCCGGAAAGACCGTCTATCAGGTAACGCGGATGCCTGGCCGCCTCGGACAGCGCGCCGACTATGCCGACATCGTGCCGACTGGCAAGCAGGACGCGGTGGTGCCAGCGGGCTGCGACGTGGGCGCGGTGGCGCTGCAAAGCGGCGCGGTGATCCGGCAGGAGCGTGCGGGCGAGCAGGACGTCGTCAGCGCGCATGAGCGCTTCGAGATCTTTAGCCCGGTGGGACGCGCTGAGAGACCCTGCCCTTTCTGCGGCGAGATAACCGCAGACCCCCGATAGCTTGAAACGCGCGCCGCACAGCAGCATCCGGACGTAGAGTTCGAAATCTTCGCCCAGCCGCAGCGATTCGTCGTAGCGCAGCGAATGATCTTCGAGAAAGCGGCGCGTTATCAGCGGCTTCAGGAAGCCGAGTTCGCCGCGGGGCTTTCCGTGGCGCGCAATATTGCCGAGGACGAATTTCTCGAGCGACAGGGTCACATCCCTGCTCGACCATGCGAAAGCTCCCGGCAGGCTCATGGTGCCCGCCTCTCTTTCGCTCACGAAAACGACATTGTCGGCAACTGCATCCCAATCGCCCGGTTCGGCGAGCAGCGCAGCGAAGCGGCCGGGGAGGAAGACATCGTCGGCATCCAGCACCGCTATGAATGGAGCAGCAGAGCGCTCCAGGGCCGCATTCCGTGCTGCCGCCGGGCCGAAATTGGATTCGAGCCGGACGATTGTCAGGCGCCCGTCGCCCCGCCCCGCCTCCTTTGCGATCGCCGCGGTGTCGTCATGCGATCCGTCGTCGACCATGACGACCTCGCCCACTTCGGGCTCTGCCAGGGCCGAGCGGATCGCGCGCGCGATCGTCGCTTGCGCATCCTTTGCCGCGATGATCGCGCAGACCGGGGCGTCGCTGGATCGCCCACCAGGCGCGCGCGAGGGATAAGCGTTCATGTTCATGAGCTGCCGGTTCTAATCCGGCTTGGGGCGCGCGAACCTAACCCTGTTTAGGGAGGCTCCGATTTGCGATCCCTAGAAACTCGGGCGGAGGTTCGATGACGGAGTCGACAGGCTTGCATTCATTCCCGGAACCGCGCTTCTCGCCCGAGGCGCCAGCATACGACCATACGGCGCCTGCCGGGTTACCGGGTTCGCCTCCCGACCCGCGCGTTTCGATCCTGATGGTCGCGAAAAACGCCGCAGATCATATCGGGGAAGCACTTCACTCCGCCCGCCGCCAGACCTTCCGTCACATCGAGATCATCGTGGTCGATGACGGCTCCACCGATGCCACGGCGCATATCGCCCGCCGACATGCAGCGGCGGATCACCGCGTGAGGATAGTCGCCGGCCCGCAGAGCGGCCTCGCCGCAGTCCGAAATACAAGCCTTAACGCGGCACGCGGGCGCTATGGCGCGATCCTGGACAGCGACGACATCCTTCACCCTCGCCACGTCGAATTGCTCTTCAGCCTCGCCACACGGCACCGCGCCTCGATCGCCGCGATGAACATGGTCAGCTTCTGGTGCTACAATGGACGCAGCGCGCAGGTGTTTCTCAGGGGTAGGTCGTGGAGTGGCAGGGAGAGACAGCTTCCAGCCGAAGAATTCATAGAGGCGGGGCGACTGGACGGGGCCGGGCCGTCGCTCGGCTATCTCAAGCCACTGTTCGATCTCCGCTTCCTGCGCGGCCATGGGATCAGCTACGACACGAACCTTCGGATCGGGGAGGATTACGACCTTGTCGATCGAGCCATGCGCGCGGGGGCCAGCTATGTTGTTGGGCCTTCGACAACTTATTTCTATCGTCGCCACGAAAACTCGACCTCTCACCGCTTCAAACGTAGCGACCTCAGCGCACTGCTCGAAAGCGAACGCACCAAGGCTCGGGAAAGCGCCGCACCTGTATTGCAACCCGCATTGCGCCGTCGCCGGCGATCGGTCGAACGGGCTCTGGCCCATTTCGATGCTGTCGAAGCGCTCAAAGCACGGCGATTCCGCGAGACTGCGGGAAAGGTCAGGCAACACCCCCGGATCGCCTACATGCTGGCCGTGAGCGCATTCGAAGGCCTCGCCCATCGTGCGGGCAAGCTGCTCGGGCGGCGAAAGATCGATCATGGCCAATCCGCGAAGTGCCGGATCCTTCTCGTCGGCCGCCCGCGATCCAGTTCGCCCTTGGCGCGCGCTGTACGCGTATTGGAGCGGCAGGGCTGCGCCATTCGCCGCGAGCCGGTCACCGAGCCGAGCAAGGCGCGTCGGCGACTGTGCCGGAAGGGCCCGTTCGACGCTATCTTCATCGCTGATCGAAGTGCATTGCCGCTCGCTCCATATGCGCTCTCCCCGACCGCTCCGGTTATCGGTGAGGAAAATTGCGATCCAGCGTTGGTGGACATCGTCCTGACCCGATCCGGTGGCGGCAGGCTGATCAGGCGCGACCGCCACGAGACCGACCTGCGCATCGACAAGGCCATCGCCCGTTTCCACGAAAGCTCGCTGTCCGTTTCCCGACCCTCCTGCGCATCCGTGCCCGCATGAAAGACGTCCTCATCGTAAGTCGGCAGCGCCTCTCCGGGGCGCATAACGGAAGCTCGGCCTATCTCCTGCAGATCGCGCGGAGCTTGCGGGCGGCCGGCTTCGTGCCGCATCTCCTGCAGCCTTCTCCATCATTGATGGGGCGCCGACCGTTTCTGCATATGTCAAAGGACATGCGCGTCTTCGAAAGCCACGGTGTGCGCGGCGTGCTGCGCATCGGTCGCCTGCTCGTGTCGCTCGACCCGGCAGTCTATGCCGCTGCTGCGCGCGGCGTGATCGCGCGACTGGCGCGCAGGATCGGTTTTACCGGAAGCTGGACGCAAGACCGCCCGCGCCCCTACGCGATCGCCCGGGATTGGACCGCGAAGGACCGGGACTTCGTGCAAGCCAGAGGGCATAATCGCTGCGCCTTCGTGATCGCGGACTACATGTTCCAGGCCGAAGCGTTCGACCTTCTCGGCGTGCCAAGGCGGCGCTGCGCGGTCCTCATGCACGACCTGTTCCATGCCCGCGAGACGAAGGACGGCGACGGGGTCGATTCGGTGGCCGCAGTGAGCAAGGAGGACGAGATCGCCATGCTGGGGCGTGGCGGAGCCGTAATTGCGATCCAGCAAGCCGAAGCCGCTTTCGTACGCGAACATGTGCGGCCCACGCGCGTAATCCTCGCTCCCATGGCTGCAGAGACGAATGTGTTCGCCCCGGTCCCGGGACGCTCCGACCATGTCCTGTTCGTGGGCAGCAGGACCGCGCCGAACACGCAAGGACTGCGCTGGTTTCTCGACGAGGTCTGGCCACTCGTTCTCGACAGCAGGCCCGACGCCAGGCTGCATGTCGTCGGTACGGTGTGCGACGATTTCGACCGTGACCGAAGCGGATCGGTCCTGCTTCACGGCAGGGTCGATCGGCTCGAACCTTTCTACGAGGACGCGGGTGTCGTCATCTCGCCGCTGCTGTTCGGCTCGGGCCTCAAGATCAAGCTCGTCGAGGCGATGGGGCAGGGAAAGGCGATCGTTGCGAGCGGCGCCACGCTGCAAGGCGTCGAGGAGGCGTGCCGCACCGCCGTCATCCGGGCCGACGATCCGGTTCGGTTTGCGTGCGGGATTGCGGATCTTCTCTCCGACCAGGCGAAGCGGGAGCGACTGGGCGGAGCGGCGCTCGAACTCGCGAGGCAGGAGTTCGGTCCGCAGGCCGCCCATGCCGAGCTCCATGATTGGCTCGCCCGCGAAAGCCCTACCCCGAAAACGGCAGGAGCGGTTCCGACCCGGACGCAGCTGGCCTGAGGAACGCTTCGACAAGCTGGCGCCAGAACCCCAGCGACCAGGCGAAATGCATGATCATCGCGGCCGTGCCTGCGTAAAGCACGTCCGCGCGTCGCTGTTCGAAGGCGAGCTTCACGCCCCAGCCTTGGCACAACCCGGCCCAGGCGAGCGCTGGCAGGGCGAGCGCCGCGGCAAGCAGCGAGTGAACGAATGCAGCAAGGGGCGAAAGAAACAGCGCACCGACGCAAGGCGCGATCAGTAATGGCAGAATCTGACGCGCACGCATTTTTTCCCGATGTCGCCGGACCGTCGTTGCCCGGCCGATGCCGTAACGGTAATATTGCCGGAACAGGGCGGCGGGAGTGCCGCGCGGGTAGTAACCGATCATTGCCGATGGCTCGAGCCAGATGCGCGAGCCCTGCCGCCGCAGTCGGACGTCGAGTTCGGCGTCTTCGTTGCAGGGCATGTTCTCGCAATATCCGCCCGCGCGGCGGAACGCTTCAACCTCCATCATCGCATGATGGCCATGATCGACATAGCCGCTCCGATCCGATGCGCGGTGCGCACTACCCCCGGTGCCTAACCGTGAGTTTTGCGCCGCTGCCGCGCCAGCCGAGAAGCCCTCCCCGGCAATTGTCTCCATCGACACAACGACCGATTGCGAAGCTGCGCGCTCGGCCGCGGAGAGGAGGCAGGAGACGTAGTTCGCGGGGTAGGCACAATGTGCATCGACGCGCACCAGCCAGCGATAGTCGTCGCCGTGGCGCGCCACGGCCCGGTTCACACCCGTGCTCTGAATACGGTCCGGATTGTCGAGCAGCTCCACCCGGTCCGAATGGGCAGCGAGCTGCGCGACGATCGAGCGGGTCCCGTCGCTGCTCCCGCCGTCGGCAACCACGATGATGCCGACCGCTTCGTCGTCGAGCAGCCGCCCGACAACCCTTTCGATATTGGCCTCCTCGTCGAGGCAGGGAACAATGGCTAGAACGCGCCCCGCCAGCGCCGCGCTGCGGCTCATGCCGCAGGTCCTAGGCGACGGACAAGCTCGCGGTGATCGTCGGGCCGAAACGC
>JGI12210J13797_10029409_pt1 | contig 25511 bp, 25 predicted proteins | sample ElkSlonscriptome_3_FD_13797 | JGI IMG/M metagenome (IMG submission 13797)
ACTGAAGGGGATGGACTATATCATCACCGGCATAGTGTAACGAAAGCTACACTATCTGCGGTGCAAGGCGCTTCGTACAACCCTCTAAGCTGTACTACTCCCTCTCTTTATATCTGATAAAGATGCAGGCGGGATAGTCTCTGAACCTTCCAGGTCCAAATATTTCAGAACCTGACTTGGCTGCTGATCACCCTCGCTTTCTCTCTGCGAGAAAGGGTAGGGGTTCCAGACAATTCACCTTGTTATGCACTCACGTGTTTCCATGTGAGGCTGCCATGTGACAGCCGACCGCTCTACCAACTGAGCTACCGCGGAATGCTTTTATCCCCGCTATAGTCACTTACTGAAGTGGTACTAACAACCTGTAGAGCGGTCGGCTACGCCGACTCCTTACAGGAGCTGTACACTTTGTGGACCTTTTGTTTCGCTTTGCTCACAAAACGTCTCACAAAGTCTTGCGAAGGTCTTCCCGGACCTTCTCACTCCACCAACTGAGCTACCGCGGAATGCTACTACGAAAGGACAACCGCCCCACTGGCGGACGCTGTGTATTGTACCGCAATAAACGAGATATGCAACGTCATTTTCACCATATACCTGTTGTGTATTTGGAGTCAAATTGTATACTAGTAGCAGGTTACACGTGGTAAGGAGACAACAAGTGAGTTCAAACAAAGACCTGACACTGTACACACCACACCATAACGAACGGGTTGATGTCGTAGAAAAGTATCCGACGGACCAGGAGGTGCAAACAGTACTGCAGGAGGTAGCAACTGCGATAGCCACAGACCCCGATCTTTCGTACCTCGACACCGTTATTGATACCGTCGAGTGGGTTGACCCAAACAACGCGGCCTTGTTGGTCGGACACTATCCTACTGTCGTCGGTAGCAGTAACCCGTCGATGTACTGGATAAGTCAGGACCAGACTGCTGTCGTGGTGCAGTACGACAACTGTCGTGTACACATAGGCGATGCGGTTGTCTCACACCTATTCAGTATTGAGTTTGCCCTTGCGTTCCCACAGACTATATTTCGGCTCGTACGCCGAGTGCTTGACCAGCAACACACTGGTTGCAATTAAGCACACTCGCTCGCGCCCCGGTCTTCCGGGGCGTATACTGTACACATATGCACGATTCAGCATCACCGTTTACACTTCGTTCACCTGCGTTCGCACACGAGGAACGCATCCCGAACAAGTACACATGCGATGGCGAGAACACCAGCCCACCACTTGCCATATTTGGTGTTCCAAACGGCACACAATCATTTGTGCTTCTCGTCGAAGACCCGGACATTCCGGAGTACGTGGCGGAGCGCATTGGCAACGACACCTTCGACCATTGGGTATTGTTCAACATACCTGTGGTGGCAACGACATTGGGTGAAGGCACCGTATCAAACGGCACACAAGGAAACAACAGTCGCGGCGAACCATGCTACACGGGCCCGTGTCCCCCAGAAGGAGAGCACCGCTATCTGTTCAAGCTCTACGCACTCGACACAGTACTTAATCTACCCATAGGAACCACGAAAGAAGAGGTGACTGATGCGATGACAGGACACATTCTTGAGAGCACGACACTGATGGGACGATATGCGAGGGAGTAGGGGTTAGTGGACAACACTCCATATACCTAGTTACTAATTACATTCAAACAACTATGTTGATACTTTACACAACACCGATGTGTCCATACTGCAAGCGGGTAGAAGCATATTTAGACGAAGCACAGATTGCATACGAGGAGCGCAATGTTGCTGCAAACCCAACATTTCGAGACGAGCTCTTGGCTACGGGTGGTCAGATGCAGGTACCGTTCCTTGTGGACACTGAGCGAGACGTGTCGATGTATGAGAGTGACGACATGCTTAACTACATAGCTGAACACTACGCAAAATAGCCATATGCGAACGAGCGAGCAGTATATACGCGCACACGTTATCCCAGGCGCACGGCGCGAGCGTGTCAGCGAGCAAAAAGGGGTGTACACTATACAGGTGAAGGAGAAGGCAGAGCGTGGTCAAGCAACACGACAGGCACAGGAAGTACTAGCAGAAGCGCTGAATGTCTCTCAAAGCAGCCTGCGGCTCGTAAAGGGCGCCACCTCGCGACACAAAACCTTTTTACTCACTAATCGCACACAGGTATGAAAACAAACTACAAGTTCACGGACACAGAGAGCAATGATGCACTCCGAGAGTATGCAGACGAAAAAATTACATCGTTCGAAAAACTCTTAGACGAACAAGCAGCCGCAGCTGCTGTGTGTGATGTTGAGTTCAAACGAGATACACATCATCAAAGTGGCGACGTGTGCTATGCAGAGATCACACTTGAAACCGATGGCAAACTACACCGCGTAAGCAAAGCAGAGCCAACGTTTGAAAAAGCGATTGATAAAGTCAAAGACGACATGCTCGCATCGCTCCGCGAAGACAAGGGCAAAGTGGAAGACAGCATCCGCCGAGGTGGGAGAGAGGCAAAGGAGATGTTGCAAGAAGGAGGTCTGTAGCCCTCTTCTTGAGAATGAAGGCCTCATCCGCCCACATATGGGAGGCGGAGAGCATGGGGAAACGCATGGTCAAGCATCATGCGTTTCGACGTCGATATCGACGTCGATGAAAATTCCAAGCGACGTCGATATCGACGTCGGTCAGTGGGGTACCTTTGTCTACGTGATTCTGCCAACAGAAGATGGGCGTGTATGTCACGCTTTTCGAGCATAGTGGCTGCGTGCGGGCTCTGCAATTACACACCCAACGTCCGTACATGTAAAAGGTTCGGCCCCGAGCGAATGCTCGGGGCGTGGATGTATCAACGACAGTGGACGTAAGGGGTGCGATGACACGGATACGCACCCTGTCGACGCCGCGCTAGTTCTACTCAGGATTGCATGCAATCATATCAGGAGTTCTCCAGGACACCGGGATTTTTTGAAAGGCAATGCTCAGTGCAACGTCACCGTGCAAGGCCACGAGGTGTGGACGGTACTGCTTGTCCACTCAGCACCTTGTCGCACTCGCGCGAGCTATGCAAGCGTCGAAAGATAGATACTGAGCGCCTCAAGGTCTGTTGCAGCCCATATCACACCCTGATCCGAGACATACCAAAACGCTTCACCTATCTCAAACCGCTGGAGGCGGTACCCGGAATCGGGGAGAATGTTGTACTGTCGAAACACCACACCTGAAACCGTTGCACCAGACACCTCTCCTGCAGAGTTCCACAGAACATGCGCAGGTGCTTCGTGATACACCGTGTGAATGTTTTCGTTGGTGTACGTAAACGCAGCAAGTGGCAGCGGCGCAACCAAAAGCACAAACACGCCAATCGGCAACACACGCTTGAGCAAGCTACTCACTGAATAGCGCTCATTCAGCACGTCGCGGACATGTTCCATTCGTGGTGCAGCTACCTCGCCCTCCTCGTCACTACTATCACCGCCATTATGCACTACATCACGCGGCTTCTTACAAAGCTTGAGGTACAGTGCAGGCACTAGCATGAGCGTAAGCACCACAGCAAACGCAAGCCCGAACATAATAGCAGTTGCAATCGGGCGCCACAGGTCGCTTGCAAATATCAAAGGCGCAATACCCACGATAGTAGTAATCGCCGTAAGGAGGATTGGGCGCAAGCGCAGAGCTGCACCCTCAATCACCACCTCACGAAGCGGCATGTCCGGGTGATCCTCGCGCATGCGGTTAAAGACATCAACAAGAATAATTGCATTGTTCACCACTACTCCCGCCAGTGCAATAAAGCCAAGCATGGTTGGGAACGACAGAAACTCACCCGTAAGAAGGAGGCCCAACAACACACCGATAAGGGAGAGCGGTACCACGGTAAGCACGATGAGTGCCTGACGGAACTGATTGAACTGCACCACCAGCACAGCAAAGACGAGCAGCACGCCCATCCCAAGTGCTCGGAACGTGTCTGCAAACGACTGATCAACCTCTTCGGTCTCACCTCCAAGACTCATGGTGACACCTGAAGGGAGTTCACGATTCTCCATAAACACGCGCTCAAACTCTGCACTCACCTCACGAGCAACATACCCATCACCCACCTGGCTTTGCGCTGTTGCAATACGTTTTTCGTCCTCACGGTTTATGGTGTCACTTGAGGCGGCAAGCGTTGCAGTGAGCACACTTCCAAGTGCTACGGGACCTTGTGCCCCAGGCACAGTCAGCTCACGCACTGAATCGAGCGTGGCATGAGCGGCTTCTTCAGGAGTGTTCCAATCGCGTGCAAGGTTCACACGCACCACCACGTCAATCTCTTCGCCACCAGTTTTAATGGTAATGGCTTCGGTGCCAAACACAGCACCACGCAAGGTGCCAGCAACACTTGCTAGTGACACGCCAAGCTCTGCCGCACGTGCACGGTCTATTGTGAGTGAGAATGCATTGGCATCATCCTCACCACTGCTGCGCACGGCACGTGTCCCCTCAAGTTCGCGCAGCACATCCGCAGCATCATTTGCAAGCAACTTAAGCTCTTCGGTGTCAGTGCCGAAGAAGGTCACCGACACTGGTGCACCGGACGGCGGCCCATCAGTTGGCTGCAAGACCTGATAGTCGAGGTCGCTGAATGGTGCAAGGCGCGTTTCCACGTCTTTAAGTATCTCACTTGAACTACGTGCACGATCCTCTTCAAGGTTTAAGGTAACCGACGCAAAGCGAGGTCCGGAACCTGGGTCTTGATCAAATGGCGAACCAGCACCGACGCTCGTGGTGAAAAACTTTACGTCTTCCATATCCAGCAACGCATCTTCGACTACACGCACCGAGAGATCGGTACGCGCAAGCGGTGTACCTTGCGGCTCTTCAACGTTTACATACAGATAGTCGACATCCGACTGCGGGAAAAATGCAACACGAATGAATCCAAAGAATGGTGCCATCACAAGCACAATGAGGAGTGTAGTCAGTAGACCAACAAGCCCCCACTTACGCTTTCGTGAATCGAGAAGCCACACAATATGACTTCGATACCAGGCGCGCAGATTGGACGCGAGCTTATCTTGTTTCTCCTCCATCTGGCTGCTTGAACGATGCAAAAATGTGCTTGCAATAAGGGGTATGAATGCAAGTGAAATAACAAGAGAGGAAACGAGCACTGCAATAATAGTAAACGGAATACTGTCAATAAACTCTCCGGTTACACCTGAGATGGTAAACAGCGGTCCAAAGACGGCAATTGTTGTGAGGTTACCAGTGGTAACTGGGTAGCTAAATTCCTTGATTGCCGTGCGCGCCGCGGCACGTTTGTCATACCCGCGCTTCACGTTTGTATGAATGGCTTCGGTCATCACAATCGCCGTATCAACAAGAATACCAATCGATAGAATGAGTGAGAAGAGTGATATGAAGTTGATTGTATTGCCGGTCGCATTCATCACGATAAACGCCGTGAGGAATGAAAGCGGTATGGAAAGGGCTGCAATGAACGCCTCACGCCAACCCAATGCAATGATGAGCACCAAAAGCACCAGGGCAACTGTCTGCAACCCTGTTGTCGTGAGCTGGCGCAGGTCGTTAATGATCTGCTCGCCCGCATCAAAGGTCACCACAAGCTCAACCTCGCTTGAGCCTTCTGCGTTTCGTGCGTCGATAATCTCGCGCACACTGTTTGACATACGAGTGATGTCTGCGCCACCTTCTTTGAACACTAAAAGCGTCACGGCTTGCAGTGGCGCTTCGCCGTCTATGGACACACGCGCAATAGAAGACGCTGGTTCAACTCCGTCTGCCACAAACGCAACTTCACCGACACGAACAACCGCACCGGTCTGTGTGCGCACCGGAATATCAGCAACCGTGCCGGTTTCTTCTATCCGACCCTCGAGTGTGAGTGGGTACTCAACGCCTTCCACTGTAAGCGTTCCTACTGGCGCAGTGAGATTGTTGGCACGAAGTGCGTTCACAACCGCGTCCACCGTAAGGCCATAGGTTGCAAGGGCTTCCTTGCGCAAGACAACAGAAACCTCACGATCGCGCATACCAGTTACTTCTGCTCGCGACACGCCAGCAACCGACTCGATTTCATCTACCAGCTCGTCGGTGAGTGTCCGAAACTCGGTAACGGGAAGATCAGAAACGACACTTGCGATAACAATTGGCTGGTCTGCAAAGTTTACCTCCGAGACAATTGGGTCTGTTGCGTCATCAGGCAAATCGGAACGCACCAGGTCGACACGGTCTTTCACCTTGTTGATTGATTCGTCAATGTCAGCAGATGCATCGAACTCAACCACAACCGTGCCTGCACCTTCGCGGGAAGTACTGGTGAGTTTCTTTACATCCTCCAGGTCGGCAACTGCAGATTCAATTTCCTCTACTACGAGGGTTTCGATGTCTTCCGGACTAGCTCCAGGTAAGGCGCTTGAAATAACCGCCACCGGCACCTGTATTTCAGGCGAGCTCTCGCGCTGAATCGTGAGTACTGAACCCACACCAAAAATCACCAGCGTGATGAGTATTAGGTAGGAGAGCGCTTTCTTTTCTGTGAAGAATATCCAAATGGAAGACATATAACTAAGGGGGTAGGTTGTAGGGGGTAGAAACTCGTGAGCCACTACTCCGTAATAACAGTAACGCCGTCGCCTTCTCGCAGACCACGAACATCTCGAACAATCATAGTACCTGCCTCAACACCATCTCGCACAAGCATGCTTGCACCGAGGATGGGGCCTTCAGTAATTGGCAGCGAAACAAGCACCCCATCTTCAACCGTGAAGACCGCAAGACCTCGGGGCAACACCTTAATAGCGGCAACTGGAATACGGAAGCCATCTACTGCATTTGCGGTACTCTCTGCATCTTCACGATTACCCTCAAGGAAGGCGACTTCGACATACGAGCCATTTGCGAGATTCACTGTGTCGTTCAGTCCAACCGTGACGCGCGCCTGCTTTGTTTCTGGATCAAGACCAGGAGCAAGAGATGTCACCGTACCTTCATACACACCATCAACAAGTACTGGCCCACCTTCGGTGATACGTGCTCGCGCCCCGTCACTCACGAAGACCTCCACCTGAAGTGCCCCTTCGTTTGCTACCACAGCTGCACTTTCTTGTGCACCCACAAAATCACCAGGTGCAATGTTGAGTGTTGTGACGGTGCCAGCGATAGGTGTTCGAATGCGTGTTGTGTTGAGTGTTGCCTGTGCACTCAAGAGCCCACCTTGTGCTTGCTGTACGGCAGCCTCTGCCGCAAGGATATCTTCACTACGCGCACCAACAGTTGCGACCGTTGCTGTTTGCTGTGCCGCTTCCGCAGCACTCTCTGCCTGTGCCAAGCCGGAACGAGCGCTATTAAGTGCTGCGCGTGCAGTATCAAGACTGTTACGTGCAGTGCGCACAATTGCCTCTTCTGCAGACTTATCGGACGAGCTAAAAGAGAAGGTAAGCTCTTGTCGAGCCACCAACTGACCAACATCGTTTACGTAGCGCTGCATGCGTTCAACATGTGCAAGCGCATCCGCAAGCTGCAAGTCGAGCGTCTCATCTGCAAACACGTTGCCGGTGCGCTCCTGCCATGTATCCAACACATCTCCCAGCACCACACGCTCGTCTTCGAGCACCTTGCGTTCATCGTAGGAGACACCACGCACATTGAGTGTCGGATTGGCAGTTTCTGGATTACGGAGCAACTGGTCTGACTGACTAAGGAGTGCGTCCTCAGCACGTGAGTACGCTTGTTCGTATGCATTGCGTGCAGTATTGCGTGCAGCAAGGAGTGCTGTCTCTGCAGCATTTTGCTGTGCTTCCGCGCTTTGCTGATCTTCACCACGTGCACCTGCTTGCGCCTTTGTGAGCTGTGCCTGTGCGGCGGTAAGTGCGCCTTGTGCAGAGAGCACGGCAGCGCGTTCTTGGGCGTTCTCGAGTTCAGCAAGAATTGCTCCTGCCGGCACAAATGCACCAGCTGTGGTGTACACACCAACCACCTTACCACTACGCTCGGTACGCAATTCTGCTTGCGAGACACTGCGCACCTCACCAACTGCGGTAAGTGGTGGAACATCAGAGGAGAGCACCGCAACGCTCGCAAGCGATACGGTTGCTTCCGTTGCAACATCTGGACCCTGAGGCGCTTCAACAGTACCACCACCCATAAACAGACCACCAAGCACCGCCAACACAACGAGCGTTGCTGCAATACTTTTCTTTGGGTGACGTTGCACGGCGTGCTGCAGTGAGCGGCGGATGCTTGAAATACGGTTCATGTAGTGAAATATTACAAATAGCGCGCCGGCACGAGATGCTCGGCGCATAGAACAATAATGTGCATATTTTACACACTTTTGTCAAATTGTCAATTTTTTCGGCAGCCGCAAGGGCTTGTGCTACACTAGAGACCATTGCACTAACAAATCGACTATGGGAATCAAAAATTTCATGATGAAGAAGATGGCGGAGAAGCAGCTTAAGGACATGCCGAAAGAGCAACAAGAGATGATCATGAAGCTAATTGAAAACAATCCAGACTTGTTCGTCAAAATGAGCAAGGAAGTTGAGCATAAGATAAAAAAGGAGGGCAAGGACCAAATGCTTGCCATGATGGAAGTTGGGAAGAAGTATCAGAAAGAGTTGAAGGAAGCGATGGAAGGGTAGTGTTAGGGTATAGGTTATAGGTGGTAGGGAGTAGGGTATACGAACACACCCCGGCAGAAGCCGGGGTGGTGTGTACAAGGAACGAGAGTTGGTGGTGGTTCGCCTGTCTGACTACCCTTGCAATTCGTCGGGCAAGGATGGGCAAGAAGGAAGAAGCGACACATCACTCCCCTGCACACCTGAACCAGTCATGTGGTTATACGCGCTAACAGCGTTATTTGCTTTGATGTGCAGAATAGCACGTGCATTATGTGTGCCAATACGAGCCACTGAAGATCGTAGGGCTTTTAGCATACGACGCTCGCTGTCACGTCCACGGTCTAAATTGCCACTTCATTTGCGGTGCCTCCGAACAAGATACCTAATCAAAATATAGCACAACCTGTGTGCTATGCCGCCCGAGGACCCCAGGCGACCACAAGCACAGCGAGTGCTATGAGGCCTACCCAAAAGTCAGCGTTCACACCATTGTGCATAGCATGGTACCCGACAGGAACCATGAGTTGCACCGCAATCATGATTGCAAATGGCAATCCCATGTGCTGTACGGATACCAAATCGAAACCCCTCATGAGAAATATGAGCCCCAAACCAACACAGAGGCCTGCCGTGAGAAGCCACAGATATGTAGTCCACGATGACACAGCCAGCGCTTCTACGGCGCTGTGAGCCTCCACCACAGTAATGTACACTCCAAGCAGGCACAGAGCTGTCACATTCACAACCATAACCGACACCAACCCATCAAGTCCGGCTTGTCGCATCACAATAGGCCAGAGACCAAGTGCGACACCTGAGCCGATCATGTAGAGCATAACGCTCGCCGTGATTGCATGCATGTAAAATCTCCTCTCGTTTAGTACAGGTGCCATGATATCTGTCGCACATACAACGCCACAACATACGCAAAGTCAACATACGCGAACTCACCCCGACAAGAAGCCGGTATGTATACTGAAGGTGTCATGATTGAGCGCCTTGAAACACCCGAGCACGTTCTTCGAGTGTGCTATTGCACCACAACCCGTTCTTGAAGCGCTCGTATTGGAGCGTAGTGCCATTAGGGGTCACTCGCATTGCTTCACCAGTACCACTGTGTACATAGTAGAACACGAAGAGCGGTTCAAAGCGCCACATATTGACTCCAACAGGCACTGCACGACCAGTAAGGCAGGTTGCCGTCCAATTCGCCGGGCCAGGGTAGGATGTGTACCCAGCAGCAAGCATGGCTCTGTAGCCTCATGCGCTCACACTTCCTGCATACACGGGGGAGGTGTTTCGATTTGTACACTTTGTGTTACTGCAGTCAGCCATTCTGAAGTGTGCGCATCGTGTACGACCGATCGGTCTGATGCGTAGCTTTGTAAAAGTGCCATGCGCATCCGGGTGGTCTCTAGTGCACACTCTTGTTGGTTAAGCTTTTGCAGTGCAAGCGTTTCGCTGTTTGCATACGGCGCTCAAGCCTGCGACATGCATTGAGCAGATAGAGGCACGTACTGCCAAGCACGAGAATGAAGAATAGTTCCATACCCTACCTCAGCGTCGGGTTGAGTAATCTACTTACATATTTGCAATAGTTTTCATTGTTGTCAACCCTCGCGCTATACCTGTATGCCTGCTACGATACGGGGCATGTCATTATCTATCGGTATCGTTGGTCTCCCAAACGTCGGCAAATCGACGCTTTTTAACGCACTTACTGAAAAGTCGGTTGCAGCAGAGAATTTTCCATTTTGCACCATCGACCCCTCAGTGGGTGTTGTTGCGGTACCTGACCCCCGCCTCGACCAACTCAGTACGATGAGCGCGAGCGCAAAAACTATTCCTGCCGCGGTAGAGTTTGTGGACATTGCAGGCTTGGTGAAGGGTGCAAGCGAAGGTGAGGGTCTGGGCAACCAGTTCCTCGCGAACATTCGCGAAACCGACGCTATTGCCGAAGTGGTGCGTATTTTTGACGACACCAACATTACGCATGTGCACGGTGCGGTTGACCCAATGAGTGACATCGAAGTCATCAACCTTGAGCTTGTGCTTGCCGACCTGCAGACTGTCACCAAACGGTTAGGCAGTGTTGAGCGAGATGCCAAGCGAGGTGACAAAGAAGCGGTTGCTGAAAAGGAAGCGCTCGAGCAGGCCCGAGAGATCTTGGAAGAGGGCAAACTGCTCTCACAAGTGTATCGATCAATCGATACACCCAGCGAAGCGATGTTGTGGTGGAAGCGTACAAACCTGCTCTCGGTCAAGCCTATTTTGTACGTATGCAACAAGAAAGCCGGCGGGTACAACTTTGATGAACAGAGTGACGAGCGTTGGCACACACTGTTGCAGTTTTTCAAGGAAACGAATGCAGGCTTCGTGCTTGTTGATGCAAATGTTGAAGGCGAGCTGCGAGAGCTTGCAGAAGACGACCGCGAGATGTTTCGCCAAGAGTACGGCGTCTTGGACAACGGCATAAACGACCTGATTCGCGAAGGGTATACACTGCTTGGACTTGAGACATATTACACAACCGGACCTGACGAAACCCGCGCATGGACTATCCAAAAAGGAAGCACAGCACCAGAGGCAGGAGCAGCCATTCACACTGACTTCCGCGAAAAATTCATTCGGGCAGAGGTGATCCATTGTGACGACCTCTTACGCGAGGGATCCTATGCCGCTGCGCGCGAGAAGGGATTGTTGCGCACAGAAGGGAAGGAGTATATCGTGAAAAATGGTGACGTAATAGAGTTTAGGGTATAACACGATACCCTATCACAACGGCAGCACCCAGACCATACACAAACAATTCCTTTACTTACTGGTAGGAGGTTATTGAACTACAACACCACTACTTGATTGTGTTAATCAGCCCACGGACTTCGCTGAAGAGCACTGTCCTTACCACATCACTACGCATCTTGCGGAGATTCAACCTAAGTAACGATTGGCGCACATGGTGTGCAGTGTGGACATGCCCACACATTCGCAGCAGGACTTCCATTCGCAATGCGTGCTACTCAGGTTATGTAAGTCTCCTTACACAACCTGACTCGGCTAGAGGTAGCACCTGCGTAACGTTCTCAGTTTGACGCTTGAGTTTGTGTACCACGGCAAGTACTGCGGGGCAGGTGCGACAGTCAACGCGGACGTATTTCAACAACATACTCATCTCCTCTTCTTATGGCTTAAGGAATTACGCTCGCTGAATCGAGTCGAAGTGCTGCGCACCACCGTCAGCAAAGTGTTCTGAGAGTATTGTGAGTGTCTCGTCTTGATCAGACACACCTTGGGTATCGATCACACCATACACACTTTCATCGTTGCCGCCGGGATATATCGCGTCGCCAAAATAAATGCACTCATCTGGGTTCCAACCCATATGCTTTATAAAACGCATAACATTGTGGCCCTTGTCGCACCCCTTACGAAAGTAGTCAAGGCATGTCGTGCCAGCAATTTTTACGTCAACCTTATCTGAACGCAACGGTACTGCACGAAGGATTGCTCGGCGCTTGGATTGATCTGGGTCGAAGGCTTCTTTTACCTCAACAGGAGCAGTGTGCCCGTAAATACTAAAGCTAGTCTGGCTGCCACGGTTTTCGATAAGGTCGTTTGGGTCGGGAACCTCCCAGGATATCGGGAGCTTCTTGATGTGCGCTTCAATCTCTGCTATCTCGAGAGAATTGAGGCGATCCTCCCAGTACACCTCTGATCCACGTACTGCATGATTGCCATTTTGCCCGAGCACATAGCAATCAAGATTGTCGGTCTGGTGTTGAATCTGTGCAACACGGGCGCCTGAAATGATTACAATGTCTTGTGTCAGATGCTCCATCAAATACTTCATGTTGTCGGAAATCCGCGAACGACTTCTCGTGACTGTTCCGTCCATATCAAAAAAGAGGTGGGTGTACTGTTTGTTGGGGTCCATATTCGATGTATAGTGCTAGTAACAATTAGTACCAGTATACCTCGCATCATGAAATCATTCGACCACAACGCAATAGACAAAAAATGGCAAGAGCACTGGGAACACCAGAAGCGCTATGCAGTAGAAGATGGCGGCGGCAAAGAAAAATGCTACGTGCTCGACATGTTTCCATACCCTTCAGGCGAAGGTCTTCACGTCGGCCACCCGAAAGGTTACATCGCCACCGACGTATATTCGCGCTACAAAACGATGCGAGGATTCAATGTGCTCCACCCAATGGGTTGGGATGCCTTCGGACTGCCAGCCGAAAACTTTGCGATAAAAAACAAAATTCACCCGAAAGCTGCGGTCGATAAAAATGTTGCGCGCTTTAAAGAACAACTTGAAAAGATTGGCTTCACCTATGATTGGAGTCGCGAGATAAACACCACAGACCCGGAATACTACAGGTGGACGCAGTGGGCGTTTGTGCAACTCTTCAAAAAAGGGCTCGCATATGAATCCCACGAACCAATTAACTGGTGCCCGGGTTGCAAAACAGGATTGGCAAATGAAGACCTTGACCAGGGGCGATGCGAGCGCTGCGACAGTGTGATTGAAAAGAAGCCAATGCGACAATGGGTGCTCAAGATTACCGAGTACGCAGACCGCTTGCTTGAAGATTTGAATGAATTGCCGTGGAGTGAATCAGTAAAGCTGGCGCAGCGGAATTGGATAGGCAGGAGTGAAGGAGCGTTATTAAGGTTTCAGGTGACAGGGAACAGGGAGCGGGGTCAATCATATATCGACGTCTTTACGACTCGGCCGGATACCTTGTATGGAGCAACGTATGTGGTGCTGGCGCCTGAGCACGATCTTGTTACAGAGATGCTCGAGCAAGGCAGCGTGAAGAATGTGGACGAGGTGCGAGCGTACATTGAAGAGGCGAAGCAAAAAACCGAAATTGATCGCACGGCTGCCGACAAAGAGAAGACCGGGGTCAGGCTCGAGGGGGTGATGGCGGTGAACCCTGCGAATCAAGAAGAGGTACCGATCTACATTGCAGACTATGTGCTCGCGGGTTACGGCACCGGCGCCATCATGGCGGTGCCGGCACACGATGAGCGGGACTTTGCGTTTGCGAAGAAGTATGGGTTGCCGATACGTCCGGTTATTGGTCCACATACGGAGCTGGTACATGCTGCAGGGGCTCTCCTGCGCACGAAATCCGGGACGTACCTTTTTGAGCAACGCACACACGATGCACCTCGCGCAGCAGGGAAACTCTCGCTGTTCGGGGGTGGTATCGAAGAGACGGACAAAAGCATGCTTGGATGCTTGGCACGTGAGCTTGCTGAGGAACTTGAGCTTGATGTAGCGAATTATGATGTGGACTACCTTGGTACCGTTCAAAGCAAAAATGACCCCACTCGCGTGAACACCATCTTTCTTATCGACCACATTGACCCTGATGTGCTCACTGCGCACGAATGCGAGGGGATCGTAGAGCTAACACTGGACGAGGTTCTTCAGAAAGATACCTGCGCCACGATAATCCCTCGGGCTGCCGCACTGCTACGCGAGGGCATTGCTGAGCCAAACGCACGGCCGGGCATACTTGCAAACTCTGGCCCATTTACCGGCATGGATTCTGAGGAAGCGAAGGCAAAGATCACCGAGCATGCAGGCGGGAAGCTTACAACGCAGTACCGCCTGCAAGACTGGGTGTTTAGCCGCCAGCGCTACTGGGGCGAGCCAATACCGATCATTCACTGCGAAACATGTGGTGCCGTGCCGGTGCCGGAAGGCCAGCTTCCCGTAACACTCCCCGACGTCGAATCGTATGAGCCGACCGGCACTGGTGAAAGCCCACTTGCAGGCATTGAGGAGTGGGTGAACACCACGTGCCCAACCTGTGGTGGAGCAGGGAGACGCGAGACCAACACCATGCCGCAGTGGGCAGGCAGCAGCTGGTACTACTTCAGGTACATGGATCCGCACAACAACGAGGAGCTTGTGGCGAAAGACAAAGAAAAATACTGGGCGCCTGTCGATGTGTACGTGGGCGGCATGGAACACGCCACACGCCACCTCATCTACGCGCGCTTCTGGCACAAGTTTCTCTATGATATTGGTGCAGCATCCACCACAGAGCCGTTCATGAAGCTCTATACCGTGGGGCTCATTATGGCTGAAGACGGACGAAAAATGAGTAAACGCTGGGGCAATGTTGTAAACCCAGACGACGTCGTTGCACAGCTTGGTGCTGACACATTACGGGTGTACGAAATGTTCATGGGGCCATTCGGACAAGCTATAGCCTGGAGCACCGACCACATGGTGGGAGCCCGACGGTTCTTGGAGAAGGTGTACGGACTGCATGAACAGGGACCAGGGAAGGGGGAGCAAGGAACAGGGAGCGACGACGACGACAAAGAAACAATGCTACTGCTCCATCAAACGATAAAAAAAGTGGGGGCAGACATCGAGCAGTTCAGCTTCAACACCGCGATAAGCCAGCTCATGATTCTCGTAAACCACCTGGACAAGCTCGACACTGTTCCAAGTGATGTACTCGCAACGCTTACACGCCTTCTGGCACCTTTTGCACCTCACCTGAGTGAGGAGCTCTGGGAACAGCTTGGACACACGGAATCCGTACATGACGCTCAATGGCCAACGTACGACGAAGCGGTTCTTGCTGGTGCAGAAGTAACAATAGCAGTACAAGTAAACGGCAAGGTGCGAGACACGTTTACTATTGCGCCAGAAACATCCAAAGAGGAACTTCTGAGCACGGCGAAGGCGCTCGAAAAGATCCTTCCATGGCTTGAAGGGAAGTCGATCAAGAAAGAGATTGTGGTACCAAATCGACTTGTGAACATTGTTGTGGCGTAGGCTAAGGCTTATCATATAACCAGGTCTTCATACCCCACACATGCGCCAGTTCTGCCGTGTACCGCAACCACGTGCGCGCACCAGGCAGTACTTAGGGCAAAGTATTGACTTATTTATCCCCACGTGTTAATGTCGCTATACATTGCATTTCTTTGCGCTTTGTGGCATAAATGCAGGAACTGTTTACAAATACCACACGCAAACAATTTACACGTATGGCGGGAAAACTCTCATTTAAACCAAAGACGGTCGTCAAACGACTGCTCAACGTGCTGCCTGAACGCGCACGACACGTTGTTGTCTCGCGCTACGGCCTAGGTGACAACACCGCATCGGTCACCCTTGAGGCGATTGGTCAGGAGTATGGCATTACGCGTGAGCGCGTTCGCCAGATTGAAAACTACGCACTTGCATCAATTCGCAAGTCCGAACAATTTTCAAAGGACGCAGCAGTTTTCGACGAACTGCGCGAGATCATCAACAGCATGGGCTCGCTTGTGGCCGAGGACGAACTACTTGAGTCGCTTGCTCGCGACCAAAGCACACGGAACCATATTCATCTCCTACTGGTGCTTGGCGATGCGTTTGTAAAAGAAAAAGAGACCGAAGAATTTCATCACCGCTGGCACATCGACCAAGATGTTGCCGATCGAGTACACGCATCACTACGCCGTCTGTACGACGCACTAGAGGACGATGAGCTCGTAGAGGAATCTGCCCTGGTGGACGCATTTCTCCGCGAACTGCAAGAAGTAAATCAAGAATATAAAGACACTGAAATCCTAAAACGCTGGCTGTCCCTCAGTAAAAGTATTGGTAAGAATCCACTTGGTGAGTGGGGTCGTGCACATAGCCCGAACGTACGCGTGAAAGGTATGCGCGACTATGCATATCTTGTTATCAAACGCCACGGCTCTCCTATGCACTTCCGAGAGGTTGCAGGCGCAATCACTGAGCTCTTCGACCGAAAGGCGCACGAGGCGACCTGCCACAATGAGCTTATCAAGGACAATCGTTTTGTGCTCGTTGGCCGCGGTATCTATGCTCTGAAGGAATGGGGCTACAGTGCTGGCCCAGTTCGTGAGGTCATTGCACACATGCTCAACACCATCGGCCCAATGACACGTGAGGAGGTTATCGATACTGTACGCAAAGAGCGGTACGTCAAAGACAACACCATCTTCATCAACTTGCAAGATGCGGCACGTTTTGGTCGCCACGACGACGGACGTTACTTTGTCCGAGAAGGAAAATAGTACGTCACACTACATACAACCAAGCAACCGTCAGCACACACAACAACACTGGCGGTTGTGTGTATGTGCATACCACACGCGCTCAGTCGCTGGTATACTGTATCTCATGGACCCAGGCATGCTCCTTGCTCAAGCAGTGAACACTCCAGGCGTTGGTGAGGTGATCCTGAACACACTGAAAGTATTGGGGTGGTTTTATGCATCATCGATATATTGGGCACCCGTTGTGCTGCCGGTGATCTTTTGGCGTGTGTGGATGCGTTATGTACGAGCAGAGTATATTGCAAACCAAGAGTACCAGCTTCTTGAAATTCGACTCCCCCAAGAGGTAATGAAGTCACCAGCCGCAATGCAGGCTGTTCTGGATGGCCTCTGGCTTAAGGGTGGCGAAACAACGTTTATTGACCGCATATGGCTTGGCAAAGTGCGCATATGGTATTCACTTGAACTCGTGGCATTTGAAGGCGATGTGCGTCTGTACATATGGACACGCAAGGCATTTGTTCGCATGGCAGAACGCTCGTTTTATGCGCACTACCCAGACGCTGAACTCGCCCCAGTAGAGGACTACGCGATTCGGTTCCCATTCTCACTGGATTCACACAACCTATTCGGTGCTGACTACCAGATCGCCGGACCAACAGGGCTTCCAATCAAGACCTACTCAGACTATGGCCTTGATTCTACAAGTGCCAAGGAGGAACAGAAAATAGATCCCATGACACACCTCTTGGAGTTTTTGGGTTCGATGGGTCGAGGGGAGCATCTCTGGATACAGATGTTAGTACGTGCAAACAAGGCTGAAGATTTCACATTCGGCGAACGCTATAATCGTGGCGACTACAAGAGCCAGGCCCGTGCCGCAATGCAAAAAGTGCGGGACAATCCGGAAGACACCGTTGTCTTCCCAGATGGTGGCACCGGTAAGCAGCTCTCTGAAGAACAAAAAAACATACTGCGTGCAATCGAGCGCAACGTGCAATCGAGCCAAGCGTGGGATATTGGCGTACGGGCATTGTACATTGCCGAACATGAGGCATTCGACGGCACAAACATCCCTGGCCTTATGAGCATGTGGCAACCCTTTAGTGCATCAGGCTTTAATAAGTTCGTTCCTGTCAATCGTTGGCAACCCGTTTTTGATTATCCATGGCAGGACTTTAATGGCATACGTGAAAATCGCATGAAAGTACGCATATTTGATGCGTATCGCCGTCGTTCCTGGTTTCATGCACCATACAAGTTTCGCTCATCAATTATTACCAGCGCTGAACTTGCAACCATCTTCCACGTTCCGGGAACAGTGGCAAAAACACCAACAATGCGTAGAATAGAGAGCACCCGTGCAACCGCACCAAGCAATTTGCCAACATAAACGTAAGAATCAAGGGGGAAAGAAACATGCATTGCGGGCAACGCGACGACCGCGCGCACAATCACACACTTCCTACCCCTTACTTCCTGACCATGAACGACCACTTACATCGATACCTGTATCTACTGCACACCAAGGGTGTGCAGACAGTGCGCACGTTTGTCCGCATGCTCCCGCAACTTGGCGGTTTACTCGTCGCACTCTTCGTCACAGGCTCTCTGTACGCCTACTTCGGTATGTACCAGCCGCCAGCATTCTTTCCGGTGCGCGAGATTGTGAGTGTGCCACAAGGAGCAACACTCGAAGAAGTTGCGAACCTTCTGTACGAAGAGCAGGTGATTCGTTCAGCGTTTGCATTTAGGGCACTCGTTCGTTTTACCGGTCAAGACACCACAATCGACGCGGGCGATTACTACTTTGAGTACCCGCTCACCTTAGACAAGGTAGCATTACGACTCAGTAATGGTGAGTACGGTCTCACACCACTCGAGATTGTAGTACCCGAAGGAGCCACAACATACCAAATGGCTGAACTGTTTGATGCCACATTCGAATCATTTGATCCGATTACTTTTTTGATGCTCGCAGAAGACAAAGAAGGATATCTCTACCCAGACACCTATCAGTTTCTGCCCAATGTGCGTACAACCGTTGTTATGGACACACTTGAGCGAACATTCTACGAACGACTTGCCAATGTCGAGGAAGCTATAGCTGCGTTTGGTCGCCCCATCCACGAAATTGTAACCATGGCGTCACTTTTGGAGAAGGAGGCGTGGGACCACGAAGAACGGCGCACGATTGCAGGCATATTGTGGGAACGACTCTCGATTAACATGCCGCTCCAAGTTGATGCAGTATTTGGCTTCATCAAGCGCACCGAAACGTTTAGTCCACTCTACTCAGACCTCGAAGTTGAGTCACCGTACAACACATACAAAAACACCGGCTTACCACCTGGCCCAATCGGCAGCCCATCACTTTCCTCTATCGAAGCAGCAGTGACCCCCAAAGAGACGACAGCACTCTTTTACCTACACGGTAACGACGGCACCTTACACGTTGCGCGCACGTATGAAGAGCACCTGGTAAACAAACGCCGATACCTGGACTAGCACTACGTGCTAGTAAGCATTAGTGGGTAGCGGTTAGGTATTAAGCAACGCGCTTCAGTGTAGTGCCCTTAATTCTTAATTCCTAATTCCATATACGCCCCGCGCTCTTGTGCTTGTAACACAACCTACGTACACTCTTTACATGTCAAGTCCGTCACCAAAAGTGATCGTCGCCCTCTCCGGTGGTGTCGACAGCTCCGTGTCAGCTGCTTTGTTGCAAGAGCAGGGATACCACGTTGAAGGGGCGTTTATCATCACATGGCAAGCGCCATGGCTGCCATGCACTTGGCGCGAGGAACGCCGCGATGCTATGCGGGTTGCTGCACACCTCAATATCCCATTCCACACCATCGACTTGTCTCATGAGTATGAACGCGATGTCGTGAACTACTTCGTAGCCGAGTACAAAGCTGGCAGGACGCCAAACCCAGATGTCATGTGCAATAAGTATGTTAAGTTCGGTGCATTTTTTGAAAACGCACTGTCGCAAGGGTTCGACTATGTCGCAACCGGGCATTACGCTCGCGTACATGCGAGCGTACATCAAGAAGCAGGTGTTAGGAAACAAAGAGCGGACTCAAAGGAATATGATGCAGAGATTCCTGCCTCCGCAGGGATGACAGAATACCCCAATGCGCATGAGCACACACACGACTCCCTACAACCTACTCCACCCGTCCGAGGCAGGAGGATTCGGGCGGACTACAACCTCCTTACTGGCACGGATGTTGGCAAGGATCAGACATACTTTCTTTGGACACTCACACAGCAACACCTAGCACACACCCTATTCCCGGTAGGAGACATTGAGAAACCGCACGTACGTGTATTGGCAGAGCGTTTCGGCCTACCAACCGCTGCAAAAAAGGACAGCCAGGGTGTATGCTTTCTCGGCAAAATCGACATGAAAGCATTTTTGGAGCACTACATCGACAGCACGTCTGGCAATGTGCTAAATTCTGCAGGGCAGCCAATAGGAACGCACGACGGCGCAGTGTTCTACACACTCGGCCAACGACATGGGTTTACTGTCACCAACCAAACTCCCGACAGTGAGCCACTCTATGTCATAGCCAAAGACGTAGCCGCAAACACGATTACCGTCGCCCCCCGACATGGTGAACACAGCACGAGACAGCAACTCACTAAAACCATCGAACTTACCGACTGCAATTGGATTGCTGGCACTTCTACCCCCTACACCCTACCCCCTACACCCTACAGAGCTCGTTTCCGCTACCGCCAACCCCTCCAAGCGGTACAGGTAGATCACTCCACGGACACAACCGCCACAATCACATTTGCCACACCACAAGCCTACGTGCCCGAAGGTCAATCGCTTGTACTCTATAACGGTGAGGAGTGTCTCGGAGGCGGAATTATCGCACATTGCACATCACATTCTGCTGTGCACGACTAGCATTGCGCTCACCGTATCTCGCAAGGTATCATGTGCACATGAATCAACAAACACACACGAAGCGGATGCTCTTCGTGCTCGCATTGATGTTGCTGGCACTTGTTGTTGTCTCAGTCGCACAGCTAAGTGGCGGGGAAGAACAGCAGGCGGCGGTTCTCCGCGCATATGCCGAGTAACACACACGCCACAATTGTTAAGGCAAACGGCATTCATGAGCCGTTCGACCCAAAGAAGTTATATCGTTCCCTAACACGGAGCGGTGCGCCAACCGATCTTGCAGATGCGATAACTACCGCCATCGGGCATTCACTCAAGGGCGGCGAAACCACAAAGGAAATCTACGCGCGCGCGTTTGCACAACTCCGCGGTACCGCTCGACCAAGCGCTGCACGCTATTCATTAAAGCGTGCACTCTTCGACCTCGGACCGTCCGGCTACGCGTTTGAAGACTTTCTTTCCGAACTCTACAAAGCGCACGGCTACCGCACGCAAACGCGCAGCACTATTCCCGGCACCTGTGCCACACACGAACTCGATCTCTGGGCCATAAAAGGCAATGAATACATTGCTGCGGAGGCAAAATTCCACAACAGTGCAGGCACCAAATCTGACCTTAAGGTGGCTTTGTACGTGCATGCCCGCTTCGAGGACTTAAAAACCGCGCCACTATGTGAAGACCAAGGAACGATTACACACCCCTACCTCATCACAAACACCAAGTTCACGTCGGAGGCGGAGTCGTATGCGGCATGCGTCGGTCTTTCACTGATTTCCTGGGACTATCCTAAGACCAGTAATTTACGCATCATGATAGAGGACGCTGGAGTGCACCCACTCTCGTGCCTTACCACACTTTCAAGTGCACAAAAGCGCTCACTTATGGCTGCTGGCGTCGTATTGTGTCGCCACCTGTGCGATAACACGAGCACGCTTTCGTCCCTTGGACTGACTGAAGAAGACATCGCTCGTACACTTGAGGAGGCGAAAGAGATTTGCAACCCCCTACCGCACGACGTACGTATCTAAATACTATGGAGTGGTCATTCAGTCATCTTGAAGTGTTTATGCAACTTACCATTGCGCTTGCACTCGGTGCGCTTCTAGGCTTTGAACGTCTGCTTGCACGAAAAGAAGCCGGCATGCGCACATTTGGTATTGTTGCAATCAGCTCGTGCTTGTTTGTAGTTGTTGGGGAACTCGTTACACAACATTACCTCACATCGTTCAACTTCGACCCATTGCGCATTGCAAGCTCTATTGTGACAGGTATAGGCTTCATCGGGGCAGGACTCATCATCTTTCAACATGAACTGAAGGGTCTCACTACCGCAGCAACGCTCTGGTCTGCAAGTGCGATTGGCGTTGCGGTTGGCTTCAAACTCTACATGGTCGCCACCTTTGCAACATTCCTGATTCTCTTTGTGTGTGTTGGCGTGTGGTACATCGAACGCTTTGTGGAACACGTGATTGTTCGTGAAAGAAACGAGCGAGATTAACCGTAATAACTATCACCACCATGAACTATCGACTTAACACTACAATGATCGCCGTTATTGTGCTGTGTGTGATTGCCGCAATTGCACTCTTTACGTACATCCTTACAAGCGCACCTGAGGACGTAGTAACAAACACAGACGAGACACGAGACCGTACTGAAGAGGAAGCACGTCCCACACGAGACGACGTACTCATTGCAGCAAAACAACAGTATGTAGACGGCATACACACCATAGCGGGCACTGTCACCGTACCAACACCATGTCACGGTATTAGTGCGGAACCGTTCCTGGTTACTGAGGGCGCAACTACCACTGCTGAAATACGCCTCACTACCGTTCTTACCGGCGAAGACTGCCCGAACGTGCCGTCAGACACGACATTCAGGGTAATTTTTGAGGCGCCAGAAGGTATACCTGTTGCCGCCGTATGGGACGGTGCGTCAGTACGGCTTAATCTGGTACCAATCGCACCTGGGGAATCGCTTGACGAAGAGTTTTTCTTCAAGGGCTGACGTATTTCGAGGTTGGTAACACACCCCAGGAATGGTATACTATGATCCATTCACTTTAACTATAATCTAACCAGTAACTATGAGCGAGACACCAACAAAGCAACCAAATGAGGGTGAAGCAGTGCCACAAGAAGACACAACGCCCACGCCTGCCGTTAAACCAACACAAACATCGTCTGCGCCTGCACAAAACCAGCGTGGCGGTCTGTACGGCCTCATTGCCGTAGTCATTATTATCGTTGCACTGGGTGCAGCATGGTCACTTGGCGTATTTTCTGGCACAACCGAGGAGGCAACTGACCCTGAAGCAACTGTTGATGCAAGTGCTGTCGTTGCCACGGTAAACGGCGCAGAGATAACTCGCGGCGAGTTCGACTCAATGCTTGCTGATGTTCAAACCTCTCTTGGGGCTCAGGCAGCTGCCGTTGACCCAGCAGTACTTGAAGAGAGCGTATTAAACGACATGATAGACATGCGTCTGTTGATTGAAGCCGCTGACGAGCAGGAAGTAACCGTTACACAAGAAGAAGTTGAAACTCAATACACCACGTTTACCTCTGCAGTACCTGATGCGGAAGAATTGAAAGCTGAGCTTGACCGCATGGGCATAACTGAAGATGAGTTGCGCGAGAATATCGAGCAAGAACTTCGTGTGCGCAAACTGCTAGACGAGAACACCGATCTTGAAGAAGTGGTTGTTACTGATGCTGAGATTGCGGCGCTCTACGAACAGGCACAAGCAGCAGCACCAGAAGGCGAAGAATTTCCATCACTTTCTGATCTGACGGAGATTGCACGCGCGCAGCTCCTGCAGGAGAAGAGCGCTGAAATAATCAACGCATACCTTGTTGAGCTTCGTGCCGATGCAGACATCGAAACGTCGCTCTAGCAGCACCCATGAGTACACGCACCGCACACACAACACCACGCACGAACGTGCCCGGTTTCCGGGCACGTGGTGCGTATCATGGCTTTGAAGAGTTTGAACTCACCAAGAACGGTTTGCGTGTGCTTGTGCGCGAAGACACCACTGCACCAGTAGTTGGCATCATGGTAACGTACCTGGTTGGAAGTCGTCATGAAGCCGTGGGGCACACTGGCGCCACACACCTGCTTGAGCACCTCATGTTTAAAGGCAGCACGAAGTTCCCACCCAAGGGTGGCGTAGGCGCACTTGACCGCCTCGGGGAAACGGGGGCACTCGTGAATGCCAGCACATGGCTTGATCGTACAAACTACTACGAAGTCTTACCTGAAGCCCATGCAGAATATGCCATCGAACTTGAGGCAGACCGCATGCGCAACGCAATTCTCACAGAGAAAGACCGGGCGGAAGAGATGCCTGCAGTCCGAAGTGAATATGCGATGCGTGTAGAAAACAGTCCTGAGGAATACCTTGACGAGCGTATCTGGGCAACCGCGTTTATGGCACACCCATACCATCACCCAACAATCGGCTGGCAGGATGATTTTGAGAAGGTCTCGATTGAGCGACTGAAAGAATTCTACGACACGTACTACTGGCCAAATAACGCAGTCGTTACCATTGTTGGTGACCTGTCAGTAAAACGTGCACTTACACTCATTAAGCGACACTTTGGTGTGCACCCACGGTCTCCGCACCCCATCCCCGAGCCCTACACTCGCGAAGCAGCGCAACATGGTGAACGGCGAGTGGTTGTTGAACGCAGTGGTACAAAAAACCTGGTTGCTGCTGCTTACCGAGTGCCTGAAGCCCTCCACGCAGATACGCCGACTCTCCTGGTGCTCGCTGAGATTCTTGCGGGCGGCACAAGCTCACGACTCCATCGAGCGCTGATTGAGACACGCCTTGCAAGCGATGTTGATTGCACATACGTGCCATTTTTTGACCCATCCCTCATGCCATTCTTTATTACACCCTGCAATGGTGTCACACACGAAAAGGTCGAGCGAGCACTCAACAAGACGATTGCAACCCTTCAAGACGAAAGCGTGCATAGCGAAGAACTTGCACGCGCACGAGCTCATGTTGCAACTGAAATTGCCTTTGCGCGCGATGGCCACTACGCAACACTTTCGGCCCTGAATGAAGCAATTGCAGCGGGTGATTGGCGGTTCTTTTTTGACCTCCCCAAAGCTGTTTCGAAGGTGACCGCCGCGCAGGTACGCAATGCTGCTCGAACATACCTCACCGCATCCGCTCGCACGGTTGGCCATTACATTGCTCGCACCTAGTCTATGTCTGTATCTACACGCACCACCTACGAACGACTCGAGAACGGCCTCGATACGTATATCCTTCCCACCCACACCACGGATGTCGTGTTAGCACGCGTCGTACTTCGAGGTGGCGCACATGCTGTCTATGACCACCCCATGCGCGCAGCACTGTTCGGGGCCTGCATGCCTTCCGGGATGAAAGGCGTGCCACGCAGAACGCTTCGTGACACGTTTGCAGCACATGGCGCACGAGTGAGCGTACACGTTGAAGCAGAGCACATGGTACTCACTGTTGCGGCCCGTAAGGCTGCGTTTGATGAAGCGTTTCGTCTTGCAGTTGGCATGTTTGTCGCACCATCCTTAGCCGCACGCGACCACGCAGAGGCACTGGCAACCCTTGCAACAGATATTGAGAACAGCAAAGAGGATACGGGCGCGCAGGCCGCTGCAACACTCAATCGCACATTCTATACACAAGGTCATCCACTCTGGACTATGAGCCCAGAGGAGCGCGAAAAAGACCTCGCAACATCATCACTCACTCACGTACGAGCCTTCCACAAAGACACATTGAGTGCGGTGGGAGGGTTTGCCTGTCTTGCAGGTGATGTGCATCCAAAAAAGCACGCCATACTCCTCCGTGAAGTACTGAGTATGATACCTGGTACAGCACCCAACAAGTACCCAATCTCGCACCCCGGCAATACAGCGA
>JGI12210J13797_10022864_pt1 | contig 25470 bp, 24 predicted proteins | sample ElkSlonscriptome_3_FD_13797 | JGI IMG/M metagenome (IMG submission 13797)
AGCAGCCCGCCTCGCTTGCCGTCGTCGGGCAGGGTCACGGGTACGAAGTCGGGACCTTCGATGCCCTCGATGCCGTAGATGGGGGCGAGGTCGCCGTTGACGTAGGTGTCACGGGTCGTGAAAAGCTGGCGGAAGTCGCCCTCTTTTTCGAAGACCACGTTCTCGAAGAGTCGCTCGAGCTCGCGGCGCATCGAGACGCCGAGGGTGTCGCTGACCATCGGGAAGAGCTCCAGGTTCTTGTCGAGGTCGTCGAGCCGTCCGATGTTCATGAAGTCGCGGAAGAAGCGGACCAGGGCCGCGCGGGCCTCCGGGGTGTCGATCAGACGTCGGGCGTGGGCTCGAACCGCCTCGGGATCGAGCAGCTCGTCGGCGGCTGCGGCCTTGCGAAGCTCCTCGTCGGGTGGGCTGTCGGTGATGAGATAGGAGAGACGCGCCGCCATCTCCCAGCTGTCGAAGCGCATGAAGCCTGAGTCGGGATCGCGCTCTCCGGTCGCCACCCGGAAGAGGAAGTGCGGAGACTGGAGCACCGCGGCCACCGCGAAGCGAAGGCCCTCGCCGTCGCCGAGCGAAGACGCGATCTGCTGGGCCAGCTGCAGGAGGGCCTCGACCTCGGCCTCGGTGGCGGGGCGACGCCAGGCGCGGGAGGTGAAGTCGTGGAGGAAGGTCCGGATGCAGGGCTCGCCCAGGTCGGTGGGTGCGCATTTGATGAGCGCATTGCGGCGCACCGGGTCGACCCAGACCTGATCGAGCACCGCGTAGGCCGCGTCCTCGTACATCTCTGCTTCTACCGGCGCCACGGTCTTGGTGGCCGCGGAGAGGGACACGAAGCCGTAGAGCTGATCGTCCTGGGGAAGGTCGGGCACCACGAGCGGTTCGCCGAGCAGGGCGCGGTAGGTGTTGCGCAGCTCGGGCGCGGTGAGCCGCACCATGTGGGCTTCCACCGGTGCGGTCTTCTTCGCTGAGGGATCTGTGATCGTCGGGTCGGGCGGACTGTCCCCGATGGACCCGACGCATCCCGACCAGCCCGCCACCAGCCCCACCGCGAGGCAGACGACGGACGGGCGCCACCATCTCCGTTGCAAACCCATACCCACCCCACATCCTACCACGAGGTGGCAGACGGCTCGACAGCTGCCACATTGCTGCTCCCGAGCGCCTCGCGTACCCTCATTGTCCTCGCCCATCCGTCGGACCAATTCGGAGATCGACATTGTTTACGCTTTGCAGCACCTGTCAGCGCCACGTCCTCACGGATGCCCCCACCTGTCCCTTCTGCGCCAAGCGCGCCCAGAAGAAGGGGCTGCTTTCTCGGCGCGCCGTCGGGGCCGCGGCCGTGGCCTCGCTCGGCATCGCGGCCTGTGGCCCGTCTGAGCCGCCGCCCGTCTCGCCCACCGTCGACGTGCCGGCCTCTGACGGCGACCCGCCCGAGGAGCCGTTCGTCCAGGAGACCGAGCCGGGGACGCCGCCCGAGCCCGGCCTCACCGAGGAGGAGACGGCCGAGGTCGTGGAGGAAGAGACGCCTGAGGAGATCCCGGACACCGTCGACGTACCCTTCGATCGACCCATGGTTGCGCGCTACGGCATCGCGCCGCGCCCGGTGACCACCGCCAAGCCGCAGACGCCGACCAGGCCCCAACGGCCGGTTGCGCGCTACGGCGTCGCACCCATACGGCGCTGAGCCATGCTGGGTCCTCGACCCCGTCGCTTGCCCATCGCGCCGGTCGCCGAGCCCGCGCGCCGACACCTGCCCCTCGCCAACGAGGTGCGTCCCATCGATCGGGAGAGCCGACCGCGCTACGCCGTGTGGGAGCTCACATTGCGGTGCGATCTGGCCTGTCGCCACTGCGGCTCGCGGGCCGGGAAGGCGCGTCCCGACGAGCTGAGCACCCGCGAGGCCCTCGATGTGGTCGGCCAGCTCGCGGAGATGGGCACCGAAGAGGTGACCCTCATCGGGGGTGAGGCGTATCTCCACGAGGGGTGGCTCGAGGTGGCGCAGGCGATCTCGGCGGCCGGGATGGATTTCACGATGGTTACCGGGGGCCGAGGCGTGACGCGCGACATGGCCCAGGCCTTGCGCGATGCGGGCGCCCAGGCGGTGGGCGTGAGCGTCGATGGCTTCGAGGAGCTGCACGATGCCCTCCGCGGCGTGAAGGGGGCCTTCCGCTCGGCGATGCAGACCATCGACTACGTGAAGGAGCAAGGCCTCCGGGTGTCGGTCAACAGCCAGATCAGCCGTCCTGCCCTGCGCCAAATGGAGCCCCTGGTCGACCACCTCATGGACCGCGGCGTGGAGGCCTGGCAAGTCGCCATGACCGTGCCCATGGGACGGGCGGCCGACGAACCCGATTTGCTCTTGCAGCCCTACCAGGTGCTCGAGGTACTCCCCATGATCGCGCGGGTCGAACGACGCGCTCGGGCGCGCGATGTCGACGTCGCTCCCGGGAACGACATCGGCTACTTCGGTCCCTACGAAGCACAGCTGCGAGCGCGTCAGGGCGGCGTGCGACCCGCATGCACCGCGGGGCGGCAAACCCTCGGCATCGAGGCCGACGGATCGATCAAGGGTTGTCCGTCGCTGCCGACCAAGGACTACGTGGGGGGCAACCTGAAGGACCACCGCCTGGTGGACATCTGGGAGCGCGCCGAGCCCCTTCGCTTCACGCGTCATCGCCCGAGCTCGGAGATGTGGGGCTTCTGCGGCACCTGCTACTACCGCGATGCGTGCAAGGGCGGCTGCTCGTGGACGGCCCACGTGCTCTTCGGCCGCCGCGGGAACAACCCCTACTGTCACCACCGCGCGCTCGAGCTTCTCGACGAGGGGCTGAGGGAGCGCATCGTGCAGGTCGAGCGCGCAGCCGGACAGCCGTTCGACTACGGGCGCTTCGAGTGCATCACCGAGCCCTGGCCCGAGGACGAGCTACCGGCCGCCCTGGCCCTTGCCGAATCGGGTGAGGGCTTCTTGGACGCAGAGCGCTCGTCGAGTGGATCCCGACAGCAGCGAAACCCGAGCGGGTAGAAGACGAAGCCCGGTTGGTGTCCACGGGTGACGGGTCGGCATGCATTGCGGTGAGCTTCCCAGTTGCCGCCCTTGAGGCTGCTCCGGTAGGGGTGGCCCGACGGGTTGACCACCCATTCGTCGACGTTGCCGGTCAGGTCGTAGACCCCGTATTCGCTCACGCAACGTGGCCGGTTCCCCGATGGCTCGCGCTGATCGATCCGCGCGAGCTCATCGGCTTGGGTCAGCGGATCGAATAAGCGCGCAAGATCCATGTAGCGCGTCGCCCGATCGATGTTGCAGGCCTCGGCGTCGCGCACGTAGCCGTACGGGAAGGGGAGGTGCCGGGGGCCCTCGCACGCGAGCGACCACTCGGGCTCCGTGCAGAGACGCTTGCCTTCAGCTTGGCAGCGCCGCTGGGCCTCGAACCACGACACCATGAGGGTCGGCTCGACCCCGGAGCGGTTGGGGTATTCATAGCGGTCGATGCAGTAGCGAAGGGGTAAGACGTCGCCCTCGCAACGGCTGTCGGGAGAGAAGCGTGCGCACTGCCAGGCCTCACGCCGCTCGAGACAGGTGTGCTTCAGGCCGGGGCAGAGCTCGTCGTCGATCCCGACCATCCCCGCGGGACAGGGGGGCGAAGAGCGCTTGGGATCTCGCGCCGGATGTGGAGGAGCCGGTGCGGTGGGCTTCAGTCGGACCATCGCGCCCGCCCGACCATCGGGTATCGTCTCGTCGCCGGCGTGGTTCTGGGGAGGCCCCTGACAAGCCACGAGCAGGAGCGCGACAAAGCCGTAGCCGTCCTGCACGCTTCCTGGTTTCATCCCCACCCATGAAGTTGAGCACGATGGGGGTTGGTCTGAGTAGTTTGGCGCTGCTCATGGGCCTGGTCTCGTTGCCCGCCTGTGGCGACGACAACAAGGCCGGCAAGGACAGGTCGTCCAAGAAGAAGGACGCGAAGTCCGACGACGAGGAGAAAGACGCCAAGAAGGAGGAGGGTGAGGCGAAGCCGGCCTCGGCCAAGCCCGAGAAGGGCGATGAGGGCGAGCCCAAGGAGGCCAAAGCCGAGGGCGCGGCTGACGTCGAGGGCGACGCCAAGGGCGAGGTCGACTCGGGCCCGGCGCCTTGCGGCGAACTCAACGAGGTACCCGCGATTCCGGACACCGACTCCAAGCCGCCCACGGTCGAGGAGTGGGGCAAGGCCTGCAAGATCAATACGCAGGGCCCAAACTCGCACCCCGACGACTGCGAGATGAAGGTCATGCGTGAGTGGCTCCTCGTGACCTGCCGCGGTGACTACTACAAGACCCAAAACATGGAGAGCTTTGGGGCCGTCGGCGTCGACTACTTCGAGATGATCAAGCCCAACAAGCTCATCAGCTACACGATGAAGCTCACGAAGGGCCGCAACCAGAAGATCCGCATGTGTCACACCAAGAACAAGCGCGCGTCCCTGTTCGTGAGCTGGCCCACCGGCGAGGACAAGCCGCTCCACGTCGCGCTGGCCAGGGGGCCCGCCTGCGATTGAGTCGACCGTGAGCGCGCGCTTGCGAGGCGCGCTCCATGGCCACTACTGGACGTTGCGCGGAGCGCTCGGCGCCCGCCTTCGTCCCCGCCCCGTCTTCGGAGCCCGCCGGTGGCGGGGTTCGGTGAACGACCCACGTCGCGGCGAGGTCGCGCTCACCGGTGCGATGCACCGCGCCGGGGGCGCGCAGGCTTGTCTGGTGGTGGTGCACGGGCTCGGCGGCAGCGCCGAGTCCTCTTACTGCCACGACGCCGCACGGGCCGGGCTGGCGGCCGGGCTCGACGTGCTGCGGCTCAACATGCGGGGCGCGGGGGGCTGCGGACGCGACGTCTATCACGCCGGCCTGAGCGACGACGTACTGGCGACCCTCGCGTCGCTGCCGCACCAATCCTTGCTGCTGCTGGGGGTGTCGATGGGGGGGCACCTCAGCCTATGGGTTGCACTCCAATCACGCGACCCACGCTTGAAGGCCGTGGCGGCCATCTGCCCACCGCTCGATCTCGCGCAGGGTTGCCGCGACATCGACCATCCGCGGCGACGGCTCTACCGCGACGAGGTCCTTCAGAGCCTGGTCAGGGCGGCCCATCCCGTGGCGGAAGCCGGCGGCATCCCCATCGACAGCCGTGCCCTACGAGGGCTGCGGAGCCTCCGCCAATGGGATCAAGAGGTCGTGGTTCCGCGCTACGGCCTCGGCGACGTCGACACCTACCACCGCACCATGAGCATCGGCGATAAGCTCGGGGGGCTGGAGCGCCCGGCGCTGCTGGTGGGCGCTCGCCACGATCCCATGGTCCTCGGAACGACCGTCTCCAAAATGCTGGACCGGCATCCAGCATCGTCGGCCCTCGAGCTGCGATGGCTCGACCGGGCCGGACACGTCGGCTTTCCTCGCGACGTACACCTCGGGGTGGAGACGGCAGGGCTCGGGGTTTACCCGCAGGTGGTTGGCTGGCTGGTCGAGCGAAGCTGAGCGCCTACTTGCTGCAGACGCCCTCTTTGGCGCGGCACCGGCGGTCCTTCTTGCAGACCATGGACCCGCTGCAGTCGGCGCCGGTTTTGGCGATGCACTTGCCCTCGACCGCCGAGCAAAGCCCCTCGAGCTTGCAGCGGGCGCTCTCCTTGCATTGGGCGTCGTCGGTCGCGGCGCACTGGCCGTCTTTCACGCCGCAGAGGCCGCCACTCATGCAGACCTGAGCGGCCTTGCACTCGGCTTCGGTCGCCACGCACTTGCCGCCCTCAGCCTTGCAGTTGGTCTTCTCTTTTCGGCACTGCTTGCTCTTCTTGCAGTCGTCGTCGGAGCCCGCCACGCAGTTGCCGCTCTCGGCGGTACAGTGGCCCAGAGTGGAGCAGGGGGTTCCGTCCTCGGGTTTGGCGTCGACGGTGCCGCGGCAATGGGCATCGCCGAGCGCCGTGCAGTTGGCGCCCTTCCTGTAGCAATGGCCCTTCTCTTTGCACTCCTTGGAACACTCGGTGGAGAAAGTCTTGCCGGGGTCGATGCAGAGCTCGCCTTCCTTCTGGCACAGGCCCAGGCTTTTGCACTGCTCGGAGCCGGCGCAGTCGGCGTCGGAGCCGATGATGCACGCGCCCTCCTTGGCCGTACACTTGCCGTCCTTGGTGCAAGTCTCTGCCGACTTGCAGTCGTCGTTGGTCTTGGCGACACAGGCGCCCTGTTCGCTCGCCGAGCAGCGGCCGAGGGATGCACAGTCCGGCGCCTTCTTGCAGGCGGCATCGGCGTCACAGGCGCTCACGCCTACCGCGCTCCAGAATAGAGCCCCCAGCAGGGCAAGTCCGCCCCACGACCATCGCTCTTGCGCAAACATCGACCGCATCCTAGTCCGAAGGGACGGGCGCGGCCCACCAAAGGGTAGGGCCGGTGGAGCGACGAGCCCATCTGTGGTTTCCTCGGCGTCATGAGCATCGAGGCCATCGCCGTCGTCCGCATTCCCTACCCCGAGCTTTGCGCGGCCCGCGACGTGTCGCCGGCGGCGACCGTGGCCGAGGCGCGCAAAGGGACCGCGCCGTTCGTGCCGGTAGGCGAAGACGGGACGGCCATCTTCACGGGTCGCTCCTTCAGCGACGACCCTGGCGAGGTGGTGGCGGAGGTGGCGGGGCACCTGGTCGGCCTCGAGACCGAGGGACGCGTACTCCTGCTTCCCGACAAGATCTGGAACGACGACGGCTTCGCCAGCTACGATGACCTGGTGGAGGAAGCCGGCGAGCTTGGCGAGTGGGTCGACCTTCCAGAGGCGCCGCCCGGCATGGATCTCGGGGCGGTGGCGGCGATGATGGGCGGCATGGACCCCGGCGCCATGGCTCAGCAGCTCGAGCGGGCGCAGCAGCTCATGGCGCAGAGCCCGGCCACAGCGAAGGCGGCGGAGTCGATGATGAAGTCGATGGGGGACGGTGATTCTTTGGCGGCGCTCATGGGGGACAACCCACAGATGGGGGGGCTGATGGGGATGGCGCAGCAGATGCTGTCGAACATGTCCGACGAGCAGCGCGCCTCTCTGCAGGAGCTTGCGCAGTCGATGGTCGAGCCAGGCGACGACGACGAGGAGTGATCAGGGACGACGGCGGTGGCGTGTCTCGTCCGCGACCCAGGTGAGGGCATGGGCTTCGGTGAGGTCGGGCACGGACCACTTGCCGACGAGCTTGTCGATGACCGCGCGCGGGACCGGCTCGCGACGCCGTCGGTTCTGCTCGTGGAGCCGTTCGGGCGGCGCCTCGAGGTGCACGATATGGACCCGGGCGCGATGACCTGGCCTTGGGGGCCTGCCGGTTCGATATCCAGCTCGGGCCAAGAGCTTCTGGAGATCGGCCAGGCGGTCGAACTCGCCTCGAGCGAGTACGGGGACCGAGGCCACGGGGGAGCCCGCGAGCAGCTCGTGGCGGCTTGGTGTGTCGAGGAATACATCGCGCTCGAGGTCGAGCGGGTCGAACTCCAGGAAATAGTGCGGCAGCTGATCGTAGAAGATCGTGTGCTTGGCGTAGACCGGGTGGGTCTCGATGCTCGTTACGATGACGTAGGGCAGCGCGTCCATCATCGGCCAGAGGAAGGTGCCGCGACCCGAGCCTACGTCGACCATGGTGTGGGGCTGAAAGCCGCGCAGCGCCCCAACCACGCGCGTGACCCGCGGGAGGGGCGCTTCCGCTTGAACTTGTGAAGCCTCAGATCGTCCTGCTCGAGCCCCCATGCGACGACCGGCTCATCCTCGGCACACGGCGCATCGGCTCGGTGCCCTCGCACAAAGGCGGCGGCCGGCTCGAGAAAGTAGCGCTCGGCGAGGTGGTCCATCCGCGCTGAGGCTAGCGGTTCTGCGTTAGCGATGCTTGCGGCGGCTGGCCAGCATCGCTCGCCACTGATGGAGGGCCTGGCCGAATCGCTCGCGCAGGCTGGGTCGTCGCCGGAAGGTATCGGCGTAGACGGCGTCGAGTCGCCTCCGATCGACCCCGGGGCTCATGCCGAAGGCGGTGAGGATACGGTTCTGCTGCTCGCGATAGGCGTGCTCCGACATGGCGGTGAGGGCGGCGTAGCGTTCGACCGGCATGGGGAGGGCAGCCGCTTCGGTGGCCGTATCGTCGAGAAGGTGAGCCGCCGGCCGGAGCGGCTGCAGCTCGGGGAGCGGGGTCGGCTCGACGGGACGAAGGGGGATGACGTGGGGTGGTCGCGGGGCTGGCGTTCCGTGGGGTGTGGGTGGCGCATGACTGGGAAGAGTAGGGCTCAGCGGGGTGGGCTCGGAGGAGGGCGATGGTGGGCGTACGGGGGGGCGCGGCGGCTTGGCCGGCGCGGGCCAGAGCGGCGCTGGTTCGCCCGGGACCGGCGCGGGGGATGGCGGTACCGGATAGGGCCGTGGCCGTGCAGGTGAGGTCCGTCGGTCGGGGCGGGTGGCCGGAGGCTGCCGAACCGGCTCCAGGGGTACGATGGGTGGTGGCTCCACGGCGGGGAGGGTGGTCTCCGTGATGGTAGAGCTCGGCGTGGGCTCGGTATGCGCTGGCGGGCCGACCCAGGGCGATTCGGCCGGTAGCGGCACGGGTCTGCCCCAGGGAGTCGGAGCGGGGTCCGTTGAGGGAGGCTCGGAACGAGGCGAGGACGCGGGCGCCCCCACGTGGGAGGCCTCCGCGGAGTCGACGAGGGTATCCGCCCCCACGTGGGAGGACGTGGCGGAGTCGACGAGGGTATCTGCCCCCACGTGGGAGGACGTGGCAGCGTCATCGAGGGTATCCGCCCCCACGTGGGAGGACGTGGCAGCGTCGTAGAGGGCGACGCTCGATGGACGCAAGTGTTTGAAAGCGCGAGTTTCTTGCGACTCCGCGGAGTCGCTGGGCCGTTCGGTGACATCTCCTCCGTGGGGGGATCCCCGATCGCCATCGGCACCTACGCCTCGACCTGCGGGCCGGATCCCCGACACGGCGGGTAGCGTCGTCGTCTGGCGCTCGGGCCGAACCGCTCTGGCGGCGGCCATGGCCACCTCGATCGGGGCCCAATCCTCTCCCCGATCCGAGAGCAGCCCTTCGAGGACCGTCTGCGCCAGAGTACGGGCTAGCCGCAGCCGCCTCTCATCGACCACGGCGTGACCGAGCTCAGACGCCAGCTGGCCGAGCTCGTCGTCCTCCGACAGCACCAGCGCAGCCAAGACCGCGTGATGCTTGCGCCATCGGTTCGCCTTTCGTTCATCCGCTTTTTGTCCCTTCGAGCTCATCCGCCTGCCTCCCGTTTCTGCTCCCACATGGGAAAGCCCCGACGACGCCGGGGACTGATCTCTCGACGGAGCGCGGCAGGAGGTTGCGTACTTTGTGGCGGGAGGTGCCCTCAGACCTTTAGTCGGTGCCGTAACTCCTGGACCTTGTTGAAGGTGCGGAGCAATAAACGCTCGGGCGCCGAGTCCTCGGCGGGCAGCAACCCAATCTGCCGCGCGAAGGCGGCCCCGTCGTAATAGACGACGTTGTGCACGAGGAGGTCATCGCGGAACTCCATGATGTCGACGCCCCTGAGCTCGATGCGGCGGTGGGTGGGCCGGAGCCCCTCGAAGTGCACGCCGGTGAAGGTGCCCTGAGCATACCATTGCACGGTGGCCCGCGTGTCGTCCCCGTGCACGCTGACGGGTCGAACCTCGAAGTTCGGAAAGGCTTGAAACAGCTGCTCGAAGTAGCCTCGGACCTGCGCTCGGCCGCGTAGCTCTCGCAGGACGACCACGTCTTCGACGATGTCGTGGTGCATGCTTCCTTCCAAGCCATCGAGATCTCGGCGCAACAAGTGCTCGAAATAGGCGCACGCTAAATCCGTCGCGGTGCTCATCGTAGCGAGGATCGGGTCACAAGCTGCGGTGCGTCAAACGGACGATCCCGATCCCTGCGACGTAAGCTGCCCACCATCTGGCGCGCTAGCGCTGCCGACAGCCGTGGTAGCAACCGCCTGATGGCCGGTGCATGCTCGTCCCGGCCGGGCCGGGTCTCGAGGCTGGCGGTCGCCAGGCCATCCTCGACCGCGATGTCCATGTCGCCAGGCGGCGTGACGCAGGCCCACCCGCATGGCCCACATCATAATCGTTTGCCCGTCGGCCGTCGGGAGGGTCGAACGAGCATCTGGGTGCCGCTCGCGCGCATGGCTTCGTAGACGTCGAGGATACGACGTGGGAGCTGCCGGCGGGCGCGGTCGGCCCACGCCTCTGATGAGTCGCCGTGGCGGTACCTCGCAGCGAAGTCGGACCAGGGCCGCATGCCGCCGAGCACGACCATTGGCATGGCGAGCGCGAGCAAGCCCGGGCTCTCGCGCCAGTGCCGATCGAGCTCGATGCCTCTCACGTAGCCCCGGCAGAAGGCCTCGACGGAAGCACCGTCCTCAGGTGGAGGAGCCACGGCCGTCGCTCCATCGAGCCAGTCGCTCAGCGCGGTGAAGAGCCGAAGCGTGGGGGTCCAGGCGTGCTCACGCGTGGCGTCGTCGAGCAACAGCGGCGCGTGAGCCGCCTCGACCCAGTCGCCAGCGAGAATGGGTGAAGGTGCCGACGCGACGGCGGTCAGCAAGCCCACCAGTCGGTGCCAAGCGTGGGCCTCGCGGGCGGTCTCGTCCACGAGCTGTTGAAGAGCATCGATCTCGGGATCCCCGAGCCCCACGATATGCGTAAACGTGTCCATGACTCCCGCCAGTGCACCCCCCGTGCCGGCTCCAAGTCCGTGATCGCTCGTCGGGTCACCCGCGTCCCCGGTGGCGGCCGCCATGGCGGAGGGTGGCGGCCGCCACCCCGACCTTCACCTCGGGGCTCCGTCGGCGATAGATTCGCCTCGATGCTCGTCTCCACACGGTCGCTCTCGACTCTGGCCCTCCTCGCCCTGCTGGCTGTCGCCTGCGGGGACACGGACGATGACCCCGCCCCGGCGACGTCCAGCACGACGACGTCGTCTGCATCGGGCATGGGCGGTGACGTACGTATGGGTGCCGGCGGAGCCGCCACCTCCGCCGGTGGCATGGGGGGCGGGGTTCCGCTCGCCGGCTTCGGATCGCTCACGGGCGATTGCGGGGAACTCGACCCCGGCGAGCTCCTCCGCATGTCGCCCGGCGTCGTGCTGACCAACACCGTCGACTTCCCCGCCACGCCCTACATGTACGGCGACCTGTCGATGGGAGGACAGACCATCTTCGACGACCCCAATGCGGGAGGCAGCTCCAAGGACAGCGAGCTCTTCGCCTTCGAGGTGCTGCATCGGTGCGAGCTGGCCACGCTGCTCAAGACGGAGACAGAGATCGATTACACCACCACGGGCCCTATCACCGACATGCTGGTGGAGATTGACGGGCTCAAGATCGGGGTGAGCGTCGTGCGCGCTTTCAAGTTCATGGGCGGGTACACGCTTCAGGACGCGCTCCCTATCCTCACCAACAAGCTGGACGACATTCAGCAGTCCTCCGCCAGCGTTTCTGCGGCCGATGCCTGGGAGAAGCAGATCCTCAGCGTCGTCGCCGAGAAGCCCGAGAACGCGACGATCGTCGGGCAAGCCCTCGATCAGATCGATGTGGCGACCCGCGGAGATACGGTCGTCGTCATCACCGTGACCGAGGGCGACGACGCCTTCGTCTACTGAGTCGGGGAGCGCAACCTCCCGAGCTGCGTGGGCAACGTTCCCGGCCCGGGCACCTTCGTCATCGTCCGAATCGAGGACCGCATCACCGGCGAGCCCTACGCGCTCGACGACGGCCGGACGCTGCTCTGCACCGATGCTGCTCTGCACCGATCGCCGCGATGCGCCCGCCACCCGGGCTGACTACCTGTTCGTGCACGACGGGGATCCTGCGCGTGGTGGGTGGGTCGCCGGCGACGGCTCCTCGGTCCTCGCCTCACTGCGGGCGGGCCTACCCGCTCTCCCTGGCGCACCCTGGTCACGCCCCAGCCTCGCGAGCTGGGAAGCCATTCGGGCAGCCTCCCGAAACGCCCTCCGCGACGACGCATCAGGCCTGTCATCGGTACTCCTCGGCGCCGAGCTGGTCGGCTTCCCTCGCGGAGGGCGAGCGCCACAGCTCCTTCGAACGGACCTACGGCGGCGTCGACGGCTACCCTGGCCTGCGGTCCATCCGCCTCGTCGACAGCTGGACCGAGAACGTGGGCGACCAGGTCGCGACGACCGAGCGCTGGCACATCACCAGCTGCTACTCGAGCCCGAAGGCCGAACGACTGACGCCCACGTACAGCCGCCACCATCCGTGATCATCACTTGGGGGTGGGCGGCACCTCAACCTGGTTGATCGACTGCACGCTCGCCCCTGCCGGATAGGCGTAGGAAACGAACGTGGACGGGAGGCTCGCGGCGCTCGTTCCCCATCCCCAAACGGTGACGCCGAAGGGCGCCTCACTCGAGATCTCGTGGCGGCCGTTCTGGCAGCCGTTCACCGGCTGGAAGTCACCGGTGACCATGTCGACCCGCGTCCACTCGACGTCGCCGAGGGGGGTCCAGCCGCCGAGTACGCCGGCGCAGTCGAGCGTGACGTCGGAGAACATGCCGGTACTCGGGTTGCGGCGGCGCACGACCACGAGGCTCGTCTCCGGATAGGTGGGATCGGTGAAGAAGACGTAGTTGTCGAGGTATTGGGCCACGGGCACCACGTTGACCCACTCCGGGTCTCCCTCGGTGGCCCCCACCTCGCTCGCGCCGGTCATGTATTGGGCCAGGTAGAAGGGGTGGTCGTCGTCCTGACTGCTCACGATGAAGGGCCCCGCTGCGGGGAACTCAGCCACGTCGCCCTGGTTGAGCACGGTAGGGGCGCCAGCGGGGGCAGACGGGATCCAGGTCAGCTGCGTGCCGTCGATGGCGCCCACCAAGCGCCACGGTGGGGTCTCCTCCGAGGAGGCCGCCGCACGATTTCGGTACCGCACGCCCGCGTAGCTGCTTCCGAGGGCTCGGATGGGCGGGATCTGCTGGTGGGCCGAGTCACAAGCAGACTGAGTGGCCGGCACGTTCAAGCAGCTCGCCGCACCCCAGACGCCGATGGGCTTGTCGGCCTGGATGGGGCTCCCGGAGAGCTCGGCATCTTGGGACAGCTGGAGGTATTGGCCCGCGTCGAGGTTGTACGTGGTCGCCGTATTTGCGGGGGCCGAGGCCACGCCATTGCCCCCGACGATGGCCACCTTGGGGAGGATGGTGACCTGGGTGTTGTCCTGCTGCGCGAGGATGTTGAGCGAGGGCTGCGCTTGAAGCACCACCTGGCTCTTCTCGTAGGCGTTGACGGCGATGTAGTTGGTGTCCCACGCGCTGGTGGGCAACAGGAGGCTGGCCGAGGTCGCGGCGGAGGGGCCGCCGCCGTAGGGAAGGATGGAGTACCCCGCGACCGGCCGGTCCGTGACGATGCGGAACGCTTCGCCGAAGCCGGTGCCCGTGACGCCGTAGCTCGCGTTGACGGCAGCGGGGACGGGACAGTTCGGAAGGCTGGTGACCTGGGGGTCGCGGTGGCTGAGGAAGACGATGGCGACCTCGCCCACCGGTAGACCGCCGACCGGGTCGTACGGGGCATAGGTGACGTTCTGCCCCTGGCCCTGCGGAATGCGGATGAAGTCCGAGTTGGGGAAGGGCGCCCCCTGGTAGGTGACGTCGATGTGCACCGGCACCGACCAGGTGTTGGCGATGTAGGCTGCGAAGCAGGCGCCGTCAGCCGCGGAGATGAGGTCTGGCTTGAGCGCCCAATAGTCACAGCCGGTGCTGCTCTTGGCGGCCTCCGCGGCGCCGCACGGGTCGTTGAAGCAGCCCCCGTTGAGGCACGCCGTATCGCCCGTACACTCCATGAGCACCTGGCCGTTGCAGTCGATGACCTTCTTGAGGTCACCGCTGCACGATGAGGGGCAGCCGCCGCCGACGCCGACGCCGACGGAGACGCTGCCGCCCTGGCCCGTGGTCGAGCTATCGCCCCCTTGCGCGCCGCTGCCGTTGCTCGACGTGGCGTCGCCGGCGCCGGTCCCGTCGTCACCGCTACCGCTGCACGCCGCCCAAGTCATGACCGCGAGAGCGGTCGCCGCCAACCATCCCGTCTTCACCCTCATGGGGTCAGGCTACATGAACTCCGCCAAGAAAAATCAACGGGCACGTTTGGCAGACCCTCCCGTAGCCTTGGGAGATGCGCTTGCCGTCGAACCTCGCCGTGGGGCTGTTGCCATCCATGGTGGCCTTGCAAGGCCAGGGGAGCGTGACAGCGTTGCATCGCCACCACGGAATGCATCTGCTCCTGGCCCGTGAGGGCGAGCTGGCGGTCTCGATCTCGGATCGGAAGCCGCGCTCCACCGCCGGGATTCTCACGCCACCTCAGCTCGAGCACGCCGTGGATGCGGGGGGGCGGACGATGGTGCTCTTCTTCGTCGACCCCGAGTCCATGCCCGGCAAGCGCCTCGAGCGCGGCCTCGAGGGCTCACCGATCTGGATCGACGAGGAGGCGCGGCAGGTCCTCCTCGCCGAGCTGCCCGCTGCCCCCGATGGCGAAGCGCTACGCGCTTGGATGCACCACACCCTGAGCTTCCTCGAGGTGAACGGTGACGGACCACGGACGATGCACCCCAAGGTGAAGCGTGTGCTGCGCCTCCTCGAGGAGGCGCGTCTCGACCCGGCGCCTACCCTCGAAGACTTCGCAGACCAGGTGGGCCTCGCGCCGTCTCGATTGAGATCGGCGTTCATGGATTCGACGGGGACCCCGTGGCGCGCCTACGTCCGATGGCTTCGGCTCCAGCGCGCCGCGCGTGCGCTGTCCGAAGGGGTGGCCGCCAACGAAGCCGCCGTCACCGCCGGTTTTATTGATGCGGCCCACATGGCCCGCACGTTCCAGAGTACCTATGGCATCTCGTCGCGCACGCTGATGGGGCGCGGCTGAACTCGACGGTCATTCCTCGAGGCCTTGGACGCCGGTCAGGGCCGATCGGGTCGCCTCGAGCTCCGGGTAGTCGTCGACCAGCGCGGCCATGCTCTCACCGACATCCTTCGGCTTGATGATCCACTCGCGCCGGCTGTAAAAGCGCTGCTTGTTGCCATCTTCGCCCTCGATGTCGAGGCACATGGTGAAGGGACGCGGCGCGTCGTCACACTTCTCTACCTCGACGGTGCTCGACGCTTTGGTTTGGGACTGCGGGAAGTCCTGCTCGAGGCGGTCACGGTCGAGGGCCCAGTGGAACAGCTCGACGTCGTGGCGCCACTGCGACGAGGTCCCGCTGACCCCGATTCGCCTCTTCTTCCGATCGAGTAGGACGAAGTGGCCAACCGCGTCCCGCGGGCTCTTGGGCAGGCGCTCGAGCCAGACGCGGTTGACCGCTTGGCGCGGCTTGGCCGCTTCTTCGTCTTCGCCGAGCCAGCCCGAGAGTCCCCACAGCGCGATCCCCGCTCCCGCGAGTCCGAGCCACCACCGTCGTCCGTTCGAGGTCATCGTGCTGAAGCTTATCCGCCCGGCGGGGCGGCGCAACGCAAGGTCTTTGGCGGAACCGACATCGGTGGTAGTCGGTAGCCATGTCTGACGTGGTCGCGACGGAGACGGTCGTCTCGTTCAAGTACACCCTGAGGAACGGGGAAGGAGAGCTCATCGAGAGCTCCGGAGATGAGGCGATGCCCTATCTCCACGGAGCGGGAAACATCGTGCCGGGTCTCGAGCGCGCCATGCAGGGCCACGAGGTGGGCGACACCTTCGAGGTCGAGGTCCCGGCGTCTGAAGGGTATGGCGAGCGCATCGACGGGACGGTCGAGGTGCCGCGCACGGCCTTCCCCGACGAGGTCGAGGTTACCGAGGGCATGAGCTTCGTGGCGGAGGGCCCGGACGGGGAGGCCTTCCCGCTCTGGGTGACCGGGGCTACGGACGAGGTCGTGACGGCCGAGCCCAATCATCCTCTGGCCGGCGTCGACCTGAAATTCTCCGTTGAGATCATGGATATCCGGTCGGCCACCCCCGATGAGCTCGAACATGGCCACGCCCACGGTCCCGGCGGCGACGACCATTGAGCGGGGCCAGACGTTCTTCCGGGCCTTTTCTGTGGGGGCGTGCTAGAGGAGCCTCCGACAAGGCGAGCGTTTGCGGCCTGTTTGTACCTCTTTTCCCTCTAGGTCGATGAAAATCACGCCGTCTAAAGAAGCGCCCGAAGAGCGGCGCTCAATGCTGGTGGATGCCTCCCGCGAAGCGGGCCGGGCTTGGGCTTTGGGCTGGTTCGAGGCGCTGCAGGCTGAAGGACGTTCCGTCTGCGGCGGCTGGCCCGGCACGATGTCGGAGGCAAGGGGCCGAGCGCGAGTTCATCTCGACGCTTTGCTCACCCAAAGGGCCATGCCGCGGATTACCCACGCCGAGCTGACCGAGGCCGCGCGCGTCACATACGACAGCGCGAAGGCTCTCTGGGTCGGGAATGCGGTGCGCGACGAAGGAGTTGCGTGACCGCGGCCGGCGATTTCTTCCGCTCCGACATCCGAAGACGAGCAACGTGACCGAACGACGTTTCGACGCGCTGGGCCTGCGCCCAGCCCTCCTCGAGGCCGTGGCCGAAGCAGGCTACACCTCCCCTACCCGTATCCAATCCCTGGCCATCCCGCCGGCCCTCGAGGGCCGCGATGTGGTCGGGTGCGCCCAGACCGGGACCGGTAAGACGGCGGCCTTCGCCCTTCCCATCCTGCAGCACCTCGATGCCGCCGCCGGCGACGAGCCAAGCCTGCGGGCGCTCATCCTCACCCCCACCCGGGAGCTCGCCGCGCAGATTGGCGATGCGGTGGCCACCTACGGCAAGCACCTCGATCTCTGGCACACCGTCATCTTCGGCGGCGTGAAAGACAAGCCGCAGATCAAGGAGATGCGGCGCGGGGTCGACATGCTCATCGCCACCCCCGGTCGTTTGCTCGACCTCATGGGGCGGGGTGAGATCGACCTGCGCAACATCGAGATCTTCGTCCTCGACGAAGCCGACCGCATGCTCGACATGGGCTTCCTACCCGACGTGAAACGGGTCATCTCCGCGCTCCCGAAGAAGCGGCAGACGCTCTTCTTCTCCGCGACCATGCCCCCAGAGATCCGGGGCTTGGCCGACAGCATGCTTCGGCCCGACCCGGTCGCGGTCAACGCGCAACCGGTAGCCACCCCGGCCGAAAAGATCGCCCAACACCTCTACTTCGTCGACAAGCGCGACAAGCGCAAGCTCCTGCTCGACCTCCTCGAGAGCGAGGGAGAGATCGAGCGCGCGCTCGTTTTCAGCCGTACCAAGCACGGGGCCAACCGCATCGCCAAGGTCCTCGACAAGGCCGGCATCAAGTCTGCGGCCATCCACGGCAACAAGAGCCAGAACGCCCGGACGCGGGCGCTCGATGGCTTCCGTGAGGGAGACATCCCGGTCCTCGTCGCGACCGACATCGCCGCCCGCGGCATCGACGTCGAGGGGGTTACGCACGTCATCAACTTCGACCTCCCGAATGTCCCGGAGACCTACGTACACCGCATCGGCCGAACTGCCCGTGCGGGCGCATCGGGGATCGCGCTGAGCTTCTGCGACGAAGAGGAACGGGAGTACCTTCGGGACATCGAGCGCCTCATGGGCCGTCACCTCGAGCGGGTGGCCGAGCACGCCTTCTTGGCCACTGATCCTCCGCCGCCGATGACCGATTTGGAGTCTCGAGGCGGAGGAGGCTCCAGGCGCGGCCCAAGCCGTGGTAACAATACCAAGCGAAGCGCCGGGGGGCGCGGAGGGCGACAGGGTCGCGGGCGTACAGGACGCCGCGGGCGGCCCAGCGCGAGTCGCTGACCTGAGCAACGGGGGAAAACCAGCGACCGCGAACCAAAGATGTGCCGGCGAGCGTCGTTGCCACTCGGGCGCGATGCGGTGACCGGACGGAGCGCCTCGGTTGTGTCGAGGCCAGCGAGAGAAAGAGTACGAGATGTCGAATAAGCTGTTTGTAGGTGGCCTTTCCTGGGACACGGATGATTCTGGTCTGCTGGCCGCTTTCCAGCCCTACGGGGACGTGCGTGAGGCCAAGGTTATCACCGATCGCGAGACTGGCCGGTCGCGTGGTTTCGGGTTCGTGACCTATGCTAACCGAGACGAAGCAACCACAGCGATGGAGGCCATGAACGGCGCCGAGCTGGACGGTCGCACCCTTCGGGTCGATGAGGCCCAGGATCGTGGTCGCGGTGGCGGTGGCGGTGGCGGTGGCGGTGGCGGCGGCGGCGGCTTCGGCGGCGGTGGCGGCGGTGGCCGTGGCGGTCGCGGCGGCGGTCGTGGCGGCGGCGGCGGCGGCGGCGGTCGCGGCGGCTGGTGAGCGCCTGAGCCAAGAGCCAAGAGCCAGCGCCACCCCGGTTTGGGAGGGCGCACCGCGTCTCTGCGTGAGACGCACGAATGCGCCCTGGGGAAACCTCCCCGGGGCGCTCTACGTTGGCCAAGTCATAGGATTGTGATACGCAGTCGACGGGGTGTAGATGGGGGCAGCGTATTGATTTCGGACAGCGCGACGCTTCTCGAGCGTCAGCGTCATCTGGCCGAGATCCTCGAAGGGGCGCGGCACGACATCGGCGCCGACTACGCTTGCGTGCACACCTTCTCGATGGACGGCGAGCGTCTCCTCTGCCAAGCGACCACGCGCCGGCTCGGCGGCGGCCGACTCACTTTTGCCATCGATGCCCGTGAGTCCGAGGCCTGCCAGCAAGCGCGGAGGACCCAGCGGGTCGTCAGCGTGGTGGACGCCTCGACCGACATGAGGACGGCGCGTATTGCGCATCACCGCTACGGCCTGGGCGCCTGCCTGTACACGCCAATCTCCGTCTCGGGAGCAGCCGAAGCGGTCATGGTGTTCAGTCGTCGTAAGAAGCACGCGTGGTCGGCCAAGCAGCGGGAAGTCGCGCAGCGCTGGGCGCGGCAGGTTGAACACGAGGTCCGGGTCGAGCTCCGCGCGTCCCCCTCGCTCGACGAGCTCGCCACCACCCTCCCCGGCTGGTGGGGGATCATCGACGAGCGTGGGAGCTGGATCGACGGTCGGTGGTCGGCCCAGGATGCCCCGACGCTCGCACAGGTACTGGCCATGCCGCAGAGCGGAGACGCCATCGCCCACGCGATCCGCGACCTCTGCGAATCTCCCACGCCGGGAGAGCGAAAGATCTTCACCCTCGTGTGGCGGGCGCGGATCTACCAGCTGATCGTCGCCTCGCTGGCGAGCGCACGGGTCTCGTTATGCTTGCTCGAGCTAGGGACGCCGGGACCCGAGCTCTTCGGCGAGCCGGAGGTCGGCATGCGGGCGATGGTGTCGGGCTGGAACCACGAGCTCGCGAATTCTCTGCAGCTGCTGGCGGCGGCCGTGGACGACCCGCTCGACCTGGTCCAGGCGGCTCAGGAGGTCCTGCGCCGGGGTCGGGCCCTGTCCGATCATCTCAGGGGTTTCGCGGGGCATCCGGTCCCGTCGTCCCCCCAGCCGCCACGGGGCTCGGTTCCCGCGCGCTGTCGGGTGCTCGTGGTCGAGGACCACGCGGTCCTTTCTCGCTCGGTCGCTCGGGTGCTGCGGCAGGCGGGCTACCTGGTTTCTCAGGCCTCCTCGGTCGAACGCGCCATCGCGGCCATCGCAGCCGCGCCCCCCGACGTGCTCCTCCTCGACCTGATGCTCGGTGACGGGACCGGAGCCGACGTGCTCAACGCGACCGAGGAGCATGTCGGTGACGCCGTCATCCTGGGCATGACGGGATACACCGAGGCCGACGTTCTGGACGAGTTTCAACGGCGACGGATCCAGGTCCTGCGCAAGCCCTTCGACACCGACGACTTGCTGGCCCTGCTCGAGCCCGTCACGTAAGACTCGTTCCGATGGGGAGACATCGATGACGGGCGTGGCCATCGTGGCCGAGCGCCTCTCGCCCGAGCGCGGTGGTCTCGCCCGTGCCACAGAGCGGATCGCGACCATGGCCGCGGGCCGCGGCGAGACCGTGCACGTCTTGCGCACGGTCGCAGATCACACCCCCGGCGCACGCCGCACGGTGGACCGCGAGGGTTTCGTCGAGCACGCCCTCGGGAGGTTGGACCGCGACGAAGAGCGCTGGCGCGCTTTCGCCGGCCACGTCGTCGACGTGATCGAGCTGTACGATCTCGATCTCGTGCATGGCATTTACGGCACCACGGCTGGCTACGTGGCCGCCGTCGCGGGTGCCTTCGCCGGGGTACCGAGTGTGGTGAGTCTGCGCGGAAACGATATCGACCGCGGGCTCTTTCGCGCCTCGCTCCCGCAGTTGTCGCTGGCCGTGGAGCGGGCCACGCTCGTCACGGCGGTCACCCGCGAGATGGCGGGGCAGGTGGGTCGCCTCTTTCACCGAGAGGTGACCTTCGTTCCCAACGCCGTCGACACCGAGGCCTTCGTCCGCCGCACGCCGGACAACAGCCTGCGGGCCTCGCTCGGGCTTGGGGAGGGACCGATCATCGGTTTCTCCGGGGAGCTGCGCGAGAAGAAGGGTATGCGCTTCCTCCTGCCCGCCTTCGCGGCGCTACGACGGGACCGACCCGCGTCGCTCTGTCTCATCGGGGGGCTCCGACCAGACGCCGAACTTGCGTGGGAAGCCTTCGCGCGCGCCGAGCCGGAGGCGGCAGCTGCGGTTCATCGCTTGCGCTACGACCAGGATCCAGAGCGCCTGTCGCAGCGTCTCGCGCTCTGCGACGTGATGGTCTTCCCCTCGCTATTCGAAGGCATGCCCAACGCCGTGCTCGAGGCCATGGCCGCCGAATGCGCGATCCTCGCCACCGAGGTAGGCGGGCATCCGGAGCTCATCGAGCACGGCGTAAGCGGCGCGCTCATCTCCCGACGCGATCTGGATCGCCTGCCGGAGGCGATGGTCGAAATGCTCGAACTCTCTGAAGAAGAGCGGCGGAGCTGGGGTCGTGCGGCGCGGGCGCGGGTGCTCGATGGCCACCGTCCGGCGGACGAAGACGCGGCCTGGGCCGAAGTCTATTCCAAGGCTCGCCTCACGCGATGAGCGGCAGCCGCCGGGGGCCCTCTGGCTCCGCCGGCGTAGGCTGCGGCAGGGCTGAAGCGAGCCGCCGGTTCTCATCCGTGTACATGTCGCACTTGTGGCACGACGGCAGACGCTCCCGGGCCATCTGGTTGCGAACCGCGGCGAAGCGTCTCCCGGTGAAGACCTCCTCCACACTCTGCCGCGACAGATCTCCGAGGGGATCGATGCGGCCGTTGGTCATGCAGCAGAGGAAGACCTCGCCGTTCCAGGCGACGAACATGTGAAGGTAGGGGGCGTAGCAAGCGCGCGTCTCGTAATAGCCCCCCGCATAGAGCCCTTTGGCCGCCGCCTTGATCTCGTCCTTCTGGGTGCCGAAGGGGTGGATGCGCCAGGGGTCGAGCGGTAGGCCGGCTGCGCGCCGACGCTCTTCCACGACCGGCGCGATCTCCGCCTCGTAGCGGCGGATGAGCTGCTTGCTCAGCCGAAGGTCGGTTCGCTTGCTGTCGACCGGCATGGGGATGACGTCGGTGACTCCATGCTCGGCCGCGATGTCGATGAGGTCGGGGTACTCGTGGAAGTTCTCCCGCATCATCACGAAGTTGACCCGCACTCGGGGTCGGTGGTCACGCCGGTAGCGGGCCAGGCGCTGAAGCCCCGTCAGCGTACGCTTGAAGCTTCCCTCGATGCCGCGGATCTTGTCGTGGGTCTTGGCCCGAGCCCCGTCGAGCGAGGTGGAGAGACCGCTCGGCCGGAGCTTCATGAGGGCCTTGGCCCGACCCTTCGTGAGCAGGGTCAGGTTGCTCGTCAGCGTGACCTTCATCCTCTGCTCGCGGGCCCGCGCGATGAGCTGCTCGAGGTCGCGCCGCAGCATGACCTCGCCCCCTGACCAGTGGATCTTGCGGCAGCCCATCTCGGCCAGCTGATCGATGATGGTGAGCCAGCGCTCGGTGGGAAGCTCGGGCGGTTTTTCGCCCCGGCCGTAGCGGCACATCTGACAGCGCAGGTTGCACCGCGCCGTCAGCTTCACCTTCACCGAGCGCAGGTAGCTGGGGACCGCCCCGTCGACGGCGTGCCGGAGTGGCTGGAGGAGCTCCGGCTCTTCGATGAGCGAGCCGACGTCGTACATCGCTACGAGACTAACGCGATAGGCGCGTCAGTGCGCGCCCTTCTTGGGTCGGAGCTTGGCGGTGCCGGCCACCGCCTCGTTCCACGAGGCCGGCACGTAGCCGTTGTCGACCTCGACCATCGAGATGCAGTCCGGGACCGGACAGACGATCTGGCAGAGGTTACAGCCCACGCACTCGCTCTCGTCGACCACGGGGATGCGCACCTTCGCGTCCTCGGCGGGGTGGATGCACTGGTGCGCGCCATCGTGGCAGGCGACCAGACAGAGCTGGCAGCCGATGCACTTGTCCCCGTCGATCTTGGCGACCGTCTCGTAGTTCATGTCGAGGTCGCCCCACTCGCTGTAGGCGGGGACAGCCTTGCCGACCATGTCGTCGAGCTTCTCGAACCGCTTCTCGCGCATGTAGGTTTCGAGGCCCTCGATCATGTCTTCCACGATGCGGTAGCCGCGGAGCATGACCTCGGTGCACACTTGCACGCTGCTCGACCCCAGCAGGATGAACTCCACCGCGTCGCGCCAGTTGGTCACGCCGCCAATGCCGCTGATGGGCACGTTGAAGCGGGGGTCGCGCGCGAGAGCTGCGCACATGTGCAAAGCAATGGGCCGCACCGCCGCGCCGCAGTAGCCGCCGTTGGTCGATTTGCCGTCCACGCGGGGCTCGGGCACGAGGTTGTCGATGTCGACGCCGATGATGCTCTTGATGGTGTTGATGAGCGAGACGCCGTCGGCGCCGCCTGCCTGAGCCGCGAGGCCGTGGGGCACGATGTCGCCTACGTTGGGCGTGAGCTTCACGAGCACCGGGATGCTCGAGTACTCCTTCGCCCAGGAAGTGATCTCTTCGTTGACCTTCGGCTCCTGCCCCACCGCCGAGCCCATCCCACGCTCGCACATGCCGTGGGGGCAGCCGAAGTTGAGCTCGAGGCCATCGGCCCCGGTGTCGACGGAGCGCTTGATGATGTCCTTCCACTCCTCTTTCGTCTCCACCATGAGCGAGACGATGACGGCGTGCTTTGGGTACTTCTTCTTCACTTCCGCGATCTCACGGAAGTTGGTCTCGAGCGGGCGGTCGGTGATGAGCTCGATGTTGTTGAAGCCCATTCCGTTGTGGCCCCTCCAGCGCACGGCGCCGAAGCGCGACGAGACGTTCTGAATGGGCTGTCCGAGGGTTTTCCACACCGCGCCGCCCCAGCCTGCGTCGAACGCGCGCATGATCTGACCGCCCGAGTTGGCGGGCGGCGCGGAGGCGAGCCAGAAGGGGTTGGGCGAGATGATGCCGGCCGTGTTCGAAGTGAGATCAGGCATCGGAGCCTCCCTTGGTCATGACGTAATCGTGGATGGCGTGGGCGGCCCGTTTACCGTCGGCGGCCGCATTGACCACCTCCTTGCCGCCATTGATGCAATCGCCGCCGGCGTAGTAGCCCGCACGCCCGGTAGCGCCCGCTTCATCGACGATCACGCGGCCCCATTTGGTCTCGATACCCTCGAGCCCTTCGACGAGGTGGGCGAGCTTGCTCTGCCCGATGGCGAGCAGCACCAGGTCGGCCGGGAGCACGTGCTCGGTCCCGCCGATGAGCTTCTTGTCGTCGTCCATCTTCTGGCATTTCACGCCGGTGATTCGGCCGCCCTGCTGCTCGAAGCCGACCGGTTGGGTCTGCCACGCGGCGCGGGCGCCTTCCTGCTTGGCCGCGTCCCACTCGTGCAGGTAGCCGCTCATCTTCTCCTCGCGCCCACGGTAGACCATCGTCACTTCGGGCAGACCGAGGCCGAGCGCCTCGCGCACCGCGTCGATGGCGGTGTTGCCGCCGCCGATGACGAGTACCCTCTTCACGTCCTTCAGGTCGAGCTGCTCGAGCTTCATACCTTCGATGAACTCAACTGCGCCCTGCGCGCCGGGTAGCTCCTTGCCGGCCATGTCGAGGATGGTATCGGGGCCGAGACCCAGGCCGAGGAAGATGGCGTCGTGCTCCTTCTCGAGGGCTGCGAAGTCGACCTCGTCGGGCACGCTCACGCCCGTCTTCACCTCGATGCCCCCGATGGAGAGGAGCCACTTTACCTCTTGCACCGACCGGTCGGCCTTCATCTTGTAGGGCGCGACGCCCGTGGTGTTGAGACCGCCGAGCACGGGGCGCTTCTCGTAGATGGTGCACGCGTGGCCGAGCCGTCGAAGCTGGTGGGCGGCGGCGAGAGAGGCCGGGCCCCCGCCGACGAGGGCCACCGACTTACCGGTGTCGGGGCCGGCCTCGTAGTAGGTCCACTGCTCGTCGAATGCGCGGTCGGTGCTGTAGCGCTGAAGCTTGCCGATTTGGATCGGGGGCACGCCCATCTCGTTGAACACGCAGTCGCCCACGCAGAGCACCTCGACGGGACAGACCCGGGCGCAGCTCATGCCGAGGATGTTCTGGTCGAAGATGGTCTTGGCCGAGCCGCGCACGTTTTCGGTGGCGATCTTCCGAATGAACTCGGGGATGTTGATCGACGTTGGACAGGCCTTCACGCAGGGCGCGTCGTGACAGTACAAACAGCGGTTGGCTTCAACCTTCGCCTGGGCCGGCGTGTAGGCCGGCTTGAAGTCGTCGAAGACGGTTTCGGAACGTTCGTCGGACACGTTGGACATAGCGATCCCCTCGGCGGTTCCAACCCATCAGACCCGCCCGAAGCGTGGCACGCTACCATGTGGGTTGTTGTGGGAAAACTGTTTACTCCGCCGGGCGGACCGATTAGACGGTCTGGTTCCCCGTCGTGTGGCCAAGTTGAGCCGCGACGCACCAGATACCGGAGGGAGAGGGATCGCCATGGCTACCCACATCGTCAATGGAACCGTGGTCACGGCGGAGCGGGAGTTCCGCGCCGACGTGCTCATCGAGGGCGAGCAGATCGTCGCCGTGGGCGAGAACCTCGAGGTTCCCGCGGGCGCCGAGAAGCTCGACGCCACCGACTGCTACGTCATGCCGGGCGGCATCGACCCCCACACGCACATGCAGCTGCCTTTCATGGGCACGGTGGCGAGCGAAGACTTCTACACGGGGACCGCCGCGGGGTTCGCGGGCGGGAACACCATGATCATCGACTTCGTGATCCCCAGCCCCGAGGAGCCCCTCATGGCCGCCTACGAGAAGTGGCGCGGATGGGCAGAGAAGGCGGCGGGGGACTACTCCTTCCACGTCGCCGTGACCTGGTGGGACGACAGCGTGCACGCCGACATGGGCAAGCTCGCCACCGAGCACGGCGTCAACAGCTTCAAGCACTTCATGGCCTACAAGGGCGCCATCATGTGCGACGACGAGGTGCTAGTGAACAGCTTCACCCGTGCCCGCGAGCTCGGGGCGATCTGCACCGTTCACGCCGAGAACGGCGAGCTGGTCTTCCGCCTCCAGAAAGAGATCTTCGAGCGCGGCATCACCGGACCCGAGGGGCATCCG